>BNJV01001421.1_pt1 | contig 52010 bp, 73 predicted proteins | sample 8540591 | NCBI WGS metagenome assembly BNJV01 (sample SAMD00202457, study PRJDB9452) | human saliva metagenome | host: Homo sapiens | reverse complement strand
AAAACAGGCAACACACAACCGGCATCATCTATAAAAACGATATTCAATCTATCAGAGATACTGTGGATGATTTATCCAGAGAAATATGGCAAATTCATAACCTATTATTAAAAAGAACAGAAGAAACTGGAGGTGAGTAAATTGGCAATCACGAAGATTCACCCAATAAAAATCTACTCTGATATAGCTATTCTATATATCACTAACGCTGATAAAACAGAAGAACAAGTCCTAATCAGTTCTTTTCAAATGCTAACCGGTAACAGCTCATACACAGTTTCTAAAACAAGAGAAGATTGCAAACACGCATGGCACTTTCTTGCCAGGCATTTGATACAATCTTTTTGCTCCGGGGAAGTGAACGCCAGAACTGCACATCAGATCGGGATTACCTTGTGTGATATTAAAAGGACAATATGAGTATGTGCTAACTACTCAGTGTGGATCGAGGACATATTCACAACACATCATCTTTAACAACGTCAACCATATTACAGGAAAATGTTATCAGTCCAACAAACGTTCCTACCATCAAATCCGATACCAAAGCGATAAGCTATGCAAGGAAAATAACCTCTCTGTAATTGACGAATATTATGATGCATATCGCAAAAATATAAGGTTAAGGGAAAAAGCTGGTACGAAAACGAACAGGCAAAGAAAGGAAAATCTTGGAAATCCCGACTTCAATTTGATATAGACCGTCTCATTCAAAGGGCAAAAGATTGGGATGAATTTCTCAAGCTCATGCAGGAAAAACGGTATGAAATTAAATACGGCAAGCATATTGCCTTCCGCTATAAAGATAAGCCTCGTTTCACTCGATGCTAAAACAATAGGAGAAGATTATACAGAAGATCGGATAAAGAACGTATTAATCGATTCATCCGCTTTGTCTAAGTCACCCATGAAAAAAAGCGTGTTGGAAATATGATTGATATGAACTCTGCAAAGGTTAAAGCAAGTAAAGGATATGAGCATTGGGCAACGAAACACAATCTCAAAACAATGGCTGAAACCGTCGTTTCCATGCGTAATGAGGGTATCCAATCCATTGCACAATTAGACCAGCTCATTCAAAAAGTGCAGATCACAGACAGTCCCTTATGGTACAAATTAAAAGAAGTCGAAGTCGCAATGGAACAATTATCTACCACTATGGAGGATGCCAACACCGTCATACCGAGAACACTATAAATATCACAAGGAAAATCCTAACGATAAAGAGTTTGAAAAAGAATATTCTCGTGAGCTGACACTGTATAAAAAGCGCAACTGAAAATACTTAAAACATATTCTAAATTGCCAGATACAAAGGAAATATTGAAGCAGCTAGACGGCCTACAAGAAATGAAGTCTGCATTAATGCAGGAATACCAAGATACAAAGACAGATATGGAATCCTTGTACCAGCTTCGGAAAACCATGAGTAATATAGGCAAAGAAAGAGAGCGATAAACTCTCTTTCTTCGTATTAAAATCTTTTGATTCTAGTTTTCTCGTGTGATTTACTTATACTCGGCTTCTCAAAGGTATTATGATTTTATAACTCTGCAAACTTGGAATTGCTTGCGTTTTCCTTAAACTGGAGTTGTTTATTTCTTCTTTTCGGTTTTTGGGCTGGCAGTTCATCATACATTGCATGAAACAAGCCTTTCAAAAATTCCTTATTATCAATATTATCTACCAACCATTTGACAAAGCGAAGTTTCATCACTACAATCGCTCCTGTCCATTCTCACTGTTCTTCAGTAAAAATCTCGCCATGATGAAATTCCATAATCTTTTCGCAGAATATAAAACCAATTCCATGATTCTTCTGCGATTTTCTACTCTTATCACCTTGATAGAAAAGTTCTGTTGCATGTGTTAAATCTTCTTCCGTGAATCCAATCCCATTATCTTTTTATTTCTATATAAAAGTAATAATGTCTGTTTCAATTTTAGTTCCAGCAATGGCCTTTTTAGAATGTTCTATCGCATTGCGAATGACATTTAAAAACTGCCCTTTCAAGAAGTTTCAAATCTCACATTCATGATTCTGTGTTCCACTTGAATACTTTCTTTAATCGTAGAGAATTCGTGTCTGCAATCCTCACGAGCAGCTTCTTGAATACTCGCTGTAACATCTTCTACAGAAATCTCTTGTAGTAAACCATATTCCCATCGATCAGAATGTCCTACTAAAGTCAGTGTCTGTGCATACTCAGAAATCCGGCTGGCATTTTTCAAAATAAAATCCACATACATTTTCTGTTCACTTGTCAAAGGCGTATTCTTCAGCAATTCTGCATTGCCTCTGCACAATAGAAATAGGCGTTTTTAAATCGTGTGTTAAAGCAGATATTTGATTCCTTCGATTTTTCTTCCTGCACCCAGTTTTCCTTTAAAGAATTACCTAGTGCAACTTTCTATTTCGTCCATACTACATAGGACATGATTAAATTCCTTGATATTTGAACTGCCAATTTCAAAATCAAGATTTTGTTTAACAATTTCTTCTGATGCATTCAACATTGGAACAAGCTGCTTCGATAACCTCTTAGTCCAAACAAAAGTAATGAAAACAATACTGGTAAAACTAAATACGATCAGCAAGATACCGAAAACCGTATTGAGTTTCGGAAAGTATCGCTCCATCCACGAATTGACATATTGAGGTTCAAGGGAGTATTGAACTATCAACAACCATCTATCCTTTTTATTTCCATAAATGCGGATGAGGCAGTAGAATATACTTCCTGATTATGAAACTGTAATGCTTTTTCTTTTAAGGCTTGATCCATATCCGAATCCATCACCTGTCCATCCTCAGAAAGAAGTAAAAATTTTGTATTATCCGGTAGTACAGAGGAGTCAAAGGATCGGATTGCGATAGAACTGTCTTGCTCTCCAATATCTGCTTTTTTCCATGTGATCTGCTGGAAGCACAAAACTGAGACAGAAAACAGGAAAAAGGAAAGTACAGCCAATCCTAAAGCCAGCAAAAGCCCACCACCTATACACTTACTAGATATTGAATGAAAAACAAATTTCAATGATTTGCCCTTATGATTTATTCCCATTTATATCCAATCCCATACAGTCGCAATCGGAGACTCACCAAACTGTTGGAACTTTTTGCTCTGATATTCTTAATATGCTCCGAAACAGCGGAAGGAGATCCAATCCCATCGAATCCGAAAACCATCTCGTAAATTTGTTCTCTGGAAAAACTTGTCCTTTTCGCTTAGCTAAAAGCTCAGAAATCTGATATTCCGACTTTGTAAACGACATTTTTATATCCTTTACGTAGATTTCGTTTTGCAGATAGGTCAAAACGAATATTCCCCAGATGTAAGCTGGAGTGCCTTTCTCTCTCCCTGCGAAGATGAGCTTGAACTCTTGCAGAGTAATTCGTTCATTCCAAATGGTTTCGTAATATAATCATCTCCACCACTTACTAACCCTTCAACAATATCAGACTCTAATGACTTTTGTTGTTAAAAACAAAATCGGACAATCTACCATGCTGCGAATTTTGCTTGCAATAAGAAATTCCATCTAAATCAGGCATCATAATGTCTAATAAGATCAAATCGAGTAGCTAACCAGCTTACGCTGGTCAATCTGAGCAGGGCTTAGACAGCAGTCAACGAGATATGACTGCGTCCGCAACACATTTTTAACGAGTTCAAGCATATCCGGATCATCATCTACCACTCAGAATTCTTGTCATATCCCATCCTCCTTCCTACTAAAATTTATTCATTGATTGTTCTACCATTCCACCATTTAAACCAAGCCAGTGATCCAATCATCAATACAAGCAGCATTGGAATTGCAACATAAGACCATTTTTATCAACTCCGTGTACATCAAGCTTTGATCGGTCATTTGTTTAGACAAAAGAAAGGTGGAAGTCAATCTTGTTGGCCAAGTACAAGGTAAGAAATACCAGATTTTATCACCTAGTCCTGTCATGCAAAGAAATGCAAGTAACATCTCAATAAATCCAAGACCAATGAGAAGCACTCCCACTTATTGCAAGGGACACCCATAAGTGAATGAGATATACCGAAATGATTCCTATAAAGAGGATTTCTGCAACTCCATCAGCTAAGGTTTGGTTTCCAAATAACAGTGTAAATATTCCAATCGACATTGTGATTGCTATCAAAACCTCCAAGCAGCAGCACACTGAGTTTACCTAAATACGATTGACTTCTTCTTTTTGTTCCTGCAAGCAAAACCCTGAAATCGACCAGCTTCAAATTCCATATCAATCATTTGTGCTGTAAGCAATCCAATAATTGTTGGCAAAAGTCCACCTAAAATTGAAGCATAGCTTTGATAAATCTCTGCAATCGAAAAATTTTTAGGTAGTTACCTTTAGCAGCTCCCCAAAAATAGAAGTGCATAAATAATTGGCAGTAGAATATGAATCCAAGGAACCCATGTATGTTTTAACTTATATAGTTCTGATTTTATCACATTCATTTACTTCACCTCAATCCTTGAAAACCACTTGGCAGTAATCATTGTAATTAGCCCGAACAAGACAACTGAAGAGACAGGAATAAGAATGGAAGTATTTTCAACAAATGGATGATTGGCGGTTACCGGAAGTCCATTTGGTAACACCTTAAGAATCGGAATCATCAATCGAATTTCATGTATATGGACACAGCATCCATAAAAGAAGAATCTGCAAAAACGACTCCTAAAACCTAATCCGATGATGACATTACTTGCTACACCAACAATAAACCCCAGTTTTTCACCAAGAAAAAGCAAAATGGAATTTACCATAGATAAGTAATCACAAGCAGACACTTGCACTGAACAAAGTAGTGAATACATAACTTGATGTAGTTGTTTTCCTACTGCAAATTGAAGAATATAAACTGCAAATAGATGAACCAAAGCAGCAACAAAATGTACAAAAAGAGCTGTTAAAACCTTTGCAATCCACACCTTCGTTAAACTTACGGGAAGCGAATAGTTTGCTCGATACTTTTAACTTTTTATCTTCTTTTTCTATGCATTAAACCCGGGATCAAGGCGAAGGTTACAGGCATGATCATCGCATACCACCAATTAAATGCATTGATTGTAAAATATGATTGCATTAAAACAAAAGAAAGCAATACCGCAACTAGAGGAAGAATAAGCATTAGTTTTCTTTAAAATACTATGCTTATGTTTTAGATTTTCAGCAAGCATATATTTATAAAGCATGTTCGTTTTCCCTCCTTCCCTTCTTTACAACATTCATGAATAATTCTTCAAGGTTTTCCTGATGGTTGATTGCATTTTGATATTCCAAACGCCCATTGTTTATAATCCCAATGTGGTCTGCAATTTGCTCAACTTCCGCCAGAATATGACTAGATAGGATAACGGTAATTCCTTGTTCAGGAAAAACTTTTTATTAAATCCCGTAATTCTTGAATCCTCAATGGATCTAGCCCATTTGTTGGTTCATCCAAAAATAAGCAAGCGTGGATGATTTAATAATGCAATTGCTATACCTAATCTCTGCTTCATTCCGATAGAGAACTGCCCACTTTTTCTTTTTCCAGTATTCTTTAAATCAACGATTTCAAAGCACTTCCATGATTCTGGAATCCGGCACGGTCCAAGAAGTAATGTTCTTACCTTTAAATTTTTCCCACGCTGTCAGATTTCGTCATCAAAGAGGGCATTTCAATTAACGCACCTATCTTTTCTAAATCTGCTCTGCTCCATGGCTTATCCTCAAATAAAAATTTCACCGGAAGTCTTATGAAGCATTCCCTCAATCTATTTTTAAAGTCGTAGATTTTACAGCACCATTGGGTCCCAATCCAATCCATATACTGAGTTTTTCAATCTGTAGGGAAAGATTATCAACTGCTTTTTGTCTGCCAAATGTCAGTTCCTTTGTTTCTAAAATATATCTATTCATTGTAAATCCTCCTTTTAACGAAAAATATAAAACATAATTTTAAGGATTTCATAAGGATGGAAAGTGATTTTGCAAGAATTTGTTTAAAAGTACATCTCCTTCAGTTACGACTTAAATTTTATGTTCTTGAGATACTCAAAAGAGATGCAGCTCCCCTATATTTTTCTAGTGCTTAACTCATAAAATGGACGAGCTCACACCGTCCACATTACGTAGCTTTTCTTGGTTCTGCCATTCTATATATTTATTTAAACGGTAATTCATATACGGAATTACCCTGCTCTGAAACCTCCAAAAGTAACGAACCACAGAATTCATCTTCCACTCAACTCTATACCATCCATATCCGCCATCATCAGCAACATCTACATAAAAAAGTCCGAAGGCCCAAATACTTTATAATGAGCATTACCAAAGGCCAATCTTGGTTCTCCAATTTCATATATAATGATGCTTTGACTGCCATCTTCTGATGATTCACGGTAAACTCTCTAGCTTTCTATTATTTTGAAAAATGAATATTTCCATACCAAAAACTACTAGTACAAGTGTTTCCATGATTAGCAAAACCACTAAAATGTTCTTTCTCATTTTGATGTTTCCCTTTCTATGAGAGCTAATTTAAGGGAAGGATTATATCTGCGTTCTCTAAATAAACGATTGTTTCCCGTCTCCCTTCCCACAATCTCTGCCAGCTCATCTACACCTTCCTTCTTATATTTTCTGATCATTACCTCTTGATATAGAAAAAGCAACAAACAGGAACGTCATTATAACCATATTTACTCTAAATATCTAAAAACTCATAAGGCTTTGCCGAAAGAAGATTCACAGCACTCGGCAAGATACGTATCCTTCTCCTTTAGGCTCTCTATGTCCGGATATACGTTTAACACTCTATCACCAAGATTCCAAAAATCATGTGACCAAGACTGCGGGTTTTCCCATACGTGTGGATTCCCTTTCGCCCAATTAGAAGCTCCTTGCGAACCTTGGTTGCCACTGCAAGCTGTCCTTTTGCAGTTTTATAAATCGTGTCAATCCTTATTCCACCGTCTACCGGACGTTCTACACGAGTAATCTCTATACCATAGAACATTACCTTTCTTCTTACCCCTTTTTCATAGAGGTTTTAACTCCAATCTTGTCATATCCTTCGCTTTTTGTTGCGTTGAACACTTAGAAAGTCTGAAGTGCTTGTATCACAGCAGCAGAAACACTTCCGGCGTGCTCAGCATCATCAAATAGGTGTAGATCTGCTTCTGCAACATAAATATTTTTGTGGCCATAACCATACCTCCTTATTTTTGTAACATGTATCTGAAGTTTAGTATCTATATGATTATGAACATAATTATAACCATATAGAGTATTTTGTCCAGATAGACTGTCTTTCCATCATTATGATGTTGAAGGCTGTGATTCTTCACTGATACTGGGGAGCCTAATCTCAAAATGCGCTATATAAAGTTCTTCATTTTGCACATAGAGGATGATTCTGCAACCATCCCCCATTACTGTAATCTTGTTTTGATTGGTTTGTTTTGATAGTTCCATTTCACCTTTTATCGGTTTTTGTTCCTGTTTTTCAGTAGATTCTTCTTTGAGTTTCTTGATTGCACCAAGGATAGAATCCTTTGGTTTATTTCTTTCTCTGAGACTTTCTCCAACTGTTTTCTTAAGTCTTTCTTCTATTGATGAAAGCTTTGCTTCCATCTTTTGAATATCTTCTCTTATCTGACCAGACTGCTCAAAGGAATCTTGCATAATGTAAATCCAGTTGTCTATCCTCAATCTGTTCTTGTAAGGATTTTGAATTTCTTTTTCTAGTACCTCTTTTTCCTTCTCACTATTTTGCATTTGTTCTCTGGCTTTCCAACATCTTTGTCGATAGTATCCTGATATTAGTGTGTTCCTTGCCATTATCATCAATACTGCTACGAAGTTGGCCGGAAATTTTCACAAAATCTCCTCTTTGAAAATCCTTTGCAAGCTTCCCTTTTCTCCATAGGCAGAACAATTATGATATTTCTTTCGCCATTTTTCGTCTTTTGTCAGCAGCGAGAAATTCACAACAGAGAGAACTTTCCACCATTCTTATTTTCTCGTTCGATTGCTTCTACCTTACGACTACATTACCTACTAAAAGTGACTATATCGTCTTTATCCGGCTGATACAGGATGTCCTTGATCTGTCCCTGTTCACGCAGCTCATCAATCATATAGTCAAATTCTTCATGTAAAAAGATTCACTGTATCGTTTTCCATAAATTGACTGTAAGCGTGTCCAATGCTTCCTTGTCAGTGATTCCCTTCTCATATGAAATGATTGCCTTAATAAAAGTCCTGATAATTATCTTTTGCCATGTTTTCATACTTATTTCTGATCTCATCGTAATTCATTTGTATTCTCCTTTTCTTCGTTTTAAATGCAATGAGAGCAGGACGCTTAACGCCCTGCTCCTTGTCTTTGGTTTTCCTATTATCTGTATCTTTTTCTTTGGATTGATTATTCTCGTATCTGGGCTAAAATAGAGGGCTTTTCTGATTGATCATCTTTATGCAAGCCATCCACATCATAAGTTGATTCAAAAGCATCGCTGTCTTTAAAATCGTATCATTGCGATCCTTCATACCATCATTATCCAAGTCTTTGGCAGGGGATCATAGTATTTCCATCATCGTCTATTTCCAGTCCAATAGCTGCCTTCAAATCATCTTCACACATACACGAAATCATCAAAACTTCCTAACTATTTCTTCTTTCATGCGAGTAGTGCTGCATTTTCATCCTCATCATCAAGGTCAAAACTTTTCTTTTCGGATAATTGTTCATCAATCATCTGACACCAAGTTTTTCTTCTAGTTCAGCTCATACTGAATGGAATGTCTTTCATCCGGTGTTGTCGTATAGGCAATGCCAACATGTTTATAGTCTGGATATAGCTTATCAAATTCCTCATAGCTATGGTTTTCATCATATTCATGATTACATAGTCAATAATCGCCTTTTTACATCCTCAAGAAGCGGACTGTCATTTCTTTGCTCATTAACTTCTCCCATATCTAGTAACTGATTTAACTCTGCAAGCCTTGATACCTTTGTGTTTAAGTTCTTCTGCCTTCTCAAAATGGTTTTTGTGGCTCAGCTTTGCATTGATAAGCTGTTGTTTGCATATCTGATAATCGCATCCTCCAGCTTATGAATCTTCTCAGGCAATTTCTCAATGACATTGTCCATGAAACAAGTACCATCTCCGCTCGACCCAAATTCCCTCGATGTTCTGCTTTGTCCTTTCAAGGCAAACTGATATTCATTTGTAGTATTGTAGCTTACATCCATCTCCAAGTTACGATACTTACCAATCGTTGTTGTGCCGTTAATAGAACTTTCTTAATTACTTCCATAAGTCGTTCCAGCTTCTTTTTGTCGAACAGTTTTACTCCTTCAGTTTCAATGGAAGTAAATTTATCTTCCCTGTTCCTTTCGGCTCTACCATCGCAAGATCCATTTTGTTGCTTTCTACCATTTTTCTAGTCAGCAATCTCATTCGGATAAGACTTTGTAACCTTATCTTCAACTGATACCGATTGCTTTGAGTTTGCTCAACATCTTTAGCCGTCACCGCGTGTCAAATCATTTTCTTTTGATACGGATTGCTGTGGCTAACTAATTTCGCATAATTTTAAGCTGCTCTCATCCACATCTTCCGCAACACGCACCGGCGTTTTGCTTGTCATAATCTGACTAATGAATTTCGTTGTTTTCAATGGTCTGCCACAGATATGCGTCAAAGGTATTTTCTGCGACATAACGGAATATATGGACTTTTCATTTTCGTTGCCTTGACGGACGATACGCCCAGCTCTTTGCTCCAGATCAGACGGACGCCAAGGCACATCAAGGTCATGTAGTGCAATCAGTTTATTCTGGACATTCGTGCCGGCTCCCCATCTTTTGAGTAGAACCCATCAGACACGTATTTCCCTTTTTCTCACCTTTGCAAATAACTCATCCTTTTGCTTATCGGAATTCGCATCGTGGATAAAGGCAATTTCTTTCTCCGGGAATACCCATATCTAGCTTTCGCTTTAATATCATCGTAAATATTAAAGCTGCTCGTCCTTTCGGTGTGGGCCATATCCGAAAATACTAACTGAGTAGACTGTTTTGCCTTTGTCTGCTCCCAGATAGAGAAGATGTTTTTCTCACACAGGTATTTACTTTACTGTTGGATCATCCGGCAACATTGGATTGATAAGCCTTTGATCTAAAGGCAAGTTTCTTACCATCGTTGGTAGTATATTGGAGCATATTATCTTCCTCTGGCTCAACCTGTCGGTTACGTACTTATCCGTCTTTCCGACAGTCCTTTTTAGATTTCCTTTTGTTCCATGGAAGGCATCGTTTTAATGACTTCATAATTTTGCCCTCCGGTACTGGCAGCTGCTAGTACGTCTGCCGTTTGAATATCTGCCACCTGTAAACATCGCCATCAGTTCAGGAAGATTGAAAAACTTTGAGAAGCGTGTTTTCACGATACCCAGTCCCTTCTGGTGAAGTTCAAAGCCGATTGGGTTTTCTCCAAGGTAGAAGCCCATGCGTCGAAATGCTCCAAACCGGACTTCTTTAACTCGTTGTATTGCAAGTATCGCTGCATGGTGTACATTTCCGTCATGGAATTACTGATTGGCGTTCCCGTTGCAAAGACGATTCCTTTCACCAGTGCTCTCATCCATATATCTGCACTTCATGTACATATCCGAACTTTTTACAGCTTCTGATTGTCAATGCCTGCAACATTTGCGCATTTTGGTGTGAAGAAACAAGTTCTTAAAACCCATAGTGCTTCATCGACAAAAGAGCTTGTCTACTCCCAATTCCTCAAAGGGTGATAACATTGTCCTTCTTGAAATCGCCATTCAGCTTTTTCAAGCCTTGCTTCCTAGTTTCTTCTTTTGTCTTTTCAAGCTGCTTCACAGTAAAGTTTTTGGTTTCTATCGTCGTATATTCTTCTACATAATTGATGATTTCATCAATTTGTTCTTGAGATATGCTTTTTCCTGATACTCCTTGCTCATCAGATTTTTCAAAACTGAGAATGACCACTGATGACTGCATCATATTCTCCGGTTGCAATCCGTCCAATAGAAACGCTTGCGATTTTTAGGCTCAAAGTCTTTTATCTGCAAACCGGTATATTTGCGGAAGGATAGAGCTGCATGAACTCCTGCCTATTTGACCCGTTGGGTGGTTCGGTACTACAAAAGGCTTTTCGTACACATTCCTAGTCTTTTTGGCTTCCATGGCACTTTGCTACCATTTCAAAAGGTCTTTCCTGCTCCTACCACATGGGCAAGCAAAGTGTGCCACCATACAAGCTTCTTGCGATAGCATTCTTTTGATGTGGACGAGGAGTTTAATATCGGTATTCATACCGTCAAAGGTAAGATGGCTGCCATCAAATTCCCGATTGCGAATGGAATTGAATTTCTCATTGTATAGCTTTGTCAGACTGGTTTTCTTCTCCTGATCATCAAAAATCCACTACAGAAACTCCTCTTTTAAAAGTTCCTGTTTTCGCCCCAAAGCATGGTTTCCTTTTTATTTAGGACAGAGCTTTTACTGCCATCAGGATTGATGATCTGGTCAAAATACCTTTGTATCTCTTAAATTCAAAGCATCTTCGATGAGCTTATGAGCGTTGACTCTACTTGTTCCAAACTTCATCTCTGCAATATCATTTCCTCGATCTCTCTTTTTCCCTCCACATTTCCATTCCGAGGTCAATGGAGAACTTTACCTTGATGTCCCACTTGCGTATGCCGGTGTTTTTAAGCTGCAAAGATAAACTCGCTCTATATCCTTGGGTGGAATCAAGTTGCACCAAAGCCTTACGTTAATTTCACTGGCTTCCAGTTCTTTTGGGCATTGCCTTCATCAGTTCTGTCCATGATCATCTTCCAGTTTTACGACTTCTTCTTTCCATAGTGTGCTTCATTATCCTCCAACTTTAAATGTGGCAAATCTTTCAGGTGTCTTTAATCTTGCAATATAGCTATCGAGGATCTGCAACTTTTCTTAGATTGCCCGGATAAATATCATCTTTGGTCACAAAACCATAGCGATAGGAATTTCCATTGCTTGCTGCAAGATAAGGCAAGTCTCCATCTTCCCCATAAAAGATTGATTGGTTTAAAGAAGTCCTGTGCCTCTCTAAAATCAAGAAGATTTTCACCCTTCAATTTCCTCAATTAAGGTTTTTGTTTCCTTTCGGTGGTTCCTCCCTATAGGCAAAGTCAATCAAACCCTTTTGCGATACGGATAGGATCAAGGCTTCAAGAGATGTATCTACATGGTCAATACTAAGTGCCCTTTTTGATGGTTCTTTTACTGAAAATATCTGCTTTTGCCTTTGAAGTTTTTCTTCCTCATCAAGAATTTCAATCGAAGATACCAAAGGAAGCTAATCCTCTTTTAAGGCTCTGGTATTGCTTTTAGATTATTCAAGAATCCATGCTTTTCAGAATATCTGTCCATACCTCATTCAAGCCTTGCCTGTGCCTGTTTTTATGGCATCATCAGAATAGTCCTCCTTCTGCTTTGTTATGACATCCTTTAAAAGCCTGTAGCTCCAGATAGTCTTTGATTTTCTCTTTGTTTTTATCGATACCTCTTTTGACAAACAGCGAATTTTCTCGATAATACACCTCATCATCAATCAAGGTATCAAAGAAATTCTTTACATCATCCGTTGCCGGAATTGAGCTACTTCATCGTCAAGCAGCTCTATTTCTTCATAAGTTGCTTGACTTGAAATTCTTTTCACTTGCCATTTTCCAAGCGATTTTTGAGTGCTTCTTGATTCATTTCATCCGTACCGACAAAAAGCTGGACTGCACGTGAGCGTCTTTCCAAATCTTCCGGATACTTTCTTCCATGGAGCCAAGCACCATCGGATGGTCTGGCTGTGCATTTATTATAGGTCGATCCTTTTTCATCTCCCTCAGCATAGATGTATCCAGACTATCCTCTCGCTCCATAATGCTGTCACGCTTTTTAAGAAGATAATATCACTTGTTACCTCGTTCCTGCCATTCCTTTAGGTGCATTGTTTGGAAGCCTTTATCGTCTCCTAAAAAGCCAAGCTCGTGCATTCAGATAACGTCTAACACCTCATCCTGCTTATCTAGTGTTCCGCTGGAAGTAATAAAAGGCTGCAACACCTCCATTTCTCACCTTATCTAAGGACTTAGCAAAAGAAGTAATCGTGAATGAGCAAATTTTGCTTGTTGTACTCTCGATCATTTAAATTCTCTCGAAGGTACATTACCCACTGCAGCATCAAAAGTTAGTTGGAAAATGTTGTTTCTTCTAGTCCTTTGATTTGAATATTACTTTCAGGGTATAGCTAGCTTTCCAATTCTTCCACTAATGAATCCAGCTCTACACCATAAAATTTTTAGGTGAATTAATTGCTCGGTACACTGCCAATAAAATGCCCGACACCCATGGACGGCTCAAGGACATTTCCGCTTTGAAAACCCATATCGACAGCGTTTGATAGATACAGTCGATCACTGGCTTTTGGTGTATAAAAACTGGTGAGTGTAGATTCACGTGCAGCTTCATATTCTTTTTGAGTCAGATGTTCTTTAGGAAGTTTCTTGCTTCTTCCCACTGTCCGCCTTTGCTTTCGTCAAACACATCGGCCAGTCCACCCCAGCCAACGTACTTTGCCAAAATCTCCTGTTCTTCTTGTGTTGCACCACGATTTTTCTTGTTCAATCGTGAGCATGGTTGTAATAGCCTGCAAATTCTGTTGCATCCTTTCGGATGGAGGAAGTTAGTTCCGGCAAGAAATTTCTCTTGTAGCGATAATTCTTCTTTGCTTCCTCCACTGTTACCTTTTCGGGCTCCGTCTTTAATTCCTGAAGCAAGGAAATCAGTTCTTTTTGCCCTTGATTCTCCGGATCATCGAACAAAATTTCTTCTAGGTATTTTGATAATCCCCTATTACCTGCCTCGTAAATCAGAAAAGGATCTGCTCAAACTGTTCCTCCCTCCCTCCGGTTCTATGCCATGTACATCTCCATAGTGGTAAAATCTTCGTCAAATGCAAACTCATCAATCGCCCTTGCCAGATCTTCTACGAATAGCTCTTGTGGTTCTTCATTCAAGTTTGAAATGCATCGTCTGCCATCTGCACCATATTCCGCTTCGCCTTGATCTATCGCAATCTCAGCAATATGGTCTGTATGAACACGATCCACCTCTGTCCGAAATGGTTCATGGTCAAACTCATACTCATACGTCCCTTTAAATTCATCTCTATGGACAACTACTTGGGCATAATAGAAATCAGGCTCCGTATAGGATTGCCCTACTGTGAATGTTGTTCCATTTTCACCCAAGAATCTGTGATGGTACACTCATAGCCACGAATAACTGTCTGTCTTTCCTCTTGAGATTCTTCAAAACTAAGTTCTCCATCAAATACCTGCAAGAGTTCCTCTTGTGACATTTGTTTCTTTAATTCACTGTCCTTTAATTCTGCAAATGTCTTAGGAAAATCTTCTAAAACCAGACGCTCTGCCTTTAATTCTTCTAACTCATGGAGATTAAAATATCCCCACTCTAGCTCCTCGCCCAAGCACCAGACCAAAAGGCGTCTCCTGTTTCTTTTGTCATATTCCGTCAAATACCAAGTCCAACTGGAACGAAGTGGCATGACATAGGCAGCGTGAACCTCTTTTTGACTTAAGGAACATCTTCTTGAGCATATAGCTCCGGTACACGCCCCAGCATTTCCCTCTGTCATCAGATTATATGGTTTCATCTTTAGAATAGTAGGACGCCTTATTTTGGCTTTGTTCTCTTTCCGGCGATCGATATCGCCCTAATGCAATGAGTTGGGAAATTTCTTTTCTACTGCGTTCCAATTCATCATACCGGTGGGCAATCTATTTCGTTAGTTTGTGATACCTTTATGCGTCAAGCTATCTGCATCACTTCCTCTTTGCTCCTGAAAGAGCATGAGAGGACTGCACTCATGCTTATATACTATTTTCATCTGCCTTTTTCCTTGGCAGAGTGTCCCTCTGGAAAATAGTGCAGATAGATTCTTTCTTTCCATGCTCACCCCACTCCCGCCTCAATAGATTGGCGTATTTCATCTTGCGTGATAAATTGAGTTATTTTCTTATGCTCTGTTAATTCCGGAGAAAAGAAGTATCTCTCTAAATTCAAATCTGCTGATCTCTCCTAGTGCAGCTCTTTTCAGGATTTGCGATAGTGGACTCGCATGACATCCCTATCCTGTTGATAAGCATTTAAAACTCCTTGTATTCTTTGAATGAGTTTTTCTGGAAACCTTTGGTCTTGCAAATTTACTTTAATGTATCGGTGCTATCCGGAACACACATCTCGGCAATTGATTTAATGATGGCAAATACTTATCTCTCACAGAGTCCGCCACATCTCTTTTAGAAAGACAAGAGCTCTGCAATATGTTTCTCTTCATAGTTAGGTGTGCTTCTGCACTTCTCTATTGCGCATATCTCACCTCTCCGTAGAAGCTTAGAACATGCATTCTGCAACCTCTGTCCAGGATAGCAATTTCTGGACAGGATTTTGTAACGCCCCTTTCCATTTCCAAGGTAGATTTCCATCTTCCTGATACCACGCACTAAACTCCTTATCATTTGGCACAGCTTTCATTTCCACCTTTTGAACGCTTTTGGAAAGAAATGTTCCTAGTTCCTTCCGTTGTTTTTCCCTGAAAACTCTGCGATTGCAGCAATCGACCGCGTCAATGTTTCCATACCATGAATCAGCACCTCGTATCAATTTCTCGCCGTAAGTGGAAACTGCATAGATAACTGCGGTATTTCCGGCGCAAACAAAAAGAAGCCTCGTTTCGCTTCTTTTCTCGTCAGGAATGATTTAGATTTCTACTACTTCCTTGATTGCGATCTCCTTGAGGAAGAAACCAAGTTGTCTCATTAGACCCTCGTACCCGCCTGATTGGTCTGCTTCTCAGTGCCCTCTCGTTCAAGTCCCAGCTCACCGCTCATTTTGGCTTCGCTGCTCTCATAAACTCGATCGCCCGTTTCTTGCGTTTCCATCAAATGATTGACTCAGCTCTTGTTCTCGTACAGGTACGATTAACTTCTGAAAGTTCTCCGTCTCTCGCCTGTGCCAGATAATCCAACTCTCATGGTTGCGTAAATCGGATTCGGGAATTCCTTCCAGAAATTCCGTCTGTTCTTCCAACTTGTCCAATGTCATTTCCCTGATTTTGTCGGCGATTTCCCTGGTACCGCCCACTGTGTCAGTATGCTCCTTTTGTTCGCCGTTTTCGCGTAATAACTCGTCCAGATACATGCTCTATACCCATTTAATTCATTATGTTTTCGTTTGAAATATTATCTTTATTATACCGATTTTCAGCCTCTCTCTCGATAGCTCTAACCTGCGTCAATTTCCTTAGATTTTTGGATCGTTTGATCAATGATTGTGCCTCGAAACCTCTGAAATCATTTCCTCCCGTTGGGGAAATGTGATGGAACCAGATAGGAATAATTTTCTTTTAGATTATCCATATCCATCGTGGGTAAGAGATCCCATATCGGCTTCCTACTGCATAGCAGATCGACTCCTTAATAATCTCTTTTCAACACCAGTCGATCAGAATCTCTATGCGAAGTTCATTCATTACTTCGACATATTTTTCATCCCCAAAGATTCTTGCATAGGGGTATAAATGTTTTCCACTTTTGTCTTTCTGCCATGGTCATACCCCTTTGCTTCCACTATTTCTTTTTAGGCTTGCTGATCTCTGCTCGAAACTCCAGATTGGTACTTCGCTGACTTCTCGTTCATGGAAGTCGTTTCTGTGACACATCAAAGACATTATCGCACCCTTTTATACCCAGCATTGACATCGAGAATCGGTATTCCTTTGCCCACGCATGCGACGGTTCTTCTTCCAAAATGTTCTCTCCAGAGTCAAAGTCCGCACAGGCTGTTGCTTGAGTAAGGCAAATCGTAGATACTTAACTGATTTTCAGAGTTATACCTTTGATTTGGCCCTAACCACTTTTAGAGCTTCAAGTAGCTTTCTTCGCTTTGCAAAACATCCGCTTTGATGGTTGCTTCTTTGAATGCATAATATTTCGCTAATCGCATTGTTTTACCTCCTTGACATTTTCAGGCGGTCAGATTACTCCTGATCGCCTTGCTTATGGTAATACCACACAATTTACTTTTATATCTTTAAGTCTCCACGGCCATTATTGCCACTTCCCACATACTTCAGATTATCTATTTCCTATAGCTCTTTCTCAATAGTCTTTACGTCTAACTCCAGCTTCATCTGCAATAGTCTTCTTGTAAATCCTATCATTCTTCTCACTCTTGACGTTGCTCGCGAGAGCTATCTTATCGTGAGCGGCATCGTGAAACGACACCCTGAGCGATATCGAGCGCATTGTCGCCCCTCAACCTTTTGCAGTCGCTATCTTCTTCAAAGGAATAATCGTTTCTGAATATATCTCCTTCCTCAACAGTGGATTTTGTCCTGAATGAGCTGTGTGTACTTGTAGGTATTTTCTCATTCCTGAGCCTAATTCATCAGCAAGACTCTATTTCAACACCTTTTGATATAGCAGGGTTTTTAGGAAATGGTTCAAACTTCTGCAAGTCCATCATGCCCTATACCATGACAGCCGTTGCTGCTTTCACCAGTACTTCCTTTCATCATCAATAATCATCTTTGCAGTGATACCCACTTGAATCAATCCCCATGAGCCAATGTATTGAAACCATCTCTCGCATATCCCATCTCTTTGATACATTGAATACCCTGACACTCACAAATAAATCATTCAAATGCTTTTGCCCAAACTCAATAAGCCCATCATAACTAATCACTCAGATTTGTACGACAACATCTCTATCATCATATCTATCCTTGTTTTCAACTCTGAATATAGCACTCGCTCGGTGCTGTGGAAGAACGGACATAATAGAGTTGTCTTTCCGAATAACAGAATAGCTGCTAATGTACTCTACAGCTTTGAGCTCCGGATCGGCTCGGGCATCAAATTGCACTTCTAAGAAGTTCTTCATTGCTCATATTTTCCCAAGCATGGTATTTCTTGCAAGAGCCATTTTCTTCTGCTTCTTCTAATGACAGATTCATCAAGAAATTCAACCCCAAGATTCGGATATACTTTTATTAACAAAAATAGCTTCCTTGCTTTCTCTATGTATAGCTTATATACAAGTCTGGAATGGTCTGTTATATTGATGTCTCCCTCATAAGACTCCATCCCACTCTTCCATTATAGTTCGGCACACCTGATAGCCTTCCGAACTCTGATGTAAATTACTTTTCCTCGTCTATATCAAAGACTTCAGGAAGCAAATAGTTGCGGATACAGCTTTGCAGGATTATTGATCGCTGTCAGTAACCCTTTAATCACTTATCAACTTTCTTTACTAACACCAACAATCTCTCTTCTTTTATCATTTACACCAAGTAAACATGTCCACCCATTTCTATTATTGGAAAGAGCACACTGTATCAAAGACATCTTTGGTTAAAGCATTTTAGACTCTTTAAACTCGATCTATCTATCTCTCTCTCCGTTTTGACACTTTCTTTATTTCGTCTATCATCATCTACTTTTTCACCACACCTTTATTTCCCAACGTTTTCTTCTCAATAAAAATTTTGGAATTTTGAACTTTTCAACTCTCATCTTTGAGCTGACTGGCCAAAAGTAACATAATCTCCATTTTCTAAATTCAAAAGTTCTCTTTATCCTTTTTGGGATAGTAACCTCGTCCTTTGCCACATCTCTTGCAGTATCCATAACATATCTTTCATACTTTCATCTCTTTCTGCCCCTACTTTTCCCACAAAAGATTATAACACCTTTTAGGACATTTTTCTACTGAAACTAGCACCCACTTTCACTCTACCATATGTAATAACAACCTCTTATCTCTTCAATATCCTTTCAAAACTTTTCCCTTTGATGTTTCTCAGTGCAACTCTCCAAGTTCCATTTCCACTTTGCGGTAGTTTCTGCTGACTCTAAAGCCATCCGCCACACTCCTGTTACACAGGCTAATCCCTTTATGCAAGTGCGTGGCTATAAGGACTTCCTTTCTTAACCTCTTCGGACAAAACCCTTATATAGATTAAGTTTTCAATAATTCCTGCCCTTGCTGCAGGTGTGTTCCAAGTCCCTTTCTTTCCACTTCTACACCTTTTTCTAAGGCTTCATTTCCTGCAATCTCCATAGACCTTTAGCAGCATTCTTCGTAGTAGCGTTTCGGAGGTTGGGTAAATTCTTTTCTTTAACCTCTTTATTTTCAACGCTCAAAATATCACCAACACTTTCACATCGCGCACAGCATCTTCACCTGATTTGTATTCTTTAAGGTATTTCCATAGTGCTCTCATCCTAATTACCTTACCTGAACTTTGTAACTCAAAACCGTCAAATGAAGCTACAATCTTTGTTGTATTTTCACAAGGGATAACCTACTATGCGTGGGAGCTTATTAGATATAAGCCTCATATACCTTTGCTTCACTCTCAGGAATGCTCGATAAATCTCCAGTCATTGAGCTTACTGTAGGAATAATCGCATGATGATCCGTAACCTGAATTAAATACTGTCTTGATACGTCCTGTGTCAAAGTCATTTTTACCCAAAATGTTATTGACCGTACTTACAATCATATCTTCTGTTAAACACCCGCTATCTGTTCTTGGATAGGTAATCAGTTTCTTTTCATAAAGCTCTGTGCATAGTCAAGTGTCTGCTTGGCTGAGTATCCGAAATACTTATTGCACTCTTTGAAGTGTTGTCAGGTCAAAAGGCAAGTCAGGCTTTGTAATTTTCTCTTTCTGAATAACATCAGTAATTTCAATCTTATCGCCTACTAAACTTATAAGCTGTTCAGCAGCAACTTCATCATCAATTCTATCCGTTGATAGTGTAAACCCATTTGTAGAAAGCTCTACTGTGTAATATTTTTCTTTCTGATAATTTGCTATCTCATCATCTCTTTTACGATCATGGCAAGAGTAGTGCTCGCACTCTGCCAACACTGTAATTTTGTCTGATACAGACAAGAGTAGAGTTTCACTAATATTCATTCCGACTCAACCAATCTGCATAGGTTTTGCCTCGTGCCGATTCAAATAGATTATCATAGTCTTTTCGTCTGTTAGGTTATCAAAACCCTCTTTAATGGCACTATCTTCCATTGAAGAAATCCAGTTATGTTTCATCTTCTTTTTACACCACTTGATTATATACGCTTCAAAAATACTTTTCTCTCACGACCTGCGTCGCAGGTATTGATAACCATATCAATCTCTTTACCATTCATCAACTTTTTAAGGATGTTAAACTGCTTTCTTAGTTGCCTTTTGCCAATTTCATACTTATATTCTCTTGAATAATCGGTAAGTCCACCATATTCCATTTAGCATATTTTCCATCATAAGAATCGGGATTTGCCATTTGAATTAAATGTCCAACACACCATGATACTTTATAGCCATTTCCCTCATAATATCCGTCTTCTTTTGTTGCTCCGATAACCTTAGCAATGGAGATTGCAACACTTGGTTTCTCCGCAATGACTAACTTACTTTGTTTTTCTCCTGTTTTAATCTGATAGGGCGAAAGATGTCACCCTCTCGCCCTGTATTTGCACCAAATATTATAGAAGTTTTAGGTGCAATCTATTCCTCAGTTTCATCATCTTCAACTTCATCTACTTGTTGCTTCTTCCTCACTTTTCAGCTTCAGAAAAAGAAATCATCATCTTCTTCCCTCTAAGGCTTCAAGTTCTTTTATCTTCTTCTTTTTCACAACCTTTAAAATAGTAGCCTGCCCTCAATGCCCCGCCTCATTACAAGAAGTAAAATAATATAGGTTCCCAAATTACTCTTTTTCGTCCTTCTTCTCAGGCTTTTACTTCTTCCTTAACAGGTTCTTTCTTTTACTACTTCCTGCTTTTGGCGCTTCTCTCTCCACCATGTTAAGTAAATCATCTTCAGATACTCTCCAAGAAGTATTACATTCTCACCATCTTCATCGTGGTTGATGATAAGATGAAAAGTCTTACCGTTTTTGTTTGAAAGGTAATAAACTGCCTTGCATCAGCCGAATACTTATCCGTTTCTTTATTATCGCTGCTATTCCATGATGAATCGGATACTCCTTATTTGCATTATCTTTATTCTCCGTAACGGATGTCTCTCGCCTTTTGACGGAGATGAAGCTACTCCCTTGTTGGTATTTACACTCTTACTTGCAGACCCCCATTGATGAATCCTGACTGTTATTCGCAGGAGCTTTTACTGTCAACTTATTGGGATAACGAATTTCCTTTTCTTTTGTTTCTCCTAGTTAGCCTGTATCCTTTGTAACAGTCCCTGAACTTGTTGTTTCAGAAGTTCCTCTGCCGTTGTTGCTTACGGTGTTTGATTTGAGATGCCTGAGCTTGTATTAATTCCGGAAAATGGGACTAATCGGAGTAACTGATTGTGATGTTACAGGAGCTTTATTTGTTTCCGCAGCCTTTTTCAAGCTCTTTTCACCTTTTCCGTCAGCTTATCTATTTCCTTTTTCATATCTTCTGATAAGTCCTTATTTCTTTATCTTTCTTCATTTTTCTTTTTAGGGCTATCAATTTCATCTTCAAGGTCTTTAATTTTATTCTTTTGCTTATCACTTAATTTGTCTTTCGTCCTTAAGTTCGCAATTTAACTTATCAAGTTTATCCTGGAAGCTCTTTTGTCTCTTTTTCTATTTGTGAAATATCGTCTTAGAAAGCTCTGTCTGCGTTTCCCTTTATCCTTAACCTCCATCTTTGCTACCTTGCGGATAATTCTCATCATTACCATCGCCCTTTACTTTCATAGAAAAGAAATTCATCAATGAATTTCATATCATCTGGGAGCATTGAAGATCGCCACTATCAAGAAGCTGTCCTTTTCAGCCTTTATCTTTTCTTCTTTGTAGAGCTTTTCATCCTCAAAAATATACTTTACATTTACTCCAACTTCCGTTTGAACAGCTTCTGTTTTTGTAGGAGCCTGACTTTTGTCTCTTTGGCATAAACCACTGTCCAAAGTCCTAAAATGCAGCTAATACTTACAATTACTGCAAGTGCTGCCGTCCAAAAACTTTTATTCTTTTCAAACTGGTTTTCATTTGTCCTCTCCTTTTCTAGTTCTGCTTTTTCTCTGTTTACCTCTTGCCATCAAATCACTGATTGTGATGTTATTCTTTCTACAAATCGTGATGATTTCTTCATTTTCAAGTTCTTCTTCACGAATAAATAAAAGGCTCCAACTTCATCAATCAGAGCCTTTTTATCCTTTAACTTTTTATTCTGTTTTTACTGCTATCAGTTCCTTTTTCAAATTCTTACCTCCTATTTCTTTACATTTGTGGAAAAACCAAATCCTACGGGATGGTGCTTACAAAATGTTGCTATCCAATCATCTAAGGTAGTTACTCTTATATGACCTATGTTATCAATCACTTTCCCATCTCCTATATAAATACCGACATGACCATAAGTAAGTCCGGCTGTGCTACCACTACTACTGCTCTCAACTGCAATAAGCATCCCTACCTTTAACTCTGACCTGTCTGATGTAAAGGTATAGTTTCGGTACATATCACAGGCATTCCCGCCTATATATCCAAGTCCTGCATTTTGATAGACCTGTGATACCCACATGGCACACCAGTCCTGCACCCGGAGATGGCGTAATGTATGCAGCATTAACAATCTTCTTTTGTACTTCCGTAGATGCCTCATACTCTTTTCCACCACCTACACCACCATTTGCACTGATAAGGTCAGAATTACCAAAGGCTTCTCCCATATTGCCTTGTGCAAGGAACAAGGCTTCATAGTGCTTTAGATTATCGGGATAGTTTGCAAAGACCTTTCGGATAATACTGTCCATCTCTTTTTTATGAAGCGTTACGATGAGTTTTTTATACTCATAAGGTTCTTCGTGGCTTTCTGTATATTCATTGCCATCTTCATCGGTATAGGTTTCTGTAACTGTCCTGTATCTGATTTTAATTTCTTCCCTATACTCAAGGTCATACATGGAATCAAATAATTCTTTTAATATGGATTCTACTTCCGATACACTCTTTACCTCTCCACACCTTGATGTAATGTAGGATAAAAGCTCATGGACATTATGACCGATGTATTCTGTGTTATTTAAGATATATTCGATCATATCCGGGATAATTTTCTTTCACATGGTCAACTTCACTTTGAAGCTCACCCCTCCATATCTGAAAAATTTCTGATTGATTTCACTTAGGACATTTGGCTTTGATAACAGCTTGTTGTAAGCACAGAGCTTGTAGAGCCTCATAAAGCCTGTCATTCCTGTTCCTGCAAAGTTAATCACAAAAGTCCCTAAGATAATGATACCTATGAAAATAAGCATTAGTCCTTTTTGCTTTTCGGATAATCATATCCTTTGAGCTTTTCAGTGTTCCGATAAGTCCCTCTTTAATTCGATCTCTAAGCCTTTGACTTATTCTCACGAGAAATTGCTGCCTTTACCTGATTTTTCTTTGAAATCTTTTATATGCACTTGCTCTTTTATACTCATCCGTCTTTTTTTCAGTTCCTTTTTGGCATCACGAAATTCCAACTTTGACTTACGCTTTCTGATTTTATAGTCCTTATTTGTAAGGTCATAGCTCTTTTTAGCTCTTTTTCTTATCAGAATACTTCTTATGCCATGAATGAGCTTGGAGCTTGTATCTGCTGTCTTTTCTCCTGCTTCCACTCCTTGATTTTCACTACTTCCATGAGACAAGTAATCTCTTTACAGTTTCACTTCCTTTGTAAGTCCAGAAAGTGCAGATACTTTTTACCATATCTTTTTTAGCTTTTTCTTCTGCTCTTTATAAATACTGCTATGAACTTTTTGCTTGCAGTATCTTTTTCCAGTCTTTTTATCTTCAGGTTTATTCTCCTTTAACACATCATCCTTTTTCCTTGTATAAAGGCTTTCGGTATAGTTTTTCTCTTATAACTTTTCTTTTTGAGCTTTTGGCTTTTTGAGAAGCTATTTGTATTTTCTGCTTTATGATGAAGATTATCCTCGACATCATAGGTTGACTCAAAATAATCGCTATCCCTAAAGTCATTGTCGTATCTGTCTATAATCCCATCATTATCAAGGTCTTTTCCTAAAGGATCATAGATTTTTCCATCCTTAACCTCCGTAATATAATCTGATCTTCCCGTTTCAATTGCAGAATTTACGTCTCCCTTATCTGAAGCTCTATATTTTTGTTTCTCTTGATGTTCCATAAGACTTTTCATTATCAGCACTTACCTTACTTGTCATGCACTTTATCCTGAAACCGTTCTTTCTCATGAACGATTTTACCTCTGTAATCATCGTTATGTTTTAGCTTACTTTCTTCAGGTATCGTATCTGTTTTACTATGAAACATCTCTCTTTCAAGGCTTGCCTTATGCCTTTCCTTAAAATCCTTTTTCAGCTTCTTTCCCATAGGCTACCCTCACTCTTCCGGCTTGGTAGTCATCTTCTGATATAAAATTGTATCTTTTCGGAAACTTATCAAGGAAAGGAACAATGGTGATTTGCCAAAGAAATAGTAATCCCTCGCCCTCATTGGAGTTGGTAACATATCTAAGCTGAGGAAGTGAGATTTCTAAGTTTCTTTTGCAAGTATCTCTCATCTCCCGATGCTTGATTTAGCATTAAGACAAAGTCTGTATTGTCAAAGATATTTTCTATCTCCTTTACTCATAAGTAGGTCTTTGACATTCTGCGTAATACCTGTTGGAATACCTCCCCATTTACGAAATCTTTTCCAAATCTCTACGGAATAGGATGCTGTCTGCTCATCTTTTAAAAGCAAATGGAACTCGTCGATATAGTACCTTGTAGACTTGTTTCCTCTGTTTTGTGACACCTTATTCCACACCTGATCCTGAATAACAAGCATACTGATTTTCTTTTAGCTGACTTCAAGTTCTTTAATATCAAAAGCAAAGGAGCTTTATTCAAATCCACATTTGACCTGTGATTAAAGACATTAAGAGAACCTGATACATAGATTTCCATCTCTGTTGCCAGCTTCTTACCAACCTTTTCCTCCTGTCCTTTTAACATATCGTATAGGTCTTGCAGTATTGGCATATTACAAGGCTCTGGGTTTTCAAAAATACTTTTTCATAAATTTTAGGCAGGCATCTATCTATAACGGACTTTTCTTCTGCTGTAAGTACCACTCACTGCAACTACAAGCTCCAGCATACTCATGATAAAGTTTGCCCTTGTCTTTCAGAGGTGCGTCCCCATCTCCATAATTTGAATTTATATCAAGGGATTCAGGTAATCCTTTGACTTACTGCTGACCTTAATGACTTCTCCCTTAAACTGCTCTTATGAGGTTTCCATACTCTCCTTCCGGATCGCAGATAATCACATCATCATCTGTTACTAAAATCGCATTTGCCATTTCTCTTTTGGCACTAAAGGATTTACCGCTGCCCGGAGTTCCGAGGATTAGACCGTTTGGGTTCTTTAATTTCTTTCTATCTGCCATAATCAGGTTATGGCTTAGGCATTTAGTCCGTAGTAAAGACTATTACTTGAATTGATAAAAAGCTCCTCTGTGGTAAATGGCATAAATACTGCCGTTGATGAGCTTGTCAGTCCTCTATCTATCTCAATCTTATTTACACCAAGAGGCAGCACGCTCACTAAACCTTGTTCCTGAGAATGGTCAAGTCTTTTCAGCTTACAGTTATGCTTATTTGCAATGGAGCTTATTTGAGCAATTGTGTTATCGAGCTTTTGCACTGTCCTTGCAAAGTTCATAAAGACGATACTTACCACAAACATTCGCTCATCTCTTGTCTGCAAGTCTTTTAAGAGGCTCTTTACATCCTCACCATAGGTAATTAAGTCTGATGGAAGAATGTCCATATCATAACCGCTTCTTACCGCCTTCTTATTTTCCTCAATCCTCATCTTATCAATATCGGTGTTTTTTCGTTTTACCATCTTAATGGCTTCCGATTGGTCGATTGCCCTAATATGAAAGGAAATATTGATGTTATCGTCAATATCCAAAAACTCGGATAACATCCTATCTGAAAGCTCACTTGCAAGGATTTGAAAATGACTTGTTGCTCCGATGAATTTGCCGAACTTAAAGTATCTACTCGGTGTAAAGTTAAACTCATCAGGCACAATATATGTCTTTGTGCTTTCTCTTTTCTTTAGGTCTTTGTAGGAAAATTCAAATGTTTTATTTGGATTTTAAAATATCGTGAAGAAGCTTTAGTCTTTCTTCTCCGATATTAGGCTTTTCTGCTCGAACTCCCATACTCTTTAAATTAGACAGTATATCTATCTCAAGTCTTTCAAGTTTTGATGTTGCCTGCTCTAAATTATCCAGCTTCCACTGTAAAGGTTACATACTTTTGATTTTTAAGTCCGTTATTTCCCTTTACAATCTGACTTTTAAGCATCTCTCTAAATTCAAAGCGTATATCGTCAAAACCGTCCTTTTTATCCGGTATCTGAATTGCCGACTTCATTTCTTCGTTTCGTCCGAGCTGATTGATATATGAAAACTCAATGCTGATGCTCGGATCAAAGGAGTTTAGGAAGTTTGCAAACTGATTAAAAATCAAGTCCCTATCTTCATCTAAGGCAAGCTGATAGTTGATGTCCTGAAAGGCTATACTTTTACTGAAGTGCTTTTCATCAAGCTGGCATATTCCGCTTTTTAAAAGCCTTAGATAGGGAATGGTATCTTCTACCGTATATCTTTTCGGTTCTTTCTTAAAGATAAGGTCAAGGATTCCTCCCTTATCTTTTTTTGACTTGCAATTACTTTTCTTTAAGTCCCGCTTTTGACTTCTCAATGCCTTTTCGTTTTGCATGAGTTTTATTTGCTGAATTTTTCTTTTCTTGTTCAAGGTAAACCTCCTTTCTCACTCTCTTTTTCGGTTGATAAAACTTATGAAGGTAGATGTGCTTAAAAATATTTTCTCAAAGGTCAGTCCGTCCTTTTTCAAATAGTGTGATGAAAAAGATAGGAAGCGTGGATACGATAAGGAATATGACAGCTATGTCATTTGGCACAAACTTCCTCATAAATAAATAGACTGGTATTCCAACCAGTCCTGCAAGTGTGAAGCCTATGAGCTGCCTTTTCGTTAGGTTAAAAGCAACCTTTGTCTTTACCTTATTTAAGTCTTTAGGGATTGGTACATATGCCATATCTTACCTCCCATCTTCTTTACCCTTTGACAGCTCCTCAAAGTGTTCATATACAGAGCCGATTTCTTCCTGAATACTCTCATCTGTTCATTCGTACTTTTGTTATATCTTTGCTGCATTAGGTAAAAATCGTTATGGCAGCGACCAATGTCCTCTGTTTTTCTTCCAAATTCTTCCACCCTTATTATGAAGCCTGATCCTATCAATTATCGCCATAATACCTGCTCCAATTACTACTGCTGTAAATATTGTTTTTCTTTTTTATCCATACTATCTTTCCTTTCTTTTAGTGTGCATTTAATACGCTTTTGGCCAGTGTTCCGCTCTTTAGCATCATTAACCCCAGCAAAACCGCATAGCCAAGTATCGTCATTGTACTTGTGTGTATATCTGTTATCTTAATTGTCTTAACTAATACTGCGTATATTCCAAGACAAAACCATTAAAAAAAGAGTCCCTGTAGTCCAAGTGCAAATAGTCCTTTGATGTAGTTTGTTCCAATCTGTCCCCACTCCTTGTTTCCCATTGTGGCAAATGGAATGGCTGAAACCGATGAGTAAACATAAATCTCAAACATTCTTCCGTAAACTACAAGCATAATCACAACGGATATTACCTGTATAGCAACCTTGATGAGTGAGGTTTCAAAGAGAATCATGACAAGTTCTCCAAGCCCCTTTTCTTTTAGGGTATCCATCATTGCCACTATCTGATCTCCGAAACGGTGGCAGAGTATTTATCACCCCTGCCGCCTTGTTTACCATGTGCTGCCACATCAAAAACTGCCATTGAAAACTCAAAGGCATGGGATACTAACCATACAGCAATCCACATCTTGATGATGTACTTGAAAAATTCAAAGGTATCTGTATCGTGCATATTGTTCTTTTGCATTACCATATTGATAAGCTCGATACAAAGAACTGCTGTGATGATTAGTCCCGCTATTGGAATGATAACGGAATCGTTAATGCTTTTGATAAAGGCAAATACATCTCCGTTCCACCCCATAGGCGTTTTACCTACATCTGTTGCAACCGCACCAACTTTATCGTTGATATCAAGAAACATGGACTCTAAGTTTGCTTGAATACCGCCCAGTAGAAGCTCCTTAAAGAATTCTTCTATCTTGTCGAATATTCCAAACATCTAAGCTCTCCTTTTCTTCTCAATTGAGTACATTGGCAAGTAGTGGAATGAGCTTAAGTCCGATAAGAACGATCCCTCCTCCAGCCATAAGCTGCTTAATACCTTGGCTCTTAGCACCGGGATTGTCATTACCATATCCTTCCATCAGGTTGATAACGCCCCATGCTCCAAGTCCTGCACCTACTGCCATAACCAAAATCTTTAATACATTAACTGCCTGTGTAAAAATGCCATGATTATTCCTCCCTGTCTTTCTTTTTCAATCTTGTTATATGACTTCACTACAAAGTTTTTGTAAGTCTTTTCCTCTTTTTCACGCTTCTTAAAAGTAACCAAAGATATGAATTAAATCGCCTTTCTCAAAGACTTTTGCTATTTCTGTCTTTTTCTCCATAAGCTGCACAGTTGATGTACTCCTTGCCTTACCGTACTTTTTACAAGCGTGAAGTTTGCAACTTCCACTTTCTCCTTCATTTTCAAAACTTGAGAAAGTAGGCTCTGCCACTAAGTTGGCGTTGATGTTAATCATTTCTTGTTTCATTAAAATTTCTCCTTTTCCTTTCAATAAAAAACGACCAGAAGTATTACTTTTTCCAATCGCTATGCTCTTACTATTTAGTTTTTCCTTAGTGGGACTTCATGATCCTTATCATCTTGTCTCCTTTATTGTCTTTAACATATTTAAGGGAATTAGCATTTTTTGTCGTGTATATATTAGTGAAAAGGTACTTGAAATACTAGTTCGCTAATTAGCGAGTTTTCCCTATTTATTGATCGCAATATAAATTGAAAATAGGCATGAAAAAGACGATAGATTTTTCTTTTCTATCGTCTTAAGCATTTAGTATTCAATTTTTCAGTTCAACAAACTAGGGATTGACTTATTCGAAAAATTTTAATAAATCTCTTTTGCGTCTTATCACATACATATCCTATATTTTCATAGAATTTATGTGCTTCTGTTCTTTTCTTCTCCTGAGTTTAACCTGATAAACTTAATTAATTTTTGTCGAGAATCCATTTCTAAATGATTCATCAATTTTTCCAATGCTTCTTCCTTGAAACTCTGGTAAGACAGCTAATCCTAGAATATTTAATCCACAATCTGAATAAAGACTCTCATATATTTCAGCATGTATAAATCCAACAACTTTATGTAAATCCTCATCCTCATAAACATAAATCACATGATGCTTTTTATCAGCTGATAGTTTTGTGATTTGATTCTCTACTAACTCTGTAGAAACAGTATATCCTAAAGAAATATCACATATTTCTCGTATAGATTGAGCATCTTCTTTTATTTGTCTAATCATTTCATCACCTCCATAACTTCAAATTTATCTAGCTCTATTATATCAAATATACCCTCGACCATATAATTATAACAGTAAATCTTACAATCTTGTAATTACCGTATTTCTATTAAAGCTTAACCTTGCCTTTTCTCTTTATATATTCTTCAATATCAAACATATTCTTCTTGTCATAATCTTCTAAGAACTTATAGTTCTTATGCTTTTGTGATGTCGAATTTATCTGAAAGAAAAAGGTCTTACACCTCTAAGCTGAAAAAATACATTTACCACCGTCCATTACCGTAATTTCATCTTGGCTCATCAGTTCTTTTCCAGTCTTTTTGATAGTTAAGTCCGAAAGACTTTTTGATTTGACCTTGTTTCCGATGTGTTGTAAAGGTCTATCGTTTCCTTACCAAGTGTTTCAGAAAGCTCTTTAATGTTGTTTTCTCCTTTCCACCAAGAAACAAGGTACTATCACAGTTACCTACGATTGTATCAGCGTTATCCTTGTAGATTGCCTTTAACTGTGATTGGGCTTGTAAATGATACTTGCTGAAATCTCTCTACTTCTGATTGTAGCAATCAGCTTTTTCAAACTTTGGAATTAAGCCGATGTTTGCAAATTCATCAAGTAAGCACCTCACATGAACAGGTAATCTTCCGCCATATATATCATCGGCTTTATCACATAAGAGATTAAATAACTGTGAATACATAATAGACACCACAAAGTTAAAGGTATCATCGGTATCGGAGATAATAACAAATAGTGCTGTTTTTCTATCTCCCAGTGTATCAAGCTCAAGTTCATCTTCACTCATCAAGTCCCTAAGTTCATGAATATCCAAAAAGGAGCAAGCCTTGCCCCACAGCTAATAAGAATAGATTTTTGCTGTTTTTTCCCGCAGCCAACTTATACTTTTTATATTGCTTCACTGCAAAATGTGTGGCTCTTTTTCTTTTCAAGTGCTTCAAAAGAGTCTATCTATCGATTCATATAGGTTTTCATCATCTTCTCTGACTTCAGAAGCATCTATCATATCGAGTAGAGTCGCAAAGTTCTTTTCTTCTCTTGGAGCTTCATAGAAGATGTAGCCGATAAGTGCTGTGTAGTAGAGTTTTTCGGCTTTTTACCCAAAAAAATCTTCACCTGCTTTTTTCGCCCTCTCCTTTCGTATTCGCTATGATTGTCTGTACTAATTTGAGTATATCTTTTTCACTTCTGAGATAAGCTTTAGAATGGATTGTATTTCATAGACTTTTTGAAGTTAATTGTATTTAAGATTTTTATCTCATATCCGTTATCTTCAAGCATCTTACCGCACTCAAGGACTATCGTTCCTTTTTCGGATCAGTTACAATAGCTACTGTGCATCTCTGCATTAGTTAGGTTTGACATAAAATCGGGTTTTTCCACTTCCTGAACCACCGATTACAAGTACATTCTTATTTCTTGCATACTTTGATTTGCCGGTCTGCCATTCATTGTCAGTCTTTCGGTTTGTGTAAGCAAAATATTATTTTTGAAACTTTTTCATCCATATATGCTCTATATCTTTTTCGTTCCCCATCTTGCCGATCCATACTCTTTCCCTGCCTAAACTTTTTAGCGTTTTTTTCCCTTTTGTATAGACAATGAATTTGATTAAAGCAGCTACTCCTATACCTATTAAAATATCCGCCGGATGAATACTCGGAAGAAAGCTCATTGTGTTAAACTCCAATATCCCCTGAAATATTTTTATCTATCACATCTCCCCAACATAGCTTCTTACATGATTTGAAAAGATGTTTCCTAAATAGAAAAAAATGCAAGATAGGGAATATTCTGCTTTAGAAACTTTACCTTATCCTGCACCTTAAAGAAGCCTTTGATGTCCTTTAATATCTTATCTATCATAGGCTCTGCTCCTTTTGTTTATTCTTGATTTTATCTTTGGAAACAGAGTTCTTAGCCATCTCCTTGAACTTCTCAATATTCTTGTGAATAGATTCTTTCCTTTCTGTTTTTCTTTTTCAGACTGTGCTAATGCATGCTTAAAGGCTTTATCCATCACTTTCATATCTTTGGCTTGAAAGAATACGGAGTATTTACCAGTTTCCTTATCCTTCATCACTGAAAACTTGACGCCATACCGATTAAGTTCTTTTTTTAGTTCCTTAAGCTCTGCTTCTTCAACTGGAATTTCTTCAAGTTGTCCCTTTTTAACCATATCTTTTGAGCTTCACTTCACTGCCTTCAGCATTAACTAATTTTCCTAATCCTCCATATTGCTTTTTTGATCGTTGATGTAATTTTATTGATATTATTTAATATCTCCTGATAGGTTGCTTTTTAAAACATTTATTTCAATATTTACTACTCTATTTGCAATTTCCTCATTTATCATCAAAGTCCTCCTTCCCTCATATCATAACTAACAAGTGCAGTATAATAGGCATCCATATTGCTCGGTGCATTATACGCTGCTGTTAAAAATAAATGCTCTAACATTTCTTATTTTTAGCTTCGTTCTCTGATAAAGCATCTACAAAGATACTCCATGTGTGATGAATCTAAACTCCTAAATCTCTGTGAACGATATATGCAGGTAACTTTGTTTTGATTTATTGTCACTGTATCTTCTGCATTCAATACCATAACATCAGCTAAAACTTTTATTATTTCATCAAAGGTTTTAGCAATAATCTTATTACCTAGCTTCATGTGTTCGTTATATCCTGTGCTTTCTCTTAATTCTTCTAAACAAGATTTATATGATTTTATTTACATCCACCCTCCATTCCGTCCCTTAAATAAATATGTGTCTTTTTCATAGATGGGCAGGTGGGAGGAATTCCCTGTGAGAAATATGAAGTATTCTTTGATGAATTATTTGTAGTAATCTCTGGTAATGGTTCATGCAAGTTGCCATAATGCGTTGGTAGATTTTCATTAAATGCATCGGTGCAATATGCGTCATTGCATTGGCATATTTTGCACTCTTCCATTGGTGCATTTTGCCCTCAATGCATTGTGGATGATATTTTGACTTTTCTTTCTCTAAAATACTTTCTTTCATGTTCCAGCTTTTTCTTATTCAATTCAAAAATATAATTCTTCCAATTTTTCATCATTTATCGTAATACCATTTGTTTTATCTCTTGGATGCTTTATTATAGTTTCCAACCAAAAGATACCCCTGCCTTTTCAAGTTTAGCAAAAGTTCTGAATTTTACTGTATCCAACACTCCTTATAGTCAAAATCATCTTTTGCCTTTGCCATGCCCTTTTATATGAATTATATGTCCAATATTTCTCATCATGATAGTTTTTGCGGACTTCTTATTTATCTCAAATCACAATAATTTATTTGTTGTGCAATACTAAGGCTTTCATTTAACCCTAATGCTCTTGCCAATGTTTTATTTGGTGATAGAGGCTGATCGTCAAACAATGCATACTCACATCATCTCCTCCTTTCTTTTGTCGATGCATGTATGAAAAAGGCAATAGTATTTTTATCTATCACTCATTAGTTTCTTTTATATTTCTCTCAATCTATCTCTTCCGACAACTCAATGTATGCTGTAACCTCTGATGCACTTTAGGTGGTCCATAGGGACTTATCAGAAAAATGCTATTACCAGTGCTTGAATAAAGGTAGTTGCGTCTGTACAAGTGCTGCAAGTGAACCTAATACCACTGAGAACGATAATATTCCTAAAATCATTCCACTAACACTGATTATGAATTTTTAGAAAAGAAATTAGTATTGATAGAAGTAATATTATTGGAAATAAAGGTGTCTCTTAAAATACACCTCATGTAATACATCTCCTCTCTCTTAAATCGTTTTGAAAATGTCTTAACGCATCCATGATAGCTTCTTCTCTCCATGTATGTACACTGTGGAATAACTTGTTTTTCTTTTTGACTTATTATAATTTTCTCTCAACTCTATTCCACATTTCATGCTAATCTCGGAAAGACGTATAGAGTGCTGAAACTTTCAAACCAAATTTTTCTAATATATATTCCTTAATCTGAGCATAAGTAGCTTTGCTCTCTGCACTTGTCAAATCTAACTCATCCAGCTCAATTTTAACACTTGCATGTCTTATCGACATCAAGAAGTTTGACGATAACGCTACCGTCTCCACATGTCCTGTCCTTGAGGAAATTATCAATCCGACTCTCCAGCACATTATCCACACCTCTCCTAGAGACTTTCCATATCTCTTGCCAGGCTTTCCGATCACAACTATATAAACAATTTCTCTAGGCTTAGTTCCAAGACAGCGTGAGGGCAGGCTTCATCGCAGCCATTTCTAGCAGTGAGATCTAGAAACCACATCCACCAGATCCCACGTCCTTGCTCTTCCCTCTTCTGTTCTTGCACCCACTTGGGAAGGACCTCTTCTGCTGCACCAACATAGAACTCCGTATTATGGAGACCATTCTTTTTCCGCATTTTTCTTGGCATTCTCAATGGCTTCGGGAACGATTTCCAGTCCATAAACCTGCTTAGCCTTTTGGGCAAGAAATAGGAAAATGGTACTGATTCCGCAGTAGCAGTCCCAAACGGTTTCCTTTCTCCGGTTAAGGCTGCATATTCGAGAGCTTTCTTCATAGATTTTCCTGGTCTGCAGGGTTTACCTGATAAAATGAAGGTACGGAAATATAGAAGCTGAGCTCCCTGATTTTATCCTCTATACTGTCTTTTTCCGTACAGGCAAAGGGTTTCTCTTCCCTAAAAACAGCATTGCCTCTGCTTTCGTTAATATTGATACACGTCCAACGATTCTTCCTTGAATCTTTCCATTTTCCTCGCAGTGCACATCCACTTCGCTTTGCGCGTCTATTCCACAATGTATATCCGCTTCTCTCTCTGGGTCCACTCCACATCGTCCATCCGCTTCACTTTCTGCATCCATTCTACTGGAAACCTCCGCGCTCTTTAGTAAACCACCTGCCTCAACACGGAGCGGAAGCCTCTGTAACTTCTCCCACAGCTCTTTTGCGTGAGGCAGATTCTTTCCGTTCAGCACCAGGCAAAGCAGGATTTCTCCGGTAGAAAAGCCTTTTCTCAGGAAAATGTGCCGAAGCAGGCCCTTTCCCGTTTCTTCCTCATAGCCGGAAACCTTGTATTCCCTCGCCCAGTCCTTGATACAATTTAAAATCCGAGGATTTTCTGCACTGTTAATCAGGCAGTCCTCAGCTTCGATAATGCGGTGACTGTGAAAGCCGTAAAGCTCATGCCCAGCTGAATCAAAAAGCAGTCTGTTCATTCTCGACCTCTCTTTCTTCTCCGAAAACTCTTCCGCCTAATGCTTCTCACGAATTCTCTTTTCTTATTCTGCATCGGATACTGTGCCTTATTCCGATACCGCACAGTCTCTCCCCTGAGAATTCCTCTCTCCTTACGTACTTCCTCTCCGAAAATGCCCGCAATCCGAATCAGGCTTTGAGCGATTCTGTCCCTTTCCATGCGAGCTCTTTCTCATAGGATAAATGTTGCAGCTGGCAACCACCGCATTTTTCCCGCAACAGGGCAAAGGCGGAACGCGATACGGAGATGCTTGCAGAAGTTTCTCACCTTGGCATAGGCATAATTCTTTTTCACCTTTAAAATCCTGGCCTCTACCAGGTCTCCCATCACAGTACCCTTCACGAAAAACCAGCCGTCGCACTTTCCGACGCCCTGGCCTTCTTCCGTTAAGTCTGTACTTCTAAAACAACGAGGTCATTCTTTTTATAGCATTTCGTTTTTGCACTCTTTCTCCTCCTACAACCTTGGCTTTACCACCGCAAAACAGACTCAGAAGGCTTAAAAAGGAGTCCCCCTGTTTTAAGAGAATGCTTTTTATCCGAGCTGAACCCTCCGTAGACCGCTACAAAGGAACATCATACTTAAACCACAACGGAAAGCTCCATGTTGCTGCCCGGTCTGTACGTCCTGTACAGAAGGGCAATTCCCAATAAAACCGTTATAGATTCCCTGATTTTAAAGAGGGTATTCAGGTTCTTCCCCTTAAATCTCTGACCGTCATTTTGAACACACGAGCCGTACTCGCTGTCACGTAAAGGTCTCAAGCAACATGATATAAAAAGAGAACTCCGCTCGCCGTCATAAGAATCTTGTTTATGATACTGAATTCCACCCTGTTTCCCTCTCTGTTCTTCTCTATACTTTGCTTAATCAAACGTGCATAAAACATATTGCCGTATTGGTAACGATAGCCACCATTTTCCGCTATGGCAATCGGATTCCGATACGGAACGCGCTTTCCGCCCGATTTCTCTTTGGCAAAATCCTCTGCAAGACGATCCTGGTAGGCTCCGCCATGATTCTTTAGATAATCGAGAAAACCGGAACCATAATTGTAACTTTGCCAGACTGCCCGCTCATCCAGAGACAGGTCTTCCGCCGCTTTTCTTTCAGGCCTTTTATAATAACGCACACCCTGACGAATCGAGCTCCGTATCTAACGCTATTCACCGAAGCCCCATAGATTCACTGGACTGCATGACATCTTTCAGCTTCCGTGACTCCACCTCGCATAATCGCATACAGAACAGGAAGATCGGACAGCACCCCTCCGCCTTCGCTTCTTTTTCCATTATTTTCTTATGCTGCAGCACTCGATCCCGGAAAAATAAAGCTTCTCAGAGAAGCGAGATCCGATAAAAAGGAGGAGCAGATCCCAAAAGAAGAAAAAGAAAATGTCGGAATGAGCCAGAAACTGCTCTCATTCCTTTTCGGCACTTTCCGACCATATGCTGTACGAGAATCTTTCGCAACCAGTTCTCCGCCCGCGTCTTCTTTCCTTTCATTCCTCCTTCCCCTCTTCCTCTATCGAGCTTCTAACGGAGCACTTTGACTTTCAGCATTGGCCTCTGTCATCCTCTTCCTCTGACAAAGGAAAACAGCGCTTATCCTGTAACCCTTCAAAGACACGCAAGCAGATAGTTTCTGTCCGTCACACTCTCCTTTTACTACGGGAAATATCTTCCGTCACTTTTGCTGCTTCCGTAAAGTAACTCTGCTTTTCGTCATCGGAAGACCAGCCAACCCAATAATCGGCTCTTTCTACCGGCGCCATATTGATAGACAAACGAGGAGGCTTTCCATATGTCCCTTTTTCTCTGCGCTTCGACCTGGACGACGGCATTACAATCCCTTAAGTGCTTTCTTCTCTCCGACCTTTCCGATAGTGAAAGTGATCCTTTCTGATTCCGTATAAAACTGCAATGGAACGCGTGTTATCGTCCGTATTGACCCAGGAAAACTTTCTCATATACTGCATAATCCGCCCCATGAAAGCGGGATAAACCAAACCTTGAAATTTTGCAACAAATCGCGCATAAAAGTTATGCAAGGCACGCGATTGTTCTTCCTCAGAAAGATACCAGTCATCTGTCGATCCTCACTCCACTTTCCCGGAACATCAGTCCTGTCCCCACGAAAGAAGCTTCTTTCCGGCGTGCCCCATCGCGAAGAAGTAATAGCCGCTTTCAATTCCGGATTTCTCTTTTCTTTCCGTTCCCGGCATTTCTCTCAATCATCGAGCGCTTCAAATGCACCACTTCATCGTAGCTTCAAAAGGCCAGCACCACGATAATGCCGGCTTTAGAGATCATCTTGTTGTGATGGTAGGCGCGATAAATGGGATCCTCCTCCATATGGGACAGAAAATCATGCATCACCCCATATTCACGCCCGAAATATGGCCAATCCGCCTCTTCCGGAGACTTCGCGTGTCCGGCCACGCAATGAACTCTTCCGCGATGATGATGGTTCCGTCTTTTCTTTTCGAATGATGGAGTTCAAATGTTTAAAAACTCAATAACCCTCAAGATTCCCACGTTTCCTCCGTATTGATTGGGAACACTCTCCATCTTTCCGAACCTGTAATCGGGTAGAGCATCGACGCCACCGCATCCACCGGGGAATCCGTCAATATGATGAGTCATACCGGTACAAAGCATTCGCAATCAGAAAGTTCTACTGCTGTTTTTCATTAAAATCTTTGTTCCCCTGGTCCGGATGTTTAAACACGGATCGGTGTTCATAACACACGCTTCCCCGTCGAACTCACTCGGTCCCGTGACAGCAACAAACTGACCGGTACGCAATCGGTCACGCCGATGCCGCTTGATGCAGAATATCTATCATTCCGCAAAAGCCTTCAGTTATGGGAGATGAAAACATATTATCCGTCACCTGATATCCCCAGGAACCGTCAAAGGATGCTCCAGAATGCCCGTAATTCTACGTGTATCCCATGTGGTTACAATGGTACTTTCTACGGTCCCGTCCTGCCTGCTGGTAGTGATAAATCCGTCTCTATCCGGTTCCTTCTCTCTTCAGGAACCAAGATGCACCTCATATGACGTCGCCATGGGGCTCTCGTCCCCGTTCACTTACGCTCCTTCATCACTTCTTATCCTTCCAGGAAAAACGGAAAGGTCTTCTTGTAATCGACGTGCCGGGGCGATACTCACTGGAAAAATCCGTGGGGTCCATATATAAATCCCTCGTTGCCTTCTCGTCGGGATAACATGCTTATAAAACTCTCCACTCCCATATCGGTACACAAAAGCTCGCCAAATCCTGACCCTTCTAAAGGATGCATCGGATCTCTTTCGGATTCCATCCATTCCGATCCGATACAGGAGAGACTGCCTTCTACGTAGAAGTTGCCCAAACAGCAAGTGCACCCCTGCTTTCCTCTACTACAAGGGTGCGCCCCATTTTCTCATACAGCTCGTATTTCCCATACCGAAAGATATCGATCCAGCTCTGAAAAAAGCTTGCGTCCATGGCTTCCTCCTCTTCCCGCAAGCACTATCCTTTCTCTGCTCGTGCACAACACTCGAACACTACTTTTCCCACTTCCTCGGGTCTAAAATGAAATCTTTCTACTTCACCTTAATCAGTCTTCCACTATGCGCCGGACAGAACTTTTCCACAGCTTCCGTCATAACCGTTCCACACCTCATCTTGTGAAGAGATCCACAGCGAGTCTCATGTGAGCAGATGTGAGGCAGGCAATCATTGCGTCTCGTTATTGAGCACCAAAGCACCCTTTGTTTTCATCGATACAACATACAAACGATGGTCCAGATAAATCTCTCTTTATTGCTGTCATTTTGTTCGAGTTCTTCCGTAATTTCAAGAAACTTTGCCTAAAAATAAATAAACGATTGGGCATATCACTACCTTTGATCCCGAACAAGTGCTTCCTCGTCACTATTCCTTCTTCCCCGTAAGACCGTATTCCGCACCGTAATAAGGAAAACTCTCTACGGAAGGAAAGGTGGCATAGACGCCGTGAGAGATTCTTTTTATCATCTATCACCATGTAATCCGGTCCGTCTAAGGATTACTCTAAAAAGTATTACACTTCAAGAGGTACTCTTCATTCTTCAGAATCCCTCGGCCGAGATAGAAGAAGTTCTTCTTCTCATTGAAGAGCTCGAACAATTCTGATAAAGTCATAATTGCAAAATCGATTGATTTCACATTGATAACACCTTAGCGGATCCCTAATACACATCCCGGAGAAAGGAAGAACTCCGGTTTCATCTGCCCGATATAAAATATCATGCTACGAAATGAATATCCATACAAGGAAACTTGATGCGCGAGTCTGAATCCGTCTATATCAAAGCGACGATCCGGTCTTTGATTCACGATGTACATCGAAGGTCTTATGCTTTAAAATTAAACAACGGATGATCATAGATATCATGCGGCATAAAGTGAATTACTTCCCTACTCTCCCTCGATTATACATCCTTGTACCAACTGCGATGAGCAGTTTCTCTTTATGCTGAAGATCCTGGCAAGAAAAACGACTACTGAAAAGAACTGCCGTCAGCATCCTTCACGCGCCATACTATGGGCTCTCTCAACTATAGTAGCAGAACTCCTCCTCCGTTCCCAGACAGTTGATTCCCGTAAAGTCCGTGCTCCGTAGCAGAACGGATCTTCCGAAAAAAAGAGGTCCCAGAATCACTGCATCAATGCCGAGAACGCTATAGAAATGAGTAACTGCTCTTCCATACAAAGAAAGGCAAGCTTTCTTCTCTCCATCCAGGCTTGCCCCGAAAACAGTATGGTAAAATATCGCTCCGTACCACGCCATATCCACGCTCTCTATTCACCGCTTTTCTCTAAGCTTTTAATAAACCGCTCCATCCACGCTCCATTGCCTTCTTCTAGATTGTTGTCCGGGAATGAGCATAGGATATCCGGATAAAACCTCTCTCCCCGAAGTTCAAAGGCATTTCCGGGAACTACTGCCACCTTCTCTTCTTTCAAAGTTTCTCAACAAACCCTCACTGGAAGAACCGAATTTCCGAATCGAGGGAAAACATAAAATACGCCATACGGCTCAAAACAGTCAATCCATTTCCGAAGATGATATGCAAAGAAACCGACAATACTTTCATCGTAGCATCCCGCATCTTTCTGACATCAGCGTCCCGTTTCGAAGTGCCTCCGGCAGTACTGCGGGGCGGGTCTGTTTTCATGACCGGCTTGGTGAGAAGCGAATCTTTCGAATCGTTCTTTACAGGCGTAACAGTCATCGCATACGCTTGGAAAGCCGTTGATATAAACCGTTCGTTTCACATTTCCCGGAAACTCAATAATGGAATGGTGTTTCCTTTATAACTATGAGCAGGTCAATCTCATCCGTAAGGACATGTAGAAAGTTAACTTTAGAATAATCATTTTGTTGCCAGATCGCTCTTCCATGATTCCCCGGTCAGTTGTTCGGAAAGGAAGAACCAACAATTTGTCTTCTCGGTATTAGCCTTTTGAGTTTCTCCGGGTATTGACGGCTCATCTTCTCCTCAGTTGAATCCGGAACCGGTACGCCATACGCCATCTTTGCACAAAGGTAGATACATTTTATAACGAGTTCGGGAATCAACACTAAATACTCCCGGTGGCAGAATCACCCACGCCCAGCAGGAATGTAATCACTCAGACCCATGACATTGACCATCACTCTTTCGCGTGATAATGCCGTGCTTCTACCTGCTTGTCACTGATTGCGTTTTCGATTCCATTAACCCTGCATTGGAAAAGAAGAATAGAAGGTTCCCTGCTCTAAGAATAGATCCTTCTTGAATATGCCAAGGGGTTTCAGGAGTCAGCTCTCCCCGAGAGAGATTGGCATCTTTCATTTCGAAACCAGGTCAAAAACTTTCAGTTCGCTCGGTTTGATCACCAAGCACTTCAAATTCAGCTTCTTTAATGTGGCGCATCATCTGTAACCGCTGACTCGTTTCCTGATCTTATATTTCAATACAAAGTGTGTGTTATGGAAAGAACAAACTCCATCATTACTCAACTTCATCGAAACGAAGTTTGCCACTTCTTCATGGTTCTTCCCGCCGTCATCACCGTAAAATCATATCACCTTAACTCATCGGTAGAGCGCATCGACTTCATACTGATGAATGCGTTCTGACCTGTCAAATCCCATGCCGCGCTTATGATTCCTTTACTTCAATCAAACGTCTACGCGCTCATCCTTCTGATGTTGTCGGTGGTGAAACCTGATAGCGCAAATGATTCCCTCGCCTCCATCGCCTGCACTTCTTTGGTCACGCACTCTTCCTCTTCTCCAAGGAGTGCAGCCAGGTCTTCAGTGAGGGTTGTGAGAAACTTTGAAAGAAAGAGAAGACGTGGTTCCGGAAATGCCTTTGGAACTTTTCGGGAGAGGTTTTATCCAGATATCTATGCCCTGGACGAGCAATGGGCAGATGGAGCGGTTTGATAGCCAGAAAAGCGGTGAATAGAGGCGTGAATATGGCGTGTTTGATGAACGATATTTTGAGACGTTTCTCCAGATCAGGAAAGAAAGTCTTTTTCATGGAAACGCTATCGGCATTGATGCAGTGATTCTGGGACCTTTTTCGGAAGATCGTTCTGCTACGGAGCAGGACTACAATCAATCGATCTCTGGGAACGGAGGAGGAGTTCTGTCACTATGTTGAGAGAGCCCATAGTATGGGCGTGGCGATACGGACGTGGCGGTTCTTTTCAACGATCGCTTCTTTCCACCTTTTCGGATCTTCTTCAGCATAAAGAAAGTCTTCGCGATTATTTGAATAACGTTTACTGTCGAGGAGAGGAAGACAGTTGCCCATGCCATGGAAGGACTTGGCGGACCTCCGTTGTTTAATTTTGATGATGAAGACCTTCGGATGGCCATCATTAGACGAATCAAAACTGGATCAGTCGCTTTTGATATGAACCGGACTCGAGACTCGCCTGCTCTTGTATGGATATTCATTTCAGAAGTCTTTGTTTACCGAACCATCGATGCGGAAGCAACCAATCGATTTGCAGTTATGACTTTTGATCTTGTTCGAGCCTTCAATGAGAAGAACTCTCTGCGGACTAGGAAGGCGAAGGCTGCCGATTAATGGCACAGAACCGGACGGACCCGGTTGCTACGATGAAGATAGCGAATACGTGGCGTCTGTGCCGCACTCTTTTCCCTTTCAGGGGAGGATTTCCGCATTACGGTGCAGATACGATGTTACGGGAAGAAGGACGAAAACACTGGCAGAATACGAAGGAAAGGTATAGCAACTTTTGAGGTTTTGTGTGAAAACTTTCAATTCACCGGGAAGAACTCCGGGTACAAAACGGACAGTACAAAGATTTATCTGGATCATCGTTTGTATGCTATTCAGCATCGATGGCTTTCCAGCGAGGTCTTTCGGTGCTCAACAATGACAATGGATCGGTTTATTCGCCTCAACATTCGTTCGGGCGAGACTACTTTTGATCTCTTCACACAAGATGAGGTAAATCCGGTTATGACGAGGAAGCTGCGGGTGGTCGGCACATAGTGGAGACGATTAAGGTAAGTAAATTCTGAACCCGGAGGACAGGCGGGCGGTGCCCGGTATTTGTGCAGTGAAAGAGATAGTGCTTGCGGGAGGGAAGCCATGGACGTGTTTGCGATATCTTTCGACGTGAATTTATTACGAGCTTCAATGGGGTGCACCAGCAGCAGTAAGAAGCGGGGGTGGGCACCCATGCGGTGATCTCTCGTATCGGATCGGGTGGATCGGAAAATCGACATCCTTTAGAAAGATCGGTTATAGCTTTGCCGAATATGAGTGGGAGGCTTTATAAGTCTGACGAGAAGCAACGGTGGTTGAGCGGACCCCTACGGATTTTCGAGCTCTTCGGCACGGCGTCGTTCGAAGACCTTCACTTTTCCTGGATAAGAGTGATGAGCGGTGGGACGAGCCCCATGGCGATTTATGAGGTGCATCTTGGTTCTGGAGAGAGAGAGGAAATCGGATGAGAACAGTTTATCTGTACCAGCAGGGACCTCACGCGGAAATACTGTGACTTCACGCAAATTGATGGGCGACCTGAACTCCTTTTGACGGTTCCTAGGGATATCCAGGTGACGGATACCTCGACTGTAATAACGATCCAGCTATGGAAATGATAGATATTCATCAAGCCGGCATCGGCGTGGATTGGATTAGTGCGGCTCATTTCGAACGGTACGAACGCTGGTGGTTCGACGGGAAGCGTGGATCACGGCAGGGAACATCCAGACTGGGGAACAAGGCCACAGTATGGAAAACGGAGGGCACAATTGCGAATGCTTTATTCATCGACGTTCGGGTGGATGCGGTGGCGTCGATGCTCTACCATGGTCGGGCAGTGGGTTCCAGTCGGCCACGAGATGCGGGCTATTGAGTTTTTAAACATTGAACTCATCGTTCGAAAAGAACGGAACCATCATCATCACCCGGAAGTCTGCACCGTGGCCGGACGTTGAAGAGTCTCCGGGCGGATTGAGCTTTCATTCAAGTGGAACAGAATTGAATGCATGATTTCACTGCTCTATGGAGGAGATCCCATTTATCGCCTACCATCTGACCCCTTCATTTATGAGCTATGCTTATTCGGAGAAGTTTATTCTTGTGCTTTCTCGTAAAGTGGGTACATTTGAAGCGCTCGATGATTGAAAATGCAGGGCAGAAGGGCCGATCCGGCGGGCTATTTCTTCTGTGCGAGACACCGCCGGAAAAACTGGACGGACAGTTCGGTGGAGGCGAGGATCACGGATGACTGAGCGTCTTCTGGAGAAGAACCATCGCGCCTTGCATAACTTTATGCGCGATTTGTCTTTATCGTGACTATCCCGCTTTCTATGAGCGGTTATGTATGTTCATTTACGATTTATACGGAATCGAAGGATCACTTTTATCGAAGGTCGGAGAGAAAGCGCAAAAGGGTGTAATACTTTCGGGTGAAGAGCACGAAAAGACATAAGGAAAACCTCCTCTTTGTTGTCAATATGACATGAAGCCACGATTATTGGGTTGGAAGATGTTCTTCCGAATTGAAAAGCAGTGCTTTTACGGAAGAAGAGTGACGGAAGAAAAAATATTTTCCTGTAGCATAATAAAAAGAATGTGAAACGGACAAAACTATCTGCATTGTCCTTTGAGGGTGCAAGGATAGCGCTGTTTTCTTTATCAGAAGGAAGAGGAACAGTGATAAGCCGTGCCCAGAAAGGAAGAATGAAAGAGGAAAGAAGACGCGGGCCGAGGGCGGTTGCGAATTACTCGTACGGCATAGTCAGGTGCCGAGGTGGGTTTAAAGCTCATTTTTCCTTTTCTTTCTTTGGATTTTTCTGCTCACTCCTTTTATCGGTATCGCTCGAGAAGCTTTATTTTCGGTGCTACAGCATAAGAAAATGACGGAGGGGTGCTGTCGATCTTCATTCTGTGGAAGTGTGCAGGTGGTCGAAAACTGGTGCCGGTCAGTGAATCTGTGGGGCTTCCGGTGAATAGCTTAGATACGAAGGGTGTGCGTTGATGACCTGAAAGAAAGGCGGAAGACACAATATACGGATGAGCGGGCGATCACAGCAGCCCAATTATGGTTCCGGTTTCTCGGTGTGGCGAACTACCGGATCGTCTTGCAGAGGATTTTGCCAAGAAATCGGCGGAAAAGCGCGTTCCGTATCGGAGGCCTCGGGTACCAGATAATTTGGCTATCGTTACCAATGCGACAGCCATTTGATTAAGCGAAAGTATGAGAAGAAACAGAGAGCTGGGTGAATTCAATGTCATAACAATTCAGCGACGACGAATTCTCTTTTATATATCTGTGTTGCTTGAGACATGACGGACGGCAGTACGGCTCGTGTTCATCAGATCAGGGTTAAGGGAAGAACCTGAATACCCTGTCAGGGGAGTCTATAACGGTTTATTGGGAATTGCCCATGCGGACGACCGAGCGTTTCCGTTGTGGTTTAAGTATGATGTTCGCCTTCAGCGGTCTACGGAGGTTCAGCGCTTCCGGATGGCATTCTCTTCGTGAGGGGACTCCCCTTTTTAAGCCTTCCTGGTCTGTTTTGATGGTAAACAGGTTATGGGAGGAGAAAATTCAAAAACGAAATGCTATGAAAGAATTGACTCGTTGTTTAAATTTTGGTTAACGAATAGAGTCGAAGATGCGACAACGGTTTTCGAAGGAGCCACTGTGATGGGAGACCTGGTAGAGAGGCCAGGATTTTAAGGTGAAAAAATTGTGCTATGCCAAGGTGAAGAAGCTTTCTCTGGCATCTCCGTATCGCGTTCACGCACTGGGCTGCGATGGTTATCGCTTTGGCTGTCGAGAAGAGCAAAGAGGACAGAATCGCTCAAGAGGATTGCGAACTTTCGGAGAGAAGGCCGTGAGAGAATTCTCCGGGGAAGACGTATGATATCGACACAGTATGTCCGGTGCCGAGACAAGCCGTGAGGAAAAGCATTGACGGAAGGATTTTCGGTCGAAATGAACGAACTTTAACGATTCACATGAAACTTTTACGGCTTTCACAGTCACCATTATCGAAGCTGAGGACTGCCTGATTAACAGTGCCAATCCTCAGTTTAAATTGTATCCAGACTGGGCGAATACAATTTCAACTGTATGGGGAAGAAACGAACCACTGCTTCGGCACATTTCCTGAACTTCTGTCTGCTTGCCTGGTGATCACTACTGGCGAGCTGTGGGAGGGGTTACCGGAGGCTTCCCTCCGTGTTGAGGGCAGGTGAGGTTTCAAGGGGGCGCGGAGGGTTCGTGGATGCCCGAAGCGGATGGACGACGGACTTGAGGAAGAGCGGACCTGCATTGTGGAATGAACGCGCAAGCGATGGATATTGCTGCGAGGAAAATGAGCTAAAGGAAGAATCGTTGGAACTCATCAATGTTAACGAGGCAGGAACGTGCTGTTTAGGAAGAAGAAACCCGCACGCGCGGAAGAACGTATGAGGGACCGTCCGGACTCGGCTTCTCCCGTACTGTGTTTTGTCAGTGAAACCTGCCCGGACCGAAAATGCATAAACTCGAATATGCAGCCTTAACCGGGAGAGAAACCGTTTGGGACTGCTGAGGAATCGGTACTCCCTGTTCTTGCCCAAAAGCTGAAACGGGTTTATGGACTGAAGTGAGGCCGCAAGAAAGAATGGTCTCCATAATACGGAGTTCCATGTTGGTGCGGCGAAAGAGGTCCTTCCCAAGTGGTGCAAGAACAGAAAGGAAGGCGCAGGACGTGAAATCTGGTGGATGATTCCTTAGATCCGCAAGAAAAGGCTGCGATGAAGCCACAACTCTTTCCGCTGTCTTCGGAATAAGCAAGAGGGTAGTTTATGTGGTTGATCCGAAACCTGGCAAAATATGGTATCTGGGAGAGATCCGGATATGTGTGCTGAAGTGGGTGAGGATTGATAATTCCCAAGGACGTAATGGAGACGGTAACGTTATTATCAACCCGATGTCGACATAAGTGTTAAAATTGAGCTGGATGAGTTAGATTTGACAAGTGCAGAGGTAAACCTTATGCTCGAGACCAAGAAGAATCATATAGTGAAAAATTTGGTTTGAAAGTTTCGGCACTTTCTATATTGTGGATTAAAGAAGTAATATGGGGAGTTGAGGAGAAGGTATAATATGATCAAAAAAGAAAAACAGAGACCGATCCGGTGTACATCTGAAAGAAGAAGATTGCGTTAAGACATTTCAAAAATGATTTAAGAGAAAGGATGTGATATATAGTGTATTTTAAAGACAATTTTATTTCAATATTGCTATCAATGTAATTTCTTTCTAAAATTCATAATCGGTGTTAGTGGACTTAGAGGTTAGTAGTGATAATTAACACCAACGCCGCCTGTAACTACCTGTTCAGCTGGTGACGGCATTTTGATGTGAATCTGGACTACTAAAATTGCATTATGGGTTAACGCCCATTGAATTTTGCAAAGTGAATTGAAGAAATATAAAGAGAAACTAATGGTGATAGATAAAATATGTGCCTTTTTCATGCAAAAATCGAAGAAGAAAGGAGGAGATGATAATGATGTTGTTGATGATTTTGTATCGCAAATAAAACGTTGGCAAAACGTGCTGGGGTTAATGAAACTGGTGCAACAAATAAGTGAGATAAGCAAAAAACTATCATGATGAAAATGATGGATGCATTTCTATAAGGGCATGGCAGAAAATGATTTGACCTTATAGTGTTGATACAGTAAAACGAACTTTGCTAAACTTGAAAACGGGGGCATCTTTGATTTGAAGCTATAATGAATCCAGAAGAATAAAACAAATGGTATACGATAATGATGAAAAATTGGAAGAATTATATTTTAATTGAATAAACTGGAGTTATGAAAAGAAGTACAGAGAAGAAAGTCAAAATATCATCCTGCATTAGGGCAAATAACAATGGAAGAGTGCAAAATATGCCAGCTGTGCCGGCCGACGGCGAAATCTACCAACACATTATGGCAACTTGCATGAACCATTACCGAAGATTACTACAAATAATTCATCAAAGGAGTAACTATATTCTGGGGTCCCTGCTGCCATCTGTGAAAAGACATTTTATTGAAGGACGAGATGGTGGATGTAAAATAAATCATATAAATCTTGTTTAGAAGAATTAAACTTGCAAATATAACGAACATGAAAACTGGTAATAAGATTGACCTTTAAAACACACGATGAAATAATAAAGGTTTAGCTGATGTTGTAATTGAATGCAGAAGATACAGTGAGCAATAAATCAGCTGGGATTACCTGCATATATCGTTCAAGAAGTTTAGAATTTAGATTCATCACACATAAGGTATCTTGAATGCTTATCAGAACAAGCTAAAATAAAATGTTGAAACATTTATTTAACAGCGTATAATACCGGCTGGATGCTATTATACTGCGCTTTATTGAATTATGATATGAGGAGACTTTTGATAAATGAGAAATTGCAAATAGGTAGTAAATATTAATAAATGTTTTAACCCTATCGGGAGATAATAAATGGGCCATGGCGACCAAGAAACATCATGGAGGATTAGAAGGTAACGAGAGGCAGTGAAGTGAAGCTCCAGCCCAGCAGGCAGGAACTAAAAAGAACTTGTCGGTATGGCGTCAAGTTTTCGTGATGACAGAGAAGGCTTCCGTGATAGTGGATAGCTTTAGCGCATTAACTGCAGTCACGAAAGGAAAAGAATTTATTCACAAATATTGAAGTTCAGGAGATGTGGGCTCATTCCAGATAAATCAGAATGAATAAAAGGAGCAGAGCCTATGATAGATAAAGATATTAAAGGACGTAAAGACTTCTTTAAGGTGCGGAATGAGTAAAAGTTCTAAGCGAATATTCCATTTTTCCCAAGGCTCTTTTCAAATCATGTAAAAACATTTGGAGATATTGATAGATAAAATATTTCAGGGGATATTGAGTTTAAATGTTTCTTCAGTATTCATCAAGCAGATACCAATGGAGCTATGAGGTAACAACTTCAATCAAATTCATGACTGTACAAAGGGAAAACACGCTAAAAAGAGGATGACGAGGAAAGAGTATGGATCGACAAGATGAGAACGAAAAAAGATGTAGACCATATATGGATGAAAAGTTTCAAAATAATATTTTTTAGCACACAAACCAGACTGACAATGGCGAACCGGCAAATCAAAGTATGCAAGCAGAATATACTTGTAATCGGTGGACAAAATTAAGTGATTCAAAACCTAACAATGCCGTAGCTATTGTGTAACTGATCGAAAGAACAAACAATTACTAAGGGTACTAGCGAAGGCCAACAGATGTAGTAAAAATCTTAAACCAATTAACTAGCTATGAAATACAATCCATTCGCTTATCTCAGAAGTGAAAAAGATATACTCAAGCTGAACGAGAAGGCAGCTGGAGACGCGGGTGAAAGCCGAAAAACTCTGCCCCACAGCACTTATCGGCTTCTATGAAGCAAGGAAACGCGACTCTACTCGATATGATGACCACGAGTCGAGAAGATGATGAAACTATGAATCCGATGAATGAACTCTTTGAAACGCTTGAAGAAGAGCCACATTTTTGCAGTGAAACAATATAAAAGTATAAAGTTGACTGCGGGAAAACCCCAACAAAAATCTATTCTTAGCCAGCTGTGGGGCAGGCTTTGCTGCTTTTGATATTCATGTGAACTTAGGGACTTGATGAAGATGAACGAGCTTGTTTATTTATCTCGATACCGATGATACCTTTGTGATTGTCTATTAATATGTATTCACAGTTATTTGTCTGTGATAAAACCGATGATATATATGGCGGAAGGTACTGTTCGTAATGATTAACACTTGATGAATTTGCAAACATCGGCAAGGTTTAGCTAAAATCAAAACGAAAATTCCATGATATCATTTACAAGCAATCAGTTAAAGGCAATCTACAGGACAACGTCGTAGGTAACTGTGATAGCACCTTGTTTCTTGGAGAAAAACAACATAAAACTTCTGAAACGCGTGAGAAACGATGAACAGGTCAAATCAAAAAGTCTTTCGGACTTATCAGACTGTGATGAGCCAGATGAGTACGGTAATGGACGTTGAGCCGACATTTTTTCAACGGTGTAAGACCTTTTCTTTCGAATAAGTTGACATCACAAAGCATAAGAACTATGAGTTCTTAGAAAGATTGTTCAAGAAAGGAGCTTGTTATTGAAGAAATATAAGAGAAAAACAGGTTAAGCAATAGAAATACTGACCAATTACAGATTATGCAGATTTACTGTTATAATTATATGGTCGAGGTATATTTGATATAATAGAGCTGAATAAATTTGAAGTTATGGAGGTGATGAAATGATTGAACAAATAAAAAAGAAAGATGCTCAGCTGAAATAATATTGTTTCTTCTTAAACAAGTTAATACGAGGTAATTTCAAACTTCTATAAACGTGCGGCATCATGTGATTTATGTTTATGGATGAGGATTACATTGGATTTATACATGTGAAATGTAATTATTCAGATTGTGGATTAATGTTCTAGGATTAGCTGTCTTACCAGAGTTTCTAAGGCATTGGAAAAAAAGTGATGAATCGTTTAGAAATGGATTCTCTCTAGTGAATTTCTGAGTTAAACTCAGGAGAAAAGAACAGAAACACATAAATTCTAGTATAGGATATGTATGTGATAAGACGCAAAGAGATTTATTAAATTTTCGAATAAATCAATCTAGTTTGTTGAACTGAAAAATTGAATACTAAATGGCAAGACGATGAAAAAAATCTATCGTCTTTTTCATGCCTATTTTCAATTTATATTTACGATAAATAAGGAAAACTCGCTAATTGGCGAACTATTTCATTACTTTCACTAACCATGCGACAAAATGTAATTCCTAGGCCAAAGACAATAAAGGAGACAGATGATAAGGATCGAAGTGTCACTAAGGAAAAACTAAATAGTGAGCATAGCGTTGGAAGAAATATTACTTCTGATGGCACATTGAAAGGAAAGGAGAATTTTAATGAAACAGTAGTGCATCAACACTTCAGTGGCAAGAGCCTCTTTCAAGTTTGAAAATGAAGGAGAAAGTGGAGTTGCAAACTTCACGCTTGTAAAGAAAGTACGGTAAAGGCAGGGAGTACATCAACTGTGCAGCCGAACAAGCTCTTTTGAAGAGCAGGACTAATTCTCTGCTAAAGTTACTTTAAGAAGCGTGAAAGAAAAGGAAAGACTTACAAAAACTTTGTAGTGAAGTCATATAACAGATTGAAAGAAGAAAAAAAACGAGATAACTTGTGGCATTTTACAGGCAGTTAATGTATTAAAGATTTTGAGATTTGTGGCGGTAGGTGCAGGACGGGCATGGGGCGTTGTCAACCTGATGGAGGATATGTTAATCCGGTGTAGAGGCAAGGTGGCAGCTTATGTTGGAGGTATCGTGTATCGGACAGCTCTCATTCCACTACGCAATGCTCAATTGAGGAAGAAGGAGCTTAGATGTTTTGGAATATTCGACAGATGAAGCTAAGGAGCTTCTGGGCGGTATCAACTTAAATCCCATGTTGATATCCAACGATAAAGTTGGTGCGGTTGCAACAGATGTAGAGTATATGGGGTGGAACGGAAGGAATATTGCCTTTATCAGCATTAACGATTCGTTATCGTTCAATATTGGGACTAATAAATCTGTGATTCTTTGACATCATCAATATGTGATACAAAAAAGAACAATGCACGATACGAATACACTGGGGCTTTTCAAGTACATCATCAAAGATGGTTATATCGATTATTATCTTTTGAGTTTTCAATGGCAGTTTTGATGTGGCACAACTTTTATGATATAGGCAACTTGGGGTGATAAATACTTCTGCCACCGTTTCCGAGTCAGACAGCGTTAACGTGATGGATACCCTAAAAAGGGGCTTGGAGAACTTGTCATGATTCTCTTTGAAACCTCACTCATCAAGGTTGCTATACAGGTATTATCCGTTGTGATTATGCTTGTAGTTTATGGAAGAATATTTGAGATTATGTTTACTCATCGGTTTCCAACCATTCCATTTGCCACAATGGGAAACAGGAGTGAGGACAGATTGGAACAAACTACATCAAAGGACTATTTGCCGGACTGAGGGACTCTTTTAATGGTTTGTCTTGGAGACGCAGTAGTTAAAGACAATTAAGATAACAGATATACACACAAGTACCAGCCGATACTTGTTATGCGGTTTTTGCTGGGGTTAATGATAAGAGCGGAACAAAAAGCGTATTAAATGCACCTGAAAGAGATAGTATGGATAAAAGAAAAACAATACAGCAGTAGTATTAATTGGGCCGGTATTATGGCGATAATTGATAGGATCGAGCTTCTTAATAAGGTGGAGGTGGAAGAAAAACAGAGGACATTGGTCGCTGCCACCCTTAACGATATATACGTAACCCC
>BNJV01003047.1_pt1 | contig 52013 bp, 58 predicted proteins | sample 8540591 | NCBI WGS metagenome assembly BNJV01 (sample SAMD00202457, study PRJDB9452) | human saliva metagenome | host: Homo sapiens | reverse complement strand
GGCTCACTGCACGCGCAGGCGGGCGCGGAAGGCACACCAACCCAACACCACCAGCATAAACCCGCCGATTTGTTTCTCCAAACAATTATTCAAATATAATACAACCCGATAAAATTACTAATGCTGTGGTCTCAAATGACGCTGATTTGATTAGTAGAGAGATAAAAGATTACCCGCTAACAGGCAAGTCAGTGTCTAGCTTATTGTGGTTTCAATATCCACAGTTTGGCTTTTGCTTGTATCCTCTGAGCTGGCCTTAACCCCGTTGCCTATATAACAGAATACCCATTCTTGTTGACAACAACCACAACCTATTAGCCATCCTTACAATCATCCACCCACCATTAATATTAGCACCGATATTTCATTTGAAGGGAGTCACAACCATGTTAGTAGTTTGCCCATGCATCCTACCCGTCATTTCAACCACCCTCAGCTGCCCATGAGCCCAGCCTACCCTTGACTATGAAGCTAGCAGAGCTAAGCAATTAATAAACGATATTTTCAAGGAAACAGCCCAAGATCAACCCAATAAGATCTTCATGCCACACAATACAGAAGGGCACGATGGAAAAAGGCAGAATGAATGCTCGACCAGATCGAACCCCACCAATATGTGAAGCTTAGACTTTGATAAGATGAACATTTATAGAGAAAGATCAAATGTCAAAGGAGTGAAATGTAACCATTCTGCAAATGAGAACTCAAGTCATGCTTCTGACAAACTGATGATCAATAACTGAAGTTTCGCGACAACATTGAACGGGCTCTACGCAAAGGCGGCAGGCATGCAGTTGCTGCCATTAGCGAAGAGGCCTGATGATCAGCACGGTACAATATTGCGAGTGCACCTCTCCTTTAAAAGGCACAGACATAGTCATGTGGATTCTTTTAGCTTTGTTTCCAGCACATTGTTGGGACTTTGCGAGACATCGACAGTTTTCTGGGAACATGTCAACGGTACTCTCCTCAATATGACTTTCGTTTTGGCAACTTTCTGCCATTAGATAACAAATATACCATGTTCTATACTTTCGTCGGAGCGATAATTGGCATCAAAAGAGCGTTATTGTACCCTTTCTGGGTATTCGGTTGCTCGGCGATTGCGCTACCTTGACGCTTGTCGGTCCAATCAACGCCACGTCCAGTGATGGTGCTAAGGTCATCTTTATGAACGATTGTCAATAGTCATCTATATAAAAGGAAAGGATCACAACATGATCTACAGAGTAATTAACATCTCATATCTTCAATCAGAGGAAGGAAAGGAGTTCATGGAAGTGGTATTCATCCACACACCCTCACCAATGATGATTTCAAATAACATGGTTCTGTTCTCGTATCGTTCCTGCATTATTATTATAAAGAACCGTTAAAGGCACCGATCATGCCTTCGTCTCCTGAATTACATAATCCTGCGGATTAGGGATGGATGACTTACCTTGGAAGAGGCGATAAAACCATGAAGGACTAACATATTGGTGATGCCCTCCAGGGATCACTAATCAGAGACACTATATATAATATAATCTATTTGATTATACAATTGGAAAACTGATACCTCACGGAAGAAAAAGAAATAATCCGAAGTACGGTGTTGTAAACCAAACGACACTGAGGCATGAGACATTCCATCCGGTCCTGCTATGAATAAAACCAAGTCAGGAGGGATCTGATTAGCATTTGTTATCGCAGTCCATCAACATAGTTTGTACAAATGGACAAGGAAACACTGCATTGCGTCAGAGTTTACCAACAAAGAAAGTCAGGTAACTAGAGCAAGACGATATTATTAAGAAACCAAAAGTATTTTATATTATCAGTGGTGATGATGCTTAATCTGTCGTATAGTGAAGTGGTGCTGTAGGTGTTATCCTTTCTATTATTATCTGTTTTGGGAATTTATATATATGAGCCCAAAATATATCAATGAATACTGAGCCACAAACTTCGTGACAAACCTGTCAAAGGCCTTTGAAATATAAGGAGAGAGAATGTACAGGCCCCCTTTGGTTCCAATACGTATGGAACAAAGCAGAAGATAAATGAGATCTCGCATGAACAGAACCAAAAATAATAATTATCAGAATCGTAGGATAACAAAGTGCGGCATCAGTCTGCGATGGCTAGCAAAGAGCAATGAGGAAACCCCAATATGCTCTTTCTTATTTCGTGAAATGTCTGCTTTATGCTGGATTTTTGTCTTATGCTCACTAAAACCCTGCAATCATCTCAGCACTTAATCAACTTTTATTCTAACTAAAAACCTATTTGTGTTATTTGACAACCCTTTGTTCACCTCCTTAAATCAAATAACTAAAACCTAAATCTATTATTTAACCTAAATAAATTATTATTTGTCTTTTTGACGATGTATATTGTTTAGTAATAAATGAAGAATTGCTTTACAATTTTCAGTTTGTTGTTTTGATTTAGATTTAATTATAAAATGAAGAAACAGTTAAAGAGAAAGAACGATAATAACACATCTATATTACTAGAATTGTAATCCAAAGATAATTTGGGGATTAAACAACCAAACGCATTAAGTTTTTGACTGAAGTCCTGACGACTACCAGCGAGTCAAAGCTAAATCTTTTTGCCTGATTTTGATGTCCTCTGTGTATCGAGCAACAGTCCAGCCACCGTGTCCAGCGCAGCAATAACATGCTCTGTAGTAGGACTCAAGCCCTGGCGTAAGAATGATTGGAGCAAGTCATCTAATGCTTTTGTATCGGTCTAACATACTCTTATCCTTCTCGCCGGCTTCCTCCACCTTCTACAGAGAATAGCCATTGTAAATCAGCCACCACCAGAATTTTATCTAAGGCTCACGATTAGCACCGGTGATGAAAATCGTCTGCAAACCATCAAACAAACCGCACGCACGTCTGCACTGACCATTACCAGATTTCAGCGGCTGCCTGCTGCCCATGAAATCAAACTGTGCAAGCTTCAGTACACATATGTTCGCTTTTGTCCCTGACTTCCTTCTCGTTTCATAGGATAGCCACCAGCTCATCACCAGTCGTCCATGCGCGCTTAGCCCATACGGTCTTCGCCCAGATCACGCTGAATGTCTAACAAAATCGCCGCTGCTGATGTAAACGCGAAAACATATTCGAGGATACCTGTTCCCGCTCACCACATGATAGCCTGATACATGAGGCGCGTAGGGTAAGTTCTTCAATACGAAGGCAGCCTGCTTCTTTATATACCGCTTCACCATGCTCGCCATCCGTGACCCAAGTAGTCCCGTGAAGAGCAGTATCTGTCTTCCTCTTGTCGTGCGTTATTACGCTGTTGTAAAGTTTCATCGGCTGAGCGACTTAAGGCAAGGTGCAGTTTTGCACAGAGATAACCACATCCATCAGCTTTCGCCTCACTCTCCTCTTCAGCAATAAGGTCGCATCAGCTGGAGGAAACAAAATCAATGGCACTGTCCCATACAGACAGTCGTTTATAATTTTCTTGGACAGGCTTTAAATGCTTCTTTGAGCCACGCCTTCATACCGTGCACCACCAGCATCCAAAGTAAATTCACCTCCATAGTACAAAGTAGTCTGCATCATATGCACCCAGTCCTGGATTAAAAGTACCTTTAAATGAAAGGAGCAATAGACTGCATCAAGCAGACGTAGTCTTTCCTCACCATTATGTCCATAATGAAATAATGTTTTACAAAATTTAATGTTGCCTGAATATTCTGCGAGAGCTATAATGGATAAGCTTCTAATTGTATTGCCTTAGTTTTATTGTTTGAATGTTATATGAATGTGATTTTAACATTCTTTGCAAGGATCAAAAGAACTGCAAAGAGACAGCCTCCAGATGCCAGGAATAAAGTAGAGCATCCACGCAACTTTGTAAACGCTATTATTCTTCCATTCTCAAAGCACCCATTTGTTCAATAAAAAGTCGTTGATAAATTTGCACAGCACTTTTGATTAATTTTGTCCCGCTATACGTGCAATTTTACAGTTTAGGAATAAACAAAACATCATAACGTAACAAATGGCAGGGGTACAGCACAAAGACATACCCCCAACAAATTAGACATGCCCTGGAAGCAGCCTCGCTGCTAATGTGGGCTTTAATCCTTGCTAAAACTACTTGCCCATGCAGTGAGGCAAGTAATTGAGTTGCTAAGAGTCAGACATCAACAACAAGTAGTATGACCAGGCTCGCTGGTTTCAGAAGGTTCAGAGGACTATAGCAGTACTGATGCTGGCAACCTTTGCAAACCTTTATGTTGCACTTTAAGGCGGTTATCAGGCTGGTTTCAGTCTGGGCAAAGGCGTTGGAGAACGCAGAGAAGTTTAGCACAAGCGACGACGATGATTAGTCCAGCTTCTGTATGGCAATTTGGTGATATCTATGCTAACAACGACCAAAAATGATAAGGCTGTTGGAGTGCTTCAAGAAAGCTGCGAAGATGGCTAACTCTGAGGTCATTGATAACACTATTTCAGCTATTGCTCCATTAGCATTGGCAAGGCTGTGTCCTCCTCGAGAGCGAAGGTAAGTATTGAAGTAATTTGAGATTTACAAGGATATCAAGAAGACTTAATGTAACTCTCCCATCTATCAGGATATTGTTAAGTATATTGAGCGTGTTTAATCTGCAAACATGGCAACAGAACTTCATTATTTATTCGGACTACGATGCGCAGAGGTACCAGATGCAAGTAACATGTGCTTTGTACGTTGTGCTGAGTGGAATCCGGAGATTGGGTGCCTTGCTTGATGGTGCTGTGTAAAGACACTCGAGAAGCTGGTGCTATTCCAGAGAATATTCATTTAAGACTGTTTCTGGTAGCTTTGAACTCATTTATGGTGCATGATGATGACTAAGAATATTTGCTGATGCTGTTATTATTCTTGAAGTGTTATCCGGTGAAACACCCCATTTTGACTATATTCTGTGAGGGTGACATAGTAATAGCTCATCTCAACGCATCACAAAATATTCCTGTTATCTATGGTCTTCTGACAACCAATGACCTCCAGCAGGCTAAGGATCGCAGTGGTGGCAGACTTGGAAACAAGGGTGAGAATGCGATTGATGCCACAAGATGGCTGTTCTAAAGCACACAGTAGCGAAAAGAGGCGATTAAAGCGCAGTAGCACGGTTTGTATCATGTCGCCACCGCCTTTTTGTTTGTATCTGTTCGGATGGTTTTATCTCTGGGCCAGCCCTTAATTTGCGCTTTGTTGCATGCCGAATTATTCCTTTGCATCATGTCCCTTGTGTTTTCACTCAAAGAAACAGTGAGATAACCGCCACCTTTTGAGCGCCTCCGTAACTCTGCCGGCGCAGAGGATAAGGCGCTCCAGTGAGCGCTTTAATTGACTTCAAAAGGGCGTTAGTTAGAACTATCTCTCAAAAGGGCGTCTTTTGAAAAGCCAATAAGCCTTGATCAAGTCCGCCAGCTCACACCACTATTTAGAATATTGGGTGCTGAATTTTTATCACAAAACGAGATGTTGTGTGCGTGAGAGCCCTCGTCTCAAAGTATTCATTTTCGTTTTCAGCCAAAACACATGCGAGTGCTTCTTCAACCTTTTCTTTACGGTGAAGTAGTAGATCAGGGACTCACCTGTAAAGTCCCTGGAAAGTTGTTATACTGTGAATGATGACATGCTAAAACCCAATGTCAGCTTTCTGCAAAAGTGCTGCCGCTCAATACGGCTGATAGGACGTACTTTCGCCACCCCATCCCGGACCCCACCACACACGTACATCTGCACCCTTGTTCTATTACAGGTGCCAACATTCGATGAGTTAATGGTACGCAAATGAACACTCGAGTAGTCCAATCGCCATGTCTGGTCGCACAACGCAAAACACCTGCAATGTCAGGAAGACATCCTGCAGCATGAAAACCGACACGCTTTCAAGAGCAGCGAGGGAGTTACAAGGCGCGTCTCTTGCCTCGAAACCCGTGGCTGAACCGCTGTGGAGTTCCATAGGCAGCTGATGATACAAGTGCGCTGTGTTCTCAACGAGGAAAAGGACGTGGGTGTTTCACAGTACTTTGAGAGCAGCAAACGCCCGGACAATCGCCATGACTCGGTGCAGAAGTTCGGAAGGGTTGCTAACCCTCACGAAGTCCCTGCTGCTCCATCTCGTATACTGAGTTTCTGAAGTAAGAGCAAAGCGAGCCTTTTACGCTTCGAAGTGATTCGACACATATAATGTTAATCGCCTTCAAACTGAATCACGGTGTCAACAATATGCTTCTAATATCTTTGGTCCAGCACACGCTTTCCCTCTTATTGATAATATGTCCAATGAGAATCAACAGAACGCCACTCGTCTATGCAAAGCGGAAGAGGTTGATGCACATTCGCGCACTTGGAGTAATGCTTCACTAGGGCGATTGTCATCGTCTCTGTTGAGATAGTTCCTGGATAGAGCATCGGGCAACAAGCTCAGCTCTGCGTCACGAATATGCCCGAAAGATATGTTTCAAGGATAGCCTCGACAAGAGTACTGATGCTGTTTCGGCAATATCTTTGGACATACGTTCGGCACGCATCTTTTATCTCATGAGAGACTTTTCCTCACCGCTGACATAGAGTGTCATCAAGCCAGGTCATGTGGAGTATTGTCTCGCAGTGTCAGCGTACTACCACGTCAGGTTCGCCAAGCGTACGGATACTACCCTCGGTACCAAGCCGCCACCCAACACGACGGTAAGTTCACCATCGTGCATGTCTATGTGTGGGTCATCGTGAGGCTTTGAATGTCACGGAGACGTTGTGGCTTATTTCTGCTAAAAGCCGAAACAGAGTCGCCAGAAAGCCGCACGTTACAGCAATGTTAGTTGCGGTATGACAGGTGTAAAGCAGAACCGGGTGCGTATCAGCAAAAGGACATGGAACTCTTTGAATGTGTTCCACTGTCGCAGTCGTATTTACCCATCCATTTTGGACCTTTCTTGTCCACAATTACTGCACCGACGTTCCAGTTATTCTGTCCTCTGCTGGCATAAGTAAGTATAGACAGTAATAAGATTTTTCTTAAGTTGCCAAAATTGGCTCCTCATCTTTGCAACCATATGAAACGGGTTGAATTACTCTGCCTATACTGAGCAGTAAGCTACTTTGTCAGCTGCGGTAAGAGCGACAGCGTGAGTTTGTCAAAGCCGAACGTCAGGCAACAAGAAGTTGGCTGGAGCGTGAAGCTTATCAGAAAGTTTATGACAAGCGGTGATAGCCCACGATGGATTGCCTTCCGGCGTGCATCTATTGAAGCGATGAGGCTTGTTACACGATACAGCGAAGGCCGACATCAGATTCCTTGTAGGTTTCACGTGCGCAGATGGATCGCGATACGCTTTTCGCTATGATAGGAGGTGAGCGCACAAGCTGCATTCGTGACCCCGTCCGCACAGAAAGACCGAAACATAGAAACAAGGTGCTGATGCACTGAGCCCGACAGTATAACGAATTCCGCACTGGCAAACGATTAAGCTGACCAGGATTCGAAGTGCTGAAGCAACCCTCGAATCGCGCGATAAGACAGTTTGCGGCTGACTCGTCTCTCTGGAAACCGGACCTTCTGACTGGATATGGCGGTGAAGAAGGCAGCTCAGTATCAAAGTCTCGTGTACAGGTTAATGATGACATGGTGAGGACTTGCTCAGGTTGCAGAAACTCACGAGATTGATGCTTACTGGTTTGCGAACCACAGATAACAAAGGGCTTCTACCAGCAGATGAATCAACCCTTTCACTCGGAAGATGCTGGTGAAACAACCCTGGTGTGAGTGGCTATAATGGAGAGTGCGTCGTCAAGATGAAGAAGCATGTCTTTGCAGCGGCTTATGATGAAAGCGGCCAGAGCAAATCAATAAGAATGGTGAAGTATTATTCTGCCTGATTCAGAAGTATATGAAGGTTGATGAAGTCTGTTGTACGTGCATTACCCGACATCAAATATGTATTTCAGAGATGATTGGATCAATCACGTAAGGCAGACTGCTCATGGCACGCAACTTTCTTAGCAGTGGTAAAGGTTAGTAAGTAAGAACTCGAATAGTAACCGTATATGGATAGAGAAGTGAATGGTAGAGGAGATTCTCTAGCAAGGTTATAAACGGTTTAACTGAGGACGAAGGTTGAGTACGCCATTGAGGATTAGAGCAACTTTACGCTCAGCTGTCCATCACTTATGGGTCATAGTGAGTTTGAAGCTAATCAAAAACCGATTATCAGTTGATGGGTAGACTATAAGGGAAGGGGCTCGATAGTCATCGTGAATCACCTCTCACAGCACATTTGTTACAGCGACTTTACCGAGTTGCTAGCCGACCTTGAGATTAGCTGGCGCTGCAAGAATGTAGTGCACACAACCTCTTTGGTAATTGACCATCTGAATACCAGCCATGACTTTGTCTCGTACGGTGTTAGAATCATTTGTTTCAGACACTGCTATGCTCCTCACTTCAGCCAGAAGAGGCGAGAGACAGCAAAGAGCAGCTGAGCTATACGAACGTCACCAATCGTTTATCAATCGTCTTTAGTGCCTTTATGGGATGAATCGTGTCAATGGACTGATGACGATTGTACATCTACATTGAGTTGCTCCTTTCTCCAACTCTTGTCGTCAACTGATCAACAAGTGATAAGTTAGCGCTAGTGGCCTTGGCGCAATGAATCAGTTTGATATCAACAAGTTTCAGACGCTCACAATGTATACTCGAAAAGCTCACTGACGAACATGTGAGACAGCGTGCATTGGTTGGCTGCGTGTAATGGTGCCCTGAGCTGAAATGGATATCTTTCCCGGAGCAGGATGCGATCGATACGTGAATCTGGTGGAGAACCCTATGCAACAGCCAGAGAGTTGCTTGACTTGCAAATACAGATTCGTTTCTCATAGTAAGGACGCTGAGAGCGGATAATGACAAGATTCGCACAACGACATCATGCCTGATCATGCGCAACCTAATCTGATCATAGGTCGTCGTGGGTATCATGGCGGAAAAGGAAGAAGATGCGATAGAGAGTATCCTTCACCAAGATGCTGGATGAGAAAGACGCATGAGCAGATGGAAGAGAAGCGTACGCAGATGGATGTGCAGAAGCAGAGTGCTCTGGATATCTACTTTTCAAGTGGTTTTAGCCAGATGAAATGAACTCTCTCTTCAATGACATGGTGAATTGGTTTCCATTCTTTTCTACTTTGAATCACCCCGCTTTGCGCCCTGTGATAAAGTAAAATTAGCGCGACACGAAAGTCTTTAAACACACTCATGGAAAGAAGTAACTTCTGTGAGTCGGATAGATACTTTGCTTTTGCGTTAGAGCAACCAATCACTGAACCAGTTACGTCTGATATTAAGGAGGTGATAGGTCTTGATGCAATGTTAGATCACTTTTGGCTGAAAGTGATGATATGGAAGATGCAATGCAGTATTCGACGTACCCCATCTTACAGGACCTCTACCGTTTCTTCCGTCTCTCAACCTACAGCTAGCGACTCTATCGAATCCATTTGAGGATAATGGCAAGAGGACTTTTGTTGCAGACACCTCTTCTTTTTAGCTATAAAACCTTTCATGGGCACAGGACTCAGATAAGTCGATGCGCTTGGCTATCATACTTTTGTATAAGCATCAGGACAGATGACGGAACTTGCAGAACTGCTCACAACTTTCCAGAGCGGTAGACCCACGCTATGCGATCTTTTGATGGGTTATACAAAACATTCATATGGGTAAGGCTGGAGTTCTGCTCATCAGCCCTTTCGACTATGCGTCGAAGACAGAGCCTGAAAACCTAGGCACCTGTGAAAGGTAAAGGCGAGGGCAGACATCTTGACGTGGAGGATTATACACAGCAGACGAGTGGCATTCTGCGTTTGCGAAGCAGGAACCACAGACTGGGCAAGAATTACACAATGAAACGTTGTGTCGCTCTTTTGAAGTTAGGATAGTACCAGCGAGGTGCGTGAGGAGTTGTTCCGTCTCGGTCTATCAATAACGGAAGATATGAACGTGAAACGTGCTTGTGTACGCAATGCTGGCAGACAGAGTCTTGATAAAGGCTGCACAGCTCTAAGGCGACACCCTCCCAACATCAACTGCGCATGAGGATTATCTGAATGCAGGCTATTGTACAGTGGCCTATGGGCAATAGTCAGCAGGCTGACATTTGATTCCGTGAATGGATGGTAGCAAGAGTGGGAGGAGTACTCGAGCAATGATTAGACGAGTTCCGAAAGTGATGTTGACACGCAGTCACTGCTTACGTATTTCCGAAACCGACTGCTACTTGATGCTGAGTTTAGTAGGTGGATAATCAACTAGCGATTAGGTGCTCAAAGACTCTAATAATTAGGGACTGTCGTGCATGGAAAAGCTATGGCGAATCACAATTTATATAGGTGCACGGATAATGGACGAACAGATACATCGAGAAACTGAAGAGATAAAAACAGTCTTTCCGCCTCTGATGAATGGTGTTGCACTCCCACCTCAATGCGTCAGAAAAGGGTGTCTCGCATAAAGATAAACTGTGTACCACCTCTGGATTTGCAGAAGATGGCAGCTGAATATGGTAAAGGATTATGAACTCTTGCCATAGAACCATGGAAAGAGTGATATCCGTGAGTGCTCAGGTGCTGGCTACGCTTTTATTAAGTGCCAGCAGAGAAGATGGATGAGGACCTGTGGGAAGTATGGATGGAACGCCTCTCGTACAGCCAGAGAAATGGTCATTGAGTTGTTGGCTTTTCATCTTACTCCAGTATCTTGATTTTTGCACCAGCTTTGGCGTATAAATGGATGTGCTTCAGGTCGTGATATGTATCAGTTTTGTGGTCTACCGCTGCTTGCTCTGCCGAGGTATGGAACCTAATGAACGAGGGAATCAATGAGTCTCTGATCAGCCTCACACACGACATTGAAGCGTGAGAATCTACTCACTAAAGCATGCGGCTTATAATTGTGTCTTGAGCTTCTGCGATTTAGGGTGAGGAGTTTGATGCTATAGCACAGAAAGCGCTGTTGATCTCGATCCTATATAAAGTCTAAGTCTTTTAATGGTTATCTTTTAGTCTGGCTTGAACACTGAAACAGTGGAAGGGTAAGGTAATAGGGCTAATATTGCTCTAAACTTTTGAAGTAAATGGTCTTTCTCACATGAGTCAGAAGCGATGACAGATTTTCACAAATAAAAGGTATATTTTGCTAGTTATTTTTAATACTTTGCGTATTTTCGCTGCAATGTCCGGGAGTATGCATTATAGCTGACAGGCCGTGGATGTGAACTAATGTACTGAATCTATTTTGCCTGCTGAAAGGTTCTGGAATGATATTCGACGAAAGCTTTATAATAGAAACATATTTAGAAGTCGATACATCAATGTGATATATCGACTTTTTCTTTTTATTCTGTCAAATGTTAAACATTATAACAGTGCTCCATTAAATCTGGTCTTTTGTTTAACTGATTTATTAATCAAGATTAATCTTCTTTTGAAACAATCAAAGCTTCAGCAATTACGGCTGCAATGATAGTAATAATGACCAAAATGTTAACATAATCTACCTTTTCTTCTTTTGTGCAAACCCTTTGGTCTAAGTTGTTATTACTATTTTCTTAGGTATTCAAGGCAAAGGTACGAAAGAATATTGATATAACGATCTTTTGTCAGTGTTGTTATGGCAAAAATCGAAGTAAATTTTTGATGTAAATCAAGTGATTGACTCGGTCAATAAAAAAGGATTGGTGAAGACAGAATGTATAAATTTGTTGTAATTACTTGAAAAATGTATCTTTCGTAAACGATTAAGTATTTAAGATAACAATTCATTTATGGAAAGGTCACTAATTAAAAACTCAGGAGTTTGATAGTAGCGTTGATGCTCGTTTCTTGAGATTCAGAATGCACGTCGTCAGGCTTTTGGCTACAGAAGGCTAAAAAGCACTAAAACAAACTCTCATCGCATCGCGTTATATGTATGGCTGTGTAGGCTTTAGAAAAAGAAACAGATAATATTATATCTCAGTAATAAGAAAAGGCCAATCAAATGACGTTGATTGTATCTTTTTATGGTACTAGGTTTAATCACACTAGCCTACTATAATGCTACGTTTAGAAATCTATCATCTTCTCCATCCTCATCAGCTTGCATCTCCAGTTCTTTCTCTGGGTTGGTGTCAAATGTAGTAACTGATACTCTGTGAGCTTTGTCCTCATCAAAGTCCTCGTCCTCACCTATCTCAGTATTCTTTCTTCTTCAACAATAAATCTTCATCATCTTCATCATTCAAGAGGTTCTCGTCTTCAATCTCGTCAAATGATGTTGTTTTCTTGTTGGTACAATTGGGAAATAGGCTTTTCTTTTGCAAAACAGCTTCTGTCCACGAGCCTTTAGAAATCTCAAGAACTTCAAAAGCCAATCACAACTTTCTCATAAAAGACTTTCACCTAGCTTTCTTCAGCGAGCTGTTGGAAGCAAGTTGTTGTACTTATATCAAACCATTTAAGATAATATCCCACACCCTTGAGGTAAGGCTTCCAAACTGCCTCAAAGTTACGCTCTAGAACTTCAATCAGTTTCTGAGCAGATATATGATGGATATTCTCCAATGTTAAGTCTGTAATACGTTGAATAGGCTTCTTTTTCAAAGCCCGTACGATTGGTACCTCATCAAGTCTAACCTTTGACCAACTTTACAGCCACACGTTCTTCGTATTTTAATTTGGATACTCTCTGGCTTGTCAACTTTTCACTTTCTTCAATGGTAAAGGCACTTAATCTATATCAATATAGTGACGCTCATTATCCTTAAATCGGCTGTCATGTTCTGCTTTGTGCCCAGTTAGGGCGAAGACATCGTTTTCCTGAATGTCCCACACATTACTTTTTGTTAGATTCTTTAACGATAGTGTTTGTCCTTGTCGCTTCATATTGTGTTTACTTTTCATTTTCTTTTGGTATAGCTATCAGCTCATACCCTCAGACCCGCATGCAAAAAGTATATACTTAAACGTAAACTTCCAAACTTTTTCGCTGAAAAAGTTATCCAAAAGTGAGAAATAAGCACAATCTGAAAAACGCTATTTACTAAGGTATGGTGTGCAGTTCTTGATTTCTATAGGTAAAGCCCTTACTTTACACTTGCTCTGCAGTAATGGCATAACTCCACTACGACAAGCCCGTGAATTCATCGGTTTTCTTTTTGGTCACATAAAGTTTCCAATACCATAGTAAATCGGTTTTCCTCGATACGTCTCTCTATTGTCTGGAGCGTATGACTATGGTGTCCAACAACAGCATCAGCCCCTGCACCTATTAGTTGTGTGCATTCTCACGCTGCTGTGGAGTGGCTCTGAAGTGGTGTTCCCATCCCATCGTAGTATAAGGAGAATATAACACTCTTATCTGTGGCTCGTGTGTTTAACCTCGCATGATAAGACCATCTATACCTCCTGACTAACACAAGGTTTTTGAGGAAGATAGAGGAAGTTTTCAAGGGCAAACGTAGGGATGAAACCACCCAAACATGGCGTGGACTTGTAGAAATGAGTACTGGTTCTGCTGCTTCCGCTATATTCTTACCAGCCCCGATAGGTATCATTCCTGCTTTTTTTAATCTGTTCTTGTGTGTCTAAAAAGTCCTCTTTCTTCCCTTGGTCAATACTATGATTATTGGCTGTTGAGGTGCGCGTTAGTGCCATGACGACGCAGTGTTGGCAAACCATTCGGGTTCGCCTTCAAAGATGAAACGTTTGAACACTCGTTCCCTTAATTTTAGTCACAGGGCACCTAAGTTGGCAATTACATAGTTGGAAGAGTGAAACAATGAGTCGATAGTAGGTGAGAAGAGAGCATCGACTCCCACCATATCGATCTTCTGTCTTACCCTCTGTCAAGTAGAAGGTCACCTGTAATAACGATACGTAAAGTGTCGTCAGGTCTTTTTGAGCTGACTTCTTCTGATTGATAGTTAACTCCTATCCCATTGAAAGATAGTAGGATAGAGTTAATAAGCATATAATAACTTTACAGCCCTGAGCTATAGAATGTCTCCTTCATCATCAGCACTCATTCCTTTTACGGAGCTTAGGATCTCTTCATCCATGATGGCGTTCCACCTGTTGGTGACTTCTAACTCCTCCTTGCCATTCTTCGTCCGTCATGCGGGTCTGAAATCAAAACGAGTGAACTCACGATAGGAGAGTACAGAACCGCGTGTAAGATAGAGGGAAATCCATCAATCTCTACAACAACATATATTTCTCGTAGGCAGGACCAACTCCTTCATATATAGCACATACTTATCATCTGATGGCAACATTCTCGCTCTCCAGCAGTGAAGACATCGGCAACAACTGCAACCTTCTTTGTCGGTACTTACCACATCAGACCATCCCTGCAACATCTGGTTATCTTCGCTGACAAGCTCCAAAGAGATATCTCTACGGTCGAACCAATAATCTCAATCTGGTTGTATTCCTCGTCAGTTATCTTTCCACCATTCAGTTCTTTTATACTGATATCACGGCAGAATTCAGCCATTTCCTTTATTCGTTCATATACAGCCTTTGCCTTTTCAGTCTGTAAATTGTGTTGTGAGGACTTATCCATTTCTTGTTACATGAGTGCAATAGCTTTCTCCCAGAACTTCACGTTAGTACTCAACATAACCCTTACACGACAGGTGGTTCTGGACCTCCAGAGCCACTCTGCCACCATAGGCTGCTTTGCATAGAGGATAGCATCATGCTTTAATTCAGCCCAAGAAGCAAGTGCTGTGTTCAAATTCTTCTTCTGCCACTGTGGTGTCTGCATGAAATAAGGAAGCGACTGTGTGTCACCTAATGACTGGAGCGTGTACATCCATTGATTTGCTACACAAGCCTCCCAAGGAGTATTAGCAACTTTCTTACGAGCAGTGGTTAATGCCTTTGGAAAATCCTTCCATTTCTGTGCTTCTTTCAGCTCGTCCATGAGAATACGTTCGGCACCTGCAATCCCATGACAGCCATCCAGTCGAGTCCCTTTTTGGACATGGGCGGAGAGAGATAGGGCTATCTCTGATCCGTAGTAGCTATCAATGCCTCTGCATCAGGTTGATAACGCTGTGGCATAATATCTACAACATATTTTGGTTCCATGTGTTTTCTTCAACTCGATACGTGTCTGTTTCTTTTGCTATTGCTTCAATGTTTACTGTCAGTTTACCCATGTCTTTATTTGAAGATAATAGCTTTTCTATAGGTAAGTTCATCTTCTAACAAGTTCTGCAACCTGTATGAGGGTAACATTATCAGGTGTTCCCATAAGATAAGTGATTGGATCACTTTACCTTGTCGTATATGGTTTTTGAAGTTTTGGTTGTTGGTTGAAGATACTGGCACAGTGCAATCTGCTTCATCTAGCAGGTTTGTCCGTACCAAAATGGGCTGTTTGCAACCACATCATACCACGGAAGTAACGACTACAAACCTTAGAACGGGTATAGTGACCACGTGGACGGAAGAGCTGAATAAGCAAACATTCCTGTCTGAGAGTCATATCTCAAAGCATCTCAGAATATCCATTTCTCAGCCTCGAAAGACTTAGTAATTTCTTCCATTACCATCTTCTTGTATGCTTCTGGGGGCATTTAGTGTAGCCATTGATTTTGGTGCTTTATCATGACTAAAAAGCCAAGATGCGACGGCAAAACCATGCCTGACCATATTCCGCTGCAGCCTTTATTTCTCATTTTGACTGCTTGTAGGTGTCTTCATCTCTGCTCCCATTTTGGAAGAAAAGACAATCATCAGTGAGTCTAAGTGCTTTTTCCCTCCACATCGCGCAATACACAATCAAAATAGAGATGGAACAGTTGTAGGTAGAGGTCAGTGGTTACGAAGCTTTGGAAAATCAGCATAGTCGTTCTTCTCATCATACGTGGAAAAAGCTGATTATGTTCGGCAGGAACGATAGCAAAACCATTCTGTCCCAACATGCTATATAGCTTTGGGTCGAACTCTTTCAGCTGGAACGGGTTGATAAGATTCTTCATATTCACCACGTCCTTACTGTTCGCTGGTTTAAAGTTCAGTTTTCGTAATTCCGCTTCGTGCACGGATGCGCTCTGTAAAGGCGAAAAGTTGTTCTTTCGTATAGCGTGGCGAGAACTTCTTACCACTGGTCTCCTCCTTTTTCAGAAACATTCCAAAGTGCATTATTATACCATGTTGTTGTATTGTATAATGCACGTAACGTAGCATCCTTGAAAGGGTATCCTTGTCTTGCGGCAAAGGCATTTCGGATAGCACGCAGTTCTACAAGATTGAGTTTAGAGATGTCCATCTGCGTATCAATCTTACCCTTCAGTTTTTCAATATTTATTTTTCCAGCACCAGGGAGAATAAGAGGAGTCTTCTTTTCCTTTGTACGTTCAATATAGGCATCACCTGTGTTGGCATCTTTTTTCGTTTTGTGCCCGCATGGTGGTGGATAACAACAGAGTAGCAGTACAATAGCTACAGTTCTAAAATGCGTCTTTTTCGCACTAGATAGTAATAGGGATTGTGTTTCATCTTGTTTGGGTTTAAATTGTTATATTTTAGTTTTTATTCGTTCGATGTAAATCGTTTTAGGGCTTCTTTCGTGGTTAACCGCTTCAGTTAAAAGCGCACGAAAGAGAACCCGAAGTCGTCCCAAACATAGTCTGCAACAACATATTTATCATTGGTGGTTGCTTTGCAATGTACGCACGTATGGTTCAATAAAAACGAAAATCGCATAATATTCCACCCATACGCGACCCCATCCACATAGGACGTATTTTGTCATTTACCTGCTTAAAAATAAAGAGTTCACGTGCAGGCTGTGGGTAGAAGCGAGTCGGTTTTGATGACGCCAACGATTGCTTCGTCCTTTCCATCTCCATTAACATCTCCCTGTTACCAGTTGATAAACAGGGTAGGGAAGTTTCCATTTGTAACAACTTTTCTGGTTTTCCACTTGTTTTTGTGTCCTTTTCTGCTCCGTGTTCACTTGTACTTTAGGGATAGGCACAGCCATGAAAGCGAACCGTTGACACGTTCTAACTCAAAGACTAGGGCTGTTGTGCCATAGTTTTCCTACAAAGAGGATGAAAAGCAGCAGACAGCCAAACCGCTTGTATCTATTCTTAAACATATATGGTTACAAATTTAGGTACTTTCACGGATAAAACAAAATATTTCAAATAAAAAATCCTGATTTCACCGACGTGAAATCAGGACTGGCTGAATGTCTTCGATATCCCAGCAATATGCTGTATAGGACCTCGCGACAATTTTTGTTATCCTTCACCTTAAAAACTAACCTATGTATTTTCAATCTCTTACTTGCGTGAATTATCCCTGCGTGGTTAACGCAACTAAGTAGCTATGTATATTTTGGTGTCCTTAGTAAAATAGTTTTTATAACCTCTTTTTATGATATAAGTCATAAATTTATAATGTTAAAATGACTTATTGATATTCATAGAGGATTTATCTTTTATATTGGTTTTTAAGCAGCTTGTGCTATGTTGTTGTTATCAACCTCTAATTTTATATATGCAAAGATAGAATATAATATTCAAACAAGCAAATTTTTGTTTAGATTGCTCACGCTTTAACATAAAATTAACTATAATGACTTTAAACGTGTCATTTTTTTGTTTGGTTTCCTACCATTTTTATATTCTTTATGTCTAAAAACGCTATTTCCTATATTTTTATTTCAGCATGTTATTTTTGCTTTTAAGAAATTATTTCAGTTCTGTTTTGTAGTCGAATGTTAACTTAGATGTTGTTGTTTGCAATCTAAATTATTATTGTTTTGTCATTAATTTTCAATCACTTAAAAAGTAATACATGCCCTTTGGGGTTCGAAAAAGACGCCCTTTTGGCTTGCTAAAGATGCCCTTTTGAGGTCTTACTAACGCCCTTTTGAAGTCCAATTAAGCACCTTTTGGTTTTACGGTTTTGTAACAGTCTGATAGTCTTTTGGTTTACAATAGTCTTATAAACGGTATGTTTTGACAGCTTTTTAAGCTTTTCAATCTTTTGTTTTTGTAATAAAATTTCTTATAGTTGATAATTGTTTTATGTGTCTATATTTATCAGCTTTTCTTATCAGATTTGTGTAATAACTAATGAGATAGGGACAGTTCTATAGCAAGTAGGTCTACAAAAGAGTCTAAAAAGCTTCTTTCGGTTTATCTTTTAGAAGAAAAAACGTTACAGAGAAAGGGGCTTATCTCCTTAGAATTATGTATCTTTGCAGAGATGAAATTCGCAATTATTGCAGCTGGCGACGGTTCACGACTGGCTCAAGAAGGTGTCACCGAACCCAAACCATTGGTGAAGGTAAGGGGAGAACGGCTCATAGACAGATTAATAAGGATTTTCATGGGAAATAATGCCACGGAGATTGTTGTTATCTGTAATGAGCAGATGTCTGATGTGGCAAGCCATCTGGAGATGATACAGGACGAAGGATTGAATGGACTGCATGTCCCACTTCGATTTGTCATAAAATCAACTCCGAGCTCAATGCATAGCTTTTATGAATTGCGCCATTTCCTTCGAGATGAGCCTTTTATCCTAACAACAGTCGATACTATCTTTGACGAGAGTGAGTTTCATGATTATGTTTTATCCTTTCAAGATAAGATAGCACAGGGGACAGACGCTTTGATGGGTGTTACAGACTATATTGATGATGAAAAACCACTTTATGTCGGTGTTGACAAAGTCATGCGTATTAATGGTTATTATGATACACCTCAAGCCGATTCTCACTTTATTTCTGCAGGTATATATGGTTTGACAGCTCCCTCGCTTGATATTCTTGAAGCTTGTATTGAGAAAGGTGAGAGCCGGATGCGTAATTTTCAGCGTGCGTTGGTCGCAGCTAACTTGCGAATAGAAGCTTATCCGCTGACAAAGGTGTTTGATATCGACCATATAGAAGATATAAGAAAGGCTGATGAAGGAGTAAAGAACTTATCTTCTTGTTGTAAGGGAAAAACCTTGTTGATACAACGTGCAGCCTGCTATTCACCTAATTCTGAGGAGAAAGACTTAGCAATCTTGCAAGAGGTTGGTTGCCTTTTTGACGATGCCAAGATAATTGGTGAAGGTGAATTCGTTGAAAACTTTAGTACTTATAATCAGTTAATTTCAGCTGAATCGTTAGGCGCTGTAAATGTGTATTACCAAATTATTTCTATGGCTCGCAGTCCAAAAAGCGTTAGATTGTCTTGAGCAGTTGGAGCAGAGAGGCATACGAGTTCTTAACCCATCGGTTGGAGTTCGGGCTTGCCAAAGGAGTAATGTAGATAAGGTGATGCGTGAAAACCATCTCCCCATTGCCACCTGATAAGGGTGATGATGGCTATTGGGTAAAAGCGTGCTGATGCTGCCGCTCAAAGCAAAGAAGATGTCTGTTTCTGTCATGATTGGGCAGAAGTTGAAAAAGATAAAATCAACCTTTATGCAGCGTGGTATCACAGATATTGTGACGTAAAGCACATGCAAAAGGTGACGTTGTGAAGTTTTTATGGTGTTGAAGGTACTGACTTTTTCCGTTATTATTATTCAGGTGATGATACTGAAACAAAGTTCGGTGATGAAGAAAGGAATGGTAAACCGCAGTATTATTCATTTTCATCTTCTGACTTACAAACTGATGCGGAGAAGTTAGCTTGTTTACTACAAACACCCATTTATGGTGGTGATGCGATAATACAGGAAGACGGCAGTTATGTTATCATTGACTTTTAATGACTTCCCAGTTTCTCAAAATGTAGGAAAGAAGCTGCTAAGGCAATCTTTGAACGAACGGAACTGGCGGTTGAGTGTTCTCTCAAAAGGCTCCTTTAATGAGAAGTGTAAGGATGATATGAGTAGTTGTAGTTAGTTGATAATTAATTGTTATTCAACTTAAATCACCTATAAATAATCAGAAAATAATGATGAAAGAACAACAAAATAACAGAGCATCTGCTCAGCAAACAGAAGACGATTCCCATTCAACCGTACAGAGTTCTTCTCCCTATTTGGACGAAGGACAAGAACGTAAGATGGGATTTTTCAGTCTCCTTCGTGCCTCTTTCAAGTCTATGGATACGGAAGAATGGCTTGATATCTATTTTACTCGCCCCATAGGTTTGGCTTTTGCCCTATTCTGGCATCGCTTGGGTGTTACACCCAATACAATTACCATTCTTTCTATCTTCCCTTGGAATTGGTGCGGGTGTAATGTTTTTCTTACCGATACCTTGCATAATATCATCGGAATTGCCCTCTTGATGTTGGCAAACTTTTGTGATTCAACAGACGGACAGTTGGCAAAGGCTTACTCGTCAACAGTCTATGAAGCGCTGCTGTTTAGATGGATTTGCAGGGTGATGTTTGGTTCTTCTCAATCTATCTTGCCATTGTTTTACGGCTCTGGTATCAGCCAATACCAGTACATCAGAGGTGTGGGGCTTATGGGGATTAGCTTTGGCAGCCATTGCAAGTTTGTTATGTCACTCCCCACAAAGTTCATTGAGCGACTATTATCGACAGATTCATCTTTATTTCTTGAAAGGTAAAGAAGGGTCAGAACTTGACTCGTACGAACGTGAACACGCTATTGTTGAAAGCTTGAAAGGAAAGAAGGGTGTCTTTTGGGACCGCGCTTTTCATAGTAATTATCAACGTTATTGTAGGAGTCAGGAGCGTCGGACACCTGCTTTTCAGCAGTTTCATGCGGCATTGATAGAGAAGTTTGGAAGTATAGATAGGGTGCCACAGGAACTCAAAGACCGCTTCTGGCAGGTAGTAGACCGCTGATGCCGTTTACAAAACTTCCTATCGTTTAATAGTCGTGCTATCCTTATCTATGTTACTTGCTTTGATGAATTGTCCGTGGATATACTTTTTGTGTTTGAGGTTAGTTTATATAATCTTCTGTACATCTATATGCACAAACGGCACGAAGATTTATGTAAAAGTCTCATGCCAAAAGGAGTAAATAATATGTTTCTTAGACTATAATTAGGGGTTGAATATATGTTGAAGAAATACTTTTAATGCTTATCTTTCAGTGTTGAATAACAGTCTATTATAATCTATTATAGCTAAAACCATTTTAGAATGAACAAAGAGTTAGACGATATATCTTTAAAAAGCAGAAACAATACTCGCTTCTCAGTGTAGTGAGGAGGAAGGTTAACTCTTCTCTTTGACTTTGAGGCACACTTGATACTGCAGGTTGTCATTGGGGCAAGTTTCTTTGGTATGCATACAAAAGGAATGAAATTCCTGTGACCGAAGAGACAGTTTCGTGAAGCCTATGTACATGCAGAGCGTACCTTAGGGAAAGCTGCCTATTATACAGGCAAATGACACATTCTTCTCGATGTTAACGAATAAGTTAAGTATAGAGTTTGAATACTTACTTAGTTGTGGCTGGTTAGTGGCAGATAAGGTTGAGGCTGAACGGATGCAAAAGAATTCTGTTGAATGATATTTATGAGAAGGTAAAACCAATATATCAGAGAGTAGGCAGAGTCCTATCTGAGTTAAAGAAGAAACATAGGTTAGGCTTGGTAACAAACTTCTATGGGAATATGTCGGTGGTTCTTGAAGAGTTTGATTTATCTTCTTATTTTGAAACAGTAACGGAAAGCGCAGTTGTTGGTGTTCGAAAGCCTGATTCACAGATATTTAATTTAGCTGTGGAATCTTTGGATGAGAAAGCTGAGAACGTTGTTGTGATTGGTGACAGCTACACAAAAGATATACTTCCTGCTCACGAAATGGGTTGTCATACAATTTGGTTAAAAGGTGAAGGATGGACGTCAGAAGAGCCAATAACATGTGTGGCAGATTATGTTATTAAGAATTTAGTTGAACTACAACCTATATTAAACAATATACGCCGCTTTAATGCGTTAATTAAATATTGCAGTATTAATCATGAAGCAAACAAACGTAAAGCCTGCAGAAGGCAGATTAGGAATAATGGTCGTTGGTTGCGGCGCTGTTGCTACGACCTTCATGACTGGAGTGTTAATGACACGCAAGGGTCTTACGAAGCTCTATCGGCTCTATGACTCAATATGATAAAATCCGTGTAGGACGCGGAGCAGATAAGAAATATCTTCATTACAAAGATATTGTTCCATTGGCAGACTTAGACGATATAGTCTTTGGTGCATGGGATGTGTATCCTCAGAATGCTTATCAGGCGGCTGTATATGCTGAAGTGTTGAAGGCAAAGGATATCGAACCTGTACGTGAGGAACTGATGGCTATCAAGCCCCTGAAGGCTGCTTTCGATCGAAAACCATGTAGCGATTGATGGTGACAACGTAAAAGACTGCAAGACACGCTGGAATATGGTGTTGGAATTGCAGAAAGACATTCAGAACTTTAAGAAAGAGCATGGCTGTGAGCGTGTAGTTGTTATCTGGGCAGCTTCTACCGAGATTTATGTACCATACGACGAGGTATATCATAAGACACTTGAGCAATTGGAGTCGGCTATGAAGGCAGATGACAAAGAGTCATATTGTCCGTCTATGTGTTATGCATACGCAGCATTGACAGAAGGTTGTCCGTTTATTATGGGTGCTCCTAATACAACGGTTGATATACCTGCTATGTGGGAGTTGGCTGAGAAAAACACGTATGCCTATTGCTGGTAAGGACTTTAAGACTGGTCAGACATTGGTTAAGTCGGGCTTTGCTCTCATATCAAGACACGTAACCTTGGTCTTGCAGGTTGGTTCTCAACGAACATCTTGGGTAATCGTGATGGCTTGGTTCTTGATGAACCAGCTAATTTCCACATACAAAGGAAGTAAGTGTTGTCGACACTTGAGACCATTTGTAGAGCTGATGAGCAGCCCGATCTTTATGGTAATATCTCATCATAAAAGTGCGTATCAACTATTATCCTCCTCGTAATGATGACAAGGAAGGATGGGATAATATAGATATCTTTGGCTGGATGGGTTATCCAATGCAGATAAAGATTAATTTCCTTTGCCGTGACTCAATCCTTGCTGCACCATTGCTTCTTGATCTTACATTGCTCTCTGATCTTGCTGCAAGGGGCTGGTCGTTATGGTATTCAGCGTTTCTTGAGTATCTTCCTCAAGAGTCCAATGCACGATTTTTACCTCATGGTGAGGAAGCTGTCAACAACCTCTTTTGAACAGTACACAATGCTGAAGAATGCTATCCGAGAAATGGGTGGATATGATGCAGATGAAGAGACTTGATTAGTAATCTTCTCTATCCTTTTGAGAAGTTCTTCTAATTCCTTTTATGGGATTAGAAAATATTTGGGTGCAGAATAGCTATAGTGAGCTGTTCTGCATTGTCCTAAAAACTAAAATAAGATATGAATAGATTATTGAGCCAAAAATAAATACACGCATAAATGTTTTGTCTTTGATAAGACAAGAGAAGGACTACGAATGATAAAGGGTAGAGTAATAATTTCTCTCCTCTTTTTGTTCGTTTCATTTTGACAGGCACAAGCATATACATTTAAGCCTTTTGTATTTTTAATTCAAAAGCCTTATGTTATGCATATTGACTCTTTATTGTTAGGTAAGGATTCGTTATTGTCAGCAACAGACTCAATGGTTATTGCTACTGATTCATTGCTGCAAATGATGGATTCTTTAGCTAAGATAGCTGCTAAACCAGCTGTTATAGACAGTACGCTCCTTCAATGTTATGTGGTTGACTGGCAGACGGGAGATAGTATTCCTTATGCGAATGCCGTCTATCGTAATCTGAAGTTAGGTGCTTCAAGTGATGCGAATGGTCATTTCTCCATAGCACGAAAGGTGGGTGAACAACTCACTATCACAGCAATTGGTTATAAACCACGTCATATTAAGATTACTGCCCATACTGCAAGAGAGTTGAAGGTGACACTTATCGCTGACTCTAAGCAGCTGCAGGGTATTGTAGTGAAGGCTAAACGTCGTCATAAGTATTCTCGTAAGGATAATCCAGCAGTAGAGTTGATGCGGCGTGTTATTGCTGCGAAGAAGCAAACCCATTTGGAGAACCATGATTACTATCAGTATGATAAGTATTAGAAGGTGACAATGGCTATTAATAACCTTACACCTGATGAACTTGAAGGCTCTATGTTTAAGAAGGCTCCTTGGCTGCTTGATCAAGTGGAGACTTGTCCTTATAATAACAAACTTATTCTTCCAATATCTGTAGATGAGACGCTTACGCAGCATCTTTATCGTAAGAGTCCACGTGATGAGAAAGATATTGTATTAGGACAGTCTACTAAGGGTATTTCAAAACTTATACAGACGGGTGAGGCTTTGAATACAATTGTGAAGGATCTCTTTAAGGATATCAATCTTTATGATGACCATATTGACCTGCTTCAGAAGCGTTTCCCTTCTCCAATTGGTTCTACTGCTATTTCATTCTATCATTTCTATATTGACGATACAGTCTATGTAAATCAGGACCAGTGTATTCGTTTGCAGTTTATGCCAGCCAACCAACAGGATTTTGGATTCCGTGGTGAGTTGTATGTGTTGAATGATAGTTCACTTCATGTGAAGAAGTGTGATATGCAGTTGCCTGCTAATACAGGTGTTAACTTTGTTGATGCAATGAAGTTTCAGCAGGAATTCACGAAGTTAAGCAATGGAGAGTGGGCTTTGACAACAGACAACATGATTGCTGAGTTGAAGCTGACAGACCTCTTGCAACGTGCTATTGTCATCTCGTACGACTGGTATGACAAACTCATGCCTTTTGCTCCTATTGAGGATAAACAGTTTAAGGGTAAAGCAAAGATTATATACGATGCCAATGCTAAGATGCGTGACAATGAGTTTTGGGCAGCACACAGAACAACGCAACTGACGAAGAGTGAGGCTGGGATGGACTCGTTTATCAAGCGAATGGCAAGCACAAAGCATTTCAAGTGGGTGATATTTGCATCCAAGGCTTTGATAGAGAACTTCATTGAAACAGGTTCAGAAGACAAGCCAAGTAAGTTTGATATTGGTCCTGTCAACACTTTTTATCTCAAAGAACTTTGTTGATGGCATTCGTTTACGTGCTTCTGCCCGTACTACAGCTAAGTTTAATCCTCATTGGTTCTTTGAGGGTTACTATGCTTATGGTACAAAAAGTCACATCGCAATTATTACGATGCAAAGGTTACCTACTCGTTTAATAAGCCCGAGTATCAGCCTATTGAGTTCCCTATCCGTACCATATCTTTCGAATCAACAAGTGATGTTGAGTCTCCATCAGATAAGTATCTGAAGCACAACAAAGATAATATTTTCATGACTTTCCGCCCAGTGAAGGTTGAGCAGATGTATTTTGTTAATCGTCAGAAGATAAACTTTTAAGTGGGAGACTGATTATGGTTTGCTACAAGTTTGGAACTTCGTACTGAGAGTAACAGGCCAACAGGTAAACTTGTATATGAGAAGATGGATGGTACGCTGGTAGACAAACTGCGTGTGAGTGAGGTTAGTCTTGGATTCAATTATCGTCCTGGACAGTCTTATGTGAACTCAAAGCAAAAGCGTATGACTGTAAATCTCGATGCGCCAGAGTTCAACGTTACGCATACAATGGGTATTAAGCATTTCTTGGGGGGTGACTTTAATAGTAATCTTACTGAGGTTTCTATTTATAAGCGTTTCTGGTTAGGTAGCTGTACTACATTGATACGCGTGTGCAAGGTGGTGCACAATGGAATAAGGTGCCATTCCAATTCCTTATCACTCCTCCTGTAAACACGTCTTATTTTGAGCATCAAGGAACGTTCAACCTTATGAAAGGACTTGAATTCCTTAATGACCGATATGCACAGTTTAATCTTGCATGGGACTTGAGAGGGTAAGATTTTCAATCGTCTTCCACTCATTAAGAAACTGAAGTGGCGTGGAGTATGTTGCCTTTTAAAAGGAATGTGGGACACTTAACAGATAAGAACAACCCATACTTACCACAAAATGCCAATGATAGAAAATTGTATAAGTTCCCTGTCGATACACGTGTTATGACGCGCGATCCTTACATGGAGTTTGTTGTCGGAGTACATAATATCTTCAAGTTTTTGGGTTGATTACGTTCGTCGACTTACTTATACGAATGCTCCTGGAATATCAAAGAATGGTATTAGATTTGGTTTTAATCTGGTTTTCTAAGCCTTATAGACAAAAATAATTGTTCGTTCAGTATGATAAAGGATGTTCTTTAGTAGGTATTGGAAGTTTTGTTAGGCAGTCTTCGAATGGTTATCTCGAAGTATATACAACTCTGCTGTAGTAGGTTCATTCCCTTTGGGAACAATGGTCGTCAACGTGCTTGGCTGTTTCCTTATAGGGTGTTTTTCCTCATTATCCAGTGATAATGGCGGAGTCGAGTCCTGCTGTTCGCCTTATGCTTACTACTGGTTTTGTGAGGTTTTACAACCTTCTCAACTTTTATGAATGAGCATGCAACGTTATTAAAGGGAGGGATGGTTTTTATAGTTTCTCTCCCTTTATATCATTGCCTCCTTGCATTAGGCTTTATCGCTTTATTAGCTGGTCGCCACCTTGTTATGTCTATTCACTAATTCTATTATTATCTTTATCTCTTTATATGATAATTAAGGTAGGAGAAACTTATATTTAGAGAATTATACTCATGATGCTGTTTAATAAAATGAGTCTTGCAGACAAATATGATCATATTGTCAAGACGTTAAAACGTTTTCCTTTCACCTTTTGTTATATTATTATAGCAACAGTATATTTATGGATATTCAGTCATAATCGAGCAGAACTTGGACTCAGGAATGAGAGTTTTTCATGATCTTTTGCCCTTTGTCGAGCTGTTTTCTCTTATGTTGTTCACTTATATTCAGAGAATAAATCAGAGGAAAAAGCTTGATAATAAATCTTTTATCAAATATTCTTTTGGACGACTATCTGTGTTTTCTTCTCGCATAATTTTCCCTTGAATAATTTTTTAAGGCATCTTGTGTTGTTTGTTGTGTGCTATTGTATTGGCTCTTTGGGTTATTCCTTTGTTGGGCAGAAAGATGATAGACCTGCAATCAATTTTGTCTTAGGTTTTTGTTAGCATATCTTTTTGTCTCTTATTGTATCATTAATTTTGTTTTTAGGTCTAGAGTTATTGATACAGTCATTTTATTTTTTTCTGTCTCGATTTTCATGTTGAGGAAACGCAAGTACTCTCATCTCTTATCTTCTGTTTCTTCTTCTTAGCACCTTTCGTTAGTCGTAGCTCAAACCCTTCAGGAGAAGATAAATATGCTGTTCGTAATTGGACGGAGAATAAGTTTATGAATGGTGTCATACATTTCTTGGGATACCACTTCATTTGGTTCTACCTTTTAACTTTGTATCTTTATGTTATTAAGATTGTTCTAACGTGGACGTTGCCTAATGGTTCAGGTCAGTTGGTTGGTAACTGCACTGATGTTCCTGACAATCGTCATTGTCTATCTGCTTTATCCTGTCAATTTCAAGCAGAGAAGAAGCGCTTCGATCAACTTGTTTTACGCTATCTTCCTATAGTCGTATTACCCTTATTGTTTTTGATGTCTATTGGTATTATCCGTCGTTTTTAACGATTATGGAATATCTGTATTACGTAGAGTATTTACTTCTGCCTTCAACCTGTGGTGTTATGTTGTTTGCATTTGGGGCTTTACGTGGTAAAGTCTAAGCGTTTGTCATGATAGTAGGTTCGTTTACAGTTTTGATGCTGACACTCACGGTATTGCCTTATAATGTCTTTACTTTTTACACGTAATAAGTTGCAAAGTGATATAAAAGCAGGTCGCTGTGGAAAATGGCGTAACAAGCTTCCCTATGGATAGTGCTACGTACTAAGAAACTATTAAATAAAATAGGAGAAGTTCAAGGTGAACAGCTTTCGATAAACTTTACTATTTATCAAGCACATTTGATACGTTGGCTATAGATGAACTTGTTGATAGAAAGGGAGTCTTATATATGAATTTTTATATAGGTCAAAGGTTAAAAAGAAAGTCACTTTGTAGATATTGATTGTAAAACATTCAGATTCACTCTGTAGAATTCTAAGGGATATACTTCTTATAGAATTGTAGGACATGATTATTCTTCAGAACGTTTTTCATTTGAAACAAAGAATAATACTATGTTTATAACGATGGACTATATACTGAATGATAAGAAAGTAGAGGATGTTATCTCTATTCCTATTAATACATTGATGAGATGGATAAAGCAGACAATCCTCTTCCAATAACATTCTATGGTAAGAATATCTGCTTTTATATGACCAATCTTGAAGGTGATTTGAATGAGCATAGTGTAGATTTAAGAGAATCTTGTTTAAGAAGTAATGTTCTATTTTAGAGAATATTTCTTCATGATTTCCTTTCTTTTCAGTATCTTTGCACACTGTAAAATATTAATAATTAAACAATTCAATAGAATATGAAAGCATTCGATTTCTCTGAGTGGGGCTTTCTGTTCGTTGGTATGGGTAAATTATAATGTTATTTATTTAAATTTTAATCCAAATCAATCATTAGAACTCTAAATAGATTTTGTTTTTAGTTGCTGTCACTTTTTAACATTTCTTGTAATATACACATTATAAGATGTTTATGTTATATGTTAGGCTGACAGTAGTGACAGCAACTTTCAAGCTCATGTCGTTCATTAGTGAATAAGACCGTCTAATCTGATCGACAAAAAGATGTTAGGAAATAATATGGAAAGTAAGATAGATGAATGTTGTGTTCTAATGACCTGATTTGTGTTTAAGTGTAAAGTTGCTATTATAAAAAGAATTATATCGTGATGCCAAATAATTTGTTTAGACCATTAGGTCACAAAGAGTTGTTAATACTAACGAAAATTGTTAGGGTGAAAAATTAAATAAACTTCCATATAAATTTAACTTATTGGAAGAAGTTTGGGCAGATGAGAATGCTCATAGTCGGATATTGGTAAACCTGCTTCGGGACAAAACCACTTTTACATTCTTTTATTAGTTTCTAAAAGGAGATATGATAGGAGATTCGTTTTTGATGAAGAAAGTATGGTTTCACCTCAGATTACATCTGAGAGGTATCGAATTGATGGTCTTATTTGTGAACATAATAAGTATGCTATTATTATAGAGAATAAGATACATGGAGCAAAAGAGCAAACCAAAAACAGTTAAGTAGGTATATCGAAAAGTGTAAATGCCTTTGGTTATTCGTTATTGAAGATTTTTGTTATTTACATTACGCGTACACAATATGAACATGCATCTAAACAGACTTGGGGAGATTTTTAAAGGTCGTTTTTCTAATCGATATGTTGATATTTCTTATAAAAGAGGATATAATAGACTGGTTAGATGAATATTATCAAGAGATACCACGTAAGGAGGAAGACTTGGCTTCTGGTATTTACCAGTATAAAAGCTTATTTAATACAATTGACAAACAATTATAAATACAAAAAGATGGATCCAAATATTAAGAATCTTTATAACCTCAAGTTTGCAACTTGAAGATAAAAACGGAGAAGAACAGCTTCGTGCTTTTGAAAGCTAATAAGAGTGCGATAGATAACTCTGTCAGGTTATATAGATGCTTTTAATGATAGAGGCATATATATATTTGAAGAATGAGAGTAAGTAAAGTTGGGTGGGAATTAATTCTCTTGAATTGTTGCCTCATAGCACTGATGACAATTATCTCAAGGCAGGAATAATATTGCCTTTGTTGCGAAAAACTACAAAATTGCAGTACTTATAGAACAAAAATCTTCAGAATAAGAATATATATTATGGCTTTGGTGAGGCATCATATAAGTGATCAACTTATACCAGAAGTAAAGACTTTTTGTGAATCTTTATTGATGGAAAAGAGAGTTAGAAGGCTGGATAACTAATGATAATATATGGTGGTATTGTTGGAAAATATACTACAATAGAACTTGGTTGTGCAGACTTAGTAGCTTTAATAGAGTTAGTACAAGATAAGATGAATACAAATTAATTATATTTATGAGAGGGGAGTGTGATGCAAACCCAGATAGTGTTTTTACTTAGTTTCTTTTCTATCTCCTTTCTTTTCTGTACCCTTTGCACACTGTAGAATATTAATAATTAAACAATTCAATAGTATATGAAAAGCATTTGTATTCCCTGGACAGGGATCTCAGTTTGTTGGTATGGGTAAGGATCTCTATGACAACAAACCCATTAGCAAAGGAACTTTTTCGATAAGGCTGACGAGATTCTTGGCTTCAAGATAACTGAGATTATGTTTTGCTGGTACTGACGAGCAGCTGAAAGAAACAAAGGTAACTCAGCCTGCAGTCTTCCTTCATAGTGTTATTTCTGCCCTTTGTTTAGGCGATGAGTTCAAGCCAGATATGGTAGCAGGTCACTCTTTGGGTGAGTTCTCAGCACTCGTTGCTGCTGGTGCATTGAGCTTCGAAGATGGTTTGAAGCTTGTTGCTGCACGTGCTAATGCTATGCAGAAGGCTTGTGAGCTGAACCCTGGTACTATGGCAGCTATCATCGGTTTGCCTGATGAGAAGGTTGAGGAAATCTGTGCATCTGTATCTAAAGAGGGTAAGGTTTGTGTTGCAGCTAACTTCAACTGCCCAGGTCAGTTGGTTATCTCTGGTTCAACAGAAGGTATCAATGAGGCTTGCGAATTGATGAAGGCGGCTGGTGCTAAGCGTGCATTGCCATTGAAGGTAGGTGGTGCTTTCCACTCTCCATTGATGCAGCCAGCTAAGGACGAGTTGCAGGCAGCTACTGAAGCAACAACATTCAATGCACCAAAGTGCCCTGTTTATCAGAACGTAGATGCATTGCCACACACTGATCCAGCTGAGATTCAGAAGAATCTTATCGCTCAGCTTACATCAAGCGTACGTTGGACAAAGAGCGCACAGAATATGATTGCCGATGGTGCTACTGGAGTTCATCGAGTGCGGACCAGGTTCTGCTTTGCAGGGTATGCTCGGTCGTATTGACAAGACTGTTAATGCACACGGTGTATAAGGCTTACTTTATTATTAAGTGATCTGATTCCTCTTCCGTCCTCTTTCTCAAAAGTGAGGGGACGAAGGAGGGACTTTCTTTTTATTTTGTTTATGAAAACTAAATTAGTTATCTATCAAGTCTTCACCCGTACTTTCGGTAATAAGAATCTTACAAAGAAGGAGAATGGTACCTTAGTAGAGAACGGAGCAGGAAAGATGAATGACTTTCGACAAGGATGTGCTACGTCGCATCCATGACCTCGGTGTCACTCTATCTTGTGAGTACAGGAGTTATCCGTCATGCAACGTGTACTGATTATTCATCCTTTAGTATTCCTACACAGAACCCTCGTGTTGTAAAGGGACGTGCTGGTTCGCCTTATGCTATTACCGATTATTATGATATCGACCCAGATATTGCGGTAGAGTGTAGATGCACGTATGGCAGAGTTTGAGTCCTTAGTTGCTCGCACACTATACTGAAGGTATGAAGGGTAATTATCGACTTTGTACCCTAATCATGTTGCTCGCCAATATAAGAGCATTGCTAAGCCAAAGGGTATTGAAGATCTTGGAGAAGGTGATGATACAGGAAAGCACTTTGATGCGTAGAACAATTTCTATTACTGTCCGGGCGAACAGCTGACTCTCTGGAGTTGTTGAGAATACATACGCTCATGCCGCTGAGGCTTTATCATGAGTTCCTGCAAAAATGTACAGGTAACGATCGTTCGATGCTCATCCACAGCAGAACGACTGGTATGAAACCATTAAAGCTAAACTATGGTGTGAACTATTGTCGATGCAGGCGGCAGAAGCTACCACTATCATCCTCTTCCTTCTACATGGAAGAGATGACTGATATTCTTCTTTTCTGGGCAGCAAAGGCGTTGATGGCTTCCCGCTGTGACATGGCTGAGATGGTTCCACATGAGTTTTGGGCATACGCAACACAGCAGCGGGTGAAGGAGCGTTATCCTGAGATGATATTCATTGGTGAGGTTTATGATCCTAATCAATATCGTATGTATGTTGAGTCAGGTTTCGACTATCTTTATGATAAGGTGGGAATGCACGACTGTGTTCGTGGTGTGATGTGCAACGAGCGTCCTGCTTCTTCTATTACGTGTGAGTGGCAAAAGTTGACGATATTCGTAATCACATGCTCTATTTCCTTGAGAATCATGATGAGCAGCGCATTGCTTCTGATTTCTTTGCAGGTAATCCTTGGAAGGGAGTTCCCGGTATGATTGTGTCTGCTCTGCTTCAACAGAATCCCGTTATGGTATATGCTGGACAGGAATTTGGCGAAAGAGGAATGGACAAGGAAGGATTCTCTGGACAAGATGGTCGCTCAACAATCTTTGATTATTGGACGAGTGATGCTATCTATAAAGGCTTTTTCAATCGTGATGCTTTGACTCACAGATGAGAAGAAACTCTCACTGGTCTATCAAGGACTTCTCCGTTTCTGTAATCGTGAGAAAGCTGTGCGTGAAGGATTGACCTTCGATTTAATGTATGTCAATCATCAGAGTCACCAGTTTAATCCTCACAAACAGTTTGTTTTCTTGCGTAAGGCAGACGATGAAGTGTTGTTAGTTGTTGCTAACTTCGACCAAGAACGAGCAAGTCAGTTGTGACTATTCCTGCTCATGCCTTCGATTTCTGTATTCCAGGAGCAGGAGGTTTGGGAGATGACTGACTTACTTTCAGGCTTTCTACAGGTCGGAACTTGAAGCGTGATGGTCAAGTAGCATTAGATATAGAGGCGAACTATGGTGGAATTTATAAGTTTAATATAAAAAGGTAGGCTGTGGATTACGTATTGAATTCGCATAACAAAGAGGAGTTTCCTCCAGCTCATACGGCAGAACATCTGCTGAATCAGGTGATGATTCGTATGTTTGGCACAGAGCGCAGCAACAATGCTCACATCGAACGGAAGAAGAGCAAGATGACTTTCATCCTTGATCATGAGCCTGATCGTAAAGAGGAAAAGGCGATGAGGGATGAGATGAATCGTCTGATTGCTGAAGACCTTCCAATAACATTTGAAATGGTTGATCGCAATAATATCCCTGAAGGTGTCACTATTGACAGACTACCAGAAGATGCTTCAGAGATGTTGCGTCTGGTCTCGTATTGGTGATTTTGACGTTGTCTTTTGTATTGGCAAGCACGTTCGTTCAACGGCTCAGATTGGTCGTTTTGAAATGTTTGGGCACAAACTGGGATGAAGAGAGCATGCATTCTGAATTCGCTTTTAAAGGTTATTCCTGCATAGAGCGCATTTAAGAAAAATAGTTTATATAGAAGAAAACATCCTCACTTAACTGATATAGATAAGTAGGATTATTTTTAAAGTTATAATTTTCTTTTGATGAGTACAGATTGTCTTTTAGAATCTGATATTTATCATTTGTTTTATTCTTCTAGATAACAGTGTAACTCAATCATAAAAATTAAAATCTCATTATATGTTTTCAGCATGTCTGCGTTTGAGGAAATTCTTGTATGTTCGTTTTTACTTTTCGGCGCTAATATGATTAAGGCTATAAGGTTGGGGATAACAACAAGACCATTAAACGTATCAGCGAGTTCCTATACTAAGTTTGCTGTAAAATATTGATCCCACGAAGATACAAATGATGACGAGCAATCGGTAGTACTTTTATGCATTGAGTACTGAATAGATATTTCACATTCATCTCACCAAAGATATACCAACCCATGATTGTCGAGAAAGCGAAAAAGAACAAACTTATTGCAAGGAAGGTTAGTCCTGATTCACCAAATGCTATTCTAAATGCCTCTTGGGTGATAGCAACTGATTGTAGAGAACCATCCTTGTAGGCTCCTGTAACCATGATAACCAAAGCAGTTGACGTACAAATAAGCATGGTATCAACAAAAACTCCAGCCATACCAACAAAACCTTGTATTGATGGATCTTTCACATTTGCTAATGCGTGTGCATGTGGTGTAGAACCCATACCTGCCTCGTTAGAGAACAAACCACGAGCTACACCATAACGAATAGCGTTGCGCATTACTGTTCCTGCTGCTCCACCTGCCACTGACTTTAATGAGAAAGCATCTGTGAAGATAGATGAGATGACGTTACCAATCTGGTCAGAGAACATGAACAATATGATAATAGAACCAATAATGTAAATGAGTGCCATGAAGGGTACTACGAACTCTGCTATTTTTGTGATTCGTTTTTGTCCGCCAACAATTACAAAGGCTACCATTGCAGCAATCAACAAACCAACAATATAAGGGCTGATGTTACAAATAGAGGTGATACCTATTGTTATAGAGTTGGTACCTGTACCATGTTACCAACAAGACTAAGAGCACAGATTAAGCAAACTGAGAAGAAGCATGCTAATATCTTACTTCTTAAGCCATGATGGATGTAGTAAGCTGGACCACCAACAACTTCTCCGTCTTTAATCTTTCTATACATCTGTGCTAAAAACAGCCTCAGAGAAAATGGTACTCATACCTAAAAAGAGCTGACAGCCACATCCAGAAGATTGCACCCATTCCTCCCATGGCGATAGCTGTAGGACACTGCCAATGTTTCCAGTACCTACTTGTGCAGCTACGGCAGTTGCAAGTGCCTGGAAGGAGTTGATATTGTTATCTTGTTTTTCTTCTTTTTCTTAAAAAATAGGTCCAAAGGCATACTTAAAAGGCTAAAGCCAAATGTTTAATTTGTGGGAATCCTAGGTAAACAGTGTAAAAGACCTAGACCAAGAAGGGCATACATTAGAAAATCGTTCCATAGAATGCCATTAAATGCTTTCACATAATCTAATAGACTCATAGGGGTATAGTTTTAATTTAGGAATGCGCAAATATAGAATTTATTGTAATATGTTCCAAAGTGATTTGCGATGTTAAAAGAATGACATTTATGATAGTTGCTTATTTCTCTTGGTTATATTGTTACTTTTAATACTTATATCAGGGTTATTGTTAATGTTTAGTTTTATAGATAGATATTTTTAAAGGATTATGTCGGTTGCTAGAGTTCAGAAGATAATGAAATACATTGTGTCCGTCGATGAAAAGTACTTGTTTAGTTTAGCCTAAGTGTTTCATACACATTGTTTTATAAACAAAATAGAAGCATTTTACCTATATGAGATGGTATAGAGACAAAAATATTAAGCTATGTAAGAGATAGTAGAGGAATACTATATCCTTTTTGTTCTAAATATTAACACTTACAGCCAATTAACTTTTGTGTAAATCTAACGCAGCCAATGGGATAGAGTGGGTTATGGTATTAACTTACGCAATGTTTGAGAATGTTCATCATCGTTCGCTGTTGTGTTGATACTTGGCATGTTTTTGTGCGGAGGCTTAGCACAATTGGTGTGGATGCTATAGCACAACTGGTGCGGATGCTTAGCACCAGTTGTGCAGAAGGTTATGTTCACTATGATATATAGTATAATGGATGGTTTTGGGATGTGTTGTGAGATAGTCATTGTGAAACTAATGTAATGGAGGAGGTGTAGTTTTTTGTGGTCTGATCAGTGAGGAACTATGCAAACCAAAAGAATTTTTAGATTCTTCAACGAGGCCTAGGTAGATATATGAACCTTTTTTACGGTTCAAACTCCTTTATATTTATGGTCAAATCCGTCATCTTGTATTCAGCAAAACATGTAAACTTAAGATTTCGTCAAGAGTCTGCCTGTATCCCATAGGAGTCGTTTTGCCCAACGTAGAACAACTAATGCGCTGATAACAGCTACGGCAGAATCAATCCAAGTGATATGCCAAAACATTGCACAGAGTATTCTGATGATGGCTCAATCTCCGTCAAAAGCATCTGAAAGAACATGAAGGTAGGCAGCATGGCTATTATAATCTGCCGTGCCATGATGACCGTGAAGAACGGAAGCACTTATCGTGTTGTACCAACAGGTACTATCCCTGCTGTGAGTAATGCAAGCTCATAGTTGAATATTTCTCCATGAGTTGAGAATCGTTCAACAGCTTCAACAATAATAAAGATTGCTGTGAGAACCAAAAAGATTCCGCTTGTAAAAGCTGCCAAGTTTAGAACCTTTTCAGTATCATAATGAGTTGCACGCTTATTTTGCAAAGAACGTACTAGTACATATGCAGCCCAGTTAAGTCCAATAACTAACACATGCGATCCCATGTGAACTCCATCAGCGAAAAAGTGCCATAGAGTGAGAAGATAATCCTACGATAATCTCGGCAAGCATTACGCAGAAGGCGAAGACAACCACAAAGGCTGTACGTTTCTCTTGTGAAGAACGGTCTATATTGTTTGACATTGTTTTCTTTTTGTTCCTGTTTGATGACTACAATCTGTCTTAAATAAAAATCTTGAATCAAGCGTTCTTGATAACTCCGAAATGAATGAAGGCATTGCGTATTCCATCATCATCTACACTCGTTGTTACATAATCAGCTACGGTCTTTACTCCTTCAAAAGCATTTCCCATTGCTACACCAATGCCCGCTGTTTGAAGAATTGATATATCGTTTCCACCATCTCCGAATGCAATACATTCATCTAATCCGATTCCCAGATGCTTAGCTAGCTGACGTAATGCTGTACCTTTATCTGCACCTTGTACGGTGATATCGGTAAAACTTGGATGCCATCGTGCTGAAATACAATGCGGCATTGAAGGGCATATCTCCTCCTCTGCTGCCACACTAAAAATGGTGTAAGCTGAAGGACGGGTTGGCTAAAGTAATGGTTCTACTAGTTTGTTAATATCGATATTGTTAACGCTCAAGTCATGAACGAAGATTTCATCAAAGATCGGTTTTGTGGTTATGGAGTGCAACGTCGTCTTTCCCACAAACTAAAAACGGCATAATCGCGACGGCTGGCATCTTCAATCATTGCTTGTACTTCATTTTCAGGGGATAGGCATCAAAGTGATGTCTTCATCGTTAATAAAGGTGCGAGCACCATTAAAGGTGATATACCCATCAATGAGATGACGGATGGCATCTATATTATTGATTATAGCTACAGGACGTCCCGTGGAGATGAATATCTTCACTCCTCGTTCTTTTATTTGTTCAATAGTCTTTATTGTAGATGCAGGAATTTTGTGAGTCTGAAATGAGACTAAGGTCCCATCTATATCAAAGAATGCAGCTTTAATTGCCATGATGAATCTCTTTTTGTGTACAAAGGTACAAAATTATCTTGTAATGTTGTTAAATTATGGTTGTCCAGTCTGTCTAAATAAATAAAAATACTACTCTGTAGGGTTCGTTACTTATTTTTATTGTATCTTTGCACTCATGAGTAAAGGTAAGTTACAGAAATTTGCAGAGATGGAGACGTTTAAAAACGTCTTTCAGTATCCTTATAGTGTCGTTAGCACCGTTCCTTTTGAGATGAGGGGGTATTGGCGTGAACAATATTTCCATAATGATAACCCTATTGTGCTGGAGTTGGGTTGTGGTAAGGGTGAATATACTGTTGGACTTGCGCGTGTTTACCCAGATATCAATTTTATTGGTGTTGACATCAAAGGTGCTCGCATCTATACGGGTGCAAAGCAAGCCTTAGAAGAAGGATTAGAAAATGTTGCTTTTTGCGTACTAGTATAGAGATTATTGACCGCTTCTTCAGTGAGAATGAGGTGCAAGAGATATGGCTAACCTTCTCTGATCCACAGATGAAGAATGTACACAAGCGGTTGACTTCTACATTCTTTATGAATCGTTACCGCCATTTTTTTGATAGATGGGGGTATTGTACATCTTAAAACAGATTCTAATTTCCTTTTTACATACACTACTTATATGGTGAATGTGAACAAGCTACCTGTACTCTTCCGTACGGAAGACCTTTTATGGTAACGAGTTAGAGAGGGTAGTGGTTCCGAGACGCTGATGGATGAGAAGACACGTGAGATTCTGGGTATTCATACTTATTATGAAAATCAATGGATTGAGCGTGGATTGAATATTAAATACATGAAGTTTCTGTTACCTAGAGAGGGTGGATTGATAGAACCAGATATTGAAATTGAACTTGATGACTATCGCTCTTTTAAGCGTACAAAACGTAGTGGGTTGACAACGAGTAAGTAGGACGAAAAAGCTAAAGCATAGAAAAAGACACTAACTTCTATTTCGTTGAAAGATATAGAAATTAGTGTCTTTAACCCAAGTTTAACCCCCACTTTCGCCTAATCTAACTGTCACCGTGCTTTCATCGTTTTTCTTATGGACTCTGTGTCCTACAAATTTTATTCTTTTTGTATGGTGAGTGTTTTAAGTTCAACTTATCGTATATCTGTTTTTGCTTGTTTCGAAGGACTACTACATTGGCGCATCTCGATGTTCTCACCTAATGGATTCTTCCCTTTTGTTGTGACGAGCTTCTGGGTGCTCATACGTCGTACAATCTCGGTCCAGTAACAGGATTCTCCTTCTCGTTTTAATTGACAGCGGATGGTGTTTACCACCCAATAGGCTAATAAAACCGAAGAAGAGTGTGCGTCGCTTCGCTCATCTTTCTGATGATAGATAGGACGGAGGTTGAGGTCATTCTTTAGTTGCCTGTTTGTACATTCTATCTCACGAATGAGATTGTAGTATTCCCATGTCACACGCTCAGAAAGTGTCCTGACATTGCTGCGGAGGAAGTAGACTCCGTGACCGGACTCCATTGCAGAGAGGTCTTTTATCTCCCAGTCTACGCGCAGCATCTGCTTGGGTTTCTTCTCTTCTTTTATGTAGCTTATCTGATAGAACTTCGCTATAGATGGGTACTTCTGTATGGCACGTCCTGTACGTTCAACAACCTTTTCATAGGTTTTCGTTCCACCTTTCTTGGAGATTCCATCGTTTATTCTCTTCAGTTCCATCTCAAAACGCTCTCTCCAGACCCTGTTCATAGACGACTCTGTCATAGCTTTCGAAGGAGATGTTATTTCGAGATAATAATCCTTGTCATCTTCTGTCTTAACCTCTTTCAGCGTTATTTTCTGCCGACGGGCATCCATTACCGTAACACTCTTGTTATCATCACTGAGCGTATAGTCCTTCATCTTTGTACGGGATACGCAGAGATAATTGTAACCTTTTCTTTTGATCAGCTCCAAGTTCTCTTCCGTGGCAACACCTGCATCCATGACAACGAGCGTATCTTTTGTCCGTGATGGATTCCTCTTTGCTAACATATCAATCATATTGGGCAGAGACTTAGGGTCTGCTGTATTACCCTCCAAGATAGAAGAATAACGTATAAAACCTTCTTTATTGATACATAGTGCAAGTACAAGTAGCTTACAGTCAGAGCGTTTTTCTTTTGATCGGCCGAACTTGGCCTTGTTGCTGTTACGCTTGCTGCCCTCGAAATAGAAGTTGGTTAAGTCGAAGAGCATCAACTTGTTGTCTATATTAAAGAGATCGTCAGTAACGTTGCACAGATGACGCTCTAACTGTTCCTTTAGTTCATATAATTTGTCAGTGACTTTATACAGAGAATTGATTCCTGGTGTCCAGCCAGGAACTCCACTATAAAGTTCACCAGCAGCCGAGTTATCACGCAAATAATAATAAGACGAACGTTCAGAAACAGCATATACTGTGCGAACAATCAATGCTGACAAAGCTGTGTGTATTGTATTCTCCGTCCAGCCGTTTTTGCGCAGGAAACCCTCTAATTGCAGTTTGTCTATCGTCTGCTTGCAGAGCCACTCAGCACCGACATTCCTTGCGTTAGTATATTTTTGCCGTCTCAAGGTCAACGTAGTTCTCATATTTTTCTCAGCGACTTCTGCTCTTCCTAGTTAAACCTATCAATTCCACCTTCGTTCTCCATACGGCTCCACCATTCATCAGCCTTTGCCTGTTCAATAGGAGTAAGTCCGTCAAGATGTTCCTTGAAAAGCGAGGGTGTACTTCTGTTTTTGAAGCGTTCGGTGAGTGCGTATGCAATTTTTCGAACCTGTACGGCTGTAGTGAAGGTTCGAACCCGATGTTCCAACAGAATTAGCGAATGTCATGACCCTGACGTCACGATATGACTCCTTAATGCGATAATAAGGGAGCCATGTCGCCTGTTGCAGGGTTGAATCGTGTCTGTACATTTGCGTGCATGAGTGCAAAGTAACAAAATAATTTTGATATGACGGTGTCCTACAAATCAGATTTTACTCCTCGTTACAATACCCTATGCTTGATTATCAGTCTTTTATGAAATTAATACTACATAAAACATCCCGAAAATTTATGAAAAATATTTTTACCGGTTAAACTTGGGTTAATGTGACTTCTAAATATTCTTATAACGTATGACCATCAAGATAATCTTGAAGGGTAGCCTTGTAACTATCTGATATTGGGAGGATAGCATCACCGATGACAATACGGAAACGGTCAATTCCATCAATCTTCTTCATGTGTACGATGTAAGAGCGATGCGTACGCATAAATTCAGGTTTTTGGAAGTGATTCCTCTATCTTCTTCATATTCATTAAACTCATGATAGGCTTATGATCGTTAGCAAGATAGATCTTAACATAGTCCTTTAATCCTTCGATATAAAGAATATCATCAAACATGATTTTCACCGGTTTTGTATTCACTCTTTACAAAAGATAAAACGATCGTTAGATGTGTTCTCTAGCTGACGTGTACTTTGAAACCAATCTAAAAGCTCTGTTCGCACTAGCTAAAAATCATCGTAGCTGATAGGCTTCATAAGGTAGATCAATAGCATTTGCCTTGTAGCCATCAATAGCATACTGACTGAATGCGGTTGTGAAAATAATCTTAGTTTCCTTAGGGTAGAATCCTAGCAAACTCGAGTCCGCTCAGTTCTGGCATCTGAATATCTAAGAATATGAGGTCAACCCTATTCTCACGGATGGCTTTTTACGCCTTCGACAGCACTATTAAAAAAACACCGATTAGATTCAGGAAAAAGTGTTTTTAGCATAACTTACAAAAGCAAGTCCGCTGCTAAAGGTTCGTCGTCAATGATTATACAGTTTAGTGTCATAAATGATTATTTTTGTTGAATATATGTTTTTGTTACTATCAAATCCTTTTTCCCATTTGTATTTACCAGGATAAGCGAGTTCTAGGCGGCGTTCTACTTGTTTGAGACCGATGCCATGTCCGTTCCTTTCTGTCTCTCCCTTAGGATAATTACTGTTCTCAATGGAGAAGATGATTCTCTCATTGTTAGCTTCTAACTTTATGTGAATAAAGTTCTTTTGCTCGGACTAATGCCATGTTTGAATGCATTTTCCAGCAAGGAGATGAATATCATAGGAGCAACATGTATATTGCAATTATCTGGGATATCACATTCGCGCTTGATTTCCACATTCTCAGGAATGCGTATCATCATCAACTCTACATAATTGTGCAGGGAATTCTACCTCCTCTTTTTGAGACATACATATGGCTGCTGATTGTCATAAAGAATATGGCGTAACATCTTTGAAAGGTCTATAATTGCTTTTTGCGCCTTTTCCGTATCAAATGCAGTGAGCGCATAGATGTTATTCATCGTGTTCAGAAGGAAGTGTGGATTTACCTGTTGACGTAAGTTGACTAGCTCAGCTTTTTGTCATGGCTGTTTCTGCCTCACGTCTTTCTTTCTCTGCCTTTTGCCCATCGCTGTGCCATAAGAATAGATGTTGCAACACCAGCACATAGACTAAGATTAAAGATGTTTCGGATGATGAAAAATACGTGTGGATAAACTTCTTCTTCCTTAATAGATACTTGATAAGGATAAGTTATCAAGCTTTGCTCACCGATGTGTAGTATAACCATTCGTGTTGCAAAACTGATAAGAAAACAATGAGTATGGTGTTAATAACCCAAAACTCCTTCTTACTGCCCTTCAATAACATTGGTGCAAGTACAAAGTAGTTTATATATGCAACCGCCATCATTGAAAGTGGTACTGATATAAAAAGACAAATCGTTCTGCCATGTTGTATGTCCATGGGGAGCATACAAAATGGGAATGAGGAAAAAGCGGAATCCAGATGACTATCTGGTTCCAAAAATGTTTTGGATATGTCTGTTTGTTTCCTCATTAATTACTTTTTGTTTGTCTATATAACGTATATCTGCAAACAAAGGTACAAAACTTTTTGTAAAAATAAAATGTATTGACTGATTATGTGTTTTTACATTATCCAATAATAATCTATATACAAAAGCGGGTTAATTAACTTATTTTTCATAAAAAGCATAACCTAAATGACACTGAAAAGGCATTTTACCTTGTTTTTTTAATGCCGTTTAGGGTAATTTGTTTTGATGACAATAAATATTTACAAAACCTATTGCGTAAGACTATTTAATCGGGCAATGTATTTTGCCTAGTATATCAAACTCGAGATTTACAATAGTACCAACATTAATGTCAGCAAAATTGGTATTCTCTCGTGTGTAAGGAATAATTGCTACTTTTAAAGCTATTATCTGTTGGTTCGCTACAGTTGGAGATACGCCGTTGATAGTGACTGAACCTTTGTCAACGGTAAAAGTAACCACGTTGCGCCATCTCGCGATTGTTTGGATACTCAAATGTGAAATAGGTACTTCCATCAGCATCCTCCATGTTGACACACTTTGCTGTTTGGTCAACATGACCTTGTACGATGTGTCCATCTAGTCTGCCGTTCATAATCATTGAACGTTCAACATTCACACGATCACCAACTTTGAGTAAACCTAAGTTTGAACGTTCAAGGGTTTCTTTCATAGCTGTGACGGTATAGCTGTCTTCTTGAAACGAACTACTGTTAGGCATACGCCATTGTGTGCAATACTCTGATCAATCTTTAATTCCTTTGTGAATGAACAACGAAATGTGAAATGAATATTCTCCTGTTCGTGTTCAATCCCTATAAGGGTTGCCATCTCTTCTACAATTCCTGAGAACATTGCTAATCTCCTTTTATTATCCTCTTTTAAGAAAGTCTGGAGGTCTGTATAAGCGTGGATAGGTAATCTTTATAACTTCACAGGCTTCTTATTGGAGGTTAAGTTTTACATATTATCTATATACTTGAATAATTGAAAAAGGTGGGGGTACCAGTTTGGAACCCCACCTCAATCCTATTCTTTTAAGAAATGGGAAATAGAAAAGTCGTATCGACGATGTGATGAAAAGTCCGAGTATCAATGATAAGAGAGCTCCCCGTCTTTGTAATCCACTGACCTTGCGGCTTAGTCGCTAAAGTGCGATTTATGTAGTACCATTAACAAAAGAAGTCATCTCGGGTTTTCTAATTTTGTTTGATGACTATCCCGATCGAATCGATACGACTAAATCTGTATCCTTTCTGTATGCAAAGTTAGTATAAAGATTTTTATCTCCCAAATATTTTATACTTAAAAAAGTTAGTGCTGTATTGAAAACACAGCCTATAGCAATTTGTCTGTATAATCTACTTATAGGGTTTAATAAACTTCTTTTTACTCTTCTTGTTTTAACAGTTAAAGCTTGTCCATATTGTAGTGCTCAAGAGCATCGTTGGTGCTGAAAATAACTACCTTATGACTTCTTGAGAACATAATATACTACTTATCGTTAGTCAGAAGTTTTACTAATTCACATATATTCAGGCTCAAGTACTCCTCCTTTATAGGGGTGCATCTTGGAGAATTTCACTCAATGTTGGATGAATGTGAATGATATCACGTATTTTATCAAGCTTTGCATCACAGTTCATCAAATCTGCTACTTCTTGAATTAAATCGGCAGAATGCGCACCATAGCAGTGTGCACCAAGTAAAGAACCATCTTCAGCTATCAAAAACCTTTATCATTCCTTCTGTCTCTTCCGTAGCTTAAAGGTGCTACCATTAGAGCGATAGAAGCCTTTTCGTGTAGTGTACTTAATACCTTCGGCTTTGCATAAGTCTTCTGTCTTACCCAGCATGCTGCTTCAGGATACGTAAAGATAGCAGATGGCATGATGTCAAGACGAATGTTATCTTGCTTTCCAAGGATATGATTGATTGCATGGAAGCCTTGGAACGTTGCAGCATGAGCTAACATCTGACGTGCATTGACATCACCGATAGCATAAACCCCCTTAACGTTGGTTTCCATGTTGTCATTGACAACAATACCCTCTAGATTTGTTTCTACATCTGTTTTATCAAGACCGATATTATCATAGTTAGCTTGTCTTCCTGTAGCTATTAATACAAGGTCAGTTTCAACTTTTTCTTCTTTGCCTTTTTGTCGAAAACAACTATAGTAGCTGCTTGCTCACCTTCTAAAGGTGATATGACTTATTTAACAGCACTCTGCATATAGAAAGTAACACCTCTTTTTCTAGTGTCTTTCTTAAGCGTTTAGCGATATCACTATCAATAGGTGGCAGACATTCCCTTCATAAACTCAATAACTGTCACTTCGCAACCGAAAGCAGAGAAAGCAGAAGCAAACTCCATTCCGATAACTCCTGCACCAATGATTGTGAGTCGTTGAGGAACCTTAGAGATAGAAAGAAGTTCGGTAGATGTGACAATATTTGGTTCTGTGTCAGGCTGATTTAGGGAAGTCTTCTTCACTCATGAATGGAGGCATCTTCGAGCGGGAACCTGTTGCGATAATGATATTGTCTGCCTCTATCTGTTCACCATTTACTTCGACTACATGATTAGAAACAAAGTGTGCATCACCATTAATGAATTCTATGCCTGGCTGACTAAGTAGCGAACTTACGCCCTCTCTGAGTTGACTGATGACTCCTTCCTTTCTCTCCATAACCTTTGTAAAGTCGAGTGGGGGAGTTGTGTCATAGAGAGTGGAAGCCGTAAGCCGTAGTTCTGCGTCATGCGCAAGGCACTTGGTTGGGATACAACCTGCATTTAGACAGGTTCCACCTGGTTTTGCCTTTTCAACAATGACTACATCCAAACCATTTTTGGGCAGCATAGGGAAGCGGTTCGGTAACCACCAGGTCCCGAACCGATTATTAATAGATTTGTTTTTTTCATATTCTAGCTCTGTTATAGAGTTACAATGTTCTTTCTACAGAATTGTTATGCATTCTCCTGCGTGTCATTGACAAGTTGTCGATAAGTAAGGATTGGATGCTTCGCAGCCAGAACATCATCTACACGACCAATCGGTGTGTTATATGGTGCACCATAACAAGATCAGGATTTTCGATAGCTTCTTTTTGCAATGATATGCATCACCTCAATGAATCCATCAATGGTATCCTTACTTTCTGTTTCTGTTGGCTCAATCATCATAGCCTCATGGAACAAGAGTGGGAAGTAAATTGTTGGAGCATGGTAGCCATAATCGAGTAATCGCTTAGCTACATCCATTGTTGTCACTCCTGTACTCTTATCCTTTAGACCATCAAATACAAACTCATGCTTGCAAAGCGTGTCAATAGGTAGTTCATACGCATCTTTCAGACATTCTTTGATGTAATTAGCATTCAATGTAGCAAAAGGTCCAACCTCCTTGATGTGCTTCTTACCAAGTGTGAGGATATAAGTATAAGCTCTTAGGGATTACGAGGAAGTTACCAAGATATCCACTAATACGTATATTTGAACTAGAGAATTCTTCTGTACAATCAGGATTGTCACAACAAATCCATCCTTTGCCTTTCTTACATGAGGTTTTGGTAAGAATGGAATCAGTTTTTCTGACACCAACAGGACCTGCACCAGGACCGCCACCACCATGAGGTGTAGAGAATGTCTTGTGAAGATTGAGGTGAATGACGTCAAAGCCCATGTCTCCTGGGCGAGCTGCACCTAACAGAGGGTTAAGGTTGGCACCATCATAATATAACAGACCACCACAACTATGTATCAGTTTTTGCAATCTCTGGTATGTCTTTTTCGAAAAGTCCCAATGTGTTAGGGTTTGTCATCATCATACCAGCGATGTCGTCACCCAATAATGGTTTCAAGTCGTTGACATCAACGAGACCGTCAGCTGTACTCTTTACTTCCACGATCTCCAAACCACATACGGCAGCTGATGCAGGGTTTGTACCATGCGCAGAATCAGGTACGATAATCTTTGTACGCTTTGTGTCACCACGCTGTTGATGATATGATGAGATAATCATCAATCCAGTAAGTTCACCATGTGACCAGCATAAGGATTGAGGGTTACTTCTGACATACCCGTGATAGACGCAAGTGCGCGTTGAATATTGTATTCAACTTCAATGCTCCTGAACAGTGTCAATTGGCTGTTGAGGGTGAAGCGCTGTAAATGCAGGCATTGACGCAATCTCTTCATTGATAACAGGGTTGTACTTCATTGTACATGAGCCCAATGGATAGAATCCGTTATCAACACCAAAGTTATTTTCACTATGGTTGGTATAATGACGTACAACCGTCAATTCATCGCATTCAGGTAACTCTGCATCTTTCTCACGCTTACAAGTGTCGGGAAGAGGATGATGTCCAAAAGGGTTTTCTGGCAGACTGTAAGCACGTCTTCCTGGATGAGATAATTCAAATATCAGGTTGCCATATAGTTTATTGTTCATTGTTGTTTAGATTTAGAAAGACTTTGTGTGACTATAATAATCCGACGAGTGTATCAATCTCCTCTTTTGTGCGTTTCTCTGCTAACGGCGATAAGGGGTTTGTCATCATCAACCTTGATACCTGGAAGAATACCCTTCTTGATAGGTATTATCGAAGAAGGCATCGCGGTCTTCTAATTGAACAAGGAATTCATTAAAAGAAAGGTTGGTTATATACAAGTTTAACTTTACCTGTGGCAACCAGTTGCTCGCAAAAGATAATGTGCACCATCATAACCAATCTGAGCAGCTTCTTTTTATACCTTCCTTTCCCATTATGCTCATATAGATTGTAGCATAAAGTGCCATCAAGCTTTGATTAGAACAGATGTTTGATGTTGCTTTCTGACGACGAATATGCTGTTCGCGTGCTTGAAAGTGTTAATGCAAATCACGTTGTCCACGACTGTCAACCGTCTTACCTACGATACGTCCCGGGAGTTTACGTATTAGTTTTTCAGTAGAACACATATATCCAGCGTATGGTCCACCAAATGCCATCGGTAATCCGAGACTCTGAATATCACCTACAGTAATATCAGCCCCCCATTCTCCTGGTGTCTTTAGCAATGCGAGGTCAGCAGCTACACTGTTAATAATAAACATTGCTTTTTCGTTATGACAGAGTATCACGCAAAACCTGTGAAAGTCTTCGATAATGCCATAGCAGTTAGGTTGTTGTACGATAACACCCGCTACGCCACCTGCTTTCATTAAGTTCTGTAAGTCACTATGTGATGTTACACCATCAACAGCCTTAATTGCTTTTAGTTTGATACCATGGAAGTGTGCAGTAAGTCTTTAATACGCCAATGATATTTTTACACAAAGTCTCAGAATATAAGATGGTATCTGCCTTCTTTGCATTATCAAATGCTACCATCATTGCTTCAGCAGTAGCAGTTGCACCTTCATACATAGAAGCATTGGCAATGTCCATACTCAGAAGTTCAGCACATCATACTTTGGAACTCAAAGATATAATGGAGTGTACCTGAGAAATCTCTGCTTGATAAGGTGTATAGGATGTCAGAAACTCTGAACGACTGAGAAGATTTGGGATAACGCTTGGTGCATAGTGGTCTAAACTCCGCCACCAGCAAAGCATGTTAACGTACAATTCTTTTTACCAAGTTTATCAAAGAATGCGCATATTTCCAATTCGCTCATAGTTTCCAGGAATCTCGTAATCTCCCTTAAAACGGATGCTTTCAGGAACTTCTGTATAAAGATCGTCAAGGTTCTTTATACCAATACGTTCAAGCATCTGTTGGATATCCTCATTTGTGTGAGGCAAAAACTTATGAATCATTTGTTTAGGATAGTTTAGGTTAGTAGTAGATTGATATATATACAAACAGCGTTTATAAATGATGATGAGGCTTTTTATCATCACCTATTAGCATTTATAAACGCCTACATAATGTTTGTTATAAGTTTATTCTGCACAGAACTCTTCGTAAGCCTTGGCATCCATAAGATTCTTCAGCTCTGCTGTATCTGTGAGCTCAACTTTTTATAATCCAGTTTCGTATGAATCTTTATTCAGCAAGTCTGGCTCATCTTCAAGGCTTCATTTACTTCAATAACCTCACCTGATACTGGAGCCTTAAGGTCTCGATGCTGCTTTAACGCTCTCAATCGCACCAAAAATCTTCGTCAATTTCTATGTCGTCATCAACTTCTGGCATATCAACATATACGATGTTACCTAAAGCGTGCTGCTGACTAATCGAGTAATACCAATGTAGCCATTGTTGCCTACTACTTTAACGAATTCATGCGACTCTGAATAGTAGAGTCCTCAATTACTTTTGCCATTTTCTTATTTTTATGATTGTTTGTTGCTTAATAGGTTTTCTAAGATCTTATTTCTTATAATGATTATCATAGAACTTCTTTTTAACAACAGTTCCTGGGAATGTCTTCTTGCGAATTTGTATTTCAACCTATCGCCCATTTGAACTGATGCATCTACTAATGCTACTGCGCAACTCTTATCGACAGAAACAAGTCGATAGCCTGTAGTAACTTCACCAACTTCTACGCCATCTTTCAGAACTTTATATCCATGTCTTGGAATAGCATTGTCAGTCAAGCTCAATACCACGTAATCGTTTGCTAACACCTTCTGTCTTTTGTTTCAAAAGAGCTTCTTTTCCATTAAACTCATCTTTGTCGAACTTCACGAACATTGATAAACCCGCCATCACAGGAGTAATCTTGTCTGAGAGTTCATTACCATAAAGTGGCATGCCCACTTCAGAAACGCAACGATGTCTCGGCAGCCCAATCCACAAGGTTTTACACCAGCTTCAATGAGTTTATCCCATATTTTGTGATATATTCAGGTGTTCCATAGATTTCAAAACCATCTTCTCCAGTGTATCCAGTACGAGAAACGATGACTTCCTGACCGTCTTTCTGAAGACGTTTCCCTCATAGAACTTCAGTTCTTACAAGGAAGACCAAGTACATCTTCTAACATACTTTCTGCCTTTTGACCCTGAACTGCTAACTGACCATATGCCTCGCTCTTGTTTTTCGATTTTTAACATCGAAGCCTTCAGCATTCTCCTCAATCGCAAGCCACGTCTTTTCTCAATGTTAGAAGCATTGATAGTCATAAGGAATAGCTGGTTGTCAAGTTTACAGATACATGTCGTCCACAACTGCCTCTGTCAGGATAACAAATCATACCATAAAGTACTTTACCTGCAGCAAGCCCATTTACATCATTTTGTAAAGATATGATTAATGAATTTATCAGCTTCAGGACCTGATACAATCACTTCTCCCATGTGAGAAACATCAAATACGCCACAATATTCCTTACTGCATTGTGTTCATCGATGATTCCAGTGTATTGGATTGGCATGTCAAATCCTGCAAAAGGAGTAATTAGTGCGCCTAGTGCAACGTGTTTGTCATATAGGAAAGTTCTTTTTATTTGTCATATTGTTTAGGTTTTATAATTGGTTCTTCCTCGGTAAGTTCACTTCGTAGATCTTTCGGTTGACCTATATTTAAGTCTGGTGCAAATGTAATTATTATCTGTGAATTTGCAAAAATAATATCAAAGAAAATGATGTTAATAAAGTGAAAGTGATAAAAAGTAAACATATATATATAATGTGTTAGGTGATTATGATATTTATTAGTGATTTTTGCATCAATCAGAATTATATATAAGGTGTAAGCTTAATGAATAAGTTACAACAAATATTTCCCCTTTTAACGTGTATATTGGTGTTGGCAGTAGCTGCAGTTCGATGTGACGGAAAGTTGCAAGGGAATTACGTGTTCAGTGGTTAAAAAAAGGAAATAAAAAATAAGATTGATACACTTCGTACATTGGAGGATGGCACGATAGTCATTAATACTACATATTTAGCTAAGGATATAAAAGGTTTTGGAAGAACGCTTCCATTAGATATTTATTTGAAAAAGGTAAGATACAACAAGTTAAGGCTTTTTACATAATTCAGAAACACCGGATTTCTTTTCTTGAAGCCAGTGTATTATTAAATCGCTGGAAAGGGAAGGCGATAGAGCAATCTTTGGCTATGAAAGTAGATGGTGTAACGGGAGCAACCTACTCTTCCAATGCTATTATTTGAAACATGAGAGCTGGTCTGCAATATGCAGCTAAAAACGTGAAGGAAACGTCTTTCTTTGATACATTTGATTTACGTGCAAAGACTATTATTGGTTTAATAGTAGTTTTTAATGTCAGCTATTCTTCCTTTATTTGTAAGGAACAAGCGTTTCCATATATTCCAATTGATTTTTGAACTTTGTCGTTTTAGGACTTTGGTGTGGTACGTTTATTTCTTGGTCTGTACTTGTTGGTTTTATGTCAGGCGGTATCACGTGTGGATTTCGTTAATAACAATCATAATGTTGGTCATTGCTTTTTGTTTATCCACTCTTTGGTAAGAAGCAATATTATTGTACGTATGTTTGTCTATTAGGTGCTGTTCAGGAATTGACTGCAATGACTACGCATAAGAAGTGGAGGATGAGTAAGCATACAACGTGCAAGTGTCTCGGACATTTCCGTAGAGATCTATTCTGGGCTCTTATGGTTCTATTGCTAACTGGTGTTTGGTCACAGTGGATGAACTACGAGCTGTTTGTGACCTTTTGTTTTTAATTCTGCACCTTGGATAATTCCCTTGGTAACAATTGTGTTTTGTTTTGTTGTCATTCTTTTGTGCCACGTCCTTATTGCCGTTTCTGTTTGTCCAATGGGAAGTTCCTTCAAGCTACCTGTAACAAAAATAAATAAATGGGTGTGAGTTGAAACATCACTTTTCTTTTTGTCAAATCTCAGTGGCGTCGATACAATGATTCCCTCATGTGCAATAGATTTAGTCTCATGAAGATGCAGACAGAATATATTGACTTGGGGCAGATGTGAGTTTACGCTGAGCGAACCTGATTTACTCTTTATTCCGAACTTCTTATTTGAAACTAACTCTTACTAATGATATATGCCACCTGCTGCTAGCACCTGCTATCATATACTTAATGTAGAATGTTTCATTAAGACATAAACAAGAGGTAACGGCTCCAACAACAGGAATGAGTGAGTTATAGATGGCAACCTTCCCGACTGGATTGCATGTTAGTAATTTGTTGTAGAGCGTAAAGCCCAATGTACTGATAGCAATGAGTAAGGTTAAGCAGGTAATTCCTAAAGAAAGTTATCTGTGGTAGCTCTCCGCCCATAGCCAGACCTGAATAATCAACAATGCACCACCTATCGCCAAGCTGTAGCCGGTACCAACAAAGACATCTACTCGTTTACCCAATCCACGCGTTAGTAGTGATGCTGTTGCACCACAAAGAGCATTGAGAATAATCATTCCATCACCTAACCAAGTGAATCGTCCACCTCTACGCCGCCTAAGTTTAGGAATAGAATACCCAGCAAATCCAACAAACAACCAATGATTTTCTTCATGGTCATACGATCGGTTTTGAAGAAGATGCATGCAAAAATGACCACAGAGAAAAACACTTAACGAGTTAAGAAATTGTTGCTCGTGAGCCTTCACTATGTGAAAGTCCAAAGTAGAAGAAGGCGTAATGCAGTGTAGTATTCATCATACAGAACAAAAGAATATACCACCAATCGACAGACTTTCTTACCTTGAAATCACGCTTTTAACGCCTGCATATCACATAAGACGATGAGTCCTGAAAGACAGAAACGAATTCCTGCAAAGAGCATTTTTGATCCTGTCATATCTGATGTGATACCAAACTCCGCAAAACCTAATTTTATCAACGGATATGCCCAGCCCCATGCTATTGCAGCTGTGAGGGCAAAATGGTAACCCATAGTGGACGCTGAAA
>BNJV01002610.1_pt1 | contig 52117 bp, 51 predicted proteins | sample 8540591 | NCBI WGS metagenome assembly BNJV01 (sample SAMD00202457, study PRJDB9452) | human saliva metagenome | host: Homo sapiens | reverse complement strand
TATTATATGGTTATCGTGTAAGTTTTAATAGAAAAATTATTAATATCCGCGCTGCTACACCAATAAGGGAACTGTGACGGACTTGGCATCAGTTTCACTCGTGAAATTATCCTTTTTATTTTTAGGAAGGGACTGTTGTCATTTTTTATCATATTGCACGTTATCCAGTTTACCTATCTATACATGGATACTGAAACAGTGAAAGAGCAAATGACACGGTGGATTGGTTTTAATAAACATGAATACCAAATTACAATGCATTCTTCATCCTTGGAGTGTTGCTCACGACATTTTTCATTTTTAGCATTTGCAACAAAGCTTTGATAGTATTTTCTTAAACGAAAATATTAAAACTTTACCAAATAGTTAGTGAATACTGTTATTTTATGGGATACTTCAACTTGGAGTTTTCAAATCGGTTTTTAAAACAAGAGTTTTCCATTAAAGATCAAAGGTAAGAAGATGAACAAACTATCAGTTTGGCCTTTCCTGATGGACTTTACGTTTGGTTTTCATGCTCCGTATTGACCTAATCCTAATGGAATGATTTTTATCACGTATACAATACAGATTATTATGTGGTGCTCAATTTGAGATTGGTGTGTTGTTTGGGTTGTCTTTTCGTTTGTTTTGTTGTTTTTCGCGTCTACGTTATTGGGGATATTGGGGAACGTACTAGTGTTTTAAAATGCACAAATAGTTTCAGGATAATATTAGTTATAGTTGGTTGTGTGCTAGGGGTGGTTCTTTTGTCCTTGTAGGGATGTTTTGATTAAAGGGGGACTGGCTTATGGAAGGTTAATCACTATTGAACTGGCACAGCCAGTGGCTCACTGGCACAACGAAACGTTTCCAAGGAAGACCTAAAAGGAAGATACATCAAAACTCTTCTCAAGGAAAGAAGAAAACAACAACTCAGGCTTATAACTACTGTAATGGATAAAGATGGAAAAGTTTAAACTTAGCGACTTTAAAAGGTAAAAGTTTATATCAGTAATGTTTGGGCTTCTTGGTGCGGACCGTGCCTTCGCGAAGTTGGAACTTGAAAAGTTTATCAAAAGTAAAAGCTAGAGAAGATGTTGTCTTTTTGTCTATTACTTCTCCTAACGATGCAAGTCTTCAAAATCAAAATCCTGGCGATAAAGTAAGATGTTATCCTGGCAAAAGCTAAAGAACTTAACCTTACTTACCCAGTGTTGGTGATGTTAACGTCGTTTCTTAATAAATTACGGAATCCACTCGTTCCATCTCATATTTTTTATCAATAGTGATGGTACTATAGCAAATAGATTCCCAGGTTCATTAACTGAAGAAAAACTTATCGAAGAACTAGAAAAAATGAAATAACATTAAACCGTGAATAGCTATTTTAGATTCACAGTTTATATATAACTATTAAATTCTCTCTATGACCTTGGTCATTACTGCAGTAGTGTACCTTTAGAAAATTCAAGACTATTCAACTATTGTGATGACCTTTGTTTTCTTAATATTTTTCTTCATTACTTTTGATTCCAGCAATGACCTTTGTTTGCAAGCAGTCTTACTTCGTAAATTGTAAAATAAGTTTCTGGGCATAATCTTTGAGAACATCTTGGATCCATGATGACTCTGGTTCCAAACTTTCTTTGCTCCAAGTTCACGTTTCTTTTTCAGTTTCTATCGTCCCAGCTTTTGTTGAGCTTCGTTTGCATAATAGTAGTATGTCTCTGTGATGATCAGCAACTAGATCGTGGTGGTGCATCTAAGAATGAAGATTTTATCATACAATATTACGCTCATGATTCAGGGATACATGCGTTGTTGTATGTTGTGGGTGGAGATTCCATGATTGGATAAATAGATTCTCCATAATTCGCTTGGTGCCATATGAAGTTTAAATGGTGTTTATATGATGCTGAACCTCTCGTTCCATCCATTTTAGACACGAAGTAGCTTCATTTGCTGAAATGCCTATAACTTTTATTTTCTCATCCTCATTATCGCTTCTTTTCTTTGTACTCTTGTTAAATATCGGTATATTCCCAGGCAGGTTTGCACCATTCCATAGATTGTATGAAGAGCAGTTCTTGTGATTTTTTCCTCAAGTTTGTTATCATCGTAGGTCTATTACCCAGTTTATATCGATGGATGGGTTGGAACGTTCATTTCTATTTCTCCATACTTTCGTGGTATAGGTTTCAAACTTTCTTTCGTTTTGTTTTGGAACAGTTCTCCATTAAATGTGAGCCTCATTGTCATACTTGCATCTGTTGTTGGTCTTGGCTTTCTTTTTATCAGTTTGGGCGTTGCCAGATAGTCAGGTGCGATTGGGCTCTTTGTTGACTGTTTCATTTCATGAGTTGGTGATCTGTCTCTGACTCCTAGATCATGCTGGATGCATGTGGATGGCCACACCGTTTTTTCTGATGGAAGTGAGGTTAAGGCAAGGTTTTTGTCCGTTCAATGTGTTCTTCGTCTTCCCACAGATGCGACACCAAAAACCCTTGGGTCTTATAATAGTATCTGCCATGACCTGCCTCCAACATTTACTTCTAGATTATCAACCTAGCTCTAAATAATCGCTTTTATCACTATTTATAACTCTCCCAATTTTTTTTCAAAACAAACTCATCGAAGAAATGTTCTTGAAGCACTTCATGTTCAAATTTTCGGTAATGAATAATCTCTTTATTCGGTAATAATTCCAATAATTTATTTTGGCATTTTTCGGTGTTCTTACGTTAAGATGTGAGTAACCATAATAAACTTATGCTTCTACTTCTTTTTGCATAATTAAGAATATCTATTTCACTTAAACGATCTAACATATAGTCTTCTTTTTGCGGGAAATTACGATTATAATCTCGAATAGCTTCGTAAATTCTCACGTCAGCATTTCTTCTTTAAAAATAGTTTTCAAAAATCTATATTTTGAGCGTTTGAAATAAATAATCTTTCTATATCTTTTTGTTACTGCTGACCATGACTAAGCCTACACTAGCTCCTTGTCCTATTCCTAAAACATTAATCTCTAATTCAGGAAATTCTTTTTAGCACTGCTACTAAATCTATTACATCTTGATAAACGAAATTATAATATAATTCATCATTTTTGATTGTTTTAAAAATGGGAAATAAATCGAAGCGGGTTGTCTGTTTTCACTTTGCCCTACTTGTCCTCGAACATGTAATGAGCTACTGCACCTAATCAATGTACGTATCTCCCCAGATTAAGATAATCTTTTGGGAAAGCTTTGTAATCTGGTATTTCTATAAACAAACCTCGCGCTTGTCCTTTAGGAACCATTACTTCTGCATAAATTTTTGAATTATCCACCGCCGTATAGGTTAATTCATAGTAATCTCCCCTTGGGTGACTATCGGCAATTTTTGTTCAAATTATATTCAAATTGTCTATTTTTCTAATTTCACTGGATTCTTATCCTCCTCTTAGATTTTTCTACAACTTAGCAAAATATGTAAGTTTGCAGACTTGTTCTCTTTGCTAGTCTTCTAATAAAAATCTTGCCGTTTTTGTATTAAAAAGTCTGGTATGTTTTCGTGACCATATTTTTATATAAAAACCAACTCTTTTTCACAATTCAAATTGTTATACACTGCAAACTGTGTTTCTATCGGACAAATAACATCGATATTGCTGGCTCCAAATAGTACTTTCGACTTTACTCTCGGCGCAAAGTTTTTCGCATCTATATACGCTAATCTATTAAATAGTTTCTCATCATTTTCCCCTGTTGAACTGAACCAGCGTGTATAATAACGGATACTCTCATAGGGCGACTAAATCTAGGTCAAGATCATAAACTTTTTCATATCAGATAAAAAGCGGATAAAGAATTATACATTTTTATGTCGTTCAAGCCTGCGCACATTGTCGCAAAGCCCCCACCCTTGTGAGCCACCAGCACAATTTATATTATTAGCATCTATCCCTCAATATCTTTCGCAATACGAATAAAGCAAGCACATATCAAGAATATTTTTAACATAAATCATATTATCCAACTCATCATCAATACCAGCAACGATATGCCCCTGCGACAGTGGTTCCAGAATACCACCTATATCTTGACTTTTTCCACCTTGACCTCGAAAGTCCATCGCAAAAACCGCATAACCTAAAGAAGCATACGCTGTTTTTCAAAACCAATTTCGATTACATCCTGGATAACCGTGGAAATAAAAATAAGGCTGGAACTTCACCATTACTCACAGGTTTTATAAATTTTTGCATAAATACGCGCTCCATCAAAACTTGTAAAATACAAATCGTAGTATTTTACATTATCGAAGTTTGAAAAATTCGACCTCTGTTAGCTCATAATCCAATGGTACACTATTTATAAATTCTAGCTTTTTATCCCAATAACTGTCAAAATCAAAGGTCTATCCAACTTCCTAAATATTCGGTAATATCCATAAAAACTCCTTTTCTATTTCGTTCTGCAATTAAATTATAACTGCTTCTTACAAATATCACAATAATTATTTTCTAATTTATAAAAGAAACAGCCCTAAATATTTCAGGGCACCTTTTTATTGTGTAATGAGTTTGTTATTTAATCAAATTAATTTATTATTTTTGCTTCTTTTACGTATTCATGATCTTTAGTGTGAATAGTAAGTCCAGTAATATTTTTTTAGTAGATTTAAAGAAGAAACTACAGATATAACCGAATACCAATGCACTTAAGAATGAGAATCCAGAGAAGATGAATGGACTTTGTTTAGCATAAGTTGTAAAGTCTTGGATGTACCAACATACAAGTCCTGCTACTAATAACCCTAATAATGCTCCCGCTCCATTTGCACGTTTAGTAAAGATACCAAGTGCGAATGTACCAGCTAAACGCACCCTAAAAGTCCGATATATTTAAGGAATAAATCCCAAGTTTTCTTTTGGTTAGAGTTTACGAAGTATAATGCTTTGCGATTGTTCCTAATACACCAGCTACGATGATAATAATACGAGCTAATAGAACGTCTTGTTTAGCATCTTTACTTAATCCAAAGAAACGTTGTTTAATGTCAACTGTAATACAAGCTGAAATTGAGTTTAAACTTGATGCGATAGTTGATTGGGCAGCCGCTCAAAATAGCTGCAATAACTAATCCAGCAACCCCTGCAGGTAACGCAGTTAAGATGAAGTAAGGCACTAAAGCTGTTGTATTAGCTGCTTTACCCTACTACTTCAGCGTTCATAAAGTCTGGTAATTTTTGTTACAGCGTGGCTACCTTTGTAGAAGCTGTATAAAACTGTTCCCATTCCGTAGAAGATTGGAATTGAGATGAATGCTAATAATCCATTTGTCCAAAGTGATTTATTAGTTTCTTCAACTGACTCTGTAGTACTATAACGTTGAACTACGTCTTGAGAAGCTGTATATTGTTGTAAACTGTTAAACACTGATCCAATGAAGATAATTGGAATAGTAGCTGCAGTTAATGACCAATTAAATTTCTCAGCAGTTACAATTTTACCATTTGCTAGAGCATCTTGAGTAATATGTCCGAATCCACCTACGCTGGTAAGCTCCTAAGATGATTACTAAAACAGCCCCTCCAAGTAAGATAATACCTTGGATAACGTCTGTCCAAATAACCCCTTCTACTCCTCCTAAGAATGAGTAAACCACACAAAGTAATCCGATAACCGCACATACTAAGAATGGGTTAAGTGTTGATACCGATGTAATAGCAACTGTTGGTAAATAAATAACGATAGCTACACGTCCAATATGGAATAGTGAGAATAACACACTTCCTACTACACGCACTACTAGGATTAAAACGTTCTTCTAAATATTCATACGCTGTCGTTACATTTTAATTTTTCTAAAGAATGGAACATAGTAGTGAATTAATATCGGAATAATTGCGATAATTGAAAAGTTCCCTGCTGCATATGTCCAGTCACCGTTAAATGCTTTTTCCGGTGTCGCCATAAATGTAATTGCTGATAATGTTGTTGCATAAATTGAGAATCCTACTGCCCAAGATGGAATATCCTCCGGCTTTGAAGAATTCGTCCGTGCTTTCACCCGCTTTTTAGTGAAATACATACCTACTGCTAGCATAGCTAGTAAATATAGATGCTAAAAACTATACTGTTTAACGTACCAAATCCTACTTTATCCATGGTACCTTCCTCCTATTTTTAAAACATATTTACTTCTAGGCACTTCGCTTATATTTTCCATAACCCTATTTGCTCCTACATTAATAATTAAAGGGTTGTAATCTTTAACTAACTTTTTCTACCTCTGCTACTTTTTGCTGGGTCGAATACTTTCATAGGTTGTTTACAGTAACCAGCATCGATACCTTTTACTTTTTAAGATTTCTTTTAGAGTTTGGTATAATCCTGGTTCTAAAAACTTTTTCAATTACATCGTTAGCTTGATGTTGAAGTTCATAAGCTTCTGCAACTTTACCTTCTTTAGCAAGTTCGAAGATTTTTACTTGTTTGTCCATTTTACGTTATAAGTAGAACCGATAGCTCCATCTACTCCTGTAATAGCCGCTTGAACTAGCATTTTCATCAAATCCAGACCAGATAAGTTTATCTGGGAATCTTCTTCTAAATCTTTCAAGTTGATAGAAGTCAGCCGCTGTGTATTTAACACCGATAACTTTTTCATCTTCAAATAATTCAGCAAATTGATCTAAACTAATTTTTAACCCCTGTTAAGAAAGATGTAGTAAAGAATCATGCTGTTGTCTGTTGCATCGATAATTGTTTTTGTAGTAATGTTTGATTTCGTTGAATGATAATGGATAGTAGAATGGAGTAACTGCTGATAATGAATCATACCCTAATTCTGTTGCATATTTAGTAAGTTCTACCGCTTCGTTTTAAATCTAATGATCCAACTTGAGCGATAAGATTTTACTCTATCTCCTACTTCTTTTTACAAATTTAAAAATTTGTTTCTTTTTGAGCAGTGTTTAATAAGAAGTTTTTCCCCACTACTTCCATTAACATATAATCCATCAACCTTTACTAACGTTGATATTGTGCTCGATTACTTGACGTAACCCTCTTCTTTTTACCTCACCATTTTTCGTCAAATGGGATAAAGCAATGCTGAATACAGCCCTTTTAAATCTTTCATTATAAAAACCTCCGTTATTTGCTTTTTAGCTTTTTATTTAACACATTAAATTTTTACTACAATTATATTGTAAAAACGTTTACTTTTGTTTGTCAGGGTAAAAATTCTATTTTTATTTTTAAAAACCCTTTGGCACCTTATATTGATAAGTAGTATCCACTATTACTTCACTTCCATAAATCGCCTTTTAGGTGTTTATCTCTCATCGCAATATAGAAGCTAATTATTTAACACATTAAAACACTTTAACTCTTTAAATACTTTTTAGCTATCACCCCTGACGTTAATTGGGCGTAATAAAAAGCAATGACAAACATCTCTTTGCCATCACTTTTCTCTATTCTATGATTAGGGGTGCTTATCTATCGTAACTTCCTATAAGCAGCATATCTCCATCTAACAGACAACCGCTACATTGAGTTGTTAGAATAAAACTATCTCCTTTTTAATATCATAAACAATATCTTCTACCTTAATACGTCCTTGACCTTCTAGCACTGTGAATAAATTCCTGTATCGTTTTTGTTAACTCTGCCTCTCCTGATACTTCGATTTTATAAACACCAAAATATCTTTCTTCTGCAAGTTGCGTTACTTTTTATATTTCCAACTTCATAAACTTCTTGATCTAGCTCAACTTTTTCAAAAGGAACTGTCGTTACATCTTTGTTTTTCTATATGTAGTTCACGTTTGTTACCATCTTTCTATCCGTACGGTCATAATCATAAACTCTATACGTTGTATCAGAATTTTGTTGCACTTCATAAATTAAGTTCCTGCACCTATTGCGTGTAAAGTTCCCGCTGGAATATAGAAGAAATCACCTTTTTACCTTCTCTCTAATAAATAAATCATCCCATTTTTCTTCATCAATACTACGATTGAACTCTTCTTTTGTTTTTTGCTGTATGACCATAGATTAATTCTGCATTTTTCTTTCGCATCAAGAACATACCAACATTCTGTTTTTCCCTAATTCACCATTTTCATTTACACGTGCATAGTCATCTTCTGGGTGAACTTGCACAGATAGGTAATCACTTGCATCTAAAAATTTTCACCAACAATGGAAACTTTATCGTATTTTTCTTAGTAAAAAGCTCGGTCTTTTCTCGTAGGCTTCTTTTTAATGTTAAACCTTTTAACTCACCATTTTTATTAAAGAGCTACCATTTTTCATGAGCAGCAATTACCCATGCCTCTCCTATATTTCCTTCAGGAATAGCGTAGTTGAATTTTTCTAAATTTCTTCCTCCCCTATATTCTTTCTGCAAATACCGGTTCTAAAAATATTATTGTATCCATAACTATCTCCTCATCATAAATATTTTTCTACATTTTCTCTGCTTTTTATAATAACATAAAAAAACTATATTGGCTATTCTGTCTCTACCCTTATTTACTAAAACACTTGACTTCTAATATTTTAACGATTTATTTAGGCTTCTATAATCCGTGATTTTTCTTTCCTTAATCAAAAACTAAAAGAAACTATTTCTATTTTTATTTTTATGTTAATATATCAATGAAAAACATTTTAAAAATAAACATAATAAAGAGCCTCCGACTATAAGTCCTTATTTATAAACAATTTATTTAGGCTCTGAAATTAAGAAAGTAGGTATTATATGTATTTAGGAATAGATATTGGTGGAACAAGTATTAAATTTGCTGTTTTTGATGATAATTACAAAATTATCCATTACGAAACTTGTAAAACACCTGATAATGTAACAGTAAAAATCACTGACGAAATGTTTAGAATCGCTAGCAAAATCCGTGAAAGCTATAACTTCAACGCAGCTGGAATCTCAGCCGCTGGAGTAATCGATAATATACACATGGAAGTTATTCGTGCCGCTCAACTATCTAAAAACTACGTGGGCACAAACTTCAAAAAGATTTTGGAGACCGTCTAAGTATAGATGTTTATGTTGATAATGATGTAAACTGTGCACTTCTTGGTGAACAATGGCTAGGTGGAGCAAAAGGTCTTGATGAAGTATTCTGTATGGCGTTAGGAACAGGTATCGGTGGTGCTTACTACTTAAACAGCTTACCGTTCGGTTCTAACTTTGGTGTTGGAGAAATCGGAGCATCTGTCTACGATGTTGAAACTGATACAACATATGAACAACGCGCCTCTACAATCGCGCTTGACCGTAAAATTAAAGCAGAAATGTATGACGGTCTTAGCGTTATCGAATTTTTCGATCTTTGTAAACGTGAGGACACTAACGCCCTAAAAATTCTTGATGAGTGGCTATACGAAGTAGCTCGTGGTATCGTTAATCTTCTATGTATTTTTAGATCCGAAATATATCGTTATCGGTGGAGCAGTTTCTGCTCAAGGAGATTATCTTCTTAACAAACTTGAAGCAAAAGTAAGAGAACTACATCCGATAAAAATTAACAAAACTAAATTCTTAGCTGCTTCTCTTGGTAATGACGCAGCTCTATACGGTGCTATAAGCCCATTTGTTAAAAATAATTAATTGAAGAAGAAACTTAAATCTTAGATTTAGGTTTCTTTTTATACCTATAGCTTTCTCTTTTCTCATTTCGAATAATCTTTTGTTAAATACTCCAACATTTCTTTATATCTCCTAAAAATTTTTATTAAAAATTTCTATTTTATCTTCACAAAATTCCTTTAAATGATATTATAAAATTGAATTAACACATTAAATTTTAGGGATTTTATTTATATTATTAACTAGGGAGGTTTACTTTTGAAAAAATACGAAAAGATTATTAATGATATTATTTTGAAAATACAAACTGGTATGTTTTAAAGAGGAGAACAACTCTATACAGAAAAAGAAATTAAAGAAATTTACAACGTAAGTGGTATGACTGCTGTACGAGTTCTGAATGAGTTGGAAACTGCAGGATATATTTTTAGAATCCAAGGTAAAAGGAAGTTTTGTTAATAAAACATTAGTTAATAAAAAGTCTACGTGACAGAAAACAACAACTTCCACAAACACTTTAAAGAATCTGTTTCTGAACATTCTGACGTTATAGAAGCGGAAATTATTCAGGATAAAAGAACTTTTGTGCGAAATTAAAAATTAAAAATCAAAAATTACTGAAAGTTGTCCGTATCAAATATATCGGAAATGTTAGTTGGGCTCATCAAACTAACTATATTCCACTAAATATTTACCAGACATCAATATAGCTGATATAGACGGATTCAAAGGATTGGCAACAATGATTAGAAAAATATCGTATCGATATTCACCAAGAAAAATCTAAAAAATACATGAAAGTTGTAGTTGATCCACCAAAAGAAGTTGCTGACTTCATCGCAAAAGAAGGTGAGCCTTGTTTCGAGTTTGACAGATATACTTATTTTTCTGACGGAAATATCTTTGAATATGTGAAAATTTATATAAACTATAAATACTACAGCTTAACAATTAAAGATTAAAAGGATACTTGAATTTAGGGATGTCCCTATAACTAAAAATGTTTAACCCTATAAATATATGTTTTTAGGTAAATTAGCAACAAAAAGAGAACTATACTTCAAATAGAGTATGGTTCTCTTTTTCTATACTTTTGTCTATTTTTCCCAACGCGTCCTTCAACGTAGCTTGATTTTTATAATTTTGTTTTATCGGTTTACTCAGCACTAACTATTACTAATAAAAATATAGTAATATTGGACTTCAAAAGAAAAAGATACTGCAATTAAGAATAACGCTCTTAACAAACTTACACTTATTCCGAATCTCTCACCAAGCCCATTGCATACACCAGCAATCATCGCTCCATTATAAACTTTATAGATTTGTCTAAAAATTCAAGGAAATTATTCCATATTCTATTTAATGACTCTATCATAGCAAAACTCCTCCCTCGCCATAACTTTTTACACTTATAATTTTTCATTTATCTGCTTTAGTGAACTTATATATATCCGAAACTTAAAAATAAAGTTTATAAATTCTACAACTTGCTTTTGCTAGCTTTTTGACATATTTACTCTCTTCGCTAAAATTATACACCTAAAATAAATACTAATCAATATTTTTAACACGTTTTCTATTTGAATTTCTGTATAGATGTCAAACATTTGTTACAAAAATACATTAAAAATATTTCTTTCTAATGTAGCTTTAACCTAATGATTTTGCTTGTACTCTTTTAATACTTCATTTGGACTCTTAAAGCCTAGTACTTTTCTTGATATGTTGTTGTATCTTGTATTGTATTTCCTTATTGCCCTTAACAGTTCTTCCTTGCTTTTAAATTTCTTGTCTGCGTAGTACTTGCTGTCAAGCCTGTGGCTTCTTTCCACTTTTCCATTCTCCCATGGCGAATATGGACGGGTTGTCCCGTACTCTATCCCTTCTCCTCAAGTTTCAACTCAAACAGCGTTTTCTTATCACTTTCAGAATTTGTGAACTCTTCCCATTGTCTGTCTGAACTTTCTTTTATGTTAAATCCAGCTCCTTTTTCAAGTTCTCTAGAAACTTTGCAGTCTGATAGGTGCTTTTTTCATCTGCTATTCTCAACACTCTTTTTCTTGTATATTCATCTAATGCCGTTATCTGATAATACTTCTGGTCACGTGTGCCAAACTGTATGCATTCTTCCGGAACATATTTTATGTCTATCTGTACTCTTTTCCCACGGACTTAGCCTGTTCAACCTTCTTTTTTTCTTTTTATGTTGCTTTTTAAGCTTTTTTCTTTTGGCATTGCCCTTTATTTTCTTTATTATCTTGCACATTGAATCGTATGTACGGCTGTAGCCTTCCTTTCTTGCTTTTGACATAAATTTCTGCCAGCCCTTTATAGCCAAATTTCCTGTATTTTTTTCATAACTAGTTCTATTTCTTCTTGCGTGTGCTGGTTTGGGTGGCTTGCATTATATCAGAAACCTTTCTTTTTGTATATTCTTGTCACATATGTATTATCTCACAACATTTTCTTAGAATAGACTTTTTAAGTTTTTAATAAAAAAATACCTTATTCAATCTAAGAATAAGGATTTTTATATCATTTCTAAGTTTGTAAATTGCTATTTTATTAAAAGGTATTAAGTCATTTTCTATTTATAAATTATAATATTGTAAACTTCAACCTATTTTTAAAATTCTATTTAACTTTAAAAAAATTTCAATCTCAAAGCATTCCCCAAAAACTGATACTGAACTAAATGACATTGCAAAAGCCGCTATCATCGGATCCAATTTTGGTCCATTGAAAATGCATAAAATATTCCAGCGGCAAATGGTATTCCAAGTACGTTATAAAATAATGCCCAAAAATAGATTTTTCCTTTTATATTTGTGATTGTCGCTTTTACTTAATGATATTGCACCCGCAACATCTCTCAAATCGTTTCTAATTAAGACAATATCAGCTGATTCTATCGCAACATCTGTTCCATTTCTATCGCAATTCCAACGTTTGCCTGAGCCAGTGCTGGTGAATCGTTAATTCCGTCTCCAACCATTGCAACGAAATTCATCTTTTTTTCCTGAAGTTCCTTTTACTTTTTGAGATTTCTGATAAGCACACTTCTGAAATTACATCATCTATTCCCACTTGTTTTTGCGATAAATTTGGCAGTTTTTCGTTATCTCCAGTTAACATTATTGTCTTGATTCCCATTTTTTCAGTTTTCTCTAGCTTCCTTGCTTTGTTTCCTGATAACGTCTCGCAACTGCAACTAAGTCCTGCTAATTCGTTATCAATCGAAATGTATCATTGGCGTTTTTCCTTCATTCGACAAAAATATCATAATCTTTTTAGAAATTTTCCACATTGATTTTTCGATTTTTCCATCAATTTTCTATTTCCAATTTGAACTTCCTTGCCTTCAAATATCGCTACGAATACCGTAACCTGGCATTGTCCCTAAATTTTTCATACAGCTTAATTTCAATATTTTTCTCTTTTGCTTTTGTTTACGATTGCTTCTGCCAATGGATGCTCTGAATCATTTTCCACACTTGCAGCAATTTTTAACATCATTTTCATTATATTTCCCTATACAATCAAATCAGTCAGTACAGGCTTTCCTTTCGTAATCGTACCAGTCTTGTCAAAGACAACAGTTTTAATTTTATGTGCTGTTTCAAGGGCTTCCCCGCTTTTTATAAGAATACCGTTCTCAGCCCCTTTTCCAGTTCCAACCATTATTGATGTAGGTGTTGCAAGTCCCAATGCACACGGACACGCAATTACAAGTACAGCGATGAAAAACGACAATGCAGTAACCAATCCACTTCCACTTAGAAACCAAGCAATCCCTGTAATTATCGCAATCCCAATAACAATTGGCACAAAATACGCCGACACAATATCCGCCATTCTAGAAATAGGGAGCCTTTGACCCCTGTGCCTCCTCAACCAGCTTTTATAATTTGTGACAAAAACTGTATTTTTACCAATTTCAGTCGCCTCAAATCTGATACTTCCATTTTTATTTATACTTCCTCCAACAACCTTATCTCCAACTTTTTTGCTTACTGGCAAACTTTCTCCTGTCAACATTGACTCATCAATCGAAGTCGCCCCTTCCACAATCCTTCCATCCACCGCAATTTTTCTCCGGCTTCACAACAATATCTCCAACTTTCAAGTTTTCAATCAGAACCTCCTTTTCCGCTCCATTTTCAATAATTTTAGCCTTTTTAGGTTGAAGTCCGATAAGTTTTTATTGCCGATGAAGTTTGACCTTTGTTTTTGCCTCCAGCAGTTTTTCCAAACAAGATTAACGATAATAATTGTACCCAGCTGTCTCATAATATAAATCCATATAGTGCTTCAGGGTCTACAGTTACAATTCTAAAAAGTTGCGTAAAATTCCATAGAGTACCGCCGCTGTTGCCCCAATAGCAATTAATGAATCCATTGTTGGAGATTTTTCTTACTAAATTTTTAAATCCATGTAAAAATCTCTCCCAGCATAAATAATAGGCAAAGTCAACACAAACTGTACCAAACGCAAAATTAAGCGGTTTACCTTTAGGATTCATTCAGGAAGTACTACCCCCAAGCATATACCCCATCGAAATATACAAAAGTGGAACAACAAAAATAATTGCCAAAATTAATCGATCAAGCTTTTTATTTTCTCTGATAAAGTTCCATCTTTTTATCTTCTATCATATCCTCAACCAGTCCATACCCAGCGACTCCACTATTTCCTAATTTTATCAAAATTGTACTTCTCCTCATCTATTCAATATTCAATTTTTCAGTTGCAAAATTAACTGAAGCGTTAATATCATTATTTTTTTATGAAGTGCCTTTCCACAGCATTGGCACAAGATGCACAGCTCATTCCAGTTATTGTATAGTTTTTCTGCCATAATCTTTTTCCTCCTTCATTTAGTACACTATATCTTAAATATGCTTATGTCCGCTATGTTCGCAATTACACTGCCCCCTCCACACAATCACACAAAACTCCTTCCACAGCTGTTTTCCTCTTTTCCTCAACAGCCTTTAAAATCAAATCCAAGTCGTCAAAACTCGTTCACTGTTCTCAATAACTTTCCCTATCATTTCTCCAACTTTCGTTTTACAAATTTTTATCAAAAGTTTCCTAATATATAACTGTTAGCAACTTCCTTTTTCTGTAAAATCTGTCGAATAAATATACTTGTTCCCAATTTCCTCTCTTTTTCAAAAATATTCTTTTCCAGCAGCCGATTCAACTAACGCCTTTTATTGTAGCCTGTTTCCAGTTCATTTTCTCACAAAGCACCTCTGCCACAAACTTGTCTCGTAACTTCGCTATTTGCCCACACAACTCGCATTACTTCCCATTCTGCATCGGTTATATGCTGTTTTTATCGATTCTGCAATTTTTCTTTCACATTCTTACCTCCTTTAATGTTTACGTTTGTAATCGTTTTGTATTATATAGTTTACAACAGTAATCGTTTTGTCAAGTATGTATAGATGTCAAACATTTGTTACAAAAATACATTAAAAATATTTCTTTCCTAATGTAGCTTTTAACCTAATGATTTTGCTTGTACTCTTTTTAATACTTCATTTGGACTCTCAAAAGCCTAGTACTTTTCTTGATATGGTGTTGTATCTTGTATTGTATTTCTTTTATTGAACCTTAACAGTTCTTCCTTGCTTTTTAAATTTCTTGTCTGCATAGTACTTGCTGTCTCAAGCCTGTGGCTTCTTTCCACTTTTTCCATTCTCCCATGGTAGAATATGGACGGATTGTCCCGTACTTCTATCCCTTCTCCTCAAGTTTCAGCTCAAACAGCGTTTTTCTTATCACTTTCAGAATTTGTGAACTATTTCCCATTGTCTGTCTGAACTTTCTTTATGTCAAATCCCAGTCGCTTTTTGCTTTTCTTTGCATTGCCCTTTATTTTCTTTATTATCTTGCACATTGAGATGTATGCTACGGCTGTAGCCTTCCTTCCTTTCTTGCTTTGACATAAATTTCTGCCAGCCCTTTATAGCCAAATTTCTGTATTTTTCCTAACCAGTTCTATTTCTTCTTGCATGTGCTGGTTTGGGTGGCTTTACATTATATCAGAAACCTTTCTTTGTATATTCTTGTCACATATGTATTATCTCACAACATTTAACACATTTTTCTATTTGAATATCACCGTATTTTTGAACTTTTTTTCGTAACAATGAACATTTATGTATCTTTTACTTTTTCTATATAGTATAATAAATTAGATATTAATTGATAGCGAATATCAAATAAGGGCACAGATCCCCTATACGAAATAAGTTTATTCTATATAATTAAAATTTTTAAATACTGGTATTTATAATTTTTAAACTATATTTTGCAATATAAGTCAGCTAGCTTTTTACTATATTTGTTTAAACTTTTTCGTTGTTTTATAGATCTAAATATATTTAAAAAGGAGATATTATGAAGATTGACGGTAGAGCCATGGCGCTCTTTTAATATTAAAAAGTTTACCTTGTTGCTGTGTAAACTCGTTGCTTTTTGGTGTTCTTTATTTTTCATCTACAATTTTGTAGATTTACTTTTCTATTTGATTAGATAACCATTCTAAATCTGGTTTTTATCTTTTAACTTTTGCTTTTAGAACAACATTAAGTTTGGTTATTTACTACTTAGCTACTACTGGAGATAACTTCTTTAGTCACAAGATTTCTAAACAAGTTAGAAATACTTTGCGTGAAGAGTTTACAACAAAGTTGAAAAGTTATCACTTAATTATACGAGGCTGTTAATACAGGTAGCCTTCTTGTTATGAACTCTTCCTTCAATAGTTAATATTGAGTTTTTATTTCAACAAATTCGTTCCTCAGATGTTCGCGACGTTGTTCATCGTCTTAAGTTCGTTTATTGTTTATGGTAAAATTCATATTCTGCTATTTATCGCAATGTTGGTTCTTTATCCATTAATACCTATATCTATATATGGTTATTATTAAAAATCAAAAAGCCAACAAACAAAACTTTAGTGATTTCCTTAGTTTATCAGAAGTTTTCTATGATAGATTATCTGGTTTCACTACTGCAAAGAAATTTATGGAAAAGAAGATAACGTAGCTGGCGATGTTGATAATCGTAGTGCGCGTTATAGAAAAATCAACAATGGCTCTGTTACGCCATCAACTTAATTCGATTAATGTAATGGATGCGATAACTTACATTTCGATTTTCGTTTTATCTATTATTGCGATTTTTCGTTGTAAAAGATCAAAAAGCTTATCGTCTTCGTTATCGTTTGCTACACTTGAGTGTTTTTAAACCGCTTCGTGCTTTAGGGTGGATTGTTCCATATTTCTATGAGAGGGAAATGTTGAGTTAGATAATATCTACAAACTACTGATTATCCTGAATAAGAAAAAGACAATAATATCACTCTAACATCTGGAAAAATATCGTTTTTAAGCAATGTAAGTTTTTCTTATAACGAAGAGCCGACACTTAAAGATATTAACATGATTTTCAAACCTAGCACAAAAACTGCTCTTGTTGGAGAAAAGTGGTAGCGGAAAAATCTACTATTATAAAACTAATACTAGGGTTAAATTCTAACTATGCAGGAAGTATTAAATATGACACTTTTGATATAGACACTATCTCCGGCGAATAAAATGTCTAAAAATAGCTACTCTTATTACTAATGATAGCTATCTTTGTTCAAGGTTCAATCCGTTCTCACCTTTCTGTCAATAAACATATTACAGAAGATATGTACAATGCTCTTGAAAAAGTTAATCTAAAGACTTTTGTAATTGAAAATGGTGGTCTTGATTACTGAGCTTAGCTGTGGTGCTAGCAATCTTTCTGGTGGTCAAAAGCAACGTTTACTTGCGTCAAAAAGCTATTTCTAAAAGACAGTTATATCTACATATTAGATGAGGCTGTTTCTAACATTGATGATTACAGTATTGTTCTTGATGCATTTGATTCAATCAAGGGATGGAAAGATTATCGTTGTTATTTCTCACGATTTAGAAACAATTACTAATTCTGATAATATTTATGTGTTGAAAGATCAGCAAATAATCGAAGAAAGGTACCCATGAACAGCTTATAGACCAACCTTCTCTACAAAAATTGTTTAACGATCAACAACAATTAAAAGAGAAGTTTTAGCTAAGGAGGTAGAGTAATGACATCACTAAAACAATGAAAAACAACTTTTAGCGAGGTGCGAAAGAGGTTTAAGCGACCACTTTTTACGCGTGCGACATTGTTCAGAAGTCTAGGACATCTTACTTTTAGTAGTATTTACCTCATTTTATAGCATTGTTCTTTATAACAAAATTACAACAGTAGCAGCTATTTTATTTTATTTTTAATATTTACTTTCTAGCGATACTGAAAGGTCTGTTTAGTTATACAGAACAACTACTAAATCACTATGTAGCTTTTAAAGTTTTGACACATTACGTATTAAAGTGTTAGATAAATCAAGACGTATTTCTATCGACAGCTTTACAAAAATACATCTGGGGATTACATGACGATGATTACAACCGATATAAATTATTAGAGGTGTTCTATGCTCATACTATTACACCGTTTCTAATCTATATCGCCCAAAAGTTTAGTTTGTTAGCATTATTCCTACTATTCTTCAACGTGAAACTTGGCTTTGTGTTTGTTTGTTTATATAATTATCGGGCTAGTTTACCCACTTGCTTTTTCGTAATAAAGGACAAGAAGTTGGTGAAGGTTATCGTCGTAAACTAACGGCTGTTAATAACAATTCCTTTCTGAACAAACCTATGGTATTTTTGAAGCTCTTCAATATGATAGAATCAAAGAAGAAAAAGCTAATATCCGCATGGAAACAGAAGAATTAACTCATAGTTCTTACATCAAGAATAAGTTCCCTAATGAGACTTAAATACTTTAAACGTTATTACCTACAATTTTGAGTGCTTGGTTTTCATTTACTTCGCTACAACGCTTGGTAACCCTAATACAACTATCGCCCTTAGTGCAATGTTTATCGTATCATTTATTCCTATCTTGTATATGGAATCTTGCTTCTACTCTAAGTCAAACTATGGCGGAGTGGAAAGAGATTTTAGAACTTATGAACACACCAGAAGAACCAGAAAAACACTGGCCAACTCGTTGATTTTAAAGAGTTAAACGTAGACAATCTTACTTATAGTTATAATGATTCTAACGTTGTCGAGAAAATCTAAGTTTTCTGCAAAACACGTGGGTGAAATCATCGGTATAGCGGCCCAAGTGGTTTGCGGTAAATCAACGAGTTGCTAAACTTATTATGAAGTTCATCTCTGATGAGAATATGCAAGGTAATATCACTATTAGATAATGATCTACGCGACGATATAGATAACCGCTTCTTTAGAGAAAAATAGTTCTATAATCTTACAGAGACAGCCATCTATTCAACACTTCAATTAAGAATAATATCAGCTTCTTTGACAAAGATATTTTACAAAGAGCGCTAGCTGATTCACTGAAGCACACCAACCTTAAAAATTTCTGTCAATAGCCCACATGCGTCGCGAAAATGAGATTGCTGGTAGAACGTAGTTCTAATATCAGTTCTGGACAAAAACAACGTCTTTCAGTTGCTCGTTCATTCTATAACAGAAAGTAAACTTTTAATACTAGATGAGGCAACAGCAAATATTGATATTTTAGTGAAATCGGAAGTCTTAAAAGCGTTAGAAGCAGAAAAAGAAGATAAGATTACTATTATTATCTCACACAACAAATCTACTTTTATCAATTTGTGATAAGATAATTAAATTAGGATAAGACAAAAGGTATAGGTTTTTAGCCTATACCTTTTAGTCTACTCTATATTGTCCAACAGTTATATATTTGGCGCTCTATCATCTAAATCATGTTCTTCTGTTTCGTAGATAACTCCATCAAAGACGATGAATCTCTGAATACAAAATATGTAATTAACGCTCCCGCAATAGGTCTCATTATTTCAGGTAATGTCAATTTCTTTATTGATTTCTGGATTATTCTTGTTTTAAATACTGAAAAACTCCATCCAACCTTCTTTCTTTTAAAGACTTCTTCGCACCTATAATTATCTTTTGTTTTAACTGCTCATTAGTTAATACTTCCGAGAAAAATAATCTTTATAATATCTTTATTTTCTTTCATAAATCTAAAACGATCTCTCACTATATAATGAATAATTTCTTTTGACAGTTATAGTATTAATATTTTTACTACCTAAAAATTTGAAAATAATCTGGTAAAATCAGCACATTATTGAAATAAGCAAATCTTCTTTGTCCGAAAGTATTTGAACACAGTTGCCTGGCTTACCTCCTGCTGCTTTCGCTATTTCTAACGTTCGAAGTGCCATTGTATCCTGCAAATAATATTCTTTGATTTCTAATGTTTTCTTACCAGGTGGTATACTCCTTCAGCCATCAAATCCAAGGACGACTACAATATGTTTTCTACCATTTTCTTTCTCCTCTCGACTTCTCCTAACTCTACTTTCTTTACACTTTTTCTATAACGTTTTAATCCTATTATATTTAATGTAATTAAAACTACAAAAAGAGATTGTTAAGATTATAATATCCCCTTTTATATCTATATAGTGTTTTCCTTCTAAAATACTCATTTAATCCATCTCCACTACAAGTTACAGGTAAAACTTTACTTCCCATATATACTGCTACTTTCCCCATATTTTCAACAGGAACAATACCACTAAAGAACATCTGCGGTATAATTGCTAATGGTATAAACTGCATAACTTGAAACTCTGACTTCGCGGCTGTTGATAGAGCATACCTAGAGCCAACGCTCCAAGAGCTAGTAACTATATTTACAATTATTACATAAACTAAACTTCCCAACTTCTATTTTTAGCAGGTATATAGCAGACAATGTAACTGACAATAGTCTGAATTATTGCAAGATCCATAAGAGATAGTGTAACCGAAAATAATCTCACTTCTTTTTTACCGGTGTCGCTAATAATCTATCTAATGTTCCACTAGTTCGTTCTTTTAGCAAAGCTATACCAGAAATTAAAAATACAAAGAAAAATGATATATAGCCGATTAATATCAGTTGCAATCTTATTGAAGAATGTCGTATCTTCACTTCCATAGTTATAACTTTCGGTTATTTCTGGTTTTTGTTTAGTTAGCGCTAGGTTGGGATTAACTTTTTGTATAGTTTTCTATAAATCCTTTTTATCTCTGCACCGGTTGAGACTAGCTTTTAAGACTTGGCGAGCTTAGAGTCGTTTTTACAGAATCAGTATTTGCGTATGTTACTTCGTACTTGTTGTCTTTATAATATATTACCGTATCAAGCTGTCCATCTTTTAATTTTCTCCGCTTCTTCTTTTGTAGTTATTCCTTCTAAACTAACATTATCTACATTTTTCATAACCTCTTCTACTTTTGTCGGTACATCTATGCACGCACCATGTGCGGACATTTTTCTGTTGTATCGGCTGAAAAACTATATTTAACACCACATTATAAGTATCGGAGCATAAACATCAACGCAAAGTTCTCTTATCTCAAGCAACTCTTTGAAAAACTTTTTAGCAATAGCTATCGTTCTCATTTTACTTTACCTCCACTGTTAAAAATACATCTTCAATAGTATTTACATTATTCTTTTTCTTTTTAGATTTTTGGAGTATCAAAGGCAGTATTTTCCCACCCAAAAGAAGACCTACCTTATTACAAAGTTCTGCTTCATCCATACCACATGAGTAGTAATCAAAATACCCACACCATTGTCGCGTTGTTTATAAAGTTCTCTCCAAATTTTTCTTCGCAAAGCAGGGATCTATACCTACGGTTGGCTCATCTAATACTAATAACTTTGGTTTTACCCTAACGTGCAATCGCTAGAGATAAGCGACGTTTCATCCCCCAGAATAATTTTCTACTTGTTTTTCAAGTCCGCTGATAAATCTACCACTTCTGACATAACCTATTTCTTCTTTTTAATTTTTTTCCCCTTTAAGGTTTTTTCATCTGTCCAAAAACTCTAAGTTTTTCATAGCCGGTCAACGCTTCATATAGTGCGTCACTTTTGCGCCATATAACCTATATCTCCTAATATCTTTCGTTCCGGCATTATTTTTGATCTAAAACGAGCGCTTTTTCCCGTATCTGCTTTTTCCATTCCTAACATAGTTTTTTTATTAATGTAGATTTCCCCGAACCACTCGGTCCTATTAAACCTATTATCTCAGATTTTTAGCTGAAAATCTATATTATTCAAAACCTTTTTGTTGACCAAAAACTCTTACTAAGTTGCGTTATATCTATAGTTTATCCATATTAATCACCCTTTTCGTTGCTCAATAAAAACTTATTTTTCTATAGTGAGTAATCACTCACTTTTGTTTTAAAATTTTTGACTTTGAGTTTTTAATAGCACTAAAAATCAAAATTGTGAAAATAACTTCTTACTTATAATTAAATCTCTAGTTGAAACCCGTATTGTAACTATATTTATCTTATACTTTCATTATAGTGAGTAACTGCTCACCCTGTCAAGTGGTAAATTAAAAATTATAAGCGCTATTTCTTTAATTAGTCGCCTCCTTAACTGCCCTTCTTCTGTATAATAAAAACAAACAATCCCAAGTATAGTTTTAACTTTAGAGACAAGACTTTTTATTAAAACTTGTCAGTTAGTTAAGATACTCAAGATTGTTTTATATTTTCAGATATTATTTTTCTCTGTAATATTTACAGTTATTTCACCTTCTTACTATTACGTCCTAGTGTGTATGAATAACCTTTTTATTCTCTTTTATTAAACGAGCAATTTCTGCATCTGCATATTTTTTTAGCTTCTTCTGAGTTTTAAATGTTCCAGATGTTGTTGTAGAAGGTGTTTTATCATCTTTCTTATCGCTTGGTGTTATTGTTACTATTATTTTGCACGTCTATTATGTTGATGTTGCGTTATTGTTAGATGATCTATTTGCAGATGAGTTAGAGTTGTTAGAGTTTTGACTTTCACGATATTTTTCTTCATCACTTTTTAGCTTTAGATGTTGATGATTTTGAATCTTCATTATCATCATTATCTTCTTTTTCTTTATCTTTTTGATTTAGATGTTGACGTCGTGTTGTTGTCTTTTTCTTACTTGCATTATCTCCTGCCTGAGAAATAGCTAATCGCTAAAAATAAAGCACTACATAGAAATATCGCTAGAACAATTCCCCATAATACTTTTAGTAATCTATTATCTTTCATTTTTATCAATCCTTTGTTTTTATATTAATATTATAATACTCTTTTGAAAAATTTTTCTACTATTTTTTCGCCATTTTCTTAATATAATCCTAACACTTCTACATTAAGTTTAATTTAAAACTAACCTATAAAATCTCTTCCTAAAAATTTTATTTTTCATGAGAAAATCTCTCTATTTTTCGATATGTTTTAATGTCAGAGGCCAAAGACAAATAAAAATAAATACAAAGGAGATATTATGAAATGTACATTACATTTAAACTATTCAGAACCGAAGGTGATAAACAAGTTGTTAAAAGTTATTCATTCAAGTGTTAACGCTGATAGCTGACGATACTAAACTTAAAGAAGTAGGCGATGAAATCGCGAAATTAGTATCTAAACATTGATAATACTACAAATTAATACAAAAATCACTAATTTAATAGAGGAGAATTATTATGGAAAAACATTAAATATTTTTACAACTACAAATAAAAACTTATCATATTTCTTTAGCTCATCCTAAAGATGGCTTAACTAAAAGAAGTTATCCAAGGTGTCGCTCAAAAATTATTGACGCTGCAATGCTTTAACAGTGATAAACATGCTCTTGTTGCTTTCAAAAAGCAACTTATGTAACTCCCGCGAAGAAAAAGCGAGATTCTATAATTAAGCAAAAGGTGCGATATCTATCGTGCCTTTTTATCGCACATTATTATTTAGAAAAAGTATTAAAGAAAAATCATAAATTTTAAGGAGGGTTTTTATGGATATTTTGAATTTTATCAACACCGTAGGTTTTCCTATTTTTGTTGCTGTCTTATTAAAACTAGATAAAAACTCTGCAAAAATATCGGAAAAAGTGATCAATGATTTGACCGAAATTATAAAAATAAAAACTTAACACTAAAGACTAATACTCTTACACATAGTCAATTTATAGGATTAGTTCATTCAATAGATTATTTATTAAGGAGGCTTATTATGGCAACACAACAAACAATGGTTAATTGGGCAAAGATCAAATTTATAAATGGATGAGATATGGATGGAGCTTTATGGAGCACAGTGCGTTGACTTAGTATGGCTTATGTCAAAAACTTCGCAAACTTTCGTGTATCAGGCAACGCTATCGACTGCTTGACAAACTCCTTCCTAATGGATGGCGTCGATATCGTAAAGGAGAAGCTACTATCGCTCCTGGAGACATTGCAATATGGCACTGGGGCTCATGGGACAAATATGGTCACGTCGGAATCGTTATCGATGTGCGTAGTAATATTATTACTTCTGTTGAGCAAAAATGTTGATGGTACTCCAGAGCGTGGTGGTGCGAGCAAAAATTATGGCACGTGACGATACTTGTCTTGTTGGTTTTATCCAGTCCACCTTATGACAACGAGAAAACTGGACAAGAATGCCGAACAAGGAAGATTTATAGTTGAAGTTACAGAAATTAACGTTCGAACAAAACCTAGTATTTTTTCTCAAAAAGTCGACTCTTACACTACTGGAGAAAAAGTTTTTTATGATAGTTATGTTATTAACGAAGGACTAATTTGGATTAGTTATATTTCTTACAAAGGTGAACGCCATTATATTGCTACCGGCGCTTGTAAAAATGGAAAAGAATAAGCAACTGGGGACGATTTTTACAATAACTCATATAAAATCATGTAAAACAAAAAGAAAAGATACTCTTTACCCTATCTTTCTTTTTAATATTTACCCCTAAAGGTCCCTGACCACCAATTATTAACCCTACATTATGTTGATGAAAGATTATAATTCAATAGAGTCCGCCTTAGCGGTCAAGATTCTTTAGGTAAGGGGTTTTTGTTAATGTGTTTTTATAAAAAAGTCAGTGATTCTAATTAACTTTTTGGAAATACTCAAAATTTTTAAATTTACTGTTTTCTCTTATCTCTATATTAAGTGTATCAAAGTTTTTATAATAAATCAACAATTATTTATTAAAATATTTTCATTTATTATATAAACACCTGTAGTTTTATATTTCGTTCTTTAAACTCAAAAATTAAAAATATTAACAATTATCTTCACTTTATGTATACCTTAACAAACGAACTTTTTCTTTTACCTTTACGTTTTTTAATAGTTTTTATTTTTATGTAAATAATAAAAATTTTTAAAAATATAGTAAATATAATTTTTACGTTTTTTTATGTTTGGAGATTAAAGTCTTTATTTTTCTTTATCTAGTGTTTTTCTACAATAGATATTTTATTATAACTCTTCATTTCCACTACTAGCAAACATCTATATTTTTACAAACTCTTCCCCTAAAACATCAAAAAGCGCTGAACCTTTTTATCTTCCTTAATCTTTCTAATTATGTTACAATGAAAATAACTTTAATATCAAGGAGAAACGTTATGATTACTAAAGAAATGATTAAAAAGTTATCGAAAAAAAGTTAGTGAGGAAAATAAAAAGAATGTATTAATATTAAAAACTCATGTAGATGAAAAATCTAACTATCTTCGATAGCAAATTTGGAGGTATTCCTTACCTTCCTAAAAGATTTTTGAGGTGCCATGTGATTCATCTTCTAATCATGAGCAACTTGCTCTACTTGCACAAATAAACTGCGCTGAATTACCGGAAAACAACCTTTATCCTAAAGTTGGTATTTTGCAATTTTGGATTGGCCGTGATGATCTCTATGGGTCTTGAAGACGATTATAAAGTAGTTTATTTTTGAAAATATCGACAATACTATTACTAGAGAAGAAGTTCTTACTAAACACAAACCTCTTGATCCAAATAATTACGACCAATACACACCATTTGATCCGACAACGCCGAATTTGGTCTAACTTTCGAAAAAGTGTATTTTCTACAATCACCGTTACAGATTATAGATTTGAAGATATAGTAATAAACGCTATTCACGAATTATATCCAGATGAAGAAGTATCAAAACTTTATAGTGATTTAGGTGCTGATGTTCATGAATATCTTTATACTTCAGTAAAGAGTTAAACCACGCTATCGGTGGTTATCCAAACTTACGCAGTACGATCCACGCGGTTACAATTCTGAAGAAGGAGAACAGTCGCCTATGACGCAATGCTTCTTCAAGTAGAATCTGAATGGAAGAAAGACAATGATGTTGAAATTATATGGGAGATTGCGGAGTAGGGAACTTCTTTACTCTCGGAAGAAAATTTGAAAAATCGCAATTTTGAAGACGTCCTTTTCATAATTGGGATTGTAGTTAGATAAAAAGAAAAAGTGATGAATTTTTCATCACTTTTTATATCAATTCTATTTTTCTCTAAATATATCTGGTTTCCCGCTATTAAATTATAAATACGGGCCACCTTAATATCTTGTGCAAAGTACATACTGTTAGAGCTATTTAACACCGAAACTAAAGTTATCTTTTTCTTCTTTGTTAATTTCGCGTATCAACCCTGATTTCTCACTTTTTACCGCAAAGTTAACACGAAATCCTTCTCGCTCCGAAGAGCTCTTCATAATCATCGCGAGTAGTATTTGTTAAAACATGGATTAGTAAGCGTTGGATTTTCTTTTTACTATATCTTTTTGTAATGACTAACTCTACCAATTCTCCATGGTTTTTGCACTAAGAGCAACTTCAAAAATTCTATTTTTCCAAGCCTTCTCTCATATCATAGATGTTTTTTTAATCCATCTTTTCCTAAAGAAAATAATTTTTATACTTTAATAATTCGAAAAAATCTTCTTCCGTTGGTATTTTTACTAGCTCTAATATCCTCAAGTAGTTCTTTTGATATATAACTCGTTATCTCTTCTGACATAATATTTTTCTAATAGCAGTAGCGCTAAGGTGCTGTACCATTTCTAAATTTTCATTATTAAGATTTTGCCCAGTTCTTTTCCACAGGGTACTAGTTTTATATGCGGTGCAAATTTTCTTATCATCTTGTAATAGCTATACGCTAGACTGAAATTAGGTTGTGTTGGAAATTCCATACAACTCGCCGTTGATTTTTAGCAAAACTATATCCTTGCTTAAGCATACTCTCGATATTTTTCAGAAGATATTTCCTGTTGTTTTTTGTATGTCTCTTCAAAAACTTCAATATCTATTTCTTCTGTTCCAAAAATCAAATGCGTTATACCAGCCCCATCAAGAATCTCAATACTCTTTCTCGCAAAATCATCACTATAAGCAACACTTCCCAAATAAGGTAAGCGATAACTAGACTACAACCACTTCACCGCTGCTTTTAGCACGAGATATAACTGTCTGTAATAGCCACCTCGCCTCTTTGGGTAAAATATTCACTCATAACACAAACTATTTCCCCACCAGAGCCGTTTACAGCTATTAAATTTTGTGCTTGCTCAATTAAATATTTATGTCCACTGTGAAGAGGATTAAACTCCGCGATTATTCCTATTCTCATCTCTTACCTCCTTTACCTATATTCTTAAACTAAACTGTCAATCTATAAACAAATATAATAAAGAGATGATCCGCCTGCAACTCCATTTCTCTTAGAAACTTCATCGTGGTATCACCCCTTTAAGTTACTAGTTATCTTTTTTCGCACTTGTATCTTCGAAAATATCCACAGTCCAACCAAGAAGAGTACCATCTTCGGCAGTAACCTTACTGATAGAAAAACTGTCTTGGTTTTTGTCTTCTTTACCAATCTTTCTATTTCCTTATTACCGAAAATTCTAGCGCCTCACTTTGAGTTTTAAATACTTTTTCCTGTAGTGCCGACTCCTTCATTTTTGAGAAACTTTTTACCGTTATACTCCTTAGTTCCCACATAATTATTTGTTTGATTATTGCGCCTTGACTACCTACTACATTTCCAGATTCTTGTTTTTCTTGGGTGTTTTTGACTATTTTGAGATTTGTATTTTCCTCATCAGTATTTTTATCTTGTTTTTATTCGATGTTTGAGCGGAAGATTTTTCCGATTTTTAGAATCTCCCCAGCAAAATAACTATATCCTAAAAATACTATGCAAACAACAAATATCGCTAATACAACTCCACAAGTATTTTTAATAATTTTATTATTCTTCATAATATAAGACCTCTATAAATTTAAAATTCAAGTATATTATACCACTTTATTAAATATTTTAGCAAAATTAGTCCATTTTACAATTTTAGAAGTTTAATTATTTCTTTATATGTTTTTCAGTTTTATCACATATATTTTTAACTCATTAATTTGCCATATCCGTTCTTTTTCGACTATTTCTTTTATTGTTTGGATAGGCTATATTACAACATTTTTATCGCATAATCTGATGCAACCAAGCCATGTTCTTTCATATGAGCAGAGGCACAGGCTTGTCCAACAACCTCAAAGCCGCACTGGGTTATATCTCTTTCTTGCTCTTTTGCAAGTCTATGAATAGCAAACCTATTTGCCTCAAGTTATATATCTTTATTTATCATCTTCGCGCCAACATTCATTTATGTTAAATCCTTCTAATATGGTTTTATTCGTTATATAAGAAGGTGCATATTTCTCTAATGTGCGCTCAGCAATTTTTAACGACCATTTGCAATGTGCGAGGTTTTTCATATAAAACTATCAAGTTGGTTTCTCAACTCAAGTACATCATATATTTTTATTTTAGAAGAAGTCAATCATCCACCTCCGCAATATCTAATTTATCTTACTCTACATCCAATAATATTATACATTTTAACTGTATACTAATCTTCCATTAGTTTTGAGGTCTACTATAATACGTATCAAGAAAATACAGACCTAGTTAATCTTTATTTAATATTTTTGTAATTTAAATAAGAGAAAAACAATGACCACTGTTTCTTAAATTTTCTATACTTTTCTTTTAGCTCTAACCTTTCTTATTTTTAAATATAAAAAACAGCAAACCAATTTGATTTACTGTTTTTCGATGAGTTAAATTCTATTTTTCACCTTTTTCTTGCCTTTTACTATTGTTGAATAGCATCACATACATATTACGCTGTTCCTCACCAAATTTATCTAGAGTTGTTTTAAATTCTATATTTTGAACATATCCATGTCCATACTTGAAAATACATCTATTGAGCAATCAAAAAGCATATTTACAAAAGATGCTTATGAAGTTTTTCTGCTAAATCTATATTTTCTTTAGATGTAGCACTTATTTCCTTTTGATATGTTTTCAGAAAAAGCAAAGAATATTTCATTGAAACCATCTGCTATTTCTTGTTCTTTTCCTTTTGTTTTTCAACAGCTTCTTCTATAACTTCTTTCCCATACATATCAATTGCGACTTTGTTTATATTTTTGGTTATCTTGATATCTAAACCCACTAAATTTTTCTTTTGCTGACATAGTAATTCTCCTTTCTTGTGACTCTATTGTTTTCTCCAATGTTTTTAATAAAGTTAAGAGTTTTTGTCTTTTCTTTTTCATTAAATCTAAGTTGTTTTTAGATGATATAATACTTCACTATCTTCTTTTTAACAATTCTTTTATTTTCTTTAAAGGAAAACCCCCAAGTACTTATAGAACAATATCATTTGTAAAAACGAAATATCTTCGTATAATATCTATATCCATTTTTCTGGGGAGATAACAAACCAATTTCATCATAATGGTGGTAAAGTGCGATACATACCGCTTAATTCGCCAACTTTTTAATCAAATACATTCAATCTCCTCCTAACAATTATAAGTATATACTATTACGTTGCGTTATAGTCAACATGTTTTTCTATTTTTCTATGATTTGAGCAAAAATAACTAAATATAAGATTTACAGTTTCTATCTTAGTTATTATTGAATTATTAACTAATAAATAAGTACCAATCTACTTACGATACTCTTCTAATTTATACGTATATTCTGTTAAAAGATTCTTTGAATAAATTTTCCCTTTTTCTGAGTTTCTAACTTTTCCAAAGAATAGAGCTACTTAATTTATTCGAATAGTTTCTACTATTTTCATCTGCACAAAAATCCTTTTAAAAATTGATTCCATTGACAAACAGAATTATCATATTTTTGCATAGTCCGATTTGCCATAATAAACTTTTAGCAAATCTTCTATTGTAAATTTTATATTTTTCTCGCTTTTTCACTTTTTCTCCAAGCGGTAGCCATATCAGCAGTAAATTTAAACGGTGAGATACCTGTTAAAGCGAGAAGTATTCCTAAACTTTGCATTGAAGGAAAAACCACATTCAAGTAATGGCTATCCAAAGTAATATTTTTCCACTTGTTTTTGTGTTTTTTTATTGATGATTTTTAATTAAATTTCCTTTAAAAATACTGCTCAATAATATGATTTAGTTCTTGCTTTGTACCTCTATATCTAATCTAACGACTTGCATATCTGTGAAATTTCTTCACGATACCAATAATATTTATTAAACTCGTCAAAACGATGTAATCAAATTTTGGTCTTTTTCTATCAATCTTTTAACTCCTCTTAAACGATCTATTCCATACCGGTATTATCTCTCAACAACCCTATTACTTCTTTATTTCCACAAAATCCTCACTTTTATAATTTTTGTTTTATCTTAAGTAATATCCTTCAATTTTCTTCCTAAAGCAACAAACTTTTCTATATCTGATACTTCGCCTGTTCTAGAGGATTCCATGTATACTCCCTTCAATCGTTCTAACATGCTTAGATCTAGCCCTTGAAATTTTTATTTTTTTATCTGTGTGGGTATATATATCGACTCAAGGCTTTATCCCTACTTTTTGTTTGTTATAATCTATCTCTACAAAAATATAACTGTTCCAGACATAATTTCCTTATCATTACCCCAGATTCTAATATTATTGCCATCTAACTCTACAACATACTTTTTGAAAAGAGTTCTTGTAGTTTTCTCGCTAAAAAGAAAACACCCCCAAGGATTAATACTATTGTTAAAAGATTTAAATAATGAATATGGTTTAATATAGTTATCTAGTTCAAAAGTAATATGAAACTAGTGCTAGTCCTACCAAAAAGTCCTACCATTACGATAGGAATAATAACATTAATCATCTTCTCTTTATTTGTTGTTGTCGCTACAAATTCATACCTTTCCATACACACCTCTTAAATAACAGTTTTTATAATTCCCTTTTTATTTCCTTTTATTCTTATATATTTTTACTAGAAAAATACACATGGTAATTATACCATGTGTACTTTTTATAATCAATTTTCCATTTATCTAGATTGTACTTTTTTAGTTTACTGACTAACATTTTACTTTTTGGTCTGTAGAAAAATCTTTCTAGCCAAGCTATCTCTAAATCGTTGTACTATTCTTTTTATAATTCTATATATATTCTTGAGGTAATTAGATATACTATCAGATAGAATACCCCAAAGACTGCTATTGTCACAGCTAAAGCTATTAAGAAAACATTATTATTTGTTGCTAAGAATAATTTTTAATATTTTTCAATAAACGGATATGCTACCACTGTATGTAATGTCGCTACTGCTAGTGGAGCAAAGAAGATCATCAATACCTGACTTCTTATACTTTGTTTGATTTGTCTGTCGGTTAACCCCACTTTACGCATAATTCCAAATTTCCCTTTATCTTCGTATCCTTCTGAAATTTGTTTATAGTACATTATTACTACTTGAGAAACTACAAAAATCATACTTATAAACACACCTATAAATAGAAATGATGCATAGAAACCTTTAAAAATTCGTTTCATTTTCTGCTTTTTCCTTCTATGTTTATATTACCCTCTTTTTTTCTAATTTCTTAAAGTTTTCTATTACTTTCGCTTCTTTTGACTTATCACTAATATTGAAACCTACATAGTTGAAGATTTCACCTTCACCGTCTGAAATATTCAGTTTTTCTTCAGAGCTGACTCTATTTTCTTAACGTCAGCATTATCTTTACTACAACATAATATGTATCCATAATGTTAGGCTGCAGCTGTGCCTAAAGCGCCTGGAAAGTCTGTTAACTTTTCTTTTTATTTTTTAAATTTACACCTTGGACCGCTATTTCATTTTGCTTCATATTTACCTTTTTATCGATAAATAATAAAGTCTCTCCGTCGTTTAAAGTTTTTTTGTTCTTTTGATACTTTATTGTAGTCTTTTAATTCAAGCACAACAACAGATTTAATCTTATCAAACGAACCAGTAAACTCTGATTCATAGTTAATCTCGGTCCCGTTTAGACGCCCTACTACATTCAACATATTATATGATACTAAATCTTTTGTTTCTACTCCCGCATCTTGCGTGGCTTTTTACATTTTCTATTTCAGCCAACTTACCTTCTGTTGAACGATAACCATTTATTATTATGTCTCTTGGAAAAACGTGTATTATATGCATCTTCACTACCTGCATAGAGCGCTGATGTTGTTCCCATAGTTACAAGAACCATCGTTGATAGTATACAAATATTAGCAAGCCCTACAGCATTTCGTTTCATTCTGTATAAAAGTCCTGAAACACTGATAAAGTTCTTTGGTTTATAATAAAAAGTCTTGTTATTTTTCATCAATTTTAGAACAGTTATACTTACCGCCATAAATATTAAATATGTCCCAAAAATCACCGCTAAAACTGCAACGAAAAACATAGTTATAGCTTTTTATTGGATTTTGAATAGTTTGAGCTAAATAATACCCGTATCCAGTTAATCCTAATCCTAAGATAGCTAGAATAAAACGTGCTTTAGGTTCACGTTCTCCATTATTTTCTTCTTCAAGAAGTGCTACTATTTTTAAGTCGAGAGATTTTTACTACTGTATAAATTAGTAATAAGAAGAAAAATTCCTCCGAATAATAAGATTGTTAAAAATACTGCGATTGGTGTTATTACAAAACCAAAACTTACTCCTGCTGTAAATAATTTTAACAATACTAAAAAGCATTAGTTTATCAAATAACAGACCGAACGCAAGTCCAAATACTAATGTTAACACCGCAATAAAAGATAGTTTCTAATATTAAAAATACGTGCTATTTGTTTTTTTGTCATACCTATATACAGAATATAATCCAAACTCTCGAACACGACGTTTAATTAGGAAACTATAAAGTGTAAAAACAGGAATATCGCTGAAAATATCGCAATAACTATAACTCCAAACCCGAGAACTTGTTTTGTTGCGCTTATACCTTGAGGTAATTTATCCAGATTTTTCCCTAATGATAGTGATGTTAGTATATAAAATGATGCAATAGTGAAAAATCGTCGATAAAATATACGGTAGTATAAAACGTTTATTTTTACTAAATTGTTTAAAGCAAACTTGCTATAAAAATAAGTTCATGTTACTCACCTGCCTGCATTAATGTTAGTGTGTCATTAATTTTTGGAACATTTCATTATTAGTTGAATTTCCTTTCTGATTTCATGGAAAACAACACCATCTTTTATAAATAATACTCTTTTAGCTACGAGTCTGCTGTTTTTACAGAGTGCGTCACCATTATAAAGTGTTTGCCCTGCTTCATTTAATCTGTCAAAGACTTCTAATAATTGGTCTGTAGATTTTGAATCTAATGCTCCTGTTGGCTCATCCGCTAGGATTATCGCCGAGTTTGTTATAATTGCACGAGCAACTGCTACACGTTGTTTTTGACCACCTGATATTTCATAAGGATATTTATCGATAAGTTTTTCTATTCCAAGTGGTTTTATTACTTTTTCTGGTCTTTTTCTCCATATCTTTATAGTTTTTATTCACTAAAACCAGCGGTAGTAGTATATTATCTTTTACTGAAAAATTATCAAGTAGGGTTAAAATCTTGGAAAAAACAAACCCTAGATTGTCTCGACGAAAAATCAGCTAAATCTTTATCTTTTAGTTTGCTAAGATCTTGACCTTTTTAATAGAACATTTCCACTTGTTGCTTTTATCAAATGTTGCTAAAAATATTTAATAGTGTAGTTTTCCACTTCCACTTTCACCCATAATAGCTACATATTCATTGTTATCAACAGCGAAATTTACATTTTTAACGCCTCTGTACTTTGTGTACTTAATCTTGTTGTGTATACTTTTCTTACGTTGTTTACTTCTAATAACATTGTTAATCTCTTTTTCATCCTAATCGATTAATTGTTTCTACTTACTTAATCGATCTATTGTTTCTTTTGTTACAACTATATTGTATCTTATATTTTTGTCATTCTATCGATTTTCCTTACAAAAGCCTGTAATCTTACACTTTTGTAAGATTGCAGACTTGTTTGTTATCCTACTTTTTAATTCTTACTACTATTACTCCCTAAATCTATCTTCTTCAGGGAATATTATTTCTACTTTAGTTCCAACATTAACCTTCGAGGTAATTATTATTTTATGCCCTAGATTATCCAACGTCTTTTACAAAGGTATAACCCTAGTCCACTAGATTTTTCTCATATCTTCCATTAAATCCTGTAAAACCTTTTTCGAAAATACGCGGTAAGTCTTCTTCGCTTATTCCTAAACCATTATCTTCTACAATAAGTTTATTTTTCGAAGAAAATACTTATTTCACCACCTGCTTTCGTGTATTTAATCGCATTACTTAAGATTTGTTCAAATGCAAAATCCCAGCCATTTTTATCACTAATAACAAATGTTTCATGTGGAACATAATTTAATTTTTATCTTTTTATTTATAAATAATGGAGCGTATATATTATCTTTAGTTACACCAGATAAATCTGTTCTTTCTATAAGATAGTCCGAGCTCTCACTACCAAGCCTTAAGTACGTCAGTACCATCTCTACATAGCGTTCTATTTTTGAATAATTCTTGTTTTTACTATTTTCACATCTACTTCTTCATTGTCTAATAAAAAGTTTAGTGCATTTATTGGTGTTTTAATCTGATGCACCCACATACTAAAGTAATCTTCTATCTCTGTATTCTTTTTATATGCTTGATGATTAAGTTTTTCTACTTCATCATGTAATCTTCTTATAATTTTATGATAATATTCAACCCTTACATCTAAACTTCGTGGTAAACCTTCCATATCATTTAGTATATGATTTTCTAAAAATTTTAATTTTTATAGCTGTCTTTATAGTTATAAAAATCCACAACACTCGCCAGAAGTGCTAATATAAAAACAAAACTCCCACCATAATACAACGCTTCAAAAGGCAAAAGAATATAGATAAAAATTACAAAGAAGACTAATATGAAGCTTACAAATAGCAAATAGACTTTTTATGTTTTTCTTTAAATAATTCACTAAAATTTTTCATTATACTATGTATCCTTTTCCTTTTTAGTCGTTATAAACTCATCTACTCCTATACTTTTCAACTTCGCTCTTAATCTATTAACGTTAACAGATAAAAGTATTCTCATCTATAAAATTATCACTTTGCCATAAAGCGTTGATAATTTCTTCACGACTTACTATTTTTCGCGATTTTCTAACAATACAGTTAATATTTTACTCTCATTTTTGTTAGTTCCGCCAACTCTTCTCCACATTTGATTTCATCTCGACTCATATCGAAAATTACATCTTTATATACTATTAGATTCGTTCCGCTATTAAAGTTGTCAAACACGTCTTAACAACGCTTCTATTTTCGCTTTTTAATACTACTAATTTGAAAGGTTTTTCTATAAAATCATCTGCACCGATATTCATCGCCATTACTATATTCATATCATCGTTCGCCGAAGAGATAAAAATAATAGGCACTTTAGAAATTTTTCTTATTTCCTCGCAAAAAGTAATACCCATCAAAAATAAGGCAAGTTAATATCCATAAGCACCAAATCAGGAGAGTATTCAACAAATTCATGCACTACATTTTGAAAATTTTGCACTTCATATGTGCTATACTGCCATTTTTCTAAATAGCCCGCTATTGAATTTGATATAATCTCGTCATCCTCAACTATCATAATTTTATACATACACTCTCACCTGCTTTTTATTTTATCGTAATTACATTTAGTAAAATTATACCACAAACTTTCTACAAACGATGAAAAATTCTTAATTATTATTCTATTAAATTTTTCTTTTTATACTTTTTCTTGTACATTTTCTTTTCTCTTGATTTTTTTAAGAGTAAAAAGGAGAGTTTTTGCATAATATTTTTTTATAAAAAATAAATAGGTATTAATTAAAATTATTATTAAGATTAAAATTTTAATTAAACAATAATTTTTGGTTATTTATTTTTAAAAACAAAATTAGTGAGGGTGATGTTTCACGTGAAACCTTTGACAATAAATAAATTGATTTTTGCGTTTGTTTTTTTGCTAATTTTATAAAAGTGTTTTTACCCTACTTATTTTCTTGTTTAGAAGTGTTTAGACGCCCTTATTTGTTCTTTTGGTTTTTATTCACTACTTAATTTTTTTCGCAAAAGGAAATTATCAACACCACCATCGAAATTATTTTTAAAAATCTCTCCATTTGTTTTTAATGTGGTATTTTGTTGTTATTTTTAATAAATTAATTTTTGATTAATCAATATAATTTTTACTAAATATTTAATATTTGATTTTTTGAAAAAGAAATTATTTTTGAAAAATTCGATTTAAAAAGTGGAAAATTAATAAAAAGAGTAGGGGAGCAGGAGTAAAAAGAGGGAGAGAATTCTTTACCGTAGATTTTTATAATATGTTATAATAATAGAAAAAGAATAAAAACTCTATATAGATAATGGCAAGGAGGTTCAATATGGAATTTACAAAAACTGAAAACGAGCTTTGTTAAATACGACGAGAACGGTAAAGTTATCGCAGAAATCACTTATTCACCAACCGATAACCTGATATAGTAGTTGCTGATCACACTTTCGTTGATTCTTCGTTACGCGGACAAGGTGTCGCTGGTAAACTTTTTAAATACTCTTGTTGAAGATATGAAACAACAAAACAAGAAAATTAAAGCTGGTTGTTCATATATCGTTAAGAAGTTTTTCAGAAGATTCTTCTTACGATTTCATTAATGCAGATAAATAAAAACATAAAAACATAAAATTTATTCTATCGATAAATTTTATGTTTTCTTGATTATATACTTTAGTACTTTAATATTCTACTATATGTAATTGTCCTTTGTCGTATTCTGCCAAGAAGATATTTTTTTATATCTTTGTATCCCATTTCTTTTAAAGTAGACATTAACCATTCTTCTGTTTTATCCATAGATTCTAATGAATTGATTTGAACTTTTTCCATCTGTAATTATAGGGTATTTTGATTTTCATCTCCAGTTAACACCACTATTAATTGACCGTTTTGTTCTATTACCGCTCTTTTTACATTTTTATACTATATATACCTTGGCTGCGAGTTTAAACGCTAAGTCATTCGCTGATAATCCACTTTTTCTTGTTGCCTCCACGTTTATTTTCCCTCTTTTTATTACTGTAGTTGGTTCTCCATCTACCATTTTTTTCAAGAACATGTTATTGGTTTTTAACCATTTTTGAGTTAACACTAATATAACCCATATTAATAATATATTAATAAATTGTAAAATTGAAATGCTTGGGTTGTAGATAACACCACCTATTATTCCCCTAGCACATAGTTTTGAACTTGATCACTTGCTGATGCAGGAGCTAGGTTACCTTTTTCCTGATACATTTATTACGAATACTAATGATAATAATCCTAAGGCTAATTTTTATTGCTATATCTATATATGAAAGTTGCATTATTTATTTACCTCCACTTTTTCTATTACTGGATCTACTAATTCTATCTAATAGGTACTCATCTTTCTTCCCACTACTTATAACTCTATAGTAAGTATTATCTACTTTTACAAACGAATTTTCTATTGATGCTTCGCTATTTATATATATGTGTGTTTTATCGATATTCAAATCATTAGATATTTTTCTATAAAAATGAATAGAACTTTTATATTGATTGAACGATACTGCATTTGATTTGTACTCATTAATACTTACACCTACTGCTAGTAATAGTGCTTAAGACCAATATAATTGATAGTTCTCTGTATTTTTGTATCTTGTCTGTTTTTATAATATTTTATTAATGTTATACATAATATAACGATTAGAACACCTATTATTATATAAGATAGTAAATTGTTTTTGTTGTAATTTACTTTTGCAAATAATCGTATGAATAAAAATTTCATCTTTTTTTCTCCTTTTTATTTGTTTCACATGAAACTTTTACTTTGTTATACTTTTAATTCATAAGCTATTCTTTCTTTGTCATCTAAATTATTTTCATTGTTAATTTTATTTCACCTAGCTCAACGAATCCAAAGTTACTTAAAAATTTTCTCATTATTTTATTATCTTTATGCGTGTCTATTCTTATATAATCTATATTTTCTTTTTAGCAAACTCCACTATAGCTGATAAAAATTGTCGACCAATCCCTTTGATTTCGTTTTGTGCTTTATCATCGCTATACGATGAATTACCAAGTAGTTATCACATTTTAGACCATAGAGTGGGGTAGTTCTCATAAACTCTATCGTAGTTAGTTATCATAGCTGTCGCTACTATATTTCTATCTATTTCATAAACATAGGATGTTTGATTTTTATATCTTGTTCTATTGTTTCTTTTATCCGGAGAACCCTGTTTGCCATTGATTTATCCCTTGTTGTCGTAGAAATTCACGACCATCTTCTATAATTAGCATTATCTCATCTAATTCTGTACTTTTTGCTTTTTCTTAACATAACTTATCCTTCTGCTTAAACACTTTGTCTTAATTAATAGTAGAAGGGAGAATAATAAATTATTCTCCTAGTCTTTTATTTTATAATAAATCTTTATTCAAGACAACCTCTACAGGACAATGATCACTTCCTAGTATGTCGTTATGAATTTTTGCACTCACTAGATATTTTTCTAAGTCGCGACTTGTTAAAAGTAGTCTATTCTCCATCCTGCATTGTTTTTACGAGCGTTGAAACGATAACTCCACCAAGAATATGCACCTGTTAATTCTGGATTAAAAATACCTGAATGTATCGATAAAACCTGCGTCAAGTAGTTTTGTGAATTTTTCACGTTCTTCTGGCGTGAATCCAGCATTTTTCGTATTTGATTTTGGGTTTTTAAAATCTATTTCTGTGTAGCTACGTTTAAATCTCCACAAACAACAACACCTTTTTGTTTTTATTTAATTCTAGTAAATAGTTTTTAAAAATCTTCTTCCCACGTCATACGATAATCTAATCTTTTTAGTTCACTTCCTGAGTTTGGTGTGTAGACTGTAATAAAGAAGAATTTGTCGTACTCTAATGTTATTACGCGACCTTCTGTATCATGCTCATCTATTCCTATACCGTAATTTACATTTAAAGGTTTGTGTTTTGTATATATCGCCGTTCCTGAATATCCCTTGCGCTCTGCATAATTAAAGTAGCTATAATATCCATCAAACTGCAAATCTAGTTGACCTTCTTACATCTTTGTCTCTTTAGCAAACAAAAAGAAGTCTGCGTCTAACTTTTTAAAATCTTCTTCAAAAATTTTTGTTAACGATGGCTCTTAAGCCGTTAACATTAAAAACTAATACATTTCATCTTTATACTCCTTTTTCTTTTGTGAAATGATTTTTGTTTCAGCGAAACATTTTATTTTTTCCTAAACAGAATCTACTGAATAATTCGTTGATTAATTCATCACCAGAGTTTTCTCCGATAACTTCTCCTAGTAGATTAAATGCATTTGTATAATCTATTAAGACCATATCCACCTCAAGTCCCATTTCCACGCTTTTATAGCTTCATTAAGACTAACTAATGCTTGTTGAATTAGATTTATTTGACGTGTATTTGATAAATATGTCGCATCTTTTGGACGAAATCGCTCCTTTTGAAAAATAAATCTCTAATATTTTTCTAATTCATCTATTCCTTTGTACGTCGTCATTGAAGTTTTTATAATAGGGTGGTTGTATGTTAGTTTTTCTATTTCTTCTATATCTATTTTTGTTTCTAAATCAAGTTTATTTAGGATAATAATAGTTATTTTTTTCCTTCTGTTAATTTTAATAATTCTCTATCATCATCTGTAAGTTCTTCACTGCTGTTTAATAAGAATAAGACTAAATCTGCTTTTTCTAGCGCTTCTTTACTTCTTTCTACACCTATTTTTTTCAAACTACATCTTCTGTTTTCACGAATACCTGCAGTATCTATTAGTTTTATCAGTACACCTTTTATATTTACATGTTCTTCTAAAACATCATAGCGTTGTTCCTGCTATATCTGTTACTATAGCTTTGTTTTCTTGAAGTAAGTTGTTTAATAAAGAACTTTTCCCTACGTTAGGACGACCGATAATAGCTGTGTTTATTCCTTCTTTTATTATTTTTCCTTGTTTTGATGTTTCTAATAAAGCTTCTAAACTATTTTTATACTTGTTGATTTTTCTAAAATAGTCTTTGTTGTTTCTATCTCTAAATCATCATACTCAGGGTAATCGATATTTACCTCTACAACGGCCAGTATGTCTAAAATTTCTGCTCTAAGGTTTTTATAAGTGTTGATAAACGCCCTTGCATTTTGATTATTAGCTATTTGACTCGCTTCATCTGTTTTACTCTTGATAAAATCTATAACAGCCTCTGCTTGTGTTAAATCTATACGTCCGTTTAAAAATGCTCTTTTTGTAAATTCTCCTGGTTCTGCCATGCGAGCACCGTATTCTAAACAAAGAGCTAGTACTTTTTGAATAGTTATTATTCCACCGTGACAATTTATTTCAACAACATCTTCTGTTGTATATGTTCGTGGTCCAACCATTTTTCACAAGCATAATTTCTTCTATTTTTCTTCTGTTTTTGGATCTATTATATTTGCATAATTTATCGTATGCGTTGGTAAACTTTCTACTGTTTTTCCTTTTTGGTAGACGAACTATTTTATCAGCAATACTAAATGCTTCATCTCCACTAAGCCTTCACAATCCCAATCGCACCCTCTCCAAGAGCTGTCGATATAGCACAAATTGTTTCACTCATGATTTTTCTCCTTTTTCTATATTTTTCTTTAAACTTTTTCAGTTTTTCTTTTATAAATTCTATATCTTTTTATTATACACTACTTTTCTATATTTTTCTTGAGAAAAGTATATGTTTAAATATAAAAATAAGGCTCAAGTCAGCCTTAAAAATACATAATAAGAAATATTTGTTTTACTTTCTCTAACCTCTCTATTATACCATATAAAAATTATAAGTCTTTTATTTATATGTTTTTGTGTTATGTTAAAAGGTGTAGATGTTTGTGTTAAATATATATTCTATCTCTATTTTTAATATATCTTTTTCTATTAAAGGGGGACTCTAATTATACAAAAATAATGTTCATATATATATTTTTAATGATAGACCTAAAAATGAAGATAAACCTCCTTTTTAATCAAGATAAAATAAATTATTATTTCTTATTCTACGATAAATTGTATGTCTATAATAAAGAAACATTAGCAGAAACGATATATAATTTATATGATTATAATATTTCTAATGTGGATATATTAATTACAAAAAAGACTAATAATATACCCTCTTTACTGGATATTATTTTTCCAATAGGAGGGGATTATCTTTATTAAATTTTTAATCTTTCTTTTTTTATTTAGATTATGTCTCTATAACCTATAAATCACAGCATATATACATAATATACTTCCTAATAAACACAGAATACCAGCTAATATTGTTGCTTTTCTGTATGTTTCTAAAAGGTAACTTTTTAAGTCTTTGCTTGTAATTTTAGATCCAGAAAGTAATTCGACACTATTCTAAATAGTAATTCAATCGATCCATACAACATACCTACTGTTGCTATTATTCCTCCGCTTTTCATCACTATTGTATTATTTGATATTATTATTAAACCTACACCTACCGTTAACAAAGATAATAATATTGTTTTCTTTGGCATAATTATTCTCCTTATGAACTGATATATTAACTATAGAAGGTTGAAATATCCTAAAAATTTTATAGTTTTTCTCTCAACCCTCATTCCATATTATTTATAAAAATAGTATATATTAGATATATTCCAACAATAAATGAGAATAGTCCACAACTTAGAGTTGCTGGTCTATATTTAATTTTTACTTCTTCTGATAAATTATCTAAATCTTTTTCTTCAAACCTGAACCCGCAAATAAATCTATTCGATTTTGGAATACCATATTATATCCTGTTATAAATGACATTATAGCTAATATAGCTGCCCCTGATTTCAACGAATAACTATTTTTCCATAATTCTTCCTACAACTATCAATAAAATAGAAATCCCTGAAAAATTAAAATTTGTAATTTTTGACATAGCTATTACCTCCTTAAAATTATAAATAAGAGAAATCAACTACATTATTATACTAATGCTTCACTATATTTTTATAAATTAATAATCTTAATTCATTACCAACATTTCACTTCCCATCTTATCCCTACTCTTAATTTTTATTATAACATCTATAAAAACGATTTCAATCAATAATATTATAAAAATTTTATCTTTTTTACAAAACATCTTTTTATTTCCTTCCTATATCGACATAATTCTTACTTTTTCTAATTTAATTAAATTTTAACTACTTCTTTAACTTCATATAAAGTAGGTAGTATATATTTATAGATAGTTAATAATATTTTTCATGATTCAAGCTTGCTACTTTTGCAAGCTTTTCTCCTTTATAGATATTTTGATTACAGTTATTTTTATATTTATAATTTTTAATTTAACTTTAATTATAGCTTTTAACTTTATCTTAAGTTATTACTATATAATTATAAATATAACAACACTTATATAATATATATTTTTCATGATATACGGCTCGTCTTCGGATGGGCCTTTCTCCTTTGTTGGAAAATAAAAAGTATCGAAAGAATTTACTCTCGATACTCTTTTTATTTTATCATATCTGCTTCTTCTATTGCTTGCTCTAAGTCATCTAAATCATAACTCTTTGGAAGTATTCCATAAGCACCATTAGCAGCTTGTTGACGATAGACAGGAACATGACCTACACTACTGCAAATTAATATTTTAGCCTTTTGGAAATTTTTGTGCAAATAGCTTTTGTAGCCTCTAAACCATCCATAATAGGCATACATATATCCATTGTTACATAGTCTGGTCTTATTTTACTATACATTTGAAGAGCTTTTTTTCCATCTTCTGCAAAATAATAGTTATATCCTGCTCGTTCTACTATTTCTGCCCACGACTTCTATAATAAGAACTATCATCCACAATAAGTATAGATTTTTCATCTTTTTCTCCTATTTTGCTGTAATAACTAAATATCTATATGGTTCTCACCACGAGATTCTGTTTCAACATTTTTATACCTGTTAGAGACATTATGAATAATTTTTACGTTCAACACTTGTCATAGGCTCTAATTCGACTGGTTTTCCTATAGATTTTTAGCTAAGTTTAACGCTAATTCTTCTAAAGTTTTACGACTTTCTCTATAATCATCACAATCTACTTCTATTCTGAAGAAATGAGAACTGAATTTTTAGCATAATTATTTACTAAAAATTGTAAACTATTAAGAGTTACCCACGTTTTTCCAATTATTAAACTAGTATTTTCTTCTGTTTTTATATTTAAAGTAAAGTGTCTGTTTCCATCTTCTGTAAAAATCTACAGTAGCATCAGGATATCCCATAGCGATAACAATATTTTTGTAAATAACTTACTATACTATCTTTTATTTTTACTATGTAATCTTCTCTTTTTTCTTTTTCTCCAATTACTTCTTGTGTTTTTCTTCTACTGCTTCTTCGTTTTCTACAACTACTTCTTCTTTAACAGTTTCAATTTCTACTACTTTTTCTTCTTGTTTTTCTTCAACAAGTTCTTCTACTTCAACTTCTTTAACTTCTTCTTGTTTTTCATCTTTTTAAATTCACTATCAAGTGGTGTTAATTTTACTTTTGCTTCTTGAATAGACCAAAAATACCGTACTTCCTCCCTCGATAACATCTATTTTCACTTTATCTTCTGATAATGCTAAGTCTTTTAATCCTTTTTTTAAAGCCTCTTCTACACTACTTGTTTCGTAAATATATTCTTTTCCCATTATTTAACCCTCTTCTCTTTTCTATATAATTTTGATTTTTAATACGTGATCTATGCTACTACCAACTTCTAAAAAGGGTAGTTCTTTTACTCCTGCACGCTATAATTATTATATCATAATTTTATATAGATTTTTCTTGTTTTAAATGTTTCTCTTATATATCTTTTGATTTTATTACGTTCGTGGGCTTTTTCCTAATTTTTACTAACAGAAATCCCTAAACGCATGTGTTCTAGTTTGTTTTTGATAATAAATTACAAACTGCCTATTAGCAAAACTTTGTCAATAATATTATCAAAATCTTGACTTCTTTTTACTCTGTATTCTTTTCATTTTAAAAACCTTTCTTAACACTAATATTTTAACAGTTTCTTTGATTTTTACAACTATCTTTATTGTTAAGGTTTTAGAGCTCTTTTACAATTATCAGTGTATTCTATAAAATTTTCTTATTTATATATATCTTCCGTATCATTTTTGATTGTTTATTTTTATAATCTTTTTAATTGTAATATAAAACCTATTATTATCAGTGGGAGTAGTATTGTAACTATATCTATTTTTATAAATAAAATATGAAACTATGTTAAAAAAATATCGTTAAAACTGCTGATATTGTTATTATTTGTCTATTTCTTTTTCTGTTATTGTTTTTTGTGAAAAATAACATTTTTGCAACGATAAATCCTATTATTATACCTGCAACTATTGTAAGTATATCCATATTATTCTACCTCCACTTTTATAACTTTATCTTCCTTTACTCTCTTTAAAAATAATTATACCATTATCACTACAAAATAAAAAGCACCACATAAGTGATGCCTTGTTGCAATTATTAAGCAGAAAGAACTTTTCTTCCTTTTGCTCTACGTCTTGCTAATACGTTTCTTCCGTTTTTAGTGCTCATTCTAGCTCTAAATCCCGTGTACTTTTTGAATGTTTTCTTTTGTTTGGTTGATACGTACGTTTCATTTTGTCCTCCTCGAGTTTTCTTCTTAGATAGATGTAATAACTGGTATATTTTATCACAACTTTTTCTTTTTAATCAAGGAAAAACCTTATTTATTTGAGATTATAAAAATTTTTAACTCTCATTCTTTTTATAAAAAGCATTAACTGTTTTTAACATTTTTCTTCTATATGTTGTGAAAAACAGGTGAATACTTCAAAAATATTTTTACTTTTTATATAGTTTTTTAACAAATTTTATAACGTTTTTAACAATTTAACAAACAAAAGTTTTTCACAGATGTTAATTATGTGTGAAAAACTTTCTAATCCTTTATTACTGTTTTTATTTTTGGTTAATAACTTTTGTTAATTATTCCCTATTTATTTTTATTTTCTTTATATCTTTTTCCACAGATATAAGCTAGTAGTTTTCATAGTTACTAATAGTTTTTCACAATCTGAATAACTTTATTTTTCCTATCTTCTTTTTTGATGATATAATTTATTAGACATTTTATTAAGGAGGGATTATTTTTGAGTAATTCCAATTTTTGTGGAGATTATTCTTCGTGAAATTAAAAATGAAGTAACTCCTCAGGGTTTTTGAAACTTGGTTTTCTCGTGCATCTATTGATAATGTAGATTTTATTAAAAAGCGCGTTGTTATTACTTAGTAAAGAACTTTTGGTTTCTCAGTACATTCAAGGTACTTATGATGCTAAATTAAAAGAAATCTTAAAAATAAATACTGGTCTTGATTTACATATAGACTATGATTCTTTTAGATAATCATGTTCCTATTCAAAGATTCTACAAGTTCTTTCGACAATAAAATTCCTGCAGAAAATATTATTAAACAAAATTTTCTACAAGGGATAAACCTTCTGGGGCTCAGCATTTTTATCAAAAACAAACTTTTTACTTTTGATGATTATAAACAACCTATTCCTAATAAAAATATTACGAACAGTAAGAAAAATCTTACATTGAATAAAATTATACATTTGAAAATTTTGTTGTAGGTGAAGGTAATGCTTTTACTCATAATATCGATGGAATGTTGCTGTAGAGCCTGGTGGAGTTTATAATCCATTGTTTATCTATGAGTGGTGTTGGATTAGGAAAAACACATCTTCTTCACGCTATCGGTAATGAAATGGAAAAATAATTTTCCTGATTTCAAGATTGAGTGTATTTCTTCTGAGAAGTTTTTAAATGAATTTCTTGCTTCATTAAACCTATGAAAAATAAAAATGTAGGTGCAGATGAAGATTTCAGACGTAAAGTATCGCGATGTTGATGCTCTTCTTATCGATGATATTCAATTTTTATCTGGAAAACAGAAACACAAAATGCTTTTTCCATACTTTTAACGAACTTCAGATGAATCAAAAACAAATAGTTCTAATAAGTGATCGTTCTCCTTCTCAACTTAATAGAGTTAGAAGATAGACTTGTTACGCGTTTTTAATCAGGTATAACGGCGGATATTACTCCACCCGACTTTGAAACTCGTATGGCTATTTTTGAAATATAAATGTGAACAATTTTGATATTCAATTAAGTGAAGAAACTCTTACTTATATTTCTAATAATATTTCTTCTAATATTAGAGAATTAGAAGGTGTTTTAAAACGTATTAAATTTACAGCTACTTCAAAAATCAACAACCTTCTTTAGCTGTTGCTGAAGAAATCTTAAGGGATACGCGCGTATTTCTCCTCGTAAAAACATTTTACCTGAAAAATATCCTTAACGTTTGTGCGGATTTTTATCGTATAAAACTTGATGATTTACTTTCTCTCTTCTCTGTAAAAAGAGGTTGTTAAGGTTAGAAATATAGCTATCTATTTTATGCAGAGAGTTAACTACTTTTATCTTTTTCCTGCTATAGGAGATTATTTTAATAAAGATCATACTTCTATTATTTACTCAGTAAAACAAAATAGCGAAATTAGTAAAGATGAAGAACCAGAACTTTTGAAGATATAGAGGTAATAGAAAGCGTATCGGAAAGATTTAGTAGTATGTTATAAAAGTTTTTATTCTAGTTATTAACAAGTTATTAACAAGAAAAATTATAAACTTATTTTATTTTTATAAGTTATCAACAGTTTTTAACAAGACTTATTATTACTATTATATTAAATATATATATTACTATAGGAGACAAAATGAAATTTAATAGAAAAATCTAATTTTTAGCTGGTTTAAATCATGTAGCTAGAGTTATAGCTCCTAATTCTCTAGAAATATTAAAAGGGATTAAATTAGAATTAAATGAAAATGTACTTGTCTTAAAAAGCAAGTGATTCTTTAGTTTCTGTCGAATTTAGTATAGATGCTTATGATGACGATAAAGAAATTATAACTATAGAAGAAGAAGGTCAAGTAGTTTTACCATCTCGTAATTTTATAGAAATTATTAGAAAAGCTCCTACTAATCTCATTGAAAATAGAAACTATAGATAACAATATTTTTAGCTTAAATCTGGAAAAAGTGAATTTAATGTAAAAGGATATGATGCTAATGAATATCCAGAATTTCCAGTTATATCTAAAGAGCATAGTTTAACTTTAGATGGAAAAAGTATTTAACGATATCATTAAAGAAACTGTATTTTGTACAGCACCAAACGATCAAAGACCTATATTAGAAGGGTTAATTTCACTTTAAATAATAAAGTTTTAACAGCTACGGCTACTGACTCTTATCGTTTAAGTGAGAAGACAAATAACTCTCTTGAAAAAGTAGCTAATGATAAAGAACTTTAATTTGATTATACCAGAGAAAAAGCTCTGACATACTTCCAACGTATGATAGAAGAAGAAGAGATCAAGTAGAAATTTTTATGAAAACAATAGAATAGTTCTTTACTATCAAAATGTAGTATATACTGTTTTACTACATTAGTGGGAATTATCCTAATACTAACAAGCTTATACCTACTGTCTTTGAATGTACATTTGTTTCAAATGGTAGAGAATTATTTGATGGCAATGATAGGGTTTTCTTTAATGAGTCGTGAGGATAAAGATGATATTATAAAAATTAATAGTAAAAGATAATGTTTTAGAAATTTCATCTCAATCTAAAGATTTAGGAAGTGCTGTGAAGAAATAAAAGTAGATTCTACTTTAGAGAGACGACGTATTTGAAATTTCTGTATCTGGTAGATATTTAAAGAAGCTATATATGCTATAGCATCTGAAGAAATTATTGGGAAATTTCTGGAGAACTTACTGCATTTATAGTTCAACCTGCAGATTATCACCGTGATATTATAGAATTAATTTTTACCTGTAAGAACTTATTAATTTTAATAAAAAGATATGTAGACTGAAAAATATTTTTATCAGACTACATTTCTTTTTAGCTGTAAAAATTCAGAATAAAAGAAAGGGAATAATAATGACAAAACAAACAAATAAAAGTGATTATATTATTAGGTATTATTTTTAGGGATGATACTAAGAACACCAATCACTTCAGTCGGAGCGATAATAGGTCCGCTAAAAATTATTATGAGATAAATAATACCGTAGCAGGACTAATAACAACTATTCCTCTTATAGCTTTTTGTTATTTTTAGTCCTCTTATGCGAAAATTTCTAATAAAATAGGATTAGAAAATACTATTTTTCTTGCAACAATAGTAGCTAGTATAGGATTATTATTAAGATTTTTATATAAATACTTCTGTATTTTTGTAACAACATTTATAATTGGTGTTGGAATAACGGTAGGTAATGTATTGCCAGGTTTAACTAAAAAGTATTTCCCAGAAAATTTAGGTGTTATGACAGGTTTTTATGCGGTAGTTATGAATATAAGTGCTTCTATAGCGGCTGGAATAAGTTATCCAATATTAAATACTAATGTAGGTGGTGAAAAATTTTTCGACAGGATTAGCAGTTAATATTTGGTTAATAGTTTCATATTAAATATAGTTATCTATGCATTATAACAAAAACAATAGTGAACGCATAATAGAAGATAAAAACTGGAGTAGCAGGTTATTTAAAAAGTCTCAAAATGTGGTCTGTAATGTTAAGTATGGGGCTACAATCAGCTCTATTTTATTGTAGTGTTTCTTGGTTTGCTGAAATAATGATTAGTAAAGGTTTTACTCCTAGTGAAGCTGGATTATTATTATCTATTAGTCAATTTGCCCAATTTTCGCTTCAACATTTTTAGTACCTGTTTTAGCAGAAAAATAAAAACAAACTTATAATACCTATTTTTATAGCCATAGGTTATGTAGCTTCTTTAATAGGGATGATTTATATTCATGAAACTTTGCATTGATGACAATTTATATTGTACTTTTTGCATTAGCTGGAGGAGGTTCATTCTCTTATGTGATGTACCTATTTTTCAGCAAAATCTAAAAATGAAGAAGAAGCGGCGGATGTATCTGGTCTGGCTCAAGCTGGTGGTTATTGATAGTGCTATATTCCTCCATTATGTAGGATATATAAGAGATATATTAAATTGGGATGTGGCAATATATATTTTAATAGCAACAGCTAGTTTATTATTTATAACATTAATACATAGTAGTTCTAAAAGGAAATATAATAGAAATAAAATAAATATATGAAAAAGATTTCATTTTATGAAATCTATTATAACTTTTTACTTATAAAAATAAAAATTAGATTAAAAGTTAAATTTAATAAAATTAATATAAAAATAAAAATACTCTTATACTATTAAATAAGCCGATATAAAAGAAAAAATAAAAATAAAGCGTTTTATAGAAATATTAAGTTATAACTTTCAAAAAATATATATATAAAACTAAAAACTCTTAATATTGAAATTAAAGCAATAAAATACTTTTTCTCAAAAGTTATGTTATAATTCAAAGGGAGATGAGTTAAAAATATTTAATGTGGGTTTAGAAATATTTTTCATTCATATAAAGTAAAATAGTAAAAATAATTACTTAAAATATCTAAAATTAAATAATACATTATGGAGGTTTTCTTATGAAAGCGAAAAATAGAAAAAGTAGTTTTAATAGGTGCTAGGAATGGTAGGAATGAGCTGTGTATCAACTATATTCAAGCGGTGTATGTGAAGAGTTAGATTAATCGACTACTTCGCAGAAAAAGCTGAAGGGAAGCAATGGACTTAAACCACGGTGGAGCTTTTAGTACCACCTATTAAAGTAACTTCTGTGGATATGAGCAGATGCTGATGCAGACATAATCGTAATTGCTGGTGGACTTCACAAAACCAGGTGAAACTAGATTAGATTTAGTTGACAAAAACATTAAAGTTGTTAAAGAAATGTCTGAACAAATCGTTGCATCAGAGTTCGATGGAGTTATCGTAATTGCATCTAACGGTAGACGTATTAACTAATGCATTACAAAATTTACTGATTTCCAAGACACAGAATCGTTGGATCTGGTACAACTTTAGGTCACTTCAAGATTCCGTTATATGTTAGGGGAGACAAATTAAATATTGCACCTAGCGTGTACGTGGATACATCATCGGAGAACATGGAATGCTCAACTTGCTGCTTGGAGTAACGTATATGTATACGGAAAAACAATTCGACAAATTCTTAGAAACTTTAAATTTACTAAAGAAGATTTTGCTGATGTTGAAGAAAAGATTATGCGTGCAGCTTACTAAGTAATCAACCGTAAACGCGCTACTTACTATGCAATCGGTATAGCATTATTCTACGATCGTTAAAGCTATCTTACGTGACGAAAACGTAGAACTTGCTGTAAGTGGATACTGTGATGGACACTATGGAATCGATGGATTATACATCGGTACTCCTGCTATCGTAGGACGCGAGGGTGTTCGTGGGAGTGTTGAATTAGAGGTAACTGAAGAAGAAACAGCTAAAATGCAACATTCAGCTAAAGTATTAAAAAGAAACTTTAGAAAAAGCATATAAATCTTTAGAAGCTTAATAGAAAACTAAATAAGAAAAAGAAGAGTTAGATTTCGACTATAAATTATTCTTATAGAAGAAGATTTAATTCTTCTTTTTTATATTCTTAATAAAAATATACATTATAGAAAATATAATTTTTGAAAAGGAAAATAGATTTAAATATTGTTTTCAAATACTAGACTTATTAGTTTGATACAATATAAGCGAATGAAAGGTTTTAGAAAGAAAACAAAAATAAAGCTATTAATATATATAATAAGTAAAGGACGAAACTATCGACAATAACGATATACGATGTAGCAAAAGAAGCTAAAGTCTCTATGGCGACAGTTTCACGTGTTGTAAATAATAATCAAATGTAAAAGAAGGCACAAGGTTACGTGTACAAGAGGTTATATTAAGATATACACCAAATGCAGTAGCTCGCGGACTCAGGCAAAAACAACAACAATAGGAATAGTGTTGTCAGATATAGCTGATTTGTCATCAGCAGAAGTAGTAAGTGGAATAGAATCAGTGGCGAATATGTATAAATATAATATACTTTTGGCGAATTCTTGCGATGATAAAGAAATCGATATATTTGCATCATTTGTAGAGTAAACAAGTAGACGGTATATGATTTATTTAGGTCATTCGTTATCAGAGCTCTAAAATTACTTAAAAGATATCAAAAATTCCAGTAGTATTAGCAGGAAATCTTGGAAATGATTCGGAGTTTTATGCAGTAAATATTGATTATGAGCAACTTATGATATTACTAAGGAATTTATAAAAAGGTTCTAAAAATATTTCATTAGTAATAGATCGATATGAAAGTCAAAAACTCAAAAGAATAATAAAGGATATAAAGAAGCGTTAGCTAAAGAAAAAGTTGAATTTAAACCACAACATATAATAGACGGATATAGAACATATATAAAGAAAGTAATAGATTATATAAAAATCATCACTAATATAGAAGCAGATGTAGTAATTACCATGTTTTGATGAAGAAGCTCTTGCGGTAATGCACCAAGCTCTTGATACAGGTATGAGTATTCCAGGTGAATTAGAAATAATATCACTAGAAAATACAAAATTATTAGATATGACAAGACTCAAAAAGATATCATCTATATTCCAACCTATGATATAGGAGCAGTTTCTATGCGTATATTAACTAAAAATAATAGATATAGAAAAAGCAAAACGCAAAGGTGAAGAAATAGATGAGGAAGAATTAGAAGAATTAAAAATTCATGAAATGAATCTTCCATATAGAATAATTCATCGTCAAACAACTAAATAAAAACTAATTTTTATAACATTTTTATAGAAGAAAAAGTTCAAGAAAGAAAAATAATAAATTTTGAACTTTTTCTTCATTTTATATTGACATCTGAATAAAGTGGTGCT
>BNJV01001717.1_pt1 | contig 52306 bp, 52 predicted proteins | sample 8540591 | NCBI WGS metagenome assembly BNJV01 (sample SAMD00202457, study PRJDB9452) | human saliva metagenome | host: Homo sapiens | reverse complement strand
TCCTCTTTCCTCAGGCCAGAACGGTCACGTCGATGTTTTCGATGGCGGCGACCAGGTCGCGCAGGAAGCGGGCGCCGTCCGCGCCGTCGATGACCTGGTGGTCGATCGTCAGCGACAGGTTGAGGCGCTGCTCCACGCCGATCGTGCCGTCGGCGGCCACGGTCGGGCGCGGGGTGATCGCGCCGACGCCCAGGATGGCCGTCTGGGGCAGGTTGATAACGGGGGTGAAGGTCTCGATACCGAAGGAGCCGATGTTGGAGACCGTGAAGGTGCCGCCGCTCAGGAACTCGGGCGACAGGATCCGTCGATGGCACCGCCGGCGAGGCGCTTGGCCTCGTCGGAGAACGCCTTGAGGCCCAGGGCCTGCGCGGAGCGGATGACGGGGACGAGGAGGCCGCGCGGGGTGTCGCACGCGAAGCCGAGGTGGACCTGCTCGAACTCGGTGAGGACGCCGTCCTCCAGGTGAGCGTTGAACACGGGGTACTTGAGCAGGGTGCGCGACACGGCGAAGCAGACCAGGTCGTTGAGCGTGATCTTGTTCAGGCCCAGGGACTCGTCGGCGTTCTTGACCTTCTTGCGCATCGCGAGGATGCCGGCGGCGTTCGCGGTGGTGTTGAGGGTCAGCTGCGCGGTGGAGGTCAGGGACTCCATCATGCGCTTGGCGACGACCTTGCGCACGCCCTTGAGCGGGGCGGAGGTCGAGGCGCCGGGGAAGTCGGCGGCCGCGGCGGGGGCGGCGACAGCGGCGGCGGGCGCGGCCTCGGCGGTGCGGCCAGCATCGGCAACGGACACGCGTCCACCGATGCCGGTGCCTTCGGCTGCGCTCACGCCGGCGGCGCGAGCGGCGGAGGTCAGGACGGGGCCAGCGGCGATCGCGGCGGCAACGTCACGCTCGATGACGCGGCCGTGGGGGCCGGAGCCCTCGGCGATGGCGGAAGCGTCGACGCCGTTCGACGCGGCGAGGGCGCGGGCGCGCGGGGAGACAGCGCCGGTGGCGCGCTCGGTTGCGAAGGCGGGGGCGGCGGCCTCGGGGGCAGCGGCCCGCTCGGCGGGAGCGTCGGCTTCGGCGGGGGCGCCGTCGCCACCGGGAACGAGGCCGGAGATGTCCTCCCCGGGCTCACCGACGATGATGAGCGGATCCTTCACGGGGACCTCGTCGCCTTCCTCCCACAGGAGCTTCAGGACGGTACCCTCGGCGGTCGAGGGAACCTCCATGGTCGACTTGTCGGTCTCGATGGACGCGAGCGTCTGGTCGACGGAGACGGTGTCGCCTTCTGCGATCATCCACTCGACGATGATGCATGACTCAACAGAGTTGCCCAGCTGGGGCATCACCACGATGGTGGCCATGTAATTCCTCCTAGACGATGCGCAGCTTCGTGCGCTCGGCCAATTCCTTGATGGATTCTTCGGGGATCTCATCGTCGGTGATGATTCCGGTGACCTCGTCGATCCCCATGAAGCTGACAAAGCCGGCTTCCCCATACTTGGAGGAGTCAGCGAGCAGCCACGTCTCTTGTGCGCGGGTGCGCATAATGGAGCCGACCTGTCCACCTTCTACGAGCTGGGTGGTCAGGCCGCGATCAACGCTGAACCCGTCGGTTCCAAGGAAGGCGACGCGTGCGTTGAAGTCATTGATGGCGCGCTCTGCGACCGGACCCACGAGGGACTCGGACTCGGCGCGGAAGTGCCCACCCGTCAGCGTGATGTTGAGGTTCGGGTTGGAGCGGGCGTTGGCGAAGACGAGCACGGAGTTGGTCAGGACCTGAACCCCGCGCTTGCCGGTGAGGTACTTGACGATGAGGGCGCAGGTGGTGCCGGCCTCAATCATGATGCGATCGTCATCGTGGATCATGTCGGCGGCGGCGCGAGCGATGCGCTCCTTGATCTCGACACGATCGTTCTGGCGCAGGTGAATGTTGCGGAAGGTGGTGGGGCGCGCTCCTCCGTGCGTGCGCACGAGGTAGCCCTGCTCGTCGAGAGACTTGAGCGATGCGCGCACGGTGACGGGCGAAACTCCCAGATCGGAGGCAAGCTGCGCCACGCTCACCTCACCCTCCCGGGCGAGGCGATCCAGGATGTAGTTCGTGCGTTCTTCTGCACGTCCCATGGGGCACCTCTTCACGGAATCAGCAACAATCTTTGTCGCTTTCGCTTTCGTTAGGAAAAGAATAGTCACTAAAACGAAAGTATGCAACATCACGAGAACAACATTCACACGCGTGCACCCACCGCGCACAAACGTTCAAGGCAACGCTGCCCATTCTTCGCAATTCAATGATATTGCAAGGATAAATGCGCTGGTGGGTGGCTCCCTCGAGCCACCCACCAGCTATGAAACTCTCAGCCCTACCCCGGAGCCACCATCCAGTTGAAACGAAAATCAAACGAAAGCGCTCGTCACCGATCCAACAAGGCGTGCCCTGGGGCGGCAAACGGGTTTTACTCCCCGGGCTGGCGAACGCCGACCGTCAGGAGCAGGTTGCCGTACAGGCGCTGCTCGCCCGTCGCAACGATGATGCCGACGTTCTCGTCGCGCGCGGCATCGTAGAAGTCCCATCGGGAAATCTCGCCGAACTCAACGCCGGGCAGGGCCGCGCGGAACTCATCGTGGATCGGAATCTCCACCGGATCAGCATCGGGGGCGGGGGTCATGATCTCTGCGCGCTCGATCGGAATCGTGCGCTTGAGGACATCGAGGACCTGGCTGACATCCAGGAGACCCGGGGCAAGGTTGAGCGAAATGAGTTCGCAGCGCGGGTTCACACCCGTGGTGTGCGGGTAGTTCGCGTCCGCCAGCAGAATCTTCGAGCCGTGGCCGGCGGCCGCGAGCGCGCGCAGGAACTGCGGGTGCGTCATAGGTCCATAGAGCATGAACGTGCCTTTCTTACAGGTGTGAACTGGCCCGGATGACCAGCTCGGGGTCGAGGACGATGTCCTGTGAGGGACCGCCGCCCATGAGCGATCGCACGAGGCGCACGGCCGTGCGCCCCAGGCGATCGAAGGGCTGGTGGATTGTCGTGAGCGGCGGTGCGTAGGAGTCCGCACCGTCGATGTCGTCGAAGCCGACGACCCGAACGTCGCGAGGCACCACTCCCCCGCGCTCGTAGATGTAGCGCATGGCACCGAGGGCCAGCTGGTCGTTCGCGGTCTGGATGCCCTGGGGCAGACGACCGGCCGCGCGCATGACGTCGTAGCCGTCGCGTGAGTCCCACGAGTCGGGCGCAAGGACGACGGGCTCGATGCCGTAAGACGCGCACGCCTGCTCGTAGCCGAGCCTGCGCATCTGAGCATCCGACCAGCCGGCCGGGCCCGAGATGTGGACGACGTCGGTGAGTCCCTGGGCGAGCAGGTGTTCGGTGGCCAGGCGCGCGCCGCGCACGTTGTCGACCGCGACGGTCGAGATGCCGTCGAGACCCTTTTCGCTCGTCAGGACGAGGACGGTCGGGAAGCGCTTACCCGATTCAATCGCAACGTCGATCGTCGGATCCTGGCCGCCCAGGATGATGACGCCGTCGACGTCGAAGGGAGCGAAGTCGCTGCGCAGCTGCCCGTCGGGCCCGTACGCGTAGGACAGGGACACGTGGTACCCGGCCTGCGACGAGGCGTTCAGGATCGACAGCAGCACACGCCCGTGTCCGTGAAACATGGGCGCCGCCAAGACGACGTGAAGGACGTTGGTGCGCTTGGCCGCGAGCGCGCGCGCCGCGTAGTTGGGCACGTAGCCCAGCTCCTCGACGAGTTTCGCAATGCGCGCACGCGTCTTTTCGGAGACCTCCGGATCCCCGCGCACGACGCGCGAGACCGTATTCGTCGAGACGCCTGCCCGTCGCGCGATGTCGGCGAGGGAGACCTTCTTAGCTGCGGGTCGGGACGTGGACATGGGTCGCTGCGCTGGCTGCAATGACGGAGGCGCGGTCTGCCTCGGCGAGGTCGCCGATGGTTTCGAGCTGGGCGAGGAGGGAACCGAAGGTCGAGGCCTCGATGGGGCCGCGCACAACGGTCACGCCGGAGATCTGGGCGGTCAGGTCGCACAGGAGGCGGTTGCGTGCGCCACCGCCCACGAGGTTGAGCTGGTCGGGGGCCTTTCCGGTGGCCTCGGTCAGCTCGCCGATCGCACGGGCGTAGCGGCGGGCGAAGGACTCGATGATGACGCGCACGTAGCCTGCCATGGAGTCGGGGCGGGCCGCGCCCTGGGCGTCCAGGGCCTCGTCGATCTTGCGCTGCATGTCTCCGGGTGTGGCGAAGGCTTCCTCGTCCGGGTCGAAAACGCCGGAGGCGGCGGGCAGCTCGCGCGCCTGGGCGACCAGCTCATCGGTGTCGGTGGGCGTGCCCTCGCGCTCCCACTGACGCTGAATCTCCTGGAGGATCCACATGCCCGTGATGTTGAAGAGGGGACGCACTCCCCCGTCCGTGCGGCCCTCGTTTGTAATGCCGAGGTCGAAGGCGGCATCGCTCATGAGGGGCTGATCCTCGATGGCACCGAGGACGGACCAGGAGCCGCAGGACAGGAAGTAGGCGCGCTTGCCTTCCTCGATGGGCAGGCCGTGCACGGCGCAGGCGGAATCGTGGGCGCCGCCGCGCACGACGGTGAGGGTTTCGAGGCCGGGGACAGTGCAGGGGCCGACGACGGTGCGGTCAGCATCAAGTTCGCCGAACCAGCCGCGCGGGATGCCGAGACGGTTGAAGACCTCGTCGTTGAAGTCGCCGCCGCCCGGGGTGAGCAGGCCGGAGGTAGAGGCGATCGTGCGCGACCATCCGACAACGCCGGTGAGTCGGTACGCGAAGTAATCGGGCAGGAAGAGGGCCGCGGCGACGCGCTGCGCGTCGGCGGGGTTTTCCTGCAGGTAGGCGAAGAGCTGGTTCGCCGTGTTGATGGTGGCCGGCTGGTTGCCGGTCAGGTCGAAGAACTCGCGGTCGCCGATGCGATCACGGAAAGCGTCGAGGGTGCGGGAGGTGCGCTCGTCGCGGTAGGCGATGACGTCGCCGACGAGCTCGCCGTTCTCATCAAGGGGAGCCCAGTCCACGCCCCACGTGTCAATGGAGACCGCGCGGGCGTCCGGGAACTGCTCAAGGGCCTTCTTCAGGCCGATGATCGTCTCGGCCTCCATCGTGGCCACGTCCCACGTGAGGGTACCGTCTTCGCGGCGGCGGGCCTCGTGCTTAAAGCGGTGAATGTCGGTGACGTCGAGGCGTCCGTCGTGCAGCGTTCCGGCGAGGACTCGTCCGGATGCGGATCCAAGGTCAACAGCAAGTACGGTGGTCATTGAAGGTCTCCTGCTCAAAACGCCCTCGCGCGGCGCGTCCCATCGTTGGGTTCTCGTACGGCTTTCCTCGTCGGCGAGGCCGGGGCCGGATCCCGGTGGTGGTACCCCTCGCGGGGGCGAGCCCGGCCGGGCTCGGGGAGAGAGGACACCCGAGCCCGACCGGTGGTTGCATCAGCGGTACATCGGACCGAAGGTCTCGCAGGCGCGGAAGTCCGCGCCTTCGAGGGACTCGGTGCCGAACAGCGACCACGCCTTAGGGACGGAAGATCCGCTCCTCGGGGACGTTGTGCATGTTGACCGGGATGCGCAGCATCGACGCCAGCGTGATGAGCTGACCGCCGATGTGGCCATAGGAGATCGCGCCGTGGTTAGCGCCCCAGTTGTTCATCACGTCGTAGACGCTCTTGAACGCGCCCTCACCCGTCAGGTTCGGGACGAACCAGGTGGTGGGCCACTCGATGTTGGTGCGCTCTTCGATGGTGAAGGCGACCTCGTCGGGCAGCTCGACCGTGTAGCCCTCGGCGATCTGCATGACCGGTCCGAGGCCGCGCACCAGGTTGATGCGGCACATCGTCACGGGCATCTCGCCGGAGGTGCGGAAGTGGGTCGAGAAGCCGCCGCCACGGAAGTAACCGGTCGAGGCCGGGTGGAAGGTCGTGGCCTCGAGCGTGGCGTCGCGGTCCTCCTCGGTCAGCTCATACCAGGGCTTGATGACGTTCTTGCCGTCGCGCACAGCCTTGCCGGCGCCGTCCAGCGTGGTCGAGCCGGAGTTACGCAGGTCGAGCAGACCGGCGGCAGCGCGGCCCTCGGGCTTCCAACCGGTGGCCTTCTCGATGGACTCGGCGCTCCAGTAGGTACGAACGTCGGAGAAGATCTGCGGCGTGTTCGTCAGGAGGTAGCCGAACAGCATCGAGGCGCCGTTGAGCGAGTCGTTCTCGGTGGCCACGACGGAGGGCTGGCGGATACCGGTCCAGTCGAAGTTCGTGTTGAGGATGGTCTCCAGAACGTCGCCGTTGGGGAAGTGGTCGGTCCACTGACGCTGACCCTGGAAGCCGGCCACAATGGCACCGTGGCCGCCAGCCTCTTCCTCAAAGCCCAGCTCGGCCAGGCGCGGGTTGCCGTGCATGAGGTCGCGGGCGATGAGCGTCATCTTGGTGACGAACTTCCACCAGTCCTCGTGCTTCTCCGGGTACTGCCACTCCGGCGGGTTCCAATCCTTGCCCTGCGTGAAGTTCTCGCGGATCCACTGGTACGCCTTCTCGTACTCCTCGGGGTCGTAGATACCCTCATCGATGCGGCGGGTGAACTCGGACATGTCGATGTACTCGTTGCGCATGCCGAGGTAGGAGCCGAAGAAGTCGGGGTTCACGACAGAGCCGGCGATACCCATGGAGACGGAGCCCATGGACAGGTAGGCCTCGCCCTTCATCTGAGCGACGGCCAGACCGGCGGTCGCGTAGTCGAGGAGGCGGGTGCGCACGTCCTCGGGGATGGAGGTGTCGTCAGCGTCCTGCACGTGCTCGCCGTAGATGCCGAAGGCGGGGATACCGATCTGAGCGTGGCCTGCCAGGGCGGCGGCAAAGGTACACGGCGCCGGGGCGCTCAGTGCCGTTGAAGCCCCAGATGGCGTGCGGCATCGCGGGATCCATGTCGGTGGTCTCGGTGCCGTAGCACCAGCAGGGGGTGACCGTCACGGTCAGGCCGACGTTGTTCTCGCGGAACTTGGCGGCGCAGGCCTGGGCCTCGTGGACGCGGCCGATCGTGGTGTCAGCGATGACGACCTCGACGGGGGCGCCGTCCGGGTAACGCAGGTTGGAGGTGAAAAGCTCGGCGACGGACTTCGCCATGTTCATGGTCTGCTCTTCGAGCGACTCACGAACGCCCTTGCGGCGGCCGTCAATAGTGGGGCGGATTCCGATGCGGGGGTGGTTTGTCATTATTCCTTCATCCCTCATGATGACGTCGATGTCGGGAGCGCGGGGGCGCACGCCCCCTCGGATCCTGTGAACAAAAAAGTGCCGGGTCCGCGGGTCCCGCCCCACGTGAGTGGTGCGGGACCCGCGGCGGGCCACCGGTTCAGTTTGTCACGTCCCCGGCCCCGGCCTCGTGCCCGATGGAGCTAACGGCTCACTCGTACAGGTTCGCCTTGATCTCAGCGCTGTCGATGTTGGTCTTGTCGTACCAGGCGAAGCCCGAGTCGATGACCTTGGGCAGCTCAGCGCCGTTCAGCGCGGCAACCGCAGCCTTGACCGTGTAGTAGCCGATCTTGACGGGCGACTGGGTCACAGCGCCGGCCTCGGTGCCACCCTTGATCGCGTCGATCTGGGTCTTGCCCGAGTCGAAGCCGACGACGGTGACGTCCTTACCGGACTCAGCAACACCCTGGACGATGCCGGAGGCAGCGGCCTCGTTGGAGCCGTACATGCCGACGATGTCGGAGTTGGCCTGGATGATGGACAGCGAGGTGTCGGCGGCCTTGGTGACCTCACCGGCGATCTGCTCGTCGAGGAGCTTCAGGCCGGCGGGAGCGTTGGCCGTGAAGTACTCCTTGAAGCCCTCGCAGCGCTGCTTGCCCGTGGTGGAGGTCGAGTCGTGGCAAACCATGCCGACCGAGCCCTTCTTGTCCTTGAGCAGCTCGATCATGTGCTTGGCGGCCTCGGCAGCGGCGGCCTTGTTGTCCGTCTGGACGGTGGTGACGGGGATGTCGGACTCAACACCGGAGTCGAAGGCGACAACCGGGATGCCCTTGCTATTGATCTCGTTCAGGAGGTCGGCGGCAGCCTTCGAGTCGAGGGCGGCAAAGCCGATGGCGGCCGGGCCGGAGTCCAGAGCGGACTTCAGCTGGTCGGTCTGCTCGGTCACCTTGGTCTCGTCCTGCGGGCCAACGAAGTTCACCTTTGTAGCCCAGCTCCTCGCCGGCCTGCTCGGCACCTTCCTTCACGGCCTGCCAGAAGCGGTGCTGGAAGCCCTTGGAGACCAGGTAGATGGTCTTGGTGCCGTCACCCTTGACCGCGGCCTTCTCCCAATCCTGGGCGTTGCCGGAGGTGTCAACCTTGGCGGAGCCGGAGGACGCGCTGGGCTTGGCGTCGGAGGAGGACGAGGAGGAGTCCGTTGAGGTCGTGCAGGCAGCCAGGCCCAGGGCCATGGAGCCGACGGCAGCGGCGGCGAAGATACGTCCGATGGGGCGCATTGGTTTTCCTTTCGTGGGGTGGCGGGGTCATTCCCGCCCTTGGTGTGTGTGAACCGACGTCGGTCCACGATGGGTGAATTGAATGGGTAAGAATCAGGCTGCGTTCTCGCGGATGCGACGCAGGTTGTCGATAACGACCGCGAGGAGCAGGACGATACCGGTGACGACGAACTGCCATTCGGCGGCGATACCCATCATCGTCAGGCCCTTCTTGAGGTCTCCATGAGGATCGCGCCGACCAGAGCGCCGGGGATCGAGGCGCGGCCACCCGACAGGGAGGTACCGCCGATGACGGCTGCGGCGATGACGTTGAGCTCCATGCCCACACCCTCAGCGGGCTGGACAAGGCCGTTACGAGCCGAGTACAGGATGGCACCGATAGCCATGAACGCACCTGCGACCACGTAGATGATGATCTTCCACAGGCGGACGTTGACGCCGGACAGGCGCGTCGCCTCTTCGTTGGAGCCGATCGCCAGCGCGTAGCGGCCCAGCAGCGTCTTGTTCATGAGGAAGGTCGCCAGGACCGTGAGGACCACGAAGATGATGACAGCGTTGGCAACGTAAGGGATGGGCATGCCGGAGGCAATGTACTTGTAGCCGGGGTTGGCGATGGAGATCGAGGCCTTGTCGGAGATGATCAGCGCCAGGCCTCGGGCGACCATCATCATCGCGAGCGTTGCGATGAAGGGCGGCAGGCCCAGGATCGACACGTTGAGGCCGTTGACCAGGCCGATCGCCATACCGACGAGCAGCGTCAGAACGAGGCCGAGGCCGAGCGGCAGGTTCATCTTGTCGCCCGCGAGGAAGACACCGGCCATAACGGCCACGAGGCTCAGGCCCGTACCAACGGAGAGGTCGATGCCCGACGTGGCGATCACGAATGTTGCGCCGAGCGCCATGACGCCCGTGTAGGCCGACTGAAGGACGATGCCCAGGTAGACCTCACGATTCACGAACGCGAAGTTGGGCACTGCAAAGCTAAAGAATGCCAGAACGACCAGCAGCGCCAGCGTCACGAGCAGCAGCTGCATGTTGTTCTTCATGAAGGTCTTGAAAGACGACGGCGCCTCCAGGCCCTTGTTATCGACGACGGCGGTGCTCACGCGTGTACTCCGTTCGCTTCTTCCTGGCCGACGGTGGCCAGTTCCATAATGTTTTCTTGGGTGGCTTCCTCATTGTCGAGGGTGCCGATAATGCGGCCGTGGGCCATGACGGCGATGCGATTCGCCAGACGCAGGACCTCGGGCAGCTCCGAGGAGATCACAATGATCGCCTTCCCCTGCTTCGCCAGCTCCTCAAGCAGCGTGTAGATCTCATCCTTCGCGCCCACGTCGATGCCGCGGGTCGGCTCGTCGAAGATCAGGATGTCGGCGTCGCGCTCCAGCCACTTGGCCACGACGACCTTCTGCTGGTTGCCGCCGGAGAGGCTGCGGACCTCGACGTCGACGCTGGGGGTACGCGTGCGCAGCTTCGCCACGTAATCCTTGGCGACATCACGCAGCTTCTTGGTCGCAACGACCGATGCGTTCGTGAAGTGGTCCATGGCGGCCATGCCCGTGTTGAAGGACAGGTCCTTGTCGAGGAGCAGGCCATACTGCTTGCGGTCCTCGGACAGGTAGCCGATGCCGTTCTTGACCGCGTCCGTCGCGCCCTTGATCGAGACCTTCTTACCGTGGACGTAGATGTCGCCCTCGGTGTGGGGGTCAGCGCCGAACAGCGCACGGGCGACCTCGGTGCGGCCGGCGCCGACCAGGCCCGCGAAGCCGAAGATTTCGCCCTTCTTGACCTCGAAGGAGACGTCGTGGACGACCTTGACGGTCGAGAGGTGCTCGACGCGCAGGACGGCCTCGTCGGAGAGCGGCTTGGTCGTGGGGCGCGCGTCGGCGGGGACCTCGCGGCCAACCATCATCTTGACGACCTCGCTCATAGGCGTCGTGGCCGTGTCCACCGTGCCGATGTACTTGCCATCGCGCAGGACCGAGATGCGGTCGGTGAGCTCGGTGAGCTCGGGCATGCGGTGCGTGATGAAGATCAGGCCGGTCGTCGGGCACACGAAGTCGCGCACCAGCTCGAACAGGGACTCGGTCTCGGTGGTCGTCAGAGGAGCCGTGGGCTCGTCCATGACGAGGATCTTCGAATCAAAGGACAGCGCGCGTGCGATTTCCACCATCTGCAGGCGCGCAACCGGCAGGTCGCGGCAGTAGGCGGTGGGATCGATGTTCATGTTGAGGCGCTCGAACAGCTCGCGCGCGTCACGGACCATCTTGCGGTCGTCGACGTAGCCAAACTTGGACGTGCCGGGTCGACCGATGTACAGGTTCTGGGCGACGGTCAGGTCAGGAACGATGTTGAGTTCCTGGTGGATGATCGACAGGCCGAGGTCACGTGCGTGCTCCGGCGACTGGATGTCGACCTTCTCCCCCTGCAGCCAGATCTCGCCGCCCGGGTCGGACTTGTGGATACCGGTGAGCACCTTCATGAGCGTGGACTTGCCCGCTCCGTTCTCACCGCAGAGACCCAAGACTTCACCGGGTCGAAGGTCGAGGTCCACGTCGGACAGCGCCTTCACACCGGGGAACGTCTTTGAGATCCCCTTTAGCTCTAGTAAGTTCGTCACTTCTCACCCCTTGGGTACCAGTAACTTCTCTGTTTCTGGAGTTTGCTTCCCCGGCATCGTTAACGCTAACGGTCACCGTTCCGGAGAATCGCCCTCTTCGGCGTCCCCTTAAGAGTAGAGCATCACAGTGGCCCGCGCGACCCAAATATCTGTGCACGTAATCAAATCGTAACCGAATGTCAGGACGATTTAGTCTGACATTTCCGCATGATCGCGCAGATTTTCAAGGATGGAATGCGCGACAGCATCCAGCCACTCCTGCTCGACCACGCAGTCTTTAATCAGTACCTTTCCGCGTGTCGAATCGTGAGGGATCCCCTCTCGTTCCCACTCGAAAAATCCCTCACCTCGCACAGTTGTCGGAAAAGTTCCGTGAACGTTCACGACGCGCCACCACGGGACTCCACCTCCCCAGTCGTGCATAATCCGCCCCACGACGCGCGGACCGGTACCGACCGCACGGGCGATCATCCCATAGGTGGCCACTCGCCCCTCGGGAATTTCCTCCACCACCCGCAGAACAGCCTCGACGAGTTCTTCCCTCACAGCTTGATCATCTTCTCCACGGCCCACAGGACCTCACGCGGATCGATCGGGACCACGGCGAGGTCCGTGTCCGACAGCGGTTCAGGTGCACGGTCGGGCGATTCAGGCAGCTCCGGTTCCACAATCTGCCGATCATCACCGAGGGACGCCTCCTCCGCCGCACCTCGCCTCCTCCGCAGGCTCCGGCGCCTGCTCGGGCGACCCCGGCCTCGTTGAGAAGCCTGAGCCCCCTTCCCCCCACCCTTGCGCGTCGCAGGCGCGGCCCCATCCCCAGGGGGCACCCACCGCTCATCGGAGGGTTCCTGCTCGAACGCGTCGCCCACCTGATAGGTGACGCCAGAACAATCCAGGACGCGCAGATGCGCACACGGCTCTTTCCACGCGCTCTCAGCACGGAAAGCCAAGAAGGCAAAGGCGTGGAAGTCCGCAGCATTCAAGGCATCGGCGACGGTCGACCCCGCGGGAGCCACACAGGAGATGTCGCGCATCGCGCGGAAGGTATTCCATAGGGGCTTGGCTCCCAGCTCCATGGTCTCGGCGGGCAGCCAACGCAGACCGTCCACTGTGCCCGTGCGCGGGCCAAGGCGCGTGAAGCCTCGGACGAAGCCGACGACCTCGCTGGGGAGGATCTCGTCAACCTTGACGACGCGCGTGCGATGCAGCTCCACGAGCGCACGGTCCCTACTCAGCCACACGCGCATGAGACGAGGCTTCTGCGCGGCCTTCGAGTGCAGGGCCCACACATCGAGGCGCATCGTCGCCCACGAGGTCGGGGCCAGCTCGCGCCTCGGCTGAAGCGCGTCAGCGGACGCGTCCAGCATCGCCAGGTAGGCGCGCTTATCGAGCATCACCTTTCCCAGCTGAGCGTCATGGAAACGCCGAGGGAAGGAAGCTCCGCGTTCCGGGCGTCCCCAGATGCTCGAGGCCGCCACGAGACGACCCGCATCGCCACTCCCCCGCGGCTGGTCCAGCCACTCCCGCCAACGCTCTCCGAAAGCGGCGTAGCGCTCTCGCATGCGCTTCTCACGCTCGATGGCACTCTCCCTGGGGGCGACGGGCGCGCGCTTGCGCTTGCGCGGCCGCTTCGCAAATTTGACAATCGCCTCGACGATCGTGGCCGCAACGAAGGCGATGATCAGAATGTGGTAGACGTGATCAGCGATCGCCTGCATCCACTCACTCCTCCCGATCAACAAAAAGCCCCGAGTTCACGAGAACTCGGGGCATCTGCTCCTGCGACTGGATTCGAACCAGTAACCGTCCGATTAACAGTCGGATGCTCTGCCGTTGAGCTACGCAGGATTGCGACAAGAGAAGATAATAGCAGAGACTATTCGGAACTGGCAAGCCAGATACGGGCCTGAAGCTATGCTGCGCATCACTGACGAGCATGTGTCGTCATAAGCACTCACTCCCACGCGGGACTCTCGAGGTCCACTCCTTGCTGCCTCGCAACCGCCTCGATCGCATCGGCGAGCCACTGCGCGAAGCCAACCTGCTGCGAGTCGTAGTGTTCGCGGAATCGCTCGTCGTGTATGTACGTGCGAGACATGATGTTGTGCTTGGCAGGCGTGACCGGAAAGAACTCACTGAGAGCTTCTCTATGTTCCTCGACGAGGCCGGCCGCCCTCTCGCTGTCAGGAGCGGCGCCATCGCGAATCGCATCGATCATCCTGCGTTCAATGTCATGGAATCGCTCAGCATTCTGCCGCCAGTCGGCGGATTGCCACGAAGCAGTGCGTTTACGCGATTCACGCCAGTCGTCGGTGTCTCCATAGCGCTCCTCGGCCTCGCTCTGGTGCGCCGCAAAGTTGGCCTCCCCCAAGATCTCCCCGATTTCTTCCACGGTGAGCGCCTTGTCATTCATTGCATCCTCCAAAGCATGTCTAGTGCTTCGATCATTACGTCCGTCTCACGACGGTGAGCGAGAAGACTTTCTCTTTGTCTCTTCAAGTGTTCAATCGCCGTGTCTCCAGAATCGAGCAGAGACTTAATATCTATGAGTTTCATGCCCGTCGCCCGATAGATGATGATCCTCTGGACTCGGGCACAATCCTCAGGCGAATAGAGCCGGTAGTTCGACCAGCTCCGCGCGGCGGGAGCCAAGAGCCCCTGCGCTTCCCAGTGGCGCAGCGTCCGCACAGTCAGCGAGAATCGCTCGGCCACCTCTCCGACCGTGTAGAGAATGGTGTCGTTGCTCATGAGATCGATTCTGACCCCTGACGCCGCGTCATGGTCAAACGGAAGAACGTTGCCGCTTCATGATCACGTGGAAGAAGGTTCCAGCGTCGTGTCCACTTGAAAAACACGCCAGAGAACGCGGGCCCGCCGATCGAGCACGCAGATGTCCCTGACCTGGCAGGTGACGATCCGGATAGGTTACGACGATCCGGATAGGTTAATAAGCTATCCGGATGCTCACAACCTATCCAGATAGCAACAACCTATCCACTTACGCAGCCTGATTCAGCCAAAAGGCTGATTCTGGGCGTTTCCACTCGATCGGTCTGCAGTTTGATGACTACACCGCTGCAAGTCGCGGGCTGACCGCCGCCAATTGGGGGGAATTGCATCACTAGAACCGCGACACGCCGACGACACGCCGACAGACAGCTCCTAATGCTGCCAAACCCCCATCGCTACCGGTGGGGTGCCGGAGGGACCGGAAGGCCTGGCTGCGGTGCCCGTGGGCGGCGGCAGGGCCAGGCTGCGGTGCCCGTGGGCGGTGGCGGGGCCTGGCCAGGCAACACACAGACACCCCCGACCGATTGGAGGCCGCCGCGAGGCCTGCGGGGCCTGGCCGGGCTTCGAGCCGACGCGCCGAGCGAAGCTCGCGGCGCGGACGGCGAGCGGGCGGGCAGCGCGCGGCGGCCGGAGATCTGTCGGGGCAACAAGCAGCAACTCGCGGCGCGGGACGGCTCGCGGGCGGGCCGCCGCCCACGGGCACACAAAGCAGCCCGGCCCAACTAGACCACGCGGCGCCCGGAACACCCGTGAGGCCACAAGCAACAAAAGTAGGAAGCCGCCGCCCACAGGCACAACCAGCAGCCCGGTCCCAGACATGCGAAAACCCCGCCCCGCAGATGCGGGACGGGATTTTCGCTACCCAGTCGGGTATGAAGTCTGAACGAGTCAGACGGGGAAAGTCACTTAAGGGTGACCTTGCCGCCGGCCTCTTCGATCTCAGCCTTGGCCTTCTCGGCGTCTTCCTTCTTCGCGGCGGGGAAGATGGTGGAGGGCGCGGAGTCAACCAGGTCCTTGGCTTCCTTGAGGCCCAGGCCAGCCAGGTTCTTGACGACCTTGACGACGGCGATCTTCTTGTCACCGGCGGACTCGAGGACGACCTCGAACTCGTCCTTCTCTTCGGCGGCGGGGGCGTCGGCGGCCGGGGCGGCAACGGCGACGGCTGCGGGGGCAGCGGCCTCAACGTCGAAGGTCTCCTCGAAGAGCTTCACGAAGTCGGAGAGCTCGATGAGGGTCATTTCCTTGAAAGCTGCGATGAGCTCGTCATTGGAGAGCTTAGCCATGAGTGGCATCCTTCCTAATTGGCCTGCACGAGTGCAGATTGTTGGTAGTTTCACGCAGCCGGGGTGGCGGCGTGGAACATGGCCTGTCTCGTCAGGCCGCCTCGCCCTGCTTTTCGCGCAGAGCATCGATGGTGCGCACTGCCTTGACGGGCAGAGCGTTGAATGCGAACGCCGCCTGACCAATCTTGGCCTTGAGGACGCCTGCAGCCTTGGCCAGCAGGACCTCGCGGGACTCGAGATCGGCAAGCTTCTTGACACCCTCGGCGCTCAGGGGAGCGCCGTCCATCGCGCCGGACTTCAGCACGAGGGCGGGGTTGTCCTTAGCAAAATCACGCAGGGTCTTGGCAGCCTCAACGGGCTCGCCGGAGACGAAAGCGATGGCCGTGGGACCCTTGAGGTCCTCAGCCAGGAAGTCGAGACCGACCTCCTTGGCCGCCAGGCGCGCCAGCGTGTTCTTTGCCACGGCGTAGGTCGCGTTCTCGCCCAGGCCGCGACGCAGCTGCTTGAGCTGGCCGACGGTCAGGCCGCGGTACTCGGTCAGCAGGACAGCGTCGGCTGCGCGGAAACGCTCCACGAGCTCGGCAACTGCTGCCACCTTGTCGGACTTCGCCATGGTCCTCCTTCCAGATACGTGACCGTAGGCAAGAAAAAACCCGACACGCAGGATCGTGTCGGGCATACGCTCGGTTGCAGCACAGGGCTGCTCACTCACCTGCGTTGGATTTTCCTCCACTAGCGTGGACACCAACGGTCTTCGGCACGGATCAGCTTAACAGGCCATGCAATAGCATGCAAGCAACGGGGCGAGCATCACAGACGAGGCCGGGGCCGGCCGCGCGCTCAGTCCGCCGCTGGGCAGATGCGCGAGGCCGGCCCCACCACCAGTCAGACGAGCTTCCACCCCGATGCCCGCGAGCGCGCGTCCCAGAAGGCCCGGTACTGGCCGTCCGCCTGCGAGTAGAGCTCTGCGTGCGTGCCGATCTGGGCGACGCGGCCTCCCTCGTCGAGGACGACGATCTGGTCGGCTGCCGTGATCGTATCGAGCTTGTGGGCGATGACGATGAGTGTTGCGTCGCGTCGCAGGGCGGCCATGGCGTCGGTGATGCGTGATTCGTTCTCGGGGTCGAGGGCGCTCGTGGCCTCGTCGAAGAGGACGATGGGCGCGGCCTTCAGGAGCGCGCGGGCGATGGAGACGCGCTGGCGTTCGCCGCCTGACAGGGCTCGGCCGGCCTCGCCGACGGGGGTGTCCCAGCCGAGCGGCAGGCGCTCGACGATTTCGCTCACTCCGCTCAGGCGTGCCGCTTCCTCAATGTCCGCAACGCTCGCATCGGGGTTGCCGACGCGAACGTTGGCCTCGAGAGTGTCGTCGAAGAGGTAGACGTCCTGGAAGACGAGGGAGAGCTGCGCCATGAGGTCGGCGGTGTCCCAGTCGCGCACGTCGCCCCCTCCCACGCGGACCCTGCCCGCATCCACGTCATAGAAGCGTGCGATGAGGCGCGCGATCGTGGTCTTGCCGCAGCCGGAGGGGCCGACGATCGCCGTCATCGTCTCCGGTTCGACGCGGAAGGACACGCCTTGCAGGACGGGGTGGTCGGCCTCGTAGGAGAAGGACACGTCCTCGAGGGAAACCGACGAGCCCGACGAGGCCGGGGCCTTGTCCGCGCGTCGCACGCCCTTGGGGGCGGGCAATTCGGGGGCGGAGAGGATCTCGTGGCTGAGATCGAGGACCGGGCGCCGGGTTTCGAACGCTGAGGTGAGCGTCCCGATGTCGACAAGGATCTGCGTGAAGCGCAGGAGCAGGCCGATGGAGACGACGGCCTCCACCGGGCCGAAGGTACCTGCGATTGACAGCCAGCCAATCGCGCAGATAAGCGTCACGACGACGGTCTGGGCGGCCATGCCGTTGACGATCTGGCCAACCGTCTCCCTCATGAGTGAGCGTCGCGCGGCCACCCCGTATGCGTCCTCTGCTTGCACGAGGGGCTCGTAGGAGGAAGATCGTCCACACGCGCGCAGGGCACCCTGCTTGGTCGCGTATTCGACGATGCGGTGGGACAGCTCGCGAGCGGGAGGTTCCTTGAGGGCGGCCCCCGACTGCAGGCACCGGCGCGCCACCCACACTCCCCCACCGATGACCGGGATCGCTGCCACGCACACCAGTCCGAGGACCGGCGAAAACACGGTGATGCCAACGAGCATCGTCGCCGAGGTGACGATGGCGGCGATGAGGGGCGAGTACATGTGCGCGAAGATCTCACCCAGAACCATGAGCTCACGCGAGACGAGGCGCGAGGTCTTTCCGGCCGTGTCCGCGCGGAAGGATCCGAGCGGAAGGGATGCCACCTTGTCACCGATCGCTCGGTGCATGTTCGACAGGAAGTCGAAGGCCACCGAGTAGGAGCGCATGGCGAGCAGGTACTCGACGACAAAGGAGGCAAGGGCGCACACGCCCAGCACAACGAGCCAGGCACGCAGACTCATGCCCCACGCGGGATTCCCCGAGGTCAGGGCCAGTGCGGCCGAATAAAAGCAACCAGGGAGACCCCGCGCACCGCTCCGACGACACAGGACAGCACGGTTGCTTGAAGGAAGTCGGCTCGTCCCTGCTCGGAGAGGGGTTCGCGCAGCCGGGGGATGAGGTCGAGCATGTCAGTGTCCTTTCGCGGGTGCGCTCATGCGACGCATGTAGGGATGATCGGCGAGCTGGTCGGGCGTGCCCAGCGCGATGAGACGACCAGCGTCGAGGATGGCGATCTGGTCGACGCCGACGATGGATGCGGCGCGGTGCGCGATGACCAGGACCGTCTTTCCCTGCACGAGGCGGGTCAGCGCCGCCTGGATATCGGCTTCGGCTTCCGGGTCGGTGAAGGCCGTGGCCTCGTCGAGGACGAGGATGGGGGCGTCGACGAGGAGGGCTCGCGCGATCGCGATGCGCTGCGCCTGGCCACCGGAGGGGTGGGCGTCCTCCCCGATGACGCTGTCGAGGCCTCGGGGCAGGGAGCGCAGGTAGTCGTCGATGCGCGCGGCCCCTGCGGCCGCCCACACCGCTTCGTCGCTGGCGCCCGGAACCCCCAGCGAGATGTTATCGCGCACGGAGATGTCGAGGAGTTGCGGATCCTGGAGCACGAAGGAGACGTGCCGGTAGAGAACGTCGGGGGCGATGTCGCGAGCATCAACACCACCAATGCGTACGCTTCCACTGTCCGGGTCAGCGAAGCGCGCGACTAGCGTCGCAAGCGTCGACTTTCCTGATCCGGAGGAGCCGACGAGTGCAGTCACCGAGCCCTCGGGGATCGTCAGACTCACGTCATCCAGCGCGAGGGTTGCCCCGTAGGAGAAGGACACGCCATCAATGTTGATGTCGGCTCCCTCCGGCACTGAACTCCCCTCGGCGGGCAACGGGGCGACCGATAGTAGGTCCACGATGCGCAACGCGGCGGCACCGGCGATCTGGTAGGCCCAGGTCGTCGTACCCAGCACCTCGATGGCCGCCGGGATGACGAGGGCAATGAGAGCGCAGGTGATGACCTGGACCGGACTGACGATGCCCGAGGCCGCGAGCGCGGAACCCCCCGCCGTCGAGACGAGCAGGATCAGGGAGGGAGACACGGTCGCCTGCCCGAGCGCGGACCCCTCAGCAGAGGGCCGCACCAGTCGACGTAGAAGCGCGAGAAGTCCTCGGCGGCCCGGGTGAATCGCTCGTGTGAGCGCCCGACGGTTCCGAACGCCTTGACGACGCTGATGCCAGAGACAAACTCAACCATCGTGGACGAGACCCGCGTCAGGTGTCGGTCCATCTCGGCGGTCTTTTCCCCCATGCCTCGCATCATCCACGCATTGAGGAGTCCATAGAGGGGCAGCGTCGCGATCGAGAGGAGCCCGAGCCGCCAGTCGACGACGAAGGCGTAGATGAGCAGGGAGACTGGCGCGCTGATTGCGGCCGCGGATTCGACGGGGGCGTGTGCGATGACCGTGTGTACGTCGTGTGTGTCGTCCTGGATGGCCTTGCGCACGGCCCCCGAGTTCGTGGAGGTAAACCAGGCGAGGGGTGCGGCGGCGAGGACGCCCACCATGCGCGAGCGCACGATGTGCCCGAAACGCACGTCCGCGAAGTGGGTGACGGTCAGCGCGACGAAGTAGATTCCGTAGCGCGCACCAAATGCTCCGATAAGCCACATAAGCAGGCTGATAACCTCACCTCGGTCAGGTGAGACCCCCGAGCGCGCTGCCTCCAGCAGTACCTCCCCAAGCTGGACGAGGATGACGTAGGGGGCGACCGCGAGCGCACCGTAGAGGAACCCGAGCACTCGGGCAACCATCATGGACCCACGGATGGGGGCGGTCAGTTCCTTGAAGGCACGCTGGCCCGCCAGGTGAGCTGCGCGCGGGTCCTCCGTGCGCGCGTCGTTGGCGTCGGGTCCACTCGGGGACGAGGCAGTGGCGTCCTCGCGCTCGTCGGTGTCGGTCATTGGGGGTCTCCTTCGCGGGCGCACGTGGCGCCCATCGGCGTGAGTGTGATGAGTCGGTCCGCACAGGCCGAGGCGAACTCACCGTCGTGGGTGACGACGATGACGGCCGCGCCTTCGTCGGCAATGCGGCGCAGGGTGGACGTGATGGAGGCGAGGTGTCGGGCGTCGACCCCTGACGTGGGTTCGTCGAGGATGACGATGCGGCGCCCGGTGGCTCGCGCAGCTGCAATGACGAGGCGCTGTTTTTGTCCACCCGACAGGCTCAGCGGGTGACGATCCCCCAGGTGGGCGAGGTCGAAGTCAGCCAAGAGCGCCTCACCGGCCTCGCCGCTCGCCTCCGAGGCCCCGATCGTCAGTTCACCCGCAAGCGTGTCGGAGAACAGCTGACGTCCGGCGTCCTGCATGACGAGCGCGCACGCCGCTCGGCGCTGCCGTCGACTCGTCGTCTGTCCGTCCAGGGTGATCGTTCCGGAACCGGGGCCGGCCAGACCGCATAGCACACGCACGAGGGTCGTTTTTCCAACGCCGTTCACTCCCGCGATGCAGGTGATCTGCCCGGCAGGAAAGTCGGCGCTAAACCCTTCGAACACGGGAGTTTTCCCGTAGGAGAAACTCAGATCCCGGCAGGACAGGCGTGCTCCCCCATCAGGCGAGGACTCATTCTCGGAGTCCCGCGAGAGCGCCCAGGCCTCGGGCGGGCCAGGGTCCACGAGGGTCCGCAGTCCGAGCGACCTGCGTTCCTCATCGTCCATCGAATAGAATTCCTCGCCGCTCCAGCGACGCCTGACCTCTCCGTCCTCCATGAGGAGAACCTGGTCGGCAAGCCCCCGCAGGAAGTGAAGGCGGTGCTCGACGACGACGATCGTCATCCCCTGCTCTTTGAGGATCGCGAGTGCGCGTCGCACGTCGGCGATGGCGTCGGGGTCCAAGTTCGACGTCGGTTCATCGGCGAGGAGGACCGGCGCCCCGGAGGCAAGCGCGCAGGCGAGCGCTACTTTTTGGAGCTGGCCGCCCGACAAGCTCGACAGTTTCCTGTCCATCAGGTGCGAGATACCCATGAGATCGGCGGCACGCTCGCTGCTCTCGATCAGGGCCTCGCGGTCCCGACCGTAGTTCTCCCCGCAGAAGGCCAGCTCCTCGGCGACGGTGTCACAAAAGAACTGTGTGCGCGGGTTCTGGAAGACCGACGAGCACAGGTGACCGACCTCGGTCAGGGGAACCTCGGCGAGGTCACGCCCGTTGATCCGCACCACGCCTTCGAGCTCCCCCGGCGTCATCTGCGGGACGAGGCCGGTGAGCGCCCGCATCAGCGTCGACTTCCCGCAGCCGGAGGCCCCGCACACGAGGGTGAGGGTGCCCGGGCGGACAGACAGATCAACCCCGCGCAGGGCCTCCACGCGCTCCCCCGTCAGCTCACTCACGTAGGAGAAGGACAGGGATTCAACATCAATCACGGCAGGACTCCCAGGTATGCACAGGTCTCGATGGCGACGACGCCTGCGACGCACGTCAGGGCGAACACGTCCCATGCGGTTGCCCGCAGCCGCGTCAGCGAGGTGGGACGCGTGGACCCACCCAGGCCGCGAATGACGCTCGATGCGGCCAGGTCGTCGGCCACGCGCGCGATAGAGGACAGCAGGGGAACCAGAAAGCGCTCGGCGATCACGAGGGGGTGACAGACAACTCCGCGCACCCCGAGGTCGACGCCGCGCATCTCCATCGCCTCGCGGATGGCGACTGCCTCGGCTCCCACTGTCGGCAGGACACGGAACGCAACGACGAGGGCATCGACGAAGACGCGCGGCAGGTGAACAGCCCGCAGCGCCGCCTTCATCTGCCCAATCCCGGTCGTGCGGTACACGTAGAGGGCCAGGCCGAAGCCCGCGGAGAACCGCGCAAACCAGAACGCGATCGCGCTGCACGTGCCAATCACAAGGACCACGGCACGCGGCGACCCCACGGCCTCGAGCCACGCGACGAGGAGGGGCGAGCCGAGGCTCAACGCGTCGCAGACGAGGCACCCGAGCCCGGTACGTACCGCCGCCCGACCACCAACCTCCCACGCGAGGGCGACCACCGCGAGCAGCTGCACAGCCAGCAGCGTGGACGTGGGGCTCGCGCGCATGACGAGCGCGTTGAGGACGAGGAGGGCCAGCAGTTTTGTACGCGGATCAAGCCTGCTCGTCGCCTCGCCTGGGGCGGCCTCGGCGAGCGAGATCTCAGGCAACGCCGGCCTTCGCGAAGTGCTTGCGCAGCAGGAAGCGTCCGATGAGTCCACCGATGCACGCGACGATCATCGCGACGACAACCCAACCGCCGATAACGGCGGGGCTAAAGAGCGCACGCATAGCATCCGCGTAGTCCTGGCCCATCTGGGACGCAACGTCCTCGTAATAGGGATCCGGAGCGAAGAAAATGGGGGCAAGCGGACCGATCATCCACAGGGAGAACAGCATGTATGCGGCGATGTTTCGAGGGGCACTCACGTAGCCGCCACCACGTGCGATGAGATCACCCAGGAAACCGAGGATCAGGGTAACCGGAATGGTCACCCACGCGTGCCCGGTCACCACCATCAGGAAAGCAACGATGCCTCCCATGATCGTCAGTGTGCCGAACATACGCGAACGCACCAGCATCAGCATGACGACCGATCCGTTGAGCAGCAGTCCGACGATCCATCCGACGAACATGAACGCCGGTCCGAAGAAGCCCAGCATTCCCGAGCACCACATGAGGACGAAGTAGACGGCGGTGAAAGCACCGATCGTGACGGCCGAGCGCGCCTTTGTGACACCCGAACCCGCAACCTGAGACATTATCGTGACCCTTCACGAATATAGGTTTATAGAAGCGAATTAAGGTTACCCTATTCTCTAGGCGGATTATGTGACCTATGTCCCTCGTTTCACCGTCAGGCACAGATTGATCAAGCCGCAGACTCTACTAAAAAGCCGGGCCCCGCGCAGCGGCGCTGCGCGGGGCCCGGATGCTTGATCAGCGAGCGAGGCTCACTTCTCGATGAGGTCCTTGACCTTGGTGACATCCAGCGGGATGCCGGGGCCCATCGTCGTGGCGACGGAGCCCTTGAGCAGGTAGCGGCCCTTCGAGGAGGTCGGCTTGAGACGCAGCACCTCGTCCAGGACGGCGGCGTAGTTCTCGGTCAGCTGCTCGGCGGTGAAGGAGGCCTTGCCGACGATGAACGCCAGGTTGCCGTGCTTGTCGACACGGAACTCGATACGACCACCCTTGATCTCCTTGACGGCCTTCGCGACGTCCATGGTCACGGTGCCCGTCTTGGGGTTCGGCATGAGGCCACGGGGGCCGAGGACGCGGCCGAGGCGGCCGACCTTGCCCATGAGGTCGGGGGTAGCAACGGCAACATCGAAGTCGGTGTAGCCCTTGGCAACCTTCTCGATGAGCTCGTCGCCGCCGACCTCGTCGGCACCTGCGTCGATCGCTTCCTGAGCGCGCGGACCAACGGCGAAGACCAAGACCCGGGCGGTCTTGCCGGTGCCGTGCGGCAGGGAAACGGTGCCACGGACCATCTGGTCCGCCTGGCGGGGGTCGACACCCAGTCGGAAGACGACCTCAACGGTCGAGTCGAACTTGGTGACGGTGGTCTCCTTGGCCAGCTTCATGGCCTCGAAGGGGGTGTACAGCACGTCCGCGTGGACCTTCTCGGCCGCTGCGCGGTAGCTCTTGGAGCGCTTGGTCATTCTGCTTCTTCTCCTTGCAGTCGTGGGTGTCGGGCAGCGCCTGCCCTACCACGGGGGGGTTGGTTGAGGTCAGCCCTCGACGTTGATGCCCATGGAGCGGGCGGTGCCGGCGATGATCTTGGCCGCAGCCTCGACATCGTTGGCGTTGAGGTCAGCCATCTTGGACTGGCCGATTTCGCGAGCCTGATCCATCGTGATCGAACCAACCTTGACGGTGTTGGGGGTGCCGGAACCCTTCTGGATGCCAGCAGCCTTCTTGATGAGCTCAGCGGCAGGGCGGCGTCTTGAGGACGAACGTGAAGGAACGATCCTCGTAGACGGTGATCTCAACGGGGATGATGTTTCCACGCTGCGACTCGGTGGCCGCGTTGTAAGCCTTGGTGAACTCGACGATGTTCACGCCGTGCTGGCCCAGAGCGGGGCCGACGGGCGGTGCGGGGGTAGCGGCGCCGGCTGCGATCTGAAGCTTGATCAGGCCGGTGACCTTCTTCTTCGGTGCCATGAATGCGGGTCTTTCTTCTGAAGTTCTGGCCGACGGGTGCCGGTCAGGGCGGAGCGTTTGGCGCTGCTCACTGGGTTTCAGTGGGCACAGTGCGCCCTACGCACACAAAAGTGAATCATAACGCGATTCCGGGCTTGATCCCAAGTCCGGGTGCGTGATGTCACTGCTCGAGCTTCTCCACCTGGTCGAAGCCGAGCTCGAGCGGCGTCTCGCGCTCGAAGATGGTGACGAGGACCTTGAGCTTCTGGGTCTCGGGCATGATCTCGGAGATCGTGGCCGACATGGTCTCGAAAGGTCCGTCGGTGACGGTGACGATCTCGCCGACCTCGAACTGGGTCTGGACGACCTGGACGGGGGCGGGCTGATCCTTTGGCGGCCTCGGCGGCTTCCTCGAGGACGTTGGGCGTCAGGAGCATGACGACCTCGTCGATCGAGAGCGGCACGGGGTTGTGCTGGTCGCCCACGAAGCCGGTGACGGCAGGGGTCTCCTTGACAACACGGTACGAGGCCTCATTGAAGTCCATGCAGACAATCGCGTATCCGGGGATGCGCACGTGGCGCACGCGCTTCTTCGTGGTGCCGCGGTACTCCATGACGTACTCGTCCGGGACCTCGACGGCGAAGATGTAGTCTTCCATGTTCTGCGTGGTGATGCGCTGCTCAAGGTTCGCCTTCACCTTGCGCTCGTGGCCGGAGTAGGTGTGGATGACGTACCAGTCGCCGGGGGACATGTAGAGCTTGCGGCGCAGCTTGGCGATCGCTTCTTCTTCGACCGAGGCCGAGGCCTCGTCGTCCGATTCGGTTTCCTTGTCGGCGACCTCCTCGGCCACCTCATCGACGACTTCCTGGGCAGCTCCGTCGACAAGGGCGTCGGCAGTCTCCTGCTGAACCTCTTCCTGACGCTCCTCGAAAGCCTGTTCCTCGGTGTACTGTTCGTCGCTCACGACGTTTCCCTCCTGCGAGTGGGGCCGGACCGTAGAAGAAACCCGCCTGCAGTGTCCTGCGGGCGGGTTCGTCGGTCTCAGCCGAAGATCAATGCGCTTAGTTTACCGAATCCGAAGTCGAGTAGGCCAGCGAAAAGCATGATTGCGGCGACAAACACAACGACGACGACGAAGTATGTCCAAGTTTCGGATCCCGTGGGGTAGTAACCTTCTTCATTTCGTCAATGACCTGCTTGAAGAAGAGCCAGATACCACCGAAGAGTCCGGGACGCTTCGTCTGCTCCTTGGTGGCGGAGCTACGCTTGCGGGTAGCTTCGTTCTTAGTGCGATCTCGGCGCGAGGATTCAGCGTCCGAGGCAACACGATCGGCCATGGGAATCCTCCTACGAAAATGATCAGCCTAATCCGCAGGGCAGGCGGGACTCGAACCCACAACCGCCGGTTTTGGAGACCGGTGCGCTACCAATTGCGCCACTGCCCTACGCAGGAAAACCTGCCTGACGAACATTAGTAGATAAGGCGGCGCTTTGTCCAACCGAGACACGCGCCGAAGGGTCGCGCGCCGCGTAATACCAGCCCCGGCCTCGTAAATGAGAGGTAGCCCACGCGCGCATCGCGTACGCTCCCCGTCACACGCGCGCGCGACGTGGGACCATGGAGGGGTGACCAATACTCCTCGCACCCGTGTCTCTGATCGTTTCAACGCCATCACGCCGTCCGCGACCCTGGCCGTGGACGCGAAGGCCAAGGCCCTCAAGGCCGCCGGCCGCCCGGTGATCGGCTTCGGCGCCGGCGAACCCGACTTCGCCACGCCCGACTACATTGTCGAGGCCGCCGTCAAGGCCGCGCGCAACCCCGCGATGCACCGCTACACGCCCGCCGCCGGCCTCCCGGCGCTGCGTGAGGCCATCGCAGCCAAGACCCTGCGCGACTCCGGCTACGAGGTCTCCCCCCGCCGACATCGTCGTCACCAACGGCGGCAAGCAGGCCGTGTTCCAGGCGTTCGCCGCGCTGCTGGGCCCCGGCGACGAGGCCATCCTGCCGACGCCGTACTGGACCACCTACCCCGAGGTCGTCAAGCTCGCCGGCGCGACCCCCGTTGAGGTGTTCGCGGGCGCCGACCAGGACTACAAGGTGAGCGTCGAGCAGCTCGAGGCCGCGCGCACCCCTCGCACGAAGGTCCTGCTCATGTGCTCGCCGTCCAACCCGACGGGCAGCGTCTACACGCCCGAGGAGCTGACCGCGATCGGCCAGTGGGCCCTCGATCACGGCATCTGGGTCATCTCGGACGAGATCTACGAGCACCTGCTCTACGAGGACGCGCAGAGCGCGCACATCGTCAAGCTGGTGCCCGAGCTGGCCGACCAGGCCGTTATCCTCAACGGCGTGGCCAAGACCTACGCGATGACCGGCTGGCGAGTGGGCTGGATGATCGGCCCCTCCGACGTCATCAAGGCCGCGCTGTCCTTCCAGTCGCACCTGACCTCCAACGTCAACAATATCGCGCAGGAGGCCGCGCGCGCCGCCGTGTCCGGCTCCCTGGATGCGGTGAACGAGATGCGCGTCGCCTTCGACCGTCGCCGCCGCACGATCGTCGACATGCTGCGCCAGATCGACGGCTTCGACGTCCCCACCCCCAAGGGCGCGTTCTACGTCTACCCCTCCGTCGAGCGCCTGCTGGGCCGCGAGATCCGAGGCCGCGTCGCCAACACGTCGGGCGAACTCGCCGACCTGATCCTCGACGAGGTCGAGGTCGCGGCGGTTCCCGGCGAGGCCTTCGGCCCCTCCGGCTTCCTGCGCTTCTCCTACGCCCTGGCCGACGACGACCTCGTCGAGGGCATCACCCGCGTGCAGGAGCTCTTCGCCTGATGCACGTCTCGTTCGAACGGACAGAGCAGGAGGCTCCCCTCGGGACGGTCCTCCTCTCCCACGGGTACGCGGAGCACAGCGGGCGCTACGCCCACCTGCGCTCCGCGCTCACCCGCGCCGGTTACGATGTCGCCTACTACGACCACGCGGGCCACGGGACCTCTGAGGGTCCCCGCGCCTGCGTGGACGTGGGTGCGCTCATCCGTGATTTCGGCGACGCGCGCCGGGCGGCCCTCGCGCACGCCCGCACGCCGGACCTGTTCCTGTTCGGGCACTCGATGGGCGGGCTCATCGCTGCTGCCTCGACCATCCTTGACCCGACGCGGCTGCGCGGCACGGTTCTGTCCGCGCCCGCGCTGCGTCCCCTCCCCCACGTCGCCCCTGCCCATGCCCGAATGCTGCTGCCTCGCGAGGCTGCGCCCCGGCCTCGTCGTGGCGAAGGGCGCGTCCGACATGGCGGTCTCCCCCCTGTCGCGCGACCCGCAGGTCCAGCGCGACTTCGACGCGGACCCGCTCACCTACAAGGGCGGCGTGCCGATCCTGACGGGCCTGACCTCGATCCTCCAGGGCGACGAGGTCATCGCGCACGCCGACCGCCTGCGCACTCCGACGCTCGTCATGCACGGGTCGCACGACCTGATGGCGGACCTGCGCGGCTCGCGCGAGCTCGTGCGCGGGGCACACGCGGCGCACCCGGACGCCGACATCCACCTGCGCATCGTCGACGGCGCGTACCACGAGCTCCTCAACGAGCCCGAGGGCCCCGGCCTGATCCGTGACATCATCATCTGGCTCGGGGAGCACTAGGCCGTGGAAGCGCCCGCTGTCCCTAACCTGACGGCCCCGCGCCCCACCCCACCGGGCAGGCGTGACCTCGCGACTCTCCCCAAGGCCCACCTGCACCTGCATTTCACGGGAGCGATGCGCCCCTCGACGATGATCGATATGGCGCGCACGCAGGGAGTGCGCCTGCCCCCTCACCTGCTGCACATCGACGCGGCGTCCATGCCGGCCGACGGGCGCGGGTGGTTCCGTTTCCAGCGCGCCTACGATTCCGCGCGTCACCTCGTGCGCTCCGAGGCCGCGATGCGCCGCCTCATCCGCGAGGCCGCCGAGGACGACGCCGCCGAGGGCTCCGTGCGCATGGAGATTCAGGCTGATCCCACGTCCTACGCGCCCTACGTCGGCGGCATCACCCCGGCGCTTGAGATCATCATCGACGAGGCCCGCCTAGCCTCGCGCGATACCGGCGTCGATATCGGGGTGATCGTTGCGGCGTCGCGCATGAAGCACCCGCTGGACGCGCGCACTCTCGCGCGCCTGGCCGCATCGTTTGCTGGGGACGGTCCCGGCGAGGTCGTTGGTTTTGGCCTGTCGAACGACGAGCGCGTGGGCTCCACGGCGTCATTTGCCCCCGCGTTCCGCATCGCCCGCCGCGCCGGGCTCGTGGGTGTTCCGCACGGCGGCGAGCTCCTGGGGCCTTCCTCCGTGCGCGAGGTTGTGTCCGCTTTGGCGCCCGCGCGCCTCGGGCATGGGGTGCGCACGAGTGAGGACCCGGCGTTGCTGCGCGCCGTTGTCGACGCGGGTATCGCCCTGGAGGTGTGCCCCACGTCGAACGTCCACCTGGGCGTGTACACGGACTTTTCGCAGGTGCCGCTGCCGACGCTTCTTTCAGCGGGTGCTCGTATCGCGCTGGCGGCGGACGACCCGCTGCTGTTCCGCTCGCGCCTGGTCGCCCAGTACGAGGTTGCGCGCGACGTGTTCGGCCTATCCGACGAGGCCCTGGCAGACCTGGCGCGATCTTCTATCGACGCGTCGCTGGCCTCGCCCTCACGCAAGGCTGCGTGGAAGGCCGACATCGACGCGTGGCTCGCGGCATCCGTGGCGTAGGTCCCAGGCGCGAGGCTGCGCGCAGCAGCTGTTTCTCACCACCCTCATGATTCTCACGATTCGGCACGTTTACCCACAAATGTCGCACGTAATTCCCATGTCAACTTTTTAAACTTTGAAATCAGATCGTTGATATTCCGCGGTTTTCAAGGCGTGATCCAGGAAACACGTTGGGGAATTACGTGCGAAATTTGGGGAAGTCTCAGCGGAACCTGCAGTATCGACGGTATCGACGGGATTTACGGGAGGACGCAAACACAGCCGTTACCCGGTCCCCGTGGCCCACAGCCACAGTGATGCCCAAATTGCTGGCCACCTCGGCGACCGACGGTTCGCATCCGGATAGGTTATGAACACGCGGATAGGTTACGAAGATCCGGATAGGTTATTAACCTATCCGGATGCGCATAACCTATCCGGATCGTGACAACCTATCCGAGTAACAGATCCGCGAGCGCAGGCAAGCTTCTCCTCAACACTCCCAAGATTCCACGCCCCCGCAATCTCGCATGCAATTCCCCCACACTTCTTTCAAACATTGAAACCAGAACGTTGATATTCCACGGTTTTCAGGGCGTGCTTCAAAACACGCTCAGGGGAATTGCATGCGAAATGCGGGGAGCCCTCTCTCAGTCCGGTTGTTTCTTTCCCATCCAACCGCCCGAGTCGGCCACCTCGGGACGACCACAGACCCCGGCCTCGTACCTACCGACGACCGCTTCACCAATAGTGCACGCGTGCACTATCATGGAGACATGAGCCGGTTTCAACGTGACGATGCGCCGTCCCTCGTGCGTGCTGCACGTCAGGACGCGTCCCTCACGCAGGCCGAGCTGGCGGAGATGACCGGGATGAGCCAGTCGACCCTCGCGCAGATCGAGTCCGGCAAGCGCGCAGTCTCCTCCGAGCTGCTCGAACGCATCCTCCGCACCGCCGACTACCGCCCCTCCGTGCCGCTCGCCCGCTACGCGTCCTCGATCAGTACCTACGCCCAGGAACGAGGCCTCGGCACCCTCCGTGTCTTCGGCTCGGTAGCCCGGGGCACGGACGGATTCGAGTCGGACATCGACCTGATTGGCACGCCAACCCGCGACCTGTCACTGTTCGAGTTGGCGGACGTTGCCTCGTTCGCAAGCGAGCTCACCGGCTTCCCGACGGAGGTTCACGCGGACACTCACGTACCCGAGGCACTGCGAGCTGCCGTTGACGAGGCCGTGGCACTATGAGCGAGTCTGCTCCCTTCGTCCCTCGGCCGCGAGTGGCACGCAGACATGCGCCCAGTTTCGACGCTGAGAACTTCCTGCACGAACTCGACGTCATCACCCACCGCATCGAACGGGTTGCCACTGTCCCCGCAGAGGCTTTCAGCGCCGACTGCCCGGAGTACGACTCCGCCTGCATGGTGATCATCCGGCTGGCCGCATTCCTGGAACGCGAAGAGTACGCACCCTACATGGATGCCCTAACCTCACCTGAGAAGCGCGCCCTGCGCACGACCCGCAACATCGCGGCGCACTCGGGGTACCAGAGCATGGACGACCAGCTCCTGTGGACGGCCGTCACCCGCAACGTGCCCGACATGATCGAGCGCCTGCGCGCCGCAGTCTCACGCGGATAGGTTACGAGCACGTGGATAGGTTACGAAGATCCGGATAGGTTATTAACCTATCCGGATGCGCATAACCTATCCGGATCGTGACAACCTATCCGAGTAGCGGATCCGCGAGCGCAGGCGCGTACTTCATTGACGGCGCCCTCTCCCCGCCTATCCGCGAACTATCAGCGAGCGCAGGATCAGCACAGCTCTCCCACAATCTCGCATGCAATTCCCCCATACCTCTTTCAAACATTGAAACTAGAACGTTGATATTCCGTGGTTTTCAGGGCGTGTCCCCAGACACCAACCGAGGAATTGCATGCGAAATGTGGGGAGGTCTCAGCGGCACCTGCGGTATCGACGGTATCGACGGGATTTACGGGAGGACGCAAACACAGCCGTTACCCGGTCCCCGTGGCCCACAGCCACAGTGATGCCCAAATCGCTGGCCACCTCGGCGACCGACGGTTCGCATCCGGATAGGTTACGAGCACGCGGATAGGTTACGAAGATCCGGATAGGTTATTAACCTATCCGGATGCGCATAACCTATCCGGATCGTGACAACCTATCCGCGTTCGATAACCTTCGAAGCAAGGCGGTACACCTGCGAGACTTCCTTAGTCTCCAGGTTCCACGTCCCCAGTTCGACTGCGACCAGCTCCGGGTGCTTCTTGCTGATGTCCCGCAGCGCGTTTCCCACCGACTTTCGAACATATGCGCTCGCATCAGAGCGCAGGACCGCGAGCCTCCGAATAGCCTCTTGTGGATTGTCGTGAAAGTACGGTCGGCTGGTCCAGATCCTCAGACCTTCCGTGACGGCTCTGCGCACGTTGGGCCGTGAATCGCTCAGCCACTCATCGATGACGGGAAGCGCCTCTTCATACCCCTTGACAGCACAGGACACGTCGACGGCCTTCGCGAGGACCTCTTGGACTCTCCAATTGGAATCCTCTGAGACCTCGTCGCGCAGGAAAGCGAGAACCTGTGGATCCTGCGACAGGTATCCGAGCAGAAAAACCGCGTGAATGCGTACCTGGTAGACCTCGGAGCCATAGGCCAGGTACGCCACGCGCAGAGCCTGTTCACGATCAAAGGAACCGTAGTCGAAGCGGGCACGGCACTGCTCGTGCAAGAAACCCCGCTCTATGGCCGAGAACTCTCGTTCCAAGCCCTCCACGTACTCTTTCACGGCTGCCCCTCCGCGCGTCCAGCCGCTACCAGGCGATGCCGACCGTGACCGGCTCGGGCACCAGGGTCACGCCAAAGGCGTCATACACACGCTCGCGCACGGCGCGGGCCAGGGCCTCAATGTCGGCGCCGCTCGCGCCTCCGCGGTTCGTCAGAGCCAGCACGTGCTTGGTGGACAGGGATGCGCGCGGCGGGTCCCCGGCCTCGGGCAGGTGGAAGCCCTTGCCACAGCCAGCATGATCGATGAGCCAGGCGGCGCTGGTCTTGACGAGGCCCTCCCCCCGCGCTAAAGCGAGGCGCGCCCTCGGGCAGGGAGGCGGCCACGGCCTCGGGCAGGATCGGGTTGGTGAAGAAGGAACCGGCGCTCCACGTGTCGTGATCGGCGGGATCGAGGACCATGCCCTTGCCGCGGCGCAGCTCCAGGACGGTGGAGCGGACCAGGGACGCATCAGCGCGCGACCCGGCCTCGACTCCGAGGCGGCGGGCCAGCTCGGCGTACATGACGGGGGCGCTGAGGGCCGAGCGCTCGAGGCGGAAGTCCACGGACAGGACCACCCAGCGGCCGGTCGGACCCCAGGGGCGGTCGTTCAGGCCGGGCTGGCCGACGCTGCGCTTGATCGCCGAGGAGCGGTACGCGAAGCCGAGGTCGGAGGGCAGCAGGCGCACGACGATGCCCGTCAGGCGATCGTAGACCTCGACGCTCTCGATGGTCTCGGAGACCTCGTGGCCGTAGGCGCCCACGTTCTGCACGGGGGGAGGCACCGACCGTCCCGGGGATGCCGGACAGCGCCTCGACGCCGGACAGACCCTGAGAGAGCGTCCAGGAGACGAAGGCGTCCCAGACCGTGCCCGCGCCGGCGCGCACGACGACAGATCCGGCCGGCTCCTCGTGGATGATGGAGGCGACCTCGTCGAAAGGCTGCACGTCGACGACGGTGCCTTCGAAGGGCGCGTCGGATGCCAGCAGGTTCGACCCTCCGCCCACGACGAGGAGCGGGCCGCCAGCGGCGTCGGCCGCGGCGACGGCATCCACCAGGGCGTCGGCGGACGTGGCGGGCACGAGGCGGGCGATGGGCCCACCTACGCGCAGGGTCGTCAGATCAGCAAGGGTCGTCATGCCCCTAAGCCTAGTCGCACGGCACGCGTTCGGCCTAACCCCGCCTCGCCCCGCGAGCGCCAGGCTCCAGACGACAGGCACGAGGCCGTGGCGGGTTTGGCTGTCCAGGAAACGAAGCCGCCCCATACGACAGACACGAGGCCGTGGCCGACCGCGCAGACCAGTTCCGCTTCGTGCAATGCAAGGGCATAGGGCGCGCGAACGTCCCCATCGCTACAACGAATCTCCCCACATCGAAACTGGACGCCCAATGCAGCACAGTCCCAATGCATTTGTACCCCAACACGCCACTGGCGCACCCCCAGCAACGAAGCGCGGGCGGGAGCAAAAGCTCCCGCCCGCGCACTGCCGCAACAGCGAAAGATCAGTCTTCCACGGCGGCCTTGAACCACGTCGTGATCGAGGTGGGGTGCGTGATGGCGGTGCCGACGATCACGGCGAACGCGCCGGCCTCCACGGCGGCGGCCGCCTGCTCGGGCGTGTGGACGCGACCCTCACAGATCACGGGCACGTCCGGGAACGCGGCGACGACCTCGCGCAGCAGCTCCAGGTCGGGCCCATCGGTCTTAACGCGGTCACCCGTGTAGCCCGCCAGGGTCGTGGACACGATGTCCACGCCGGCGTCGACGGCGCGCTGGGCGTCCTCGAAGGAGCCGCAGTCAGCCATGACGAGGGTGCCGTCCTCACGCAGGGCCGCAACGGTCTGCGCGAAGCTCAGGCCGTCCAGGCGCGGGCGGCCCGTCGCGTCCAGGGCGACGATGTCGGAGCCGGCCATGACGCAGGCGCGGGCGTGGCGCAGCGAGGGGGTGATGTACACGCCCTCGTGGCCTTCCTTCCACAGGCCGATCACGGGCACGTCGACGCGGCCCTTGATCGCGGAAATGTCGGACAGGCCCTGGCAGCGGATCGCGGCGGCGCCACCGATCTCGGCGGCGCGGGCGATCTGGGCCATCGTCTCGGGGTGGCGCATGGGCTCGCCCGGGTACGCCTGGACGGAGACGATGAGCTTGCCCTTCAGGTTTGCAATGAGCGGGTGCATGGTTTTCTCCTATGCGTGCAGGAAGAATGAAACGGCCCCGAGCAGCGGCGCATCGCCGCCGAGGGAACCAACGAGGATAGGGGTGTTCGCGACGGGCGTCATCGCGGAGGCCGCGAAGCCTTCGCGCAGGGCGTCCCACCAGATGTCCCCGGAGCGGGTCATGGACCCAGACAGGATGACGACGGCCGGATCCACGCAGTTGACCAACGAGGCCGTGGCCTCGCCGAGCGCGAACGCGGAGCGGGAGAAGCAGGCGGCCGCCAGGGCGTTGCCGGATTCGGCAAGCTCCTGCAGGGCGCGCCCGCCGTCGACCTCGGGGTCGGACTCGCCGCGCAGCGAGTCGTACCAGGCCGTGATGCCCGAGCCGGAGCAGAAGGACTCGATGTGTCCCTTGCGACCGCACGAGCACGTCATGTCGGGGGCGAAGTGGTGGTGGATGTGGCCCACATGTCCGGCGATGCCGCGCGACCCGAAGGAGACCTGGCGGTCCTCGACGAGAGCGCCGCCGATGCCGGTGCCCACCGCGATCGACAGGACGGAGCGGTAGGGCTGGCCGGCACCGAGCGTGGCCTCGCCCAGGCCGTGCGCGTGCACGTCGTTGAGGACGCGCACCTTCAGGCCGGTTGCCTCCTGAAGCAGAGAGCCCAGGGGGGTGCCTCCCCAGCCGGGCATCGTGCCCGTCGCGGAGACGATGTCGCCGGTAGAGGGGTCGACGACGCCGGCGCTGGCGACGGCGACACCCGCGACCTGCGGGTGGGAAGCGACCAGGGACGAGGCAAGTTCGCAAATGCGAGCCGCCACGTCCGCTCCGCCGCGCATCGCGTCGGTGGGGATCGATCCGCGCTCGGTGACCTCGTAGGTGTCACCGGCCCAGGCGATGCCCCACCCGACCTTGGTGCCACCGATGTCGAGGGCAAGGAGCGTAGTCATGAGGATCCTTACGAAAAGTCAGGGGTATAAGAAAATCGACGAGGCCGGGGCGCGCGCCCGAAGGCGCGCAATATGCGGAACGGAAGTGCCCCGGCCTCGTCGACGTATCAGGAGAGCAGGTCGACCGCGCGCAGCACGGACGCGACATGCTCCATGTTGTCGCCCTCGATGGCGGCAACGGGGCGCGGCATCTCGGGCGAATCGAAGACGCCGAGCAGGTGCAGGGCGGCCTTGAAGGCACCGACGCCCGCACCGAAGCCCTGCACGCCCTTCACCTGGACGATGCGCATGAGCTCCGCGAGGCGGTCCTGCTCGGTGCGCACGGCCTCCCAGTCGCGGCGCTCGTAGGCCTGCCACTGGCGCACGTAGCCCTCGGGGTCCACGTTGGCCAGGCCGGGCACGGAGCCGTCCGCGCCGGACATGTAGGCGCCGTCGACGACGACCTCGTGGCCTGTGAGCAGCTGCATCGGGTGGCCGGCGGCCTCGTTGGCCAGGCACAGCCAGCGGAACGCGACGTCGTCACCGGAGGAGTCCTTGACGCCGTCGATGACGCCATCGCGGCCCAGGCGCATGAGCAGGTCGGGCGACAGCTTCGTGTGCACGCACACGGGGATGTCGTAGGCCCACAGCTCGAGGCTGGTGTTCTCCTTGAGGATGCGGAAGTGACGCTCGACCTCGGTCTCGCCGCCGAGGGCGTAGAACGGGGCGGTCGCGACGACGCCGGTGGCGCCGCCGATCTCTTCCACGGCCTTGATGTTCTCGATGACGCGCTCGGTCTCGGTGTCGATGACGCCGACGAGGAGCGGGATGCGGCCGTCGACGATGCGCACGGCTTCGCGCTGGATCTGTGCGCGGCGCTCGGCGGTCGAGAAGGCGACCTCACCGGTGGAGCCGGACACGAACAGGCCGTCGAGGCCGGCCTCGATCAGGCGGTTGATGTGGCGTTCGAGCGAGGGGACGTCGAGCTCGCCGTCCTTGAGCGGGATAGCCAGCGGCGGGACGACGCCACGGATTGTCGAAGACATAATTACTTCTCTCCTTCGAGGTTGGGGTGCAAGAGCGAGGGCGCGGCACCCAGGAGCTTGCGGGTGTAGGGGTCCTCCGGGTCGGCGAGCAGCTGTGCGGCCGGCCCTTCTTCGACGACCTTTCCGCCGTTCATGACGGCGATCCGGTCAGACACATAGCGCACGGTCTGAATGTCGTGCGAGATGAAGACCATCGCCAGGCCCAGTTCCCTCTTGAGGTCCGTGAGCAGGTTCAGGATCTGTGCTCGCACCGACACGTCGAGTGCGGAGGTGGGCTCGTCTGCGATGATCGCATCCGGGCCGATGGACAGGGCTCGGGCGATGGCCACACGCTGGCGCTGGCCACCCGAGAGCTGTCCGGGTAGCGCGTCGAGCGCGCTCGAGGGCAGACCGACGAGCGAAATCAGTTCATGCACACGCCTAACTCGCGAGGCCGCGTCACCGATGCCGTGCACGCGCAGCGGGTCAGCGAGCTGATCGGCGACATGCATACGGGGGTTCAGGGCCGTCGCGGGGTCCTGGAAGACCACGGAGACGACGCGACCGATCTCCCGTCGGGCGGCGGCGCTACGCTTCGTGACTTCCTGGCCGTTGAAGAACACATGGCCGGCGCTCGGCATCTGCAGGCCGCACATGACGTTCGCGGTCGTGGACTTGCCACAGCCGGACTCGCCGACGATGCCGAGCGTCTGTCCGCGCTCGATGCGCATGTTGACGCCACGCACCGCGTGGACCTTATTGGGCTTGAACAGGGAGCCGGTACGCGAGGTGAAGGTCACCTCGACGTTCTTCAGTTCGATGATCGGGGTGTTGTCGCTCATCGCGTTTCCTCCTGACCGTTCGTTTCCAGCGCGAAGGCGTCAGCCTCCTCGCGGGGCGGCAGAGCCGCGTACACGTGCTCGGGACCGACCTCGGTGAGGACCGGGCGGATGTCCAGTCCGTAATCGGGGTGGGAGGACCGCGGTGCGAAGCGGTCGCCCACGGGGAAGTCGCGAGGCGAGGGCACCGTGCCAGGGACCTGGTGGAGTCGGCCGGAGCCGGACTCGATCGAGAGGACGGCACCCAGCAGGCCGCGCGTGTACTCGTGGGTCGGGTGCGTGAGCAGCTCCTTAGTGGGGGCCTGCTCGATGACCTGGCCGGCGTACATGACGGTGATGTGGTGTGCCACCTCGGCGACAAGCGCCAGGTCGTGGGACACGAAGATCATGGCGAAGCCGAGCTTCTCGCGCAGCTCGTTGAGCAGTGCGATGACCTGCTTCTGGACGGTGACGTCCAGGGCGGTGGTCGGTTCGTCCGCGATGATGAGCTTCGGGTCGCGGGTCAGGGCCATTGCGATGAGAACGCGCTGACGCTGGCCGCCCGAGAGTTCGTGCGGGTAGGACTCAAGGGTGCGCTTGGGATCCAGGCCCACGAGCTCGAGGAGTTCCTCGGCACTGCGGGTGCCACCGCGGCTGGTCAGCTGCTTCATCTGAGCCCGAATCAGCATGGCGGGGTTCAGGGACGACAGGGCGTCCTGGTAGATCATGGCCATCTCGTGACCGAGCAGCGCGCGGCGCTCCTCGGCCGACTTCTCGAGCAGGTTCTCACCCTGGTAGAGGATTTCGCCCGAGATCTCGGCCTTGGGATCGATGAGGCCCATGATGGTCAGGGCCGTGATCGACTTACCGCAGCCGGACTCGCCCACGAGGCCCATGGTCTCGCCGGGGCGGACCTTGAAGGACACGTGGTCGACGACGTTGACGTCGCCGTGACGGTCGAACTTGATGCACAGGTCGTTGACCTCGAGCAGCGGGGCCTTCTCGAACGAAGCCTCGAAGCGGTCGGTGCGCTTCTCCTCGACGGACTCGAGGTCGTCGAGGCGGGCCTGCAGGGACTCAGCCTGCTCGGCGTAGGCGCGGCGCGGGTCGAGCAGGAGCTTGTCGGCCTCGCGGTCGGAGTCCTTATCGACCTGGGCGACCGCCGCCGATGCGGGTGCCGCCACCATGGCGTCGGTGATGCCCTCAGACAGAATGTTGAGGCACAGGACCGTGATCATGATGAACAGGCCCGGGAAGAACGCGGTCCACCACTTGCCCAGCAGAACCGACAGGTTCGACGAGGCCTCGGACAGGACGTTGCCCCACGTGGCCACGGTGGTCGCCTGGAGGCCCGAACCGATGAAGGTCAGGGAGGCCTCGAGGATAATCGCGTCGGCGACGAGGACGGTGGCGAACACGAGGACCGGGGCGGCCGTGTTACGCATGACGTGCCTGGTGAGGATCCAGGGGGGCGCGGGCACCAGAGACGATCACCGCACGGACGTAGTCCTCACCGTAGGCGGCCATGACGTTCGCGCGAACGATGCGCGACAGCTGCGGGATGTACACGAATGCGATCGAGCAGATGATGACGACGACCAGGCCCGCCGTGTTACCGGACTTGGACAGCGTGCGGCCGAAGACCAGGACGGAGACGGCCGCCATCGCGATGCCGGGCACCGCCATGATGATGTCCATGACGCGCATGATCGCTTCGGAGAAGGACTTGCGCACGACGGCCGCAATCGAGCCGATGATCGCGCCGAAGAAGAGGGCGATCAGGGTCGAGCACAGACCGATCAGCAGCGAGAAGCGTCCGCCGAACAGGACGCGCGCGAAGATGTCACGGCCGACGTGGTCGGTTCCGAACAGGTGCTCGCCGGACGGGGCGCTCCACTTGTCGAAGATCTCATCGGGACCGTAGGGAGAAACCTGGGGCGCCAGGATCGAGACGAGGACGATGAGGGCAAGGATACCCATCGCGATCTTCGATCCGGTGGACATCGCACCGATGCGCGAAAAACGTGCGCCCTTCGCGGTGACCTTGCCGAGCTTTTCTTTCTGATTCATGCCTCACACCGACCTAATACGCGGATTGATGAGCAGTAGAGCATGTCAACGATGATGTTGACGACGATGAACGCGATTGCGACGACGAGCGCGCCACCCTGCACCAGAGTGACCCAGTTTTCCTGGATGCCCTTGAGCAGGACCGCCTTACCCATTCCATCGATGGAGAAGATAATTTCGATGACGACCGCGCCACCCATCAGGTAGCCGATGCGCAGGCCGAGGACGGTCACGGGGGTGATGAGCGCGTTACGCAGCACGTTGCGGGCCACGACGATGCGCTTGGGGATACCGGCGCCGATCGCGGTACGGACGTAGTCGCGATCCAATTCCTCAACCATTGAGGTACGCACGACTCGGGTCATCTGACCGATGACGGGAACCGCCAGCGCGATGGCAGGGAGAAGCATCCGCAGGAACCAGCCGCTCGGATCTTCGCTGAACGCGGGCAGCGGGCCGGAGACCGGAAGCTTCTGAACAAATGCGAGGACCAGCAGCGCTGCCAGCCAGAAGGACGGGGTGCCAATGCCGATGACCGAGAACACGCGGATGACCTGGTCGGGCCAGCGGTCGCGGTACAGAGCGGCGAGAACACCGAGGGGGAAGGAGATGATGACGGCGAAGAACAGGCCGAGGAAGGTGAGCTGCAGGGTGATCGGAAGGGCCTGAGCAACCAGATCGGTCACATGGTTGGACGTTCCAACGCCGTAGGTGCCGAGGTCACCGTGAAGCATGTTCCACAGGTAGTGACCGTACTGAACGAAGAAGGGGTCGTTGAGACCGTGCTGGACACGGTACTCTTCGAGAGCTTCGGGGGTCGCGGTCTCGCCCAGTGCCGAGTAGGCCGGGTCGATGGGAGACAGCGACATGATGAAGAAGACGAGGAATGACACGCCGACCACCATGATCGGCAGGGCCAACAAACGTCGTCCGATGAGTCGCAGAAGGTTATTCACTGCTAGACCTCCATTTCAACGGATTTTGGCAATGAGAAAGGAGGGGTGGCGCCCGACTGTGGCGTCTGCCTCAGGGCGGGGCTCCACCCCTCCTTTCTGTGTGGTCCCTAGGGGACTTACTAGCGCTCACACCGAGCAGCTGCAGGCCGGTGGAGGAGATCGCCTGGAATCCTTCCACCTTGGCGGGGTTGGATCCGGTGATCATGTTGCGGAATACGAGCGGGAAGATCACGGTCTTCTCGGCGAGCAGATCCTGAGCCTCGCCCCACTTGGCCTTGGCGGCGTCACCGTCGAGCTGGCCAGCTTCCTCAATGAGGGTCTGCAGCTTGTTGAAGGACTCGGGGTCCGAGACCTGCCAGCCGTCACGCTTCTTGGTCCAGACGTTGTCGCCGTTCCACCAGGAGATGATGATGCCGGGGTCGGTGCCGAAGACCGAGGGGTCGCCGGGGGCCAGAACGATGTCGTAGGTGGGGTTGTCAACGTCGGTGACGTTGGAGTAGAGGTCAGACGAAGCCATCTGGGTGTGGTTGACCTTCAGGCCCAAGGCCTCCAGGTCGGACTTGATCTGGGGAACCAGGGAGAGGACCCACGGGTGGTCCGTCGTCACCAGGTTGATCTCGAGGCCGGAGACGCCAGCGTCGCTCAGGAGCTTTGTGGCGGCAGCCTTGTCGTAGGACAGATCGGTCGAAGGCTTCTTGTAGGCGGGGTTCACCTCGGGCAGGAAGGAGGTCGCCTCAACGGCCTGGCCCTCGAGCGAGGAGCTAATCAGCTTCTGCTTGTCAATGGACTTGAGGATCGCGCGGCGAACCTCGGGCTTGTCGAAGGGGGCCTTCTGCGTGTTGAACATCAGGAAGGGGTTGCCGTAGCCGGGCTTGGACTCAACGTTCCAGCCGGCACCCTTGAGCTGATCCTGCGCGGAGGCGGGAACGGCTTCCATGACGTCGATGGTGCCCCCGATGGCGGCGGCGAGGCGTGCGGAGTCATCCTTGAGGGACTGCCACTTGATGGTGGCGACCTTCGCGGGCTCGTTGCCGGTGTAGTTCTCGTTCGGAACAGCGGTGATCTCGGTCGCCGTGATGTTCTCATACTTGTAGGGGCCGGTGCCGATCGGCTTCGCCTTGAGCGAGTCTTCGTCCATCGACGCGGGGACAACGCGGACGTTAACGAAACGCTCCTTCAGGTTGGCGAAGGGGTGCTTGAGCTTGATCGTGATGGTGTTGTCGTCCTTGGCTTCGACGCTGTCGACGAAGGTGAAGAACTGACGGTAGATCGACTTCTCGGAGGTCGCGCGCTCGTAGGAAGCGACGAAGTCAGCGGCGGTCACGGGGGTGCCGTCGGAGAACTTCGCGCCGTCGCGCAGCTTCACCTCGTACTCGGTGTCGGAGATCTTCTCCGGATCACCGGCGGCCAGCGCGGGGCTGACGGAGTAGTCGGCCATGTTGAAACGGTACAGGCCCTCGAGGACCTGCCAGTTCGCACCGATGCCGAGAGCCGAGGTGGTGATCGGGCCGTAATCGGTGGTCTCGTAGGCGACACCGGCGGTGATCGTACCCTTCGGTCCGTCGGAGGCCTTCGAGCCGCCGTCGGACGACGTGGTGCTGGACGATCCGCCGCCGCACGCGGTCAGGATCATGGCGGCAGCTGCGGTCAGTGCAGCGCCGGTTGCGAAGTGTTTGCGCATTCGCATGTTCTCGCTCCTCATCTTCGAGAATTGGGACGTGCGGTTCTGTTGTTCCGCTCGCTATAATTATCCTATGTTGTCAGACAAATTAATGCAAGCGATATCACCCCCATCGCCCTCAGAAACCAATCAGAACCGACCCGTATCAACACCGATTGACTCAAGATCCTCGGTAACGATGGATGCGATCAAGTCCTATATTTTGCGACATGGATTACATCCCGGTGACCGCCTCCCCACAGAATCGGCACTATGCGCCGACCTTGGCGTGTCGCGCTCCTCTGTGAGAGAAGCATTACGTCGCCTCCAGGCTCTCGACATCGTGACGGTCCGCCAGGGTTCGGGTTCCTACGTCGGCGAGATGTCCATGCAGCCGCTCGTCGAGACGCTCGTTCTACGCGCCGCCCTCGACGAGATCAACGGCGCGCAGTCCCTGCACGCAATCATCGATACGCGCCGCGCCCTCGACCTCGGGATCGCGGTCCCGCTCACCCGCGCCATGAAGGGCACGACAAACCCCCACCTGTGGGAGCTCGTCGAGGCCATGACGCAGTACGCGCACTCGGGTTCGACCTACCTCGAGCAGGACATCGCGTTCCACTCCGGCCTCCTCGCCTACGTCGAGAACGAGCTCATGCACCAGCTCGTGGCCGCCATGTGGCTGGTCCACCAGAGCGTGACTCCCCAGCTGGCCGCAGCGTCGCGCCAGGAAATGGAAGACACCGCCGAGGCCCACGCGGCCATCCTGCGGGCGTGCGAAGCCGGAGACGTCGAGGCATACACCGCGGCAGTCGACGCACACTACGCCCCACTCCTCGCGATCATCAAAGGTCGCTAGAGCACACAGAAAAACCCGGAGCGTTGTGGGGGCACGCGCACCGGGTTTTCTGTACCCGTTGAGAGGCGGGCCTCAACCTCCCACATGCCGCGGTCGCGCTCGAAGACCACCACGGCCTCGTCCCCTGTCGACCGTCGCGTCGCTATACCCGAAGGCGCCCCGCCCAAAGGAGGCGACCACCTCGGAGCGCACCTCGCCCTCCCACGGCGCGCTCACACGGAGGATCTCGCCACCCACCCGCGCGTCGCGCCGTCCGGGGTGCACGAGAAGCGAACCAATCATGCGCGCGTTACAGCCCGGATCGTCGAGTTCCCACAGGCACCCGCCCTCCCAGGTGTGCCCGTCTCCCCACGCGAGGTAGCGCGCACCTGAGCCTCGCCCCTCAAAGCCCTGGATACGGCAGTTCGCGACGAGGCGACCGTCCCACACGCTCAGCGTCGTCTCGTCGAGGAGCACTCCCCCCGTCGCCGACGAGAGGATCTGCAGCCCCAACGAGGCGCCCCTCGCGGGCGTAGACGACGCGCACGTGCGTCTCGTCCCCCACGCGCACGACGTAGGGCAGCGCCACGGCCCCGTCGACGGTCACAGTGCCCCCGGACGTCGCGAACAGCGCATCGGCACCCGTGAGCTCATAGAGCTCATCCGTCATGTCCACATAGGCGAGGTCTTCAGGACCACTCCCCCACGCCCACCAGGCACGCAGGCGCTCACCGTCGGCTCGCGAGTCCATATAGCCCACGCACCCATCCGTCGATGCGAACGCCAGGTGCATGAGGCCGTCACCATCCACGCAGACACACGCATCCGAAGAAACGGTCGGGCTGCCGGGCGGAAGCGGTCGCGGCTCGCTCCACCGCCCCGCCCCCTCGCGCACCATCCAGTAGATGCGATTCGGATTCGGCAGGTCCGACGCCATCGTCAGCCCGTTGAAGTCAGATCCCGTGCCCGAGGCCGGGGCAGGCCTCTCATCAAAGAACAGGACAGTGCGCTCGTCCGCGAGCGTCACGAGGCCGGGGATACGCGCCTCCCCCCGCGCCCTTCGGGGCGACGATACAGCGGGGGCTGGTGATGTCAGTCATGCGTCCAGGATAACCGAGGGGTTATAGGACACTACGTGTTGCTGTGTGGCGCTGGCTATTGCTTGTGGACCCGCGGGTTATTTGGGTGCCGGAGGGGCTGGGTGTGCGGCCGGGCTGCTCAGTGTGCTGATGTGCGGTTCGGCGCATCGCCCTGATACCCACCTATGGCTGTCAACCACCAATTTCGCATGCAATTCCCGTGAACGCATGTCGGAGTTTGGGTTCTGATCGTTGATATTCTGCGGTTTTTGAGCTTGTGTCGATTCGTGCTGCGGGGGAATTGCATGCGAAATTTGGCTGGCGGTGGTGTCGGTGCCTCCCGCTTCGGCCGTCCGCGCCGCGAGCTTCGATCAGCGCGTCGGCTCGTTGCCCGGCCCCGCCGCCCACAGGTGCCGCAGCCTGGCCTCCTCTATCCCGCAGGACTCGCATCGAGCGGTCACTTCCCACGTTCCTGAGCCCACACCCAATTTCGCATGCAATTCCCCCACGACCCTTTCGAATCTTGAAATAAGATCGTTGGAATTGCAACGTTTTCAGACTTTATTGAAACTTCACTTAATCGAATTGCATGCGAGTTTGCTGGGTAGCGGGCTTATTGCCGCGCGCGACGTGGTTGTCTGAAACCGGTGACGCCTTTGCTCGTGGCTACTTGCGTCGGGTTGAAACCGTCATCGCCTTTGCGGGTGAGAAATGGGTGTATTTGGCATATTTTTCGGTCGCAGAGGTGTCACCGGTTTCTGTCAAGTCCCGGGTTTTGTGGAGACTTGTTTAGGCCGCTTCCTTTCGTGTTGTTGTGTGTTGGTTTTCTGCTTGTTGTGGTGTGATTCCGCCCAGGGCGAGGTGAGGGCGGCTTGTGTTGTACCAGTGGACCCAGGCGGCGGTTTCGCGTTCGACCTCGCGCCGATCGCGCCATGGACCTGTGTAGCCCGGACGTGCTGTGTTGTAGATGAGTTCAGCTTTGTATAAGGAGTTCAAGGCCTCAGCTAGAGCGTTATCGTAGGAATCGCCGGTCGAACCCACCGACGCTACTGCCTGGCAACGGGCGAGAGCTTGCCCGTAGCGCACGTCGCGGTATTGCACGCCCCGATCGGAGTGGTGCACGAGCCCACGAGTGTCTATATCATCGCGGCGTCGCTGGCAGATCGCCATGTTCAACGCGTCCAGGGCCACGTCGGTATGCAGCGAGGACGCGACTTTCCAGCCCAAGATTTTACGCGAGCACACGTCGGTAACGAAAGCGACGTAGACCCAGCCAGCCTGGGTTGGCACGTAGGTAATGTCTGCGACCCACAACTCGTTGAGATCATGGGCCCCGAAATGCCGATTGACCAGGTCCAAGGGGCATGCATGGCGCGGCGCTGAAGCCGTGACATGGCGGGTCCGACGCCGACTCACGCCACGAATACCCATACGCCGCATCAAGCGCTCAACCGTGCATCGCGCCACGTGCCCCACGCCCAACTCGTGAGTGTTGAGGAAGGCGTGCATCTTGCGCACCCCGAACACACAGTAGTTCTCCTCCCACACGCGTCTGATCACGTCTGTGAGCGCCTCGTCGCGCACGCTGCGCGCCGACAAGGGGGCGCGCCCGAGCGGCGTAATAACTACTGGGAGCAACCCGCACCCCTAACTGGGACAAGACAGTGCAGATCGGCTCGACTCCCCACCGATGTCGATTGACCTCGATAAAGTCGTAGACTAGCGTCCGAGGCGGTCGAGCTCCGCCCCGAAAAAGCCGACGCCGCCTTCAAGATCTCATTGGCTCGGCGCAGTTCACGGTTTTCAGCTTCCAGCGCCCGGATACGGGCCTCTTGATCACTGACCTCGCCACGCTCATTGCGCCCGCCCTGCTCCACGGCACGCACCCACGTACGCAGCGCCTCAGGATTGATCCCCAACTGGCCGCCAATACGCTTAATAGCACCCCTACGCCGCCCAGGATCAGCACGAGCCTCCAACGCCATACGCGTCGCACGCTCACGCAACTCCATCGAATACTTACGCTGACCAGACATCCCAAACCTCCAATCCGGCCTAAGACACTCTCCACAATACCCGGGACACATCGGCTTGTTGTGGTGTGATTCCGCCCAGGGCGAGGTGAGGGCGGCTTGTGTTGTACCAGTGGACCCAGGCGGCGGTTTCGCGTTCGACCTCGCGCCGATCGCGCCATGGACCTGTGTAGCCCGGACGTGCTGTGTTGTAGATGAGTTCAGCTTTGTATAAGGAGTTCAAGGCCTCAGCTAGAGCGTTATCGTAGGAATCGCCGGTCGAACCCACCGACGCTACTGCCTGGCAACGGGCGAGAGCTTGCCCGTAGCGCACGTCGCGGTATTGCACGCCCCGATCGGAGTGGTGCACGAGCCCACGAGTGTCTATATCATCGCGGCGTCGCTGGCAGATCGCCATGTTCAACGCGTCCAGGGCCACGTCGGTATGCAGCGAGGACGCGACTTTCCAGCCCAAGATTTTACGCGAGCACACACGTCGGTAACGAAAGCGACGTAGACCCAGCCAGCCTGGGTTGGCACGTAGGTAATGTCTGCGACCCACAACTCGTTGAGATCATGGGCCCCGAAATGCCGATTGACCAGGTCCAAGGGGCATGCATGGCGCGGCGCTGAAGCCGTGACATGGCGGGTCCGACGCCGACTCACGCCACGAATACCCATACGCCGCATCAAGCGCTCAACCGTGCATCGCGCCACGTGCCCCACGCCCAACTCGTGAGTGTTGAGGAAGGCGTGCATCTTGCGCACCCCGAACACACAGTAGTTCTCCTCCCACACGCGTCTGATCACGTCTGTGAGCGCCTCGTCGCGCACGCTGCGCGCCGACAAGGGGCGCGCCCGAGCGGCGTAATAACTACTGGGAGCAACCCGCACCCCTAACTGGGACAAGACAGTGCAGATCGGCTCGACTCCCCACCGATGTCGATTGACCTCGATAAAGTCGTAGACTAGCGTCCGAGGCGGTCGAGCTCCGCCCCGAAAAAGCCGACGCCGCCTTCAAGATCTCATTGGCTCGGCGCAGTTCACGGTTTTCAGCTTCCAGCGCCCGGATACGGGCCTCTTGATCACTGACCTCGCCACGCTCATTGCGCCCGCCCTGCTCCACGGCACGCACCCACGTACGCAGCGCCTCAGGATTGATCCCCAACTGGCCGCCAATACGCTTAATAGCACCCCTACGCCGCCCAGGATCAGCACGAGCCTCCAACGCCATACGCGTCGCACGCTCACGCAACTCCATCGAATACTTACGCTGACCAGACATCCCAAACCTCCAATCCGGCCTAAGACACTCTCCACAATACCCGGGACACATCATTCAACGGTTGCTGTTCAGGGGCGAGCAGTGGTGATGGCGGTTTCACGCTGGCCTGCATCAGCGGCCGCAGAGGTGTCATTGGCTTCAAAGTCGCCACGTCGCTGTGTTCCATGCGCGAAATAGTTCGCCCGGCGGGCTCAAAATGGCCCGAAATAGACGATTTGTGGTGTGCTGGGCGAGTTTTGTCGCGGACAAGCCCAAGGAAGCCCCGTGCTGGGCGAGTTTCGTCGCGCATACCGGCACGGTGACCAGGTATCACAGGTGATGCAGATGCCTCCGCGCATACGGCGGTGGGGGTTTTGCAGCATTAGAGGCTGGCTGTCGGCGTGTCGCCGGCGTGTCGTGGTTCTAATGACGCCATTTCCCCCGTTTGGTGGCGGTGACGTCGCGGTTTGAGGTGGTGTGGTGCCCAAAGTGCAGACCACCTCGACGAAAAACGCTGAAAACGGCAGGTTGTGGGCGAGGTGGTCTACGTTTTGGGCGCAACGGTGTCAGTCGTGGTGGCCGTGCTGGCAGCTGGGCCCATCTACTGGCACCCTTAACCCTTCAATGCGCAGCTAAACCCTATTGGCGGCATGGTGGACAGCCCGCCCAGGCCACCACCTATCGGGTTAACGCGCGCATCAAAGGGCCCAGGCATCCACCCGAAGAGCCCAGGCCACCACCTATCGGGCCAACGTGCGAGTGAAAGGGTTCACGTGCGCAGGATGCGTTCACAGAGACAGATATGGGGCCTGACGGCTCACAGGCGTCCCGACGCTCCCTATGCCTCCCCGGAGACGACGGAGGCGGGACCCCGAAGGATCCCGCCCCTCGTTGCGTACGGTGACCGCACCGTCGGCGCTGAAAAGTCACGCTACCAGCAACACATAATGTGGACTATAGTCACGAACGTGGTGCTTAAGTTCCGGGTTTAGGTTGGGATTGCGGGCGAAAGTCGCTGTTATTTAGGTTCGGGCGGTTAATCGCGCAGCTTCCTTGACTTTCTGGGGTGATCGTGTAGTGGGTGAGAACACGATCGAATCGTGCTCGGCGTTGCCCGGTGTGCGCTGTGCCGATGAAGAAGAATGGACACACCGCGGCGGGCGCTCAACGGTGGAAATGCACCTCGTGCGCCCTGTCAACCACATGTCCATCAGGGCGTGCGCGCCGACACGAACAAGCCGATGAGCTGGCAGACTTCATCGCGTGGGCGACGTCTCGGCACACCCAAGACGAACAGGAAGGCTCAGCGCGCGCTTTCCGGCGTCGTACCTGTTGGTGCTGGCAGGTGCCGGTACCTCACCCGCCCGTCACCGGGCAGGTCCACGATCAGATCTTCATTGACGGCATACACCTGTCGGGCGGATGGGTGCTGCTGATCGCCCGAGACCGCGAGCATGTGCTGGAGTGGCAGTGGGCGGCCAACGAATCCGCGCAGGCCTACACGGCCCTACTTGAACGCCTCGCTCCTGCCGATGTGGTCACCACCGACGGTGCTGCAGGCGCCTTGGCGGCTATCGCGCACCTATGGCCCTCCACGCGCGTGCAACGCTGCCTGGTCCACGTTCATCGTGACATCATCCGCGACCTAACCATGCATCCCAGAACCGAACCCGCACGGGCGTTGCTGGCCTTGTCACGACGCTTGACGAGCATCACCAGCGTCGACCAAGCCAGCGCGTGGTTGACGATGCTCCACGACTTTGGGGCACACCTTCCGAGAATGGATGTCACAGCGCACCTTCGCCGCTCAAGACCCTGCATGGGCGTCAAAAACCGGTAAAACCTGGTGGTACACGCATGAACGCACGCGCCGCGCCTACCGACGCTTGGCACGACTGGCACGCCAAGGAGTGCTGTTCACCTACCTGACCAACCCCGACGGCACACCAACCGACCCGCCGGCCTGCGCCACCACCAACCACGTCGAATCCATCAACGCTGTCGTGCGTGAACTCCTCCACGCTCACCGCGGTGCCAGTGCCTACCACCAAGCCATCATCGCCGAATGGGCTCTCCTCCTGCGCACCCCACAACCCCCGACCCCCACCGAAGTCCTGACCCAATGGGAACACGACGGGCGCCCACACCCCGCCGGATCCCCACACCAAAACACCCCAACCACACCGATCAGAAACGCCACGGGAATCCCGGAAGGAACCCCCACCCCAGAAGAAGGACTCTGGCCACGCAAAGGCTGGGCCGGACGCGCCCACTAGACCCACGACACGCCGTCTAAAGCACCACGTTTGCGCCTATAGCCCCATAATGTCCTATAACCCACACCGAGGCGCACGCACGCAGGTACAAAGAACCCCGGGGAACCAGTGTTCCTCGGGGCTTTGAGACGGAAGCCGTCAGCGGGTCTCGCGGTGCGCCGTCGACTTGTGGCAGCGCGGGCAGTACTTCGCCAGCTCGAGACGATCCGGCGTGTTACGACGGTTCTTCTTGGTGATGTAGTTGCGCTCCTTGCACTCCGAGCAGGCCAGAGTGATCTTGGGGCGAACGTCCTGGGACTTGCTTGCCACGGTTGTTTCCCTCGCTTAGTTTCGTCGCTCACGCGACCTGTCGGATCAAAGAATTGGTAGCGGGGGCGGGGCTCGAACCCGCGACCTCACGATTATGAGTCGTGCGCTCTGACCAGCTGAGCTACCCCGCCGCCGGAAGCGGATAAATCCGCGACCGGAGCCCCGAAAGGGAATCGAACCCTTGACCTTCTCCTTACCATGGAGACGCTCTGCCTACTGAGCTATCGGGGCAACGCCGGAAAGCCTATCTCATCTCCGAGCGCCGAAGCAATCCCGGAGCCTGAGAATGACATCACAGGCGTTACTCACTGAAACCAGCGAGTGGTGGCAGGTGAGGGATTCGAACCCCCGAAGCACGAAGCGTCTGATTTACAGTCAGATCCATTTGGCCGCTTTGGTAACCTGCCGTGCGCCGCTCTCGCGGTGCCGTGAAAGAATAGCATTAAAATGATGCCGAGCGCCAATCGGAACGACAATTGGCGCAATTCCAACGAAAGGTGCACCCATGGCAGACTCCTCCTTCGACGTTGTCTCCAAGCTCGACCGCCAGGAGGTCGACAACGCTGTCAACCAGACCGCCAAGGAGATCGCCAACCGCTACGACTTCCGCGGCGTGGATGCCGCCATCTCGCTCAGCGGTGACACGATCGCGATGGAGGCAAACTCCGCCTCCCGCGTGATGGCAATCCTCGACGTCCTGCAGTCCAAGCTGATCCGCCGCGGCCTGTCACTGAAGGTTCTGGACTACAAGGACCGCGAGCCCAAGGCCTCCGGCAAGCTCTTCAAGCTCGTCTGCCCCCTCAAGGAAGGCATCCCCCAGGACACCGCGAAGAAAATCTCGAAGCTCATCCGCGAGGAAGGCCCCAAGGGCGTCAAGGCCCAGATCCAGGGTGACGAACTTCGCGTTTCCTCCAAGTCCCGCGACGACCTGCAGGCCGTCATCGCGCTCCTCAAGGGCCCCAAGGGCGAGGAGCTGGACGTCGCACTCCAGTTCGTGAACTACCGCTGACCAACGCGTGTACATGGGGCGGGCGGCCGGATGATTCCGGCCGCCCGCCCCACGTTACAACAACCTAATAGCCCGCGATTTTCTCCAGCCGCGCAATGCGCTGCTCCATCGGCGGGTGCGTCGAAAACATACGCATGAGGGACTGCCCCCGGAAGGGGTTCGCGATCATCATCGCGGCCACGTTGCGCGTGCGCGGGGTATCCTCCATCGGGCGCCGATCCGTCGCCATCTCCAACTTACGCAGAGCCGACGCCAGAGCCAGCGGATCCTGCGTCAACATCGCTCCATCCTCATCCGCGTCGAACTCACGCGTCCGCGACAGCGAGAACTGGATCAGCATCGACGCAAAAGGCGCGAGCAAGCTGAGAACCAGCATGCCCACAAACCCCATGCCGCCGCTACCGTCACGTCCGTTACGGCCACCAAAGAACATGAAAAACTGCGCAACCGACGCGATGACCCCACCCATCGCCGCAGCAACGGACGTCGTCAGAATGTCGCGGTTATAGACATGCATCAGCTCGTGTCCCAGCACTCCACGCAGCTCACGCTCATTGAGAATAGCCAGGATGCCCTCCGTGCAGCACACAGCCGCATTGTTCGGATTACGCCCCGTCGCAAAAGCATTCGGCGTGGGCGACGGCGCCACCCAGATCGACGGCATCGGCTGCTGTGCGCGCGCCGCCAACTCACGAACGATCGCATACAGCTGCGGGTACTGCGCCTCCGTCACCCGGTACGCACCCATCGACCTCAGCGCAATCGTCGCAGAATTCCAATACGAATAAGCCGTCTGCGCCAATCCCAGCGCCGCAAACGCAAACAACCACACGGCACGCCCCGTACCCGCAGCGATCATCGCGCCAATAGCGAGCAGCAACGCCCACATGCCTCCCAGCAGGAGCGTCGTCTTCAGACCATTGTGATAGTTGCGATGCACCATGCAGGCGATCCTATGGGGGTTACCTGAGAAGCTGCTGAGAACCAGCCGAAGCTCCAATGGGAAACAACGACCCCAACCCGCAGTCACAGGACACATCGAGGTGAGCCACAGCCCCTCTCCCCCACGCGACGAGGCCGCGACCGGAAAACCCGGCCACGGCCTCGCACCGATCAGGGACGCTCAGTTGCGCCGGCCCGGACCCGTGTAGTCATCGAAACGCTCAGGAGCGGTCGGCACGCCCATCTCGCCCATCTCACCGATGAGATCCGTTTCCTTCGGATCCACCTGCGCGCCGCGCGAAATATCCGTCATCACGCGACGCGAGACGACCTTGATGCGCTCGCGCGTGCCGCGGCCGCCCGGAAGCTCGCCGTAGTCCTCACCCAGAGCCTGCTCGTAGGCATCCAGGAGCTCCCAGCCCTCCCACGTCGTGAACTCGACGCCACGGGACTCCAGGAGCGCCACCATGGCCTCGTGCCCCACCTCGGCCGTCTTCGCGTGCAGGCGCCCCTCCGAGGCGTCCTCCACGAGGTGGGAGATCGTCTGCTGAGCATCCGACTTCGTCGAGCCAATGAGGCCGACGGGGCCGCGCTTGATCCAACCGGTCGCGTATACGCCCGGGATCACGGGGGGCGGATTCGTCCTTCGTCGTATCGCTCTCAATGACGCGTCCCTCGACGTTCGGCACGACGCCGGCGCGCTTGTCGAAGGGCAGGCCCGGGATCGGCGAGGAGTAGTAGCCCACCGCACGATACACGGCCTGCACGGGCCACGTCGTGATAACGCCCGTGCCCGACACGCTGCCGTCACCGTTCAGGGCGGTGCGCTCGGTACGCAGAGCCTTCACGTGGCCGTTCTCGTCCGCGACGACCTCGACCGGGGCCTGGAACAGATGAATGTGAATGCGACGCGAGGCCGTGTGCTCCTCCGGGTCCGCCATCGCGTAGCCCGTCAGCGTCTTGACGACCTGACGCTGCTGGTTCGACGCGCGCAGCGCCTCCTCCGAGCCCTCGTCGAAGTCGAAGTCCTCTTCCGAGACGATGACATCCACGTCCGGGACCTTGCCCAGCTCGCGCAGCTCCAGCGGCGTGAACTTCACCTGCGCCGGGCCACGGCGACCGAACACGTGCACGTCGGTGATCGGGTTCTGCGCGAGGGCCTCGGCCACGTTGGCCGGCACCTCGGTCTTGAGCATGTCCTCGGCATGCTTGGCCAGCACGCGGGAGACGTCCAGGGCCACGTTGCCGACGCCCAGGACCGCCACATCGCGGGCCTTCAGCGGCCACGTGCGCGGGTAGTCCGGGTTGCCGTCGTACCAGGACACGAAGTCTGCGGCACCGTAGGACTCGGGCAGATCCACGCCCGGAATGTCGAGCGGGTGATCGCGGTCCGCGCCCGTCGCAATGATGATCGCGTCGTAGTGGTCACGCAGGTCGTCAATCGTCACATCACGGCCGACCTCGACGTTTCCGAGCAGTCGAATGTCGCCGCGCTGGAGGATCTTGTACAGCGCCACAATGATCTGCTTGATACGCGGGTGATCCGGAGCGACGCCGTAGCGCACGAGACCGTAGGGCGCTGGAAGACGCTCAAACAGGTCGATATTCACCTCGAGCCCCGACTTCGACAGGATGTCCGACGCGTAAATGCC
>BNJV01000312.1_pt1 | contig 52326 bp, 58 predicted proteins | sample 8540591 | NCBI WGS metagenome assembly BNJV01 (sample SAMD00202457, study PRJDB9452) | human saliva metagenome | host: Homo sapiens | reverse complement strand
TAAAAAGTAGGTATAATAGAAAGAGTTGAAAAGCTCAGGGGTCCCGTTGGTCAAGGGTTAAGACACCGCCTTTTTCACAGCGGTAACACAGGTTCGAGATCGTACGGACTATGGGTGTATCGCGGTTTGATGGGGAATAGGATATAAAAAGTTAAAAACATGTTGACGAGAAAAGCTGACTGTGATATACTAATATAGTTGTCGCAGAAAGCGCGACAAAGACGCTGAAAAACTGAGACAAGACAGAACCAATGTGCGGGGCACTATAACTCAGAAGGTTATAGTACTGAACAATGAAAAACAATAAATCTGTCAGTGACAGAAATGGTGAGAACTCAAACTTTTTAATGAGAGTTTGATCCTGGCTCAGGATGAACGCTGGCGGCGTGCCTAATACATGCAAGTAGAACGCTGAAGCTTGGTGCTTGCACCGAGCGGATGAGTTGCGAACGGGTGAGTAACGCGTGGGTAACCTGCCTGGTGGCGGGGGATAACTATTGGAAACGATGAGCTAATACCGCATGACAACAGTTATTGCATGATGCGCTGTTTAAAAGGAGACAGTGCTCCACTACCAGATGGACCTGCGTTGTATTAGCTAGTTGGTGGGGTAACGGCTCACCAAGGCGACGATACATAGCCGACCTGAGAGGGTGATCAGCCACACTGGGACTGAGACACGGCCCAGACTCCTACAGGAGGCAGCAGTAGGAATCTTCGGCAATGGACGGAAGTCTGACCGAGCAACGCCGCGTGAGTGAAGAAGGTTTTCGGATCGTAAAGCTCTGTTGTAAGAGAAGAACGAGTGTGAGAGTGGAAAGTTCACACTGTGACGGTATCTTACCAGAAAGGGACGGCTAACTACGTGCCAGCAGCCGCGGTAATACGTAGGTCCCGAGCGTTATCCGGATTTATTGGGCGTAAAAGCGAGCGCAGGCAGTTGAATAAGTCTGAAGTTAAAGGCTAGTGGCTTAACCATAGTACGCTTTGGAAACTGTTTAACTTGAGTGCAAGAGGGAGGTGGAATTCCATGTGTGGCGGTGAAATGCGTAGATGTATGGAGGGAACACCGGTGGCGAAAGCAGCTCTCTGGCTTGTAACTGACGCTGAGGGCTCGAAAAGCGTGGGGAGCAAACAGGATTAGATACCCTGGTAGTCCACGCCGTAAACGATGAGTGCTGGGTGTTAGACCCTTTCCGGGGTTTAGTGCCGTAACTAACGCATTAAGCACTCCGCCTGGGGAGTACGACCGCAAGGTTGAAACTCAAAGGAATTGACGGGGGCCCCGCACAAGGCGGTGGAGCATGGTTTAATTCGAGCAACGCGAAGAACCTTACCGAGATCTTGACATCCCTCTGACCGCTCTAGAGATAGAGTTTTCCTTCAGGGACAGAGGTGACAGGTGGTGCATGGTTGTCGTCAGCTCGTGTCGTGAGATGTTGGGTTAGAGTCCGCAACGAGCGCAACCCTATTGTTAGTTGCCATCATTCAGTTGGGCACTCTAGCGAGACTGCCGGTAATAAACCGGAGGAAGGTGGGGATGACGTCAAATCATCATGCCCCTTATGACCTGGGCTACACACGTGCTACAATGGCTGGTACAACGAGGTCGCAAGTCGGTGACAGCAAGCTAATCTCTTAAAGCCAGTCTCAGTTCGGATTGTAGGCTGCAACTCCCTCTACATGAAGTCGGAATCGCTAGTAATCGCGGATCAGCACGCCGCAGTGAATACGTTCCCGGGCCTTACACACCGCCCGTCACACCACGAGAGTTTGTAACACCCAGAAGTCGGTGAGGTAACCATTTGGAGCCAGCCGCCTAAGGTGGGATAGATGATTGGGGTGAAGTCGTAACAAGGGTAGCCGTATCGGAAGGTGCGGCTGGATCACCTCCTTTCTAAGGATAAGGAATGCACATTGGTCTTGTTTAGTCTTGAGAGGTCTTGTGGGGCCTTAGCTCAGCTGGGAGAGCGCCTGCTTTGCACGCAGGAGGTCAGCGGTTCGATCCCACTAGGCTCCATTGGTGAGAGATCACCAAGTAATGCACATTGAAAATTGAATATCTATATCAAATAGTAACAAGAAAAATAAACCGAAAACGCTGTAGTATTAATAAGAGTTTATGACTGAAAGGTCAAAAATAAGGTTAAGTTAATAAGGGCGCACGGTGGATGCCTTGGCACTAGGGAGCCGAAGAAGGACGTGACAAACGACGATATGCCTTGGGTAGCTGTAAGTAAGCGATGATCCAGGGATTTCCAGATGGGGAGAACCCAACAGGTACTACCTGTTACCCATATCTATTAAGGATATGAGGAGGAAGACGCAGTGAACTGAAACATCTAAGTAGCTGCAGGAAGAGAAAGCAAAAAGCGATTGCCTTAGTAGCGGCAGGCAGAAAGCAGCAGGAGGGCAAACCGAAGAGTTTACTCTTCGGGGTTGTAGGACTGCAATGTGGACTCAAAGATTATAGAAGAATGATATGGGAAGATCAGCCAAAGAGGTGAGAGCCTCGTATTCAAAAATAGTCTTTGTACCTAGCAGTATCCTGAGTACGGCGGGACACGTGAAATCCCGTCCGGAATCTGGGAGGACCATCTCCCAACCCTAAATACTCCTAGTGACCGATAGTGAACCAGTACCGTGAGGGAAAGGTGAAAAGCACCCCGGGAGGGGTGAAATAGAACCTGAAACCGTGTGCCTACAACAAGTTCGAGCCCGTTAATGGGTGAGGCGTGCCTTTTAGTAGAATGAACCGGCGAGTTACGATATGATGCGAGGTTAAGTTGAAGAGACGGAGCCGTAGGAAACCGAGTCTGAATAGGGCGCTTTAGTATCATGTCGTAGACCCGAAACCATGTGACCTACCCGCAGGGCAGGTTGAAGGTGCGGTAAGACGCACTGGAGGACCGAACCAGGGCACGTTGAAAAGTGCTTGGATGACTTGTGGGTGGCGGAGAAATTCCAAACGAACTTGGAGATAGCTGGTTCTCTCCGAAATAGCTTTAGGGCTAGCGTCGACATAAAAGATTCTTGGAGGTAGAGCACTGTTTGGGTGAGGGGTCCATCCCGGATTACCAATCTCGAGATAAACTCCGAATGCCAATGAATTATGGTCGGCAGTCAGACTGCGAGTGCTAAGATCCGTAGTCGAAAGGGAAACAGCCCAGACCACCAGCTAAGGTCCCAAAATATATGTTAAGTGGAAAAGGATGTGGGGTTGCACAGACAACTAGGATGTTAGCTTAGAAGCAGCTATTCATTCAAAGAGTGCGTAATAGCTCACTAGTCGAGTGACCCTGCGCCGAAAAATGTCCGAGGGCTAAAAACAATTTACCGAAGCTGTGGATACCTTTATAGGTATGGTGGGAGAGCGTTCTATGTGTGGCGAAGGTGTACCGTGAGGGAGCGCTGGAACGCATAGAAGTGAGAATGCCGGTATGAGTAGCGAAGACAGGGTGAGAATCCTGTCCACCGTAAGACTAAGGTTTCAGGGAAGGCTCGTCCGCCCTGGGTTAGTCGGGACCTAAGGAGAGACCGAAAGGTGTATCCGATGGACAACAGGTTGATATTCCTGTACTAGAGTATGTAGTGATGGAGGGACGCAGTAGGCTAACTAAAGCAGACGATTGGAAGTGTCTGTCTAAGCAGTGAGGTGTGAACTGAGTCAAATGCTTAGTTCTATAACATTGAGCTGTGATGGGGAGCGAAGTTTAGTAGCGAAGTTAGTGACGTCACACTGCCAAGAAAAAGCTTCTAGCGTTAAACATACTCTACCCGTACCGCAAACCGACACAGGTAGTCGGGGCGAGTAGCCTCAGGTGAGCGAGAGAACTCTCGTTAAGGAACTCAGCAAAAATGACCCCGTAACTTCGGGAGAAGGGGTGCTGACTTTACGTCAGCCGCAGTGAATAGGCCCAAGCAACTGTTTATCAAAAACACAGCTCTCTGCTAAATCGTAAGATGATGTATAGGGGGTGACGCCTGCCCGGTGCTGGAAGGTTAAGAGGAGTGCTTAGAGGTAACTCGAAGGTATGAATTGAAGCCCCAGTAAACGGCGGCCGTAACTATAACGGTCCTAAGGTAGCGAAAATTCCTTGTCAGGGTAAGTTCCGACCCGCACGAAAAGGCGTAATGATTTGGGCACTGTCTCAACGAGAGACTCGGTGAAATTTTTAGTACCTGTGAAGATGCAGGTTACCCGCGACAGGACGGAAAGACCCCATGGAGCTTTACTGCAGTTTGATATTGAGTGTCTGTACCACATGTACAGGATAGGGTAGGAGTCTATGAGATCAGGGACGCCAGTTTCGAAGGAGACGTTGTTGGGATACTACCCTTGTGTTATGGCCACTCTAACCCGGATAGGGTGATCCCTATCGGAGACAGTGTCTGACGGGCAGTTTGACTGGGGCGGTCGCCTCCTAAAAGGTAACGGAGGCGCCCAAAGGTTCCCTCAGAATGGTTGGAAATCATTCGCAGAGTGTAAAAGGTATAAGGGAGCTTGACTGCGAGGCTACAACTCGAGCAGGGACGAAAAGTCGGGCTTAGTGATCCGGTGGTTCCGTATGGAAGGGCCATCGCTCAACGGATAAAAAGCTACCCTGGGGATAACAGGCTTATCTCCCCAAGAGTTCACATCGACGGGGAGGTTTGGCACCTCGATGTCGGCTCGTCGCATCCTGGGGCTGTAGTCGGTCCCAAGGGTTGGGCTGTTCGCCCATTAAAGCGGCACGCGAGCTGGGTTCAGAACGTCGTGAGACAGTTCGGTCCCTATCCGTCGCGGGCGTAGGAAATTTGAGAGGATCTGCTCCTAGTACGAGAGGACCAGAGTGGACTTACCGCTGGTGTACCAGTTGTCTTGCCAAAGGCATCGCTGGGTAGCTATGTAGGGGAAGGGATAAACGCTGAAAGCATCTAAGTGTGAAACCCACCTCAAGATGAGATTTCCCATGATTTTATATCAGTAAGAGCCCTGAGAGATGATCAGGTAGATAGGTTAGAAGTGGAAGTGTGGCGACACATGTAGCGGACTAATACTAATAGCTCGAGGACTTATCCAAAGTAACTGAGAATATGAAAGCGTAAGGTTTTCTTGGAATTTGATAGATATTCAATTTTGAGTAGGTATTACTCAGAGTTAAGTGACGATAGCCTAGGAGATACACCTGTACCCATGCCGAACACAGAAGTTAAGCCCTAGAACGCCGGAAGTAGTTGGGGGTTGCCCCCTGTGAGATATGGAAGTCGCTTAGCTTTTATCCGCCATAGCTCAGTTGGTAGTAGCGCATGACTGTTAATCATGATGTCGTAGGTTCGAGTCCTACTGGCGGAGTAGTAAACGTTCTAAGGAACGTTTTTATTTTGTTTATATAAATTTAATATTTTTGTATCATTTTCTGATCTGTTTTTACTTATTTTGTTTTAAGTTCGTTTAGCTTAAAATTTTTAACTTTACAGAGATATCTTTCTTTTTTTAGTTAACCTTTCTGATAAACTTATTTTATCAATAAGAAAGGTTTTTTTATATCTCCAAAAAGTATTATGATTATTGTTTTCTTTTTTTCTAAAAACAGGTTGAAAAAGAATATTCATTTTTAGTTCAATCTAGTGATGATTGGGAGACGCTTCATTTAAAATTCTTACTTTATTATTTAGTTCGTTTCAGAATAAAGGATGAGAAAGACTTTATTTTCTGTCACTTTCAGGGCTGCTTATCGTCTTTATCTTAATCATTTACTTGGAAATAATCTAAATTTTTTTGTTATTAAATGTAGTCAATTTTTTTATTTATTACGAACGTTATTTTACAAACAATAAAAAAATATAGAAAATACTAGATATTGTTAAAAATTTTTAATTTAGAATTAATGGAAAACCCTAATCTTTTCTAGTGTTTATTCTTGATAAAATGGGGTTTTTTTCTTATAATAAATTGTAAGATATAATTGTGGGTGAGAGTCCCGCCATGTATATGAGAAAGGACGAGCCTTTAGGCTCAGACGAAAATTTATTATGACTTCAGTTGTTGTTGTAGGTACCCAATGGGGTGATGAAGGTAAAGGAAAAATTACTGATTTTCTTTCAGCTAATGCAGAGGTGATTGCTCGTTACCAAGGTGGTGACAATGCAGGTCACACGATTGTGATTGATGGAAAAAAATTTAAGTTACACTTGATTCCTTCTGGAATTTTCTTCCCAGAAAAAATCTCTGTAATTGGAAACGGAATGGTTGTAAATCCAAAGTCTCTTGTAAAAGAATTGTCTTATCTCCATGAAGAAGGGGTTACAACAGATAATTTACGTATTTCTGATCGTGCGCACGTTATTTTGCCTTATCATATCGAGTTAGATCGCTTGCAAGAAGAAGCTAAGGGTGATAATAAGATTGGTACTACAATTAAAGGAATTGGTCCAGCTTATATGGACAAGGCAGCTCGTGTGGGTATCCGTATCGCAGATCTTTTGGATAAAGAGATTTTCCGTGAACGTTTAGAACGCAATCTTGCTGAGAAAAATCGTCAATTTGTAAAATTGTATGATAGCGAACCTATTTCATTTGATGATATTTTTGAAGAATATTATGAGTATGGCCAACAAATCAAGCAATATGTAACAGATACTTCTGTTATCTTGAATGATGCACTTGATAATGGCAAACGTGTTCTCTTTGAAGGGGCTCAAGGCGTTATGCTTGATATTGACCAAGGAACTTATCCATTTGTTACTTCCTCAAATCCTGTTGCTGGTGGTGTGACAATTGGTTCTGGAGTAGGTCCAAGCAAGATTGACAAGGTTGTAGGTGTATGTAAAGCTTACACAAGTCGTGTTGGTGATGGTCCTTTCCCAACTGAGCTATTTGATGAAGTTGGAGATCGTATCCGTGAAGTGGGGCATGAGTATGGAACAACCACTGGTCGTCCGCGTCGTGTAGGTTGGTTTGACTCTGTTGTTATGCGTCATAGCCGTCGTGTTTCTGGTATCACAAATCTCTCTTTGAACTCTATCGATGTTTTGAGTGGTTTGGATACGGTTAAAATCTGTGTGGCTTATGATCTTGATGGTCAACGTATTGATTACTATCCTGCTAGTCTTGAACAATTAAAACGTTGCAAGCCAATCTATGAAGAATTGCCAGGTTGGTCTGAAGATATCACTGGAGTACGTACTTTGGAAGATCTTCCTGAAAATGCACGCAACTATGTTCGCCGTGTTAGCGAATTGGTGGGGGTTCGTATTTCAACATTCTCAGTAGGTCCTGGTCGTGAACAGACAAATATTTTAGAAAGTGTTTGGTCATAGGAGATTTTTTAAGATTTGTTTAAGACAGGTTGGATATACTATAGACAGTTACAAGAAGACCTCCTAACTTGTTGTAACTAATTTCCTAAACTTTTCTTTTTCATAATAATCTCCCTATAAAGTCACCGCATTCGGTGGCTTTTTTTGTGTTGAGAAACATGGTATAATGATAGAATTGATAGCTAGGAAGAGAGAAGAGATGAATTACACGCTTGAAGAAAAAGAAGCTTTTATGAGAGAGGCCTTAAAAGAGGCAGAGATTGCTTTAGAGCATGATGAAATCCCGATTGGTTGTGTAATTGTCAAGGACGGAAAAGTCATTGGGAGAGGACACAATGCACGAGAGGAGTTGCAACGGGCAGTCATGCATGCGGAAATTATGGCCATAGAGAATGCTAATCTGAGCGAAGAGAGTTGGCGCTTGCTTGATTGTACGCTTTTTGTGACCATCGAGCCTTGTGTCATGTGTAGTGGGGCAATTGGGCTCGCACGGATTCCAAACGTGGTCTACGGGGCTAAAAACCAGAAATTTGGCGCTGCTGGAAGTTTGTATGATATTTTGACGGATGAGCGGCTCAATCACCGTGTGGTTGTTGAGAAAGGCATTTTAGAGAGTGAGTGTGCAGGGATTATGCAGGACTTTTTCCGAAATCGACGGAAAAAATAATTTCTCTTTAAAAACAGAAAGGAATGTGGTATAATAACTAGTGGAGCAACAGTTCTGCGTGAAGCGGGTCAGGGGAGGAATCCAGCAGCCCTAAGCGATGTGAATTGTGTGCTCTTTTTTCGTGCTTTTTTCGAATAAATAAGATAAAATAGCCTAGAATATAAGATTTAAAAAGAGGAAAAATATGAAAATTCGTGGTTTTGAATTAATTTCTAGTTTTACAGATGAAACTTTGTTACCCAAGCGTGAGACAGCTCACGCAGCTGGTTACGATCTAAAAGTTGCAGAACGTACGGTTATCGCTCCAGGAGAGATTGTTCTTGTCCCAACTGGTGTCAAGGCCTATATGCAGCCGACTGAAGTGCTCTATCTTTATGATCGTTCCTCTAACCCTCGCAAAAAAGGCCTAGTTTTAATCAACTCTGTGGGGGTTATTGATGGAGACTACTATGGCAATCCAGGAAATGAAGGCCATATCTTTGCTCAGATGAAAAACATTACGGACCAAGAAGTGATTCTTGAAGTTGGGGAACGTGTGGTTCAGGCTGTCTTTGCACCTTTCTTGATCGCAGATGGGGATGAAGCAGATGGCGTTCGTACTGGTGGATTTGGATCGACAGGGCATTAAGATGAAGATTATCTTTGTCCGTCATGGGGAGCCAGATTATCGTGTGTTAGAGGAGTATGCTTATTCCGGATTTGGAATGGATCTAGCTCCCTTATCTGAGAAGGGAAGGAAACAGGCTCAGGACCTTTGCCAAAATCCCTTGTTCCAATCAGCTGATTTGCTAGTAGCTTCTTCAGTGACGCGAGCTTTAGAAACGGCTTCTTATCTTGCTAGTGCTATTGGACTTCCTTTGAGAGTGGAACCATTATTGCATGAATGGCAAGTCTATGAAAGTGGCGTAGAGAATTTTGAAAAAAGCTCGTACTCTGTTTCTAGGAAATAATGGATCCTTATCGCCTAATAGTCCTATTCAATATGAGACAGCTGAGGAAATGAGGTCTCGGTTTCTAGAATCTATGGGCAAGTATCGAGACTATCAGACAGTCGTTGTTGTCACTCATCGAATGCTCATGCGTCAATTTGTGCCAGACGAGAAGATTGATTTTTTTGCCAAGTGATTGAGTGTGAGATAGAGATTTAGAAAGAGGTTTATTATAGCAAAGAAAAAAAGCGACATTTGTGTGTCAAAAATTGTGAATATAATTCACCCAAGTATCTAGGCCGCTGTCCAAACTGTGGAGCCTGGTCTTCTTTTGTAGAAGAAGTTGAGGTCGCAGAAGTCAAAAAAATGCGCGTGTGTCCTTGACAGGGTGAGAAAAACCAAGCCTATGAAATTGGCTGAGGTGACTTCTATCAATGTCAATCGAACTAAGACTGAGATGGAGGAATTTAACCGAGTGCTTGGTGGCGGTGTGGTGCCAGGAAGTCTTGTCCTCATTGGTGGAGATCCAGGGATTGGAAAATCAACCCTTCTCTTACAAGTATCAACCCAGTTATCTCAAGTAGGAACAGTTCTCTATGTTAGTGGGGAGGAGTCTGCTCAACAGATCAAACTCCGTGCAGAGCGCTTGGGTGATATCGACAGTGAGTTTTATCTCTATGCAGAAACCAATATGCAGAGTGTGCGGGCAGAAGTGGAGCGTATCCAACCAGATTTTCTTATCATCGACTCGATTCAGACCATTATGTCTCCTGAGATTTCAGGGGTGCAGGGATCAGTCTCTCAAGTACGCGAGGTAACGGCTGAACTCATGCAGTTGGCTAAGACCAATAACATCGCCATCTTTATCGTGGGGCATGTGACAAAAGAAGGAACCTTGGCTGGCCCACGTATGTTGGAACATATGGTGGACACCGTACTTTACTTTGAAGGGGAGCGCCACCATACCTTCCGTATCTTAAGAGCGGTCAAAAACCGTTTTGGCTCGACCAATGAGATTGGAATCTTTGAGATGCAATCAGGTGGATTGGTTGAAGTTCTTAATCCTAGTGAAGTGTTTTTGGAAGAACGCTTGGATGGGGCGACTGGTTCGTCAATTGTTGTGACTATGGAAGGGACACGTCCGATTTTGGCGGAGGTTCAGGCCCTGGTGACACCGACTATGTTTGGGAATGCCAAGCGAACTACAACTGGTCTTGATTTCAATCGTGTTAGCTTGATTATGGCTGTTTTGGAGAAACGGGCAGGTTTGCTCCTCCAAAATCAGGATGCCTACCTCAAATCTGCAGGTGGCGTCAAATTGGATGAGCCTGCCATTGACCTTGCGGTAGCAGTTGCTATTGCGTCAAGCTACAAGGACAAGCCTACCAATCCCCAAGAATGTTTTGTAGGAGAACTTGGTTTGACGGGAGAGATTCGACGCGTAAATCGTATCGAGCAACGGATCAATGAAGCTGCGAAACTTGGATTTACAAAAATTTATGTACCGAAAAATTCTTTGACAGGTATTAAACCGCCTAAAGAAATTCAGGTGATTGGAGTGACGACTATTGGAGAAGTCTTGAAAAAAGTGTTCTCCTAATAGTTGTACTCAGGTTTATATTACTAATTATTTTATTGCTAACTTTTATTAAAACAAGGAGGAATTTCTGATGAAATTTTCTATGGATAGTCAAATGCAATTTCCTTTGGTAGAGTTATCGCTCAATCAAGGAGAAACAGTCTTTATCCAGCGTGGGAGTATGGTTTACCACACATCTAATGTCAGCCTCAATACCCAGCTTAATGCTAGCGGTTCTGGTTTGGGGCGCTTTGTCAAAGCTGTGGGACGTTCGATGGTTTCTGGTGAAAGTACCTTCATTACTCAAGCTATTGCAGAATCTGACAACGGACATCTTGCTTTAGCACCAGATACTCCTGGTCAAGTGATTGCTCTTGAACTAGGCGAAAAGCAGTATCGCTTGAATGATGGAGCCTTTCTAGCTCTTGATGGTTCGGCAACTTATACAATGGAGCGTCAGTCTATTGGGAAAGCCCTGTTCGGAGGGCAAGGTGGTCTCTTTGTGATGACAACCAAAGGTCAGGGAACTCTTTTGGCCAATGCTTTTGGATCTATTAAGAAAATTGAACTCCAAAACCAAGAAGTGACGATTGACAATGCCCATGTGGTGGCTTGGAGTCAGTCTTTAGACTATAATATTCACTTAGAAAATGGTTTTTGGCAATCTATCGGTACAGGGGAAGGAGTTGTTAATACTTTCCGAGGTACTGGTGAGGTTTATGTACAAAGTCTCAATCTTCAGAGTTTTGCAGGGGCACTCAACAAGTATATTCCAAAAAGTAGTTCATAAAAATAAAACTAGGACAGAAACCCAAGCTAGAAGCCGGACGTCTCTGTCCTAGTTTTCTATATATAGTCTGAAAGCTGACAAACGAGGCAAAAGATGGTAAGATAGGAGATAAATAATTTGGTGTTCAAATTATCTGGCAGACTAGAAAGTGAGTTGTCATGTCCTATTTTGAAAATTTTTTAAAAGCCAATCAAGCCTATGTAGAACTACATGGAGATTTGCACTTATCCATTAAACCCAAGACCAAGGTTGCAATCGTCACTTGTATGGATTCGCGTCTCCACGTTGCGCCGGCTCTGGGGTTAGCTCTGGGGGATGCCCATATTTTACGAAATGCGGGTGGCCGTGTGACAGATGATATGATTCGCTCACTGGTGATTTCCCAACAACAGATGGGAACAAGAGAGATTGTGGTACTTCACCATACAGACTGTGGTGCCCAAACCTTCAATAACGAGGACTTCCAAGAGCATTTAAAACGTGAATTGGGGGTTGATGTATCTGGCAAAGACTTTCTTCCTTTCCAAGATGTCGAGGAGAGTGTTCGCGAGGATATGAAATTACTTCGAGAATGTCCATTGATTCCGGATGATGTCATTATTTCAGGAGCTGTTTATGATGTGGACACAGGAAGAATGAGCGAAGTATATTAATTTTTCATGTGAAAGTGCTTCTCGTAGGCAGAAATAGGATGCTAAAAATAGATAAATTTTTTTGCTTTACTATCACTAATATAAAAATAGCATAAGACAAGGGGATAAAAGTCTACTCTTGTCTTATTTTTTATTGAAAAATCAAGAAAAAAGCGCTACAATGGTAGATGGAAAATATTGTGCAAAAACACAAGTGATACATAAATACTGGAGGAAATCATGTCTTTTTCTGATTTAAAGCTGTTTGCCCTTTCTTCAAATAGAGAATTGGCAGAGCGTGTAGCGCAAGAGATTGGAATAGAATTGGGAAAATCGACTGTTCGTCAATTTTCAGATGGAGAAATTCAAGTTAACATCGAAGAATCTATCCGTGGGAAACATGTCTTTATCTTACAATCAACTAGCTCACCTGTAAACGACAATCTACTAGAAATTTTGATTATGGTTGATGCTTTGAAGCGTGCTAGTGCAGAATCTGTCAACGTTGTGATGCCTTACTATGGTTATGCGCGTCAGGATAGAAAGGCTCGAGCGCGTGAACCAATCACTGCAAAACTCGTTGCAAATATGCTTGAAGTGGCTGGAGTGGATCGTTTGTTGACGATTGATTTGCACGCTGCACAGATTCAAGGATTCTTTGATATTCCTGTTGATCACTTGATGGGTGCTCCTTTGATTGCGGATTACTTTGAGCGCCGTGGTATGGTTGGTTCTGACTATGTTGTTGTCAGTCCAGACCATGGTGGGGTAACTCGTGCTCGTAAATTAGCAGAGTTCTTGAAAACTCCAATTGCCATTATCGATAAACGCCGTAGCGTAGACAAAATGAACACTAGCGAAGTGATGAACATCATTGGTAAGGTAGAAGGCAAGACTTGTATCTTGATTGACGATATGATCGATACAGCTGGTACTATTTGTCACGCAGCAGATGCCCTTGCTGAGGCAGGAGCTGTTGAAGTTTACGCAAGCTGTACGCACCCAGTTCTTTCAGGGCCAGCTATGGACAATATCCAGAAATCAGCCATTAAAAAATTGGTTGTTTTGGATACTATCTACCTACCAGAGGAACGTTTGATTGATAAGATTGAGCAAATCTCTATCGCTCATCTTTTAGGCGATGCAATCATCCGTATCCACGAAAAACGTCCTCTTTCTCCATTGTTTAGTATCGAGAAGACTATTTAAATTTACAGTTGAGGAAATAAAATATACTCTTAGAAATACAGAACCCTAACACTCGCAAAACTCTACATTGTTCGGAGTTTAAATATTTTTTTGTATCAATTGTTACAAGAATATTATTTGATTTTTTTAATTAGAATGAATTTTACTTATTTTTTACCAGAAAAAAATAAATTTATTTTAAAAAAAGCTTGACAACTTAGATTTATATGATATAATTTGATGTAATAAGGGTTGTCCTTATAAATTAAATTTTAAAATTAAAGAGGAGATAAAACAATGAAGAAAGTTTTATTATCATCAGTAGCAGCTCTTGCAGTATTTTCTGCAGCAGCTCCAGCATTTGCAGATATCAACGGTGGAGCTAACACTCCAGGTGCATACGACCAACCAGTAACTGGTGGTGGTGTAAACGACGCTTACAACGCTCAAACTGAGTTTAAAAATGGTCGTAAAGCTAACGAATATGTTGGTGGTCACCAAGATAACGTTGATGCTATTGCATCACAAGACCCAGCAGTAGTTGAAGCTAAAAAAGCATTCGACGCTGTTGAAGGTGGATCACACCTTTACGGTGAAAAGAAAGCTGCTTACGAAAGCGCATTGAACGATGCTCGTAATGCTGCTCGTAACGCTAAAATCCAAGAATCTCAAAAAACATACAACACTGCTGACAAAGCACAACGCAGCTACTACATCTTGAACGAAACTCCAGAACAAGCAAATGCTCGTTACTTGAAAGAACATGGTCTATCTGCTCAAGCAGAACAACCAGCTGCTCAAGCAGCAGCTGCTCAAGCAGCAACTAAACCAGAAGATGGTAAACCAGGTGCTGTAGACCAAGCTAAAAAAGCAGATGCAGCTGCTAAAAAAGCTGGAGCTTCTGCAAAAGCAGGTCAAAAAGCCCTTCCTAAAACACACGCTGCTAAATAATTTATTTATTTGGTGAAGTATACTATCACTGAAACTTTGTTTCAGTGATTTTTTTCAATAAATAACGAGGTATAAAAAATGAGTGGACACTCTAGAACAAAGAAAACACCAATTACTAAAATAATTGCTTCTATCGCTGCAGTAGTTATCGTTGCTTTGGGAGCCTTGTTTATATATAATAACAGCTTCTCAGAATCAAGTGAGAATAAGCCTACTGAAACTACAGTTACTCAGGAAGCGCCAAAGCAAGCTTATACTGCTAGCGAGGAAGAAAAGGAATATCTCTCTAATAAATTTAAAGGTTTACTTGCAACAAACTCTGAAACTGTGGGTTATGTATATATTCCTGGTACACAGTTAGATGAGCCTGTCGTTCAAACAACGGATAATGCGACTTATTTAGATAAGCGCTTTGATGGCGTTAACGAACCTTTAATGGGAGCAGTCTTTATGGATGCTGATAACAAGAAGGACTTTAGCGACCGCTTGACTTGGTTATTTGGTCATGCCCGTGGTAGTAAAGTGCCTGATCATCGTATGTTTAAAGATGTGAACTATTTCAGTCGCCAAGAATATTTTGATGCACACCCTTATGTTGTCATTGAAACTCCAGAGAGAAAGTATTATTATGAAGCTGTTGCCATGATTATTGTTCCAGAAGAAACAGCTTTTTACCGTACTTCTTTTGATGATGATGCGGATTTTTGAGAAACAGCTAACTACTATTTATGATACTGCAGAGGTTAAGAAACCAAATGTCAAGGTATCAGCTAAGGATAAATATCTTGTGCTTTCTACTTGTCGTGAAGAAGATGATACGATTCGTGCCAATCTCTACCTTCGACAAATTCCTGATTCAGAGATGAGTGACTTTGTCAAACAACACGGAGAAAGCCTTCAGTATAAACCAACAAGAGAATAATCTATAAATAAAAAAATTTATGAATCCTCCTCAAATTAGATGAAATAGTTTAATTTTTGGGAGGATTTTTTTATTTCATAGCAAATTTCTGCAAGCCTTTTTCAAAAATATGCTATACTGAAAAAAAGGAGGGATTCTATGACACAAGAATTTATCAATCCAAGTGATGGGGTGATCCGTCAGTATCTAGAAACCAGTAAAAACTCTGGCAGTAGTCGGTTTGTCTGACCGTGAGGAAACAACTAGCAATCAGTGACCAAGGAAATACAGGCTCGTGGCTATAAAATCATTCAGTAAATCCCAAGGCTGCGGGTGGGGAAATCTTAGGGAGAAAGGCTTATGCTAGTCTAGCTGAGATTCCTTTTCCTGTAGATATCGTCAATGTCTATCGTCGCAGTGAATTTCTACCTGATGTAGCGCGTGATTTCCTCAAGGCGGATGCTAAGATTTTTTGGGCGCAATTAGGACTTGAAAGCTTAGAAGCAGAGGAGATTTTACGTGCTGGAGGATGCGATGATATTGTGATGAATCGTTGCATCAAGAGAGAACATACACGTTTAATTCTTGAACAATAAAAAGGTAGCCTTTAGGCTACCTTTTGTCTTAGATAATACCGATGAGTATTTGCATACCAAGACTAGTCAGGATAATGGCAATCCAGCAGAGGGCGCCAAGAAGAATGGATTTACCGCTGGACTTAATCATAGCAATGAGATTGGTTTTAAGACCAATAGCACTCATAGCCATGATGATGAGGAATTTAGACAGTTGTTTGAGAGGTGCAAAGAAGCTACTGCTGACACCGAAGGAAGTAAGGGTGGTCGTTAGCAGGGAAGCTAGGATAAAGTAGAGAATGAAAACAGGGAAGATTTTTTTAAGTTTTACTCCTTGGTTGTTGCCTTGTTGACGACTTTGACAGTAAGAGGAAGAGAGTGATAGGGATAATAGCTAGGGGTACAGGGTCAATTTGACAATAGTAGCAGACTCAAGAGTGTTTGTGTGGTAAAGACTATCCCAGGCGCTGGCAGTGGCTGTTACAGAGGAAGTATCATTGACCGCAGTACCTGCAAAGAGGAGAAGCCCTCGTTTGATAGGTGAAAGCCAGGTTCCTAGGGTTGGGAAAAATAAGCGCTGCTAAGACATTGAAGAAAAAGATAACAGAAATGGCTTGGGCGACTTCTTTTTCCTTGGCATGAATGACAGGGAGCTGTCGCAGCAATGGCAGAACCTCCACAGATAGAGGAACCCACACCAATCAAGGTAGCTAGCTTTGTATCTAGATCAAAAAGCGTTGGAAGAGATAGGCTACAATTAAAAGCTATAGAAATGGTAGAAAAGAATGACAGGGAGGGAAGATTTTTCCAACTGCGAAAACTTGAGAGATATTGAGTCCAAATCCAAGCAAGATGACAGCGTACTGGAGTAATTTTTAGAGCTGTAAGTCAAACCAGCATCCAGTTGTTTTATAGGAAGTGAGAAAGGGGTGGAGAATCATTCCAATAAAGATAGCAAAAACTGGCGCTCCTACAACAGGTAAGAAGCCTCCTAAAACCCAAGAGATGATAGAAATGATAAGACAGACTAGAAGTCCGGCCCAATTTTTTGATAGAAATGACATAAAAACCTCCGAAAATAAGCACTTCTTATTATAAGCTTGTCTATCAGAAAAGTAAAATAGAAAGTTGGAAGCACGCTGTAACTAAATGGATTTTTGCGGTCAAGGAGCTTTTGTAGTATAATAGATATATGTTCTTTAATCAAGGAGGGTATCTATGGACTTAACCAAGCGCTTTAATAAACAATTAGATAAGATTCAAGTTTCCTTGATTCGTCAGTTTGACCAGGCTATTTCAGAGATTCCTGGAGTGTTACGTCTGACATTGGGAGAACCGGATTTTACAACACCAGATCATGTCAAGGAGGCTGCTAAGCGAGCTATTGACCAAAAACCAATCCTACTATACAGGGATGAGCGGTTTACTGACCTTGCGTCAGGCGGCTAGTAATTTTGTAAGAGAAAAATACCAGCTAGACTATAATCCTGAAAATGAAATCCTAGTCACTATTGGTGCGACAGAGGCTTTATCAGCTACTTTGACAGCTATCTTAGAAGGGAGACAAGGTTCTCTTACCAGCTCCTGCCTATCCTGGCTATGAGCCGATTGTCAATCTAGTTGGGGCAGAGATTGTCGAGATTGATACAACTGAAAATGGTTTTTGTTCTGACTCCTGAAATGCTGGAAAAAGGCAATTTTTGGAGCAGGGTGACAAGCTTAAAGGCTGTCATTCTCAACTATCCAGCTAATCCAACTGGTATCACTTATAGTCGCGAGCAATTAGAAGCCTTGGCAGACGTTCTACGTAAGTATGAGATTTTTCGTAGTCTGTGATGAGGGTTTACTCAGAATTGACCTATACAGGAGAAAATCATGTCTCTTTGGGAACGATGCTGAGAGATCAAGCCATTATCATTAACGGTCTTTCTAAATCCCATGCCATGACAGGGGTGGCGTTTGAGGTTTTATCTTTGCACCAGCAAACTTCACAGCTCAACTCATAAAGAGTCACCAGTACTTGGTAACTGCTGCGAATACTATGGCGCAACATGCTGCAGTAGAAGCCTTAACAGCTGGTAAAGATGATGCAGAACCGATGAAGAAAGAGTATATCCAGCGTCGAGACTACATTATCGAGAAGATGACTGACCTTGGCTTTGAGATTATCAAACCAGATGGTGCTTTTTACATTTTGCTAAGATTCCTGCAGGTTACAATCAAGATTCTTTTTGCTTTTCTAAAAGATTTTTGCTCATAAGAAGGCTGTTGCCTTTATCCCAGAGTGCTGCCTTTGGTCAGTACGGAGAAAGGGTATGTTCGCCTATCTTATGCAGCCAGCATGGAAACGATTAAAGAAGCTATAAAACGACTTGAGGAGTATATGAAGGAAGCATGATTCAGTCTATTACGAGTCAAGGCCTGGTGCTCTACAATCGTAACTTTCGTGAGGATGATAAGCTGGTCAAAAATCTTTACAGAAACAAGCTGGGAAACGGATGTTTTTTGTGAAACATGCTAGCAAATCTAAACTTGCTCCAGTCATTCAACCCTTGGTGCTGGCTCGTTTTCTCTTAAAGGTCAACGAAGATGGACTCAGCTATATTGAGGATTACCATGAGGTAAAGACTTTTCCTAAAATCAATAGCGACCTCTTTGTTATGGCCTATGCAACCTATGTTGCAGCCTTGGCAGATGCTAGTTTGCAGGATAATCAGCAGGACGCACCCTTGTTTGCTTTTTTGCAAAAGACTCTGGAGCTGATGGAAGAGGGCTTAGACTATCAGGTTTTGACCAATATTTTTGAAATTCAAATTTTGACACGTTTTGGGATTAGCCTCAACTTTAATGAGTGTACTTTTTGTCACCGTGTGGGACAAGCCTTTGACTTTGCCTTCAAATACGGGGGTTGTCTTTGTCCCGAGCATTACCATGAAGATGAGAAACGATGCCATTTGAATCCGAATATTCCTTATCTGCTCAATCAATTTCAAGCCATTGATTTTGAAACTTTAGAAACTATTTCTCTCAAGTCAGAAATCAAGCAAGAATTGCGTAAGTTTATAGATCAAATCTACGAGGAATATGTCGGTATTCACCTAAAATCAAAGAAATTTATTGATTCCCTAGCCGACTGGGGACAATTACTAAAAGAGGAAGACAAATGAAAAAAATCGCAGTAGATGCAATGGGTGGCGATTACGCACCACAAGCTATTGTAGAGGGTGTCAATCAAGCCCTTGCTGACTTTTCAGATATTGAGATTCAACTTTACGGAGACGAAAGTAAAATCAAGCAATATCTAACAGCTACAGACCGCGTCAGCATTATCCATACAGATGAGAAAATTGACTCTGACGACGAGCCTACAAAAGCTATCCGCAAAAAGAAAAATGCTAGTATGGTCTTGGCGGCTAAGGCTGTTAAGGACGGAGAAGCAGACGCTGTTCTCTCGGCAGGAAATACAGGTGCTTTGTTAGCGGCAGGATTTTTCATCGTTGGTCGTATCAAAAATATCGACCGACCTGGGCTTATGTCAACATTGCCAACGATTGATGGTAAGGGTTTTGATATGCTGGATCTCGGAGCTAATGCCGAAAATACAGCTCATCACCTCCATCAATACGCAATTCTAGGGTCTTTCTATGCCAAGAATGTTCGTGGCATTGCAAATCCCCGTATTGGCCTTCTCAACAACGGTACAGAAAGCAGTAAGGGAGATCCACTACGCAAGGAAGCCTATGACTTATTAGTCGCTGACGAGGTTTGAATTTTGTCGAGGAATGTGGAAGCACGTGACTTGATGGATGGTGTTGCAGATGTAGTCGTAACCGATGGTTTCACGGGAAACGCTGTTCTCAAAAGCTATTGAAGGTACTGCTATGGGGATCATGGGATTACTTAAGAATGCCATTGTGGGTGGCGGACTTAGAGCTAAGCTCGGCGCATTCCTCCTCAAGGATAATCTCAGAGGTTTGAAAAAACAGCTCAACTATTCAGATGTTGGTGGTGCCGTCTTGTTTGGCGTTAAGGCGCCTGTTGTTAAGACTCATGGTTCAAGTGACGCTAAGGCTGTATACAGTACGCTTCGTCAGATTCGTACCATGCTTGAGACAGATGTAGTTGCACAAACTGCGCGTGAATTTTCAGGAGAATAATATGACAGATAAAGAAATTTTTAACCGTGTTGTTACGATTATCCAAGAACGTCAAGGGGAAGACTTTGTTGTAACCGAAAACTTGAGTTTGAAGGATGATTTGGATGCTGACTCTGTGGATTTGATGGAATTCATCTTAACAATCGAAGACAGATTTGGAATCGAAAATTAGTGATGAAGAAATCGACAACCTCAATAGCGTCGCAGATGTATTGTAATTATTAAAAAATAGAACATAAGAAAAAGTAACATGCCTGACATATTACTTTTTCTATTAATCATGTTAGGAGATTACACTTCAAATTCATAGAGTGCTGTAGATAGGTAACGTTCTCCGTTATCTGGTGCAAGTGCAAGGACTTTTTTACCTGCTCCAAGTTTTTTAGCGACTTCAATTGCTGCATAGATAGCTGCAGCAGAAGAAATACCTACTAAGAACCCTTCTTTTCCACCGATCTCACGACCAAGTGCAAGAGCATTGTCTGATGTTACGCGAACGATACCATCGTAAGCTTTTGTGTCAAGTGTTTCTGGGATGAATCCAGCAGAGATACCTTGAATCTTATGAGGTCCAGGTTTTTCACCTGATAAGATAGCTGATTCGTCTGCCTCAACTGCAAAAACTTGAATGTTTGAATTCGCTGCTTTAAGAGCATGAGAAACACCTGAAATAGTTCCTCCAGTACCAACACCGGCAACAAAGGCATCTAAACCGTCAGCTCCAAAATCAGCTAGAATTTCAGCTCCTGTTGTTCTTTCGTGAACTTCTGGGTTAGCTTGGTTGATAAATTGCAAAGGTAGGAAACCATCACGTTCAGCAGCGATTTCTTCAGCTTTAGCAATAGCGCCTTTCATACCTTCACTTCCTGGAGTTAGAACGAGTTCAGCACCATATGCTTGGATGATTTTACGACGTTCCACTCATTGTCTCAGGCATAACGATGACAACTCAGTAGCCTCTAGCAGCACCAACCCGCATGAAGACCGATACCAGTGTTCCCACTTGTTGCTTCTACAATAGTAGAACCAGGTTTAAGTTTGCCTTCTTGTTCAGCTTTTTCAATCATGCTTAGAGCAATGCGGTCTTTAACGGATGACCCTGGGTTAAATGCTTCTAGTTTTACGTAAACGTCTGCTGCACCCTCAGGCACGATGTTGTTCAATTTAACAATCGGTGTTCTACCGACAAGTTCAGTGATATTGTTATAAATCGCCATATTAGCACCTCTATATATAAGATGCTACTAGTATAACGCTAACTTTTACCTTTTTGTAAAATATAGAAATCCTATCGAAGCGATAGGGATTTTTATATCGAATATAAATGAGGAAAAATTAGATGATAAGCTAGTATTCTTTATTTTACCCTAAGTTAACAGGAACCTCTACCTCTCGTAGCCTCTGATTGATTAAGGTGATTTTTCCATTGAAAAATTCTATGAGAGAAGCTTTGATAGCTTCTTTATCTTCCTTATCAACAAAGATGATAGTTTCGACCTGATCAGTGAAATTTGTTTCAAGTTCCATGAGATTATGTTCTTTAAGAAAATTGCCATATTCTTGATATTGAGCATAACTCATTTGAATCTGAATCCTAGCTTGTTCTTTTAACTTCTACAATTTCCAATCTCTTTAACAGCTAAGGCGACACTACCAGCATAAGCGCGAATGAGCCCCCAGCACCTAGCTTAATACCACCGAAATAACGGGTAACAACCACACAGACATTAGTTAAATTATGATTTTCTAACACTCCTAGCATTGGTACTCCAGCAGTTCCGCTTGGTTCTCCATCGTCACTAGTTCGTTTAATTTCATTCCGCTCACCGATAATAAAAGCAGAACAGTTGTGGGTCGCTTTATAGTGTTCTTTCTTAATAGTAGCGATGAAAGCTCGAGCTTCTTCTTCACTATAGACGCGCTTTACATGGCAAATAAAGCGTGATTTTTGATTTCTTCTTGGACTTGTCCGTCCTCTTTAATTGTTCTACATTCCATATTTTTATTGTACTAAAAATAGGATAAAGTTCTAGATTTACGAATAAAAAGTATGAAAATAAAGTCCGAATTATCTTGGCGCCTGTTTACAGAACAGGAATTAAGCATGGAAGAACGTGAGTTAGCAGTGAAACTCCCAAGTATGCAAAAAGAGAAGGGGAAACTTGTTTGTCAACGATGTGATAGCGTGATCCAAGAAGAATGGTTATTGCCCATTGATGCCTATTACTGTCGAGAATGTTTTGTTGATGAAGCGAGTTAGGGAGTGATCAGGCCTTATATTATTTCCCTCAAGAAGATTTTCCTAAACAAGATGTTCTTAAATGGCAGGGGACAATTGGCTCCATTTCAAGAGAAAGTATCAGAGGAGCTTACTTCAAGCGGTAGAGAGCCAGCAGCCGACTTTTAGTTCATGCAGTGACTGGCGCTGGGAAGACAGAGATGATTTATCAAGTTGTTGCGAAAGTTATTAATGATGGTGGGGCGGTTTTGTCTAGCCGAGTCCCATATAGATGTTTGTTTGGAATTGTATAAGCGATTGCAGAATGATTTTACTTGTAGAGATAGCCTTGCTACATGGAGAGTCAAACCATATTTTCGAACCCCTCTGGTTGTTGCGACGACTCATCAATTATTAAAGTTTTATCGCGCTTTTGATTTACTAATAGTAGATGAAGTAGATGCTTTTCCTTATGTTGACAACAAGATGCTTTACAAAGCTGTAAAGAATTGTGTAAAGGATGATGGACTAAAATTTTCCTCACCGCTACTTCTACAGATGAGTTGGATAGGAAGGTTCGCTTAGGGGAGCTAAAACGACTAAGCCTACCAAGGCGGTTCCATGGGAATCCTTTAATTATTCCAAAACCCGTCTGGCTATCTGATCTGGATAAATGTTTGGATAAGTTTCGCCTACCATTAAAGTTAAAAAGATATGTTGAAAACCAGAGAAGAACGGGCTACCCCTTACTAATATTTGCATCAGAAATTACAAAGGGAGAGAAGTTGAAGGAAATCTTGCAACTAGAGTTTCCGAATGAGAAAATTGGTTTCGTATCCTCAGTTACTGAAGATAGATTAGAGCAAGTTCAAGCTTTTTAGGGATGAGAATTGACCATATTGATAAGCACAACAATATTGGAGCGCGGAGTTACCTTTCCGTGTGTAGATGTATGTGTCGTTGAAGCCAACCATCGCCTCTTTACAAAATCAAGTCTCATACAAATTGGAGGGAGAGTTGGTCGTAGCATGGATAGACCAACTGGAGATTTGATTTTCTTTCATGATGGATTGAATCGTTCGATTAAGAATGCCATTAAAGAAATTAAACTGATGAACAAGGAGGCAGGCTTATGACTTGTTTACTCTGTGGACAACATTTAAAATAATCTAACCTTCAGTAGTCTTCTTTTTGTTGAAAAAGGAGAAGTTTACTCTGTTCAGTATGTTTCTTAAATTTTTGAAAAGATCGGGAAAGGCATTGCCCAAACTGCTACAAAAATAGAGTGTCAACTTCGTGTCAAGAGTGTCAATTATGGTGTAAAGAGGGAATTGACGTAGACCATGAAGCAATTTTTACTTATAATGAAGCAATGAAGGGATTACTTTAGTCGATATAAGTTTGATGGAGACTATCTTCTGAGAAAGATTTTCGCATCGCTTTTAAGGGAGAGATTAAAAAATACAAAGAGTTTCAATTTCTTATAATACCTTTAAGTTCAGAAAGGTTTTTCCAAAGAGGATTTAACCAGGTTGAGGGTTTAATTGAAGCTACAGGACTCTCCTATCATGATTTTTAGATGACAGAGAGAGACAAGTTCTTCAAAAATCGTTCAGAACGTTTGGCACAAAACTTCCATTTTTATTAAAGCTGGTGTCACGATTCCCAAGAAGATTCTTTTTGATTGATGATATTTATACTACTGGAGCAACCGTTAATCGTGTGAAGAGATTGCTTGAGAACGCAGGAGTGGAGGAGGTTCGAACATTTTCCCTCGTAAGATGAGGAAAAAGATTGCAATAATTTTATGAAAGCGTTATAATAAATGTAGAAAAACAAATATAGTTTTAGAAAGAAGGTACTTATATGATTAAAATATAGTATCCGTGGTGAAAACCTAGAAGTAACAGAAGCAATTCGTGATTATGTAGTTTCTAAACTCGAAAAGATCGAAAAAATACTTCCAAGCAGATCAAAATTAGATGCACGTGTAAACTTGAAAGTATACCGTGAAAAGACTGCTAAGGTAGAAGTTACGATTCCACTTGGATCTATTACTCTCCGTGCAGAAGATGTTTCTCAAGATATGTATGGATCAATTGATTTAGTGACAGATAAGATTGAACGTCAAATTCGTAAAAATAAAACAAAAATCGAACGCAAGAACAGAAATAAAGTATCAACTAGCCAATTATTCACAGATGCTTTGGTTGAAGAGTCAGATGTTACTCAATAAAAGTAGTTCGTTCAAAAACAAATTGATTTAAAACCAATGGACCTCGAAAAGCCCTTCTTCAAATGGACTTATTGGGTCATGATTTCTTCATTTACGTTGATGTTGAAGATGAAACAACAAATGTAATTTACCGTCATGAAGATGGAGACATTAGCCTTCTTGAAGTAAAAGAATCATAACACTTAATATGATTAGACTAAAAAGGTGGTTTACACTAGTGTAAACCACCTTTTGTTTTAAGGAATGCTACATTTGAGTACAAGCGCTATTCCTTCTTTAAAGGTCCCTTTTTCAGTGCAAATATGGTATAATATTGCGCAAGAGGTTTTGATAATGAGAAATGAAATGAATCCCTTTATTTGTTTACTTATTTGTTGGGATTTCCTTTATATTTATGACTGTAATGGTTGTTTTTCTTCAAAATACCCTAGTCACAATAGCATGCTTATTTTTCTTAATGGTCGCATTTCTTTTGCTATTTTATTTTCAGAAGAAATCTTATCAAAAAACAGAAATTGAACAAATCCAGTACGTAAACCATCAGGCAGAAGATAGTTTAAGTTCACTCTTAGAACAGATGCCTGTTGGAGTTGTCAAACTAAACATGGAAAATAGCGAGATTGAGTGGTTCAATCCCTACGCGGAGTTAATGCTGACAACGGAAGATGGAGAAATTGACCATTCTCAAGTTCAAGAAATTATAAAAACAGCCATATCTTCGCCTGGAATTTATGCCAATGTGGGAGAAAAGCGTTATGCAGTGCATCTAGATAGAAATTCTGGTGTACTCTACTTTTTTGATGTTTCTGGAGAGTATGAAGCCACAGTAGAATTGGTTACGAGTCGCCCTGTTATTGGTGTTATTTCAGTAGATAACTATGATGATTTAGAGAATGAAACATCTGAATCAGACATCAGCCATATTAATAGTTTTGTTGCGAATTATGTCGCAGAGTTTACTGGAAAACATAAGATGTTCTCTCGCAGAGTGGCTATGGATCGTTTCTACTTGTTTACTGACTATACGGTATTGGAGCAATTGATGCAGGATAAATTTTCTGTAATTGATACTTTTCGTGAAGAAGCCAAACAGAGAGATTTACCATTGACTATGAGTATGGGCTTATCATACGGTGATGGGGATCATGAGAGTATTGGTAAAGTCGCTTTATCAAACCTCAATCTTGCAGAAGTTCGTGGTGGAGACCAAGTTGTCGTAAAAGAGAATGACGAAACGAAGAATCCAATTTATTTTGGTGGTGGTTCTGCAGCTTCCATCAAGCGGACAAGAACACGTACTAGAGCGATGATGACGGCAATCTCTGAGAAATTGAAGAGTGTCGATTGTGTATTCGTTGTTGGTCATAAAAATTTAGACATGGATGCTTTAGGTTCTGCGGTTGGGATGCAATTGTTCTCGAGTAACGTCTTGGATGAAAGTTATGTGGTCTATGATGCAGACCAAATGTCTCCGGACATTCATCGTGCCATTCAATTCTTAGAGAATGAGGGAGTAACAAAACTCATCCCTCTAACTCAAGCTATGGAAATGGTCACTAATCGTTCCTTGCTAGTGATGGTGGACCACTCTAAGACAGCTTTAACCTTGTCAAAAGAGTTTTATGATTTATTCACGCAAACGATTGTTATTGACCACCATAGACGAGATCAGGATTTCCCAGAAAATGCGGTTATCACCTATATCGAGAGTGGAGCAAGTAGCGCGAGCGAGCTTGTAACAGAGTTGATTCAATTCCAAACTCTAAGAAAGCACGCTTAAGTCGTATTCAAGCAAGTGTTCTCATGGGTGGTATAATGTTGGATACTAAGAATTTCACCTCTCGTGTGACTAGTCGAACCTTTGACGTGGCAAGTTATCTAAGAACACGTGGAAGTGATAGTATTGTTATTCAGGAACTTGCAGCTACTGATTTCGAAGAGTATCGATTGGTTAATGAGCTAATCTTACAAGGACAGGCCGTACAGCCTTCAATTCTTGTCGCTCAAGCCAAGGATAGTAAGGAGTATGATACTGTAGTGATTAGTAAAGCAGCTGATACTATGTTAGCCATGTCAGGTATTGAGGCTAGCTTTGTCATTGCAAAAAACAGCCAAGGGGATATTTCCATTTCTGCACGAAGTCGAAGTAAGATCAATGTGCAACGGATTATGGAAGAGTTGGGAGGTGGAGGCCACTTCAATCTGGCAGCTGCCCGACTGACAGATATGACTCTGCAAGAAGCAGGTGATAAACTAAAAACCGTTATTTCTAATGAAATTAGAGAAAAGGAGACAGAAGAATGAAAGTAATCTTTTTAGCAGATGTAAAAGGAAAAGGGAAAAAAGGCGAAATCAAAGAAGTTCCAACAGGTTATGCGCAAAACTTTTTGATTAAGAAAAACCTTGCTAAAGAAGCGACTTCTCAAGCAATTGGTGAGTTGCGCGGGAAGCAAAAATCTGAAGAAAAAGCACATGCTCAACTTCTTGCAGAAGCACAAGAAATTAAGGCGAAACTTGAAGCAGAAGAAACAATTGTTGAGTTTGTTGAAAAAGTTGGTCCAGATGGAAGAACTTTTGGTTCAATTACTAGCAAGAAAATTGCGGAAGAGCTCCAAAAACAATTTGGAATTAAAATTGATAAACGTCATATTCAAGTTCAATCTCCAATTCGAGCAGTTGGCTTGATTGATGTTCCGGTAAAAATTTATCAGGATGTAACTAGTGTCATCAACCTTCGTGTAAAGAAGGATAAGCTAGATTTGAGTAATGATTTTGTAAAAGGAAGGAAAGTCTGATGGCAGAAGTAGAGGAACTACGAGTTCAGCCCCAGGATATTTTGGCAGAACAATCGGTATTGGGAGCTATATTTATCGATGAGAGTAAACTCGTATTTGTTCGAGAATATATTGACTCTCGAGACTTCTTTAAGTATGCTCACCGTTTGATTTTTCAGGCCATGGTTGATTTGTCAGATCGAGGAGAAGCCATTGATGCAACGACTGTTCGTACGATCTTAGATGATCAAGGTGATTTGCAAAATATTGGTGGTTTGTCCTACCTTGTTGAGATTATCAACTCTGTACCAACCTCTGCAAATGCTGAATACTATGCAAAAATTGTAGCAGAGAAAGCCACACTTCGTCGTCTGATTGCTAAGTTGACGGAGTCTGTAAACCAAGCTTATGAAGCCTCTAGTCCTGCAGATGAAATCATTGCTCAAGCAGAAAAAGGCTTGATAGATGTCAGCGAGAATGCAAATCGTAGTGGTTTTAGAAATATTCGTGACATTTTAAACCTAAACTTTGGAAACCTGGAAGTTCGATCGCAACAAACGTCGGATATTACGGGGATTGCAACTGGTTATCAAGATTTGGATCATATGACAACTGGTTTGCACGAGGAGGAGTTGATTATTATAGCTGCTCGACCTGCGGTTGGTAAAACTGCTTTTGCCTTGAATATTGCTCAAAATATTGGAACCAAGCTTGACAAGACCGTTGCAATTTTCTCTCTCGAGATGGGGGCAGAGAGTCTGGTCGACCGTATGTTGGCTGCCGAAGGACTAGTAGAGTCTCACTCTATTCGTACAGGACAACTGACTGAAGAAGAATGGCGCAAATATACGATTGCTCAAGGAAACCTTGCAAAAGCAAGCATCTATATTGACGATACACCAGGAATCCGAATTACAGAGATTCGGTCACGCGCTAGAAAATTGGCCCAGGAAACAGGAAATCTTGGATTGATCTTGATTGACTACCTGCAGCTAATCACAGGGACTGGTCGTGAGAACCGTCAACAAGAGGTGTCAGAGATTTCACGTCAGTTGAAAATTCTAGCCAAGGAATTAAAGGTACCTGTAATTGCGCTAAGCCAGCTATCACGTAGTGTTGAACAACGTCAGGATAAAAGACCGGTATTATCAGATATTCGTGAGTCTGGATCTATCGAGCAGGATGCGGATATCGTAGCCTTTCTTTATCGTGACGACTATTATGAGCGTGGTAGCGAGGAAGAGGAAGGTCTTCCTAATAACAAAGTAGAAGTGATTATCGAGAAAAACCGTAGCGGTGCACGTGGAACGGTAGAATTGATTTTCCAAAAAGAGTATAACAAGTTTTCAAGCATTTCGAAGAGAGAGGAACAAAGATGACAGATGCATTTACAGATGTAGCCAAGATGAAAAAAATCAAAGAGGAAATCAAGGCACATGAAGGACAAGTCGTGGAAATGACCTTAGAAAATGGTCGTAAACGCCAAAAGAATCGCTTAGGAAAACTCATTGAAGTTTATCCATCGCTCTTTATCGTTGAATTTGGAGATGTAGAAGGAGACAAACAAGCCAATGTCTATGTTGAATCCTTCACCTATTCAGATATCTTAACGGAAAAGAATTTGATTCACTATTTGGATTAAGGTTGAAAGTGAGAATTTTCTCACTTTTTTCTTTTTCTTTCGAATGATATAAATGAGGTCAACCTCAAAAATTTATCTATTCGAAGGAGAATGAATGACATATAGTAAAAAGGGAACTTTTCTAAAGAAAACGACGGTGGGCACAGCATCACTATTGCTAGCAGGTGCTTTTTTGTTTGGTGGAGGAACTGTTCATGCCAATCAGGGAGACAATGGTTCACTGGCGCGTGGAGATGATTATCCCTATTATTATAAAAATGGAAGTCAAGAAATCGATAAGTGGCGGATGTATTCAAGACAGTGTACTTCATTTGCTGCCTTTCGTCTTAGCAGTGTAAATGGTTTTGAGTTACCAGCTGCGTATGGAAATGCAAATCAATGGGGATATCGGGCTAAAAGAGAAGGCTATCGTGTCGATCAGCAACCAGCAATTGGCTCTATCGCTTGGGATGCGAGCGGACAGTATGGCCACGTAGCCTGGGTATCCAATGTCCTTGGTGATATGATTGAAATCGAGGAGTACAATTATGGTGTTAGAGAGAAGTACAATCGTAGAATTGTGAAGGCAAGCTCTATGACTGGCTTCATTCATTTTAAAGATGTAGGACATGCTAGCACAGGAAATCATCAGTCGACGTCACCATCTAGCGGAACACATTACTTTACAGAAAAAGCTGCTATTATGAATCAGCCATCACAAGTGGCTGAGATTGTAGATTACTATTACCCTGGAGAAAGTGTTCATTACGATCAAACACTTGAAAAAGATGGCTATAAATGGATTAGTTATTTATCCCGAACTGGGAATCGCAGATATGTCCAGCTAGCTAAAATAGCGAGCTCTAAGAATGGATGGGAAAAACAGGGAACAACTTGGTACCACTATGAAAATGGGAAAGTAGCTCTTGGTTGGAAAAAGATAAATGGAAGTTGGTACTATTTCCAAACAAATGGTGCCATGAGAACAGGTTGGCTAAAAGACGGTTCCAAGTGGTACTACTTGAAATCATCTGGAGAAATGCAGACAGGATGGTTAAAGGATAAGGGCATTTGGTATTACCTCGAAAGCTCAGGTGCTATGAAAACAAGTCAGTGGTTCCAGGTCTCAGGGAAATATTATTACGTGAACGCTTCTGGAGAATTGGCAGTAGACACGACTATCGATGGGTTCCAAGTTGACAGCAATGGCGCACGAGTAGAAAATCCAGCATCATAAGTGTTATTCAGCATTCGGGCTCTTCCTAATGGTATTTTTCCCTGCTTTCCTTTATAATGGGTGTATGGACAAGAAAAAATTATTATTGATCGATGGATCTTCAGTTGCTTTCCGAGCATTTTTTGCACTTTATCAGCAACTGGATCGTTTTAAAAATGACAATGGACTACATACCAATGCAATCTACGGTTTTCACCTGATGCTAAATCACCTACTGGAGCGTGTCCAACCGAGTCATATTTTGGTTGCTTTTGATGCGGGGAAAACGACTTTCCGTACAGAGATGTATGCAGACTATAAGGGCGGTCGTGCTAAGACACCAGATGAGTTTCGAGAGCAATTTCCCTTCATTCGTGAGCTGTTAGACCATCTTGGGATTCGCCATTATGAGTTGGCTCAGTATGAGGCGGATGATATCATTGGTACCTTAGGTCGTTTGGCTGAAAAGGATTCATTTGATGTGACCATTGTCAGCGGAGACAAGGACTTGATTCAGTTGACAGATGAACATACGGTGGTTGAGATTTCTAAGAAAGGTGTCGCCGAGTTTGAGGCCTTTACCCCAGAATATCTCATGGAAAAGATGGGCCTCACACCAGCTCAGTTTATTGATCTTAAGGCCCTCATGGGAGATAAGTCAGATAATATTCCTGGGGTAACCAAGATTGGTGAAAAGACTGGTATTAAGCTTTTGCTAGAACATGGCTCGCTTGAAGGTATTTATGAAAATATTGATGAGATGAAGGCATCGAAGATGAAGGAAAATCTCATCAATGATAAGGAGCAAGCCTTTCTGTCTAAAACACTGGCGACGATTGATACGAAAGCACCAATTGAAATCGGCCTAGATGATTTGGTTTATAGCGGTCCAGATGTGGAAAACCTCGGGAAATTCTACGATGAGATGGGCTTTAAACAGCTCAAGCAAGCCTTGAATGCTTCTCAGACTAACCAAGCTGAGAGTTTGAATTTCACTATAGTGGATAAAGTGAGTCAAGATATGCTGAGCGCCGATTCTATTTTCCACTTTGAGCTCTTTGGGGAGAATTACCATACAGATGACTTGGTTGGTTTGGCCTGGTCCTGTGGGGATAAACTTTACGCCACAGACAAACTTGAGCTCTTGCAGGAGCCGATTTTCAAGGATTTTCTAGAAAAAACACCTCTGAAAGTATATGACTTTAAGAAGGCAAAGGTTCTCTTAAATCGCTTTGGTTTGAATTTACAGGCTCCGGCTTTTGACAGTCGCTTGGCCAAATACCTTCTCTCTACTGTAGAGAATAATGAAATTTCAACCATCGCTAGTCTCTATGGCCAAACTTACTTAGTCGATGATGAAACTTTCTACGGCAAGGGTGTCAAGAAAGCTATCCCTGAGCGAGAGAAATTCTTGGAACACTTAGCTCGTAAGGTTGCTGTATTGGTTGAGACAGAGCCTGTTTTACTTGAAAAATTAAGTGAAAACGGACAACTTGACCTTCTTTATGATATGGAACAACCTCTAGCCTTTGTCCTTGCTAAGATGGAAATCGCTGGGATTAAGGTTAAAAAAGAAACACTTCTTGAGATGCAAGCTGAAAATGAACTGGTCATTGAAAAGCTGACGCAAGAGATTTATGAGCTGGCTGGTGAAGAATTTAATATCAACTCGCCTAAACAGCTGGGGGAATTGCTTTTCGAAAAGTTAGGGCTCCCACTCGAATACACCAAGAAAACCAAGACAGGTTACTCGACAGCAGTAGATGTCTTGGAGCGCCTAGCTCCTATTGCACCAATTGTCAAGAAAATTCTCGATTACCGTCAGATTGCTAAGATTCAATCCACTTATGTGATTGGCTTACAGGACTGGATTTTAGCGGATGGTAAGATTCACACGCGCTATGTGCAAGATTTGACTCAGACAGGTCGTCTGTCTAGTGTGGATCCAAACTTGCAAAATATCCCTGTTCGCTTGGAACAAGGTCGCCTCATTCGTAAGGCTTTCGTGCCAGAGTGGGAAGATAGTGTCCTTCTCAGCTCTGACTATTCACAGATTGAGTTGCGAGTTTTGGCGCATATCTCTAAAGATGAGCACTTAATCAAGGCCTTCCAAGAGGGAGCTGATATCCATACCTCGACAGCCATGCGTGTCTTTGGAATTGAACGTCCGGAGGATGTGACTCCAAACGACCGTCGCAATGCCAAGGCTGTAAACTTCGGAGTGGTCTACGGAATTTCAGACTTTGGTTTATCGAATAATCTGGGCATCAGTCGTAAAGAGGCTAAAGCCTACATCGATACCTACTTTGAACGCTTCCCAGGTATCAAAAACTACATGGATGAAGTGGTGCGTGAGGCGCGTGATAAGGGTTATGTTGAGACTCTCTTCAAACGTCGCCGAGAGTTACCAGATATCAATTCGCGTAACTTTAACATTCGTGGTTTTGCAGAGCGGACAGCAATCAATTCACCTATTCAGGGATCGGCTGCAGATATTCTCAAAAATCGCTATGATTCAGCTGGATAAAGCCTTGGTTGCAGGTGGTTATCAGACTAAGATGCTGTTACAAGTACACGATGAAATTGTTCTTGAAGTGCCTAAGTCAGAATTGGCTGCCATTAAAAAACTCGTCAAACAAACCATGGAAGAAGCTATTCAACTGAGTGTTCCATTGATTGCTGATGAGAATGAAGGCGTGACTTGGTATGAAGCCAAGTAAAAAATACATTAGTAGACAAAAAAATCCCCTTGAACGTTACTGTTCAAAGGGGATTTTTGCTGAGAAAATTCTTTCAAGCAAAGATAAAAGTGATTTTATTTAGCTGGTAGTAGCATTATTTAATGTCTTTCTTTTGTTCTTTTTTTGGCAAGTACTGGTAGAATCACACCTAATCCAATCAGAATAATTGGTGTCAAGATGTTTGTAAGAAGAGAGAATTGCCAAGCAGTCGGATTCTCAGCATAGCTAATTTTTGGAACCATACCTAGGATACAAGCAAAGGCAGTGAAGAGGAAGCACCAAGTACCAATTACAAAACCAAGCTTAGGATTGTTAACAAACTTGTATTCGGCATTTTTGTATGTTTTCCAAGCGCGATTGAGCATCATGTAGGCAAGGAATACCCAGAGGTAACGCATTGGCATTACAATAGAATTGAGGTTGGTCATCCATTTTACAAGTCCGTCAATTTCTTGAATACCAAAAATTGGAAGGATGATGATGAGGCTAACAAGGACGCCTGTAAGAAGGTAGCCGTTAATGAGGACACCTTTTTCAGTACGTTTACGAAGCCAACTTGGGATGTAGTTTTCGTCAGCATTATTGAGTAGGATTTGTAAAGGTGCATCAATAGAGAAGGCAAGTGCCGCGATTTGTCCGACCATATTTGTAAGAGCGTAAATCACAACGAAAAGATTTCCAACTCCCCAAGAATTTCCTAATATTTGGAAGGCTTGATAAGCACCATTACGCATGAGGTCTTCAGGGATATTATTGCCATCAAATAGCATTCCCATGGCAACTGAACCAAGGATAGCAGAGAGACCTACCATGATTGCCATGACAATCATACCTTTTGGAAATTCTTTTGCAGGGTTGCGAGTTTGATTCACATAAGGGGAAATTTTTTCACAACCACCAACTGCAAAGACCAGTAATGAGATCGTTGTAAAATAAGAAAAATCAAAATTTGGAATGTAGGTACTCAGTTGATCCATATGTGGTGTCGCAAACTGGATGTCTGGTTTGATGAAAGGCAGACCGACAGCCAAAAGCACAAAGAGTAAAGACATAACCAACATAGCACTTCCTGCCAAGCTACCGATGACTTTTAGAGTTGCCAATCCCTTTGTAGAAAGGTAGAGGAAAAGTCCAAAGATTAGCAAGCAGAGAATAACAATCCAGTGGATGTCGATTTGTTTAAGAAATTGTCCGTTACCTTGCAAGGCCCATCCAAGTGGAATAAGGATCCCTTGTGGTTTTTGTGCGAGGTAAGGGATATGCACAACCCAGTAAGTCCAAGCAGCAAAGTAGGCGAGACGTTTGGTTGATGTTTTTTCAACCCAGTCACTCACACCACTTCCGCTTTCCTTAAAGGTAGAACCTAGTTGTCCGACAATGAGGGAATATGGGATAAAGTAGAGTGCGAGGATTAAAACCCAAGATACGACGACTGAAATTCCCTGTTGAGAATAGTTATTGACGACGTTTCCTAGCCCCCAAACCATGTTGAAAGCAATCAGAGAAACCATCAGCCAATTAAGTTGGTGTTGATCTTTTTTCATAATGTCTCCTTTTCTGATAATTTCAGTATATCATGATTTTTTTTGAAAGCGCCTAACAAAAATTTAAAATTTACTATAAAAAAATTGTAAAAAAATCCGCTAACAGATAGGCACTAGGGTTGCTTTAGTTGAGAAAAAAACTTATCCACAACTTGTGGATAAGTCAAGGTATCAACAACAACTGTCTCTTTATAATTTTTAATAGAAAAAAAGAAAGACGAAATTTATAGAATAGGAAACAAATCAATCTTTTATAAACCTTGTTAGGACAAGGTTTATAGGCTTTATTCTCTTGTACATCCTATGAACTTGGATTGGAAAGATATTTTGGAAAAACTTGAAAATCTTTTCCGAAGAAAGGTTGAAGGTTATTCACAACTTGTGGATAACTTTATATGGATAAGAAAACCCCTTTGCGTCTGACAAAGGGGTTAGGTTATTAATGCTTTGGCAACCAGCTAAGGGTAAAGTCAAGATTCTTAGCATTGAGCAATTCCTGATGGCTGATGCTTTGTTTTTCTTTTCCGTCCAGTTGACAGTCTTGGACAAAGTGGAAGTGTTCATAATTTTGTTGAGTACGAACATCCAACCACTGATTTTTTTCTGCCAGATAGACACGAAGGTGGTCAAAGAGTGGAATTCCAAGGTCATAACTTGCTTTTCCTGGGCAAATTGGGTAAAGTCCAAGAGCAGACCAGACATACCAAGCCGAAAGACTACCATTATCCTCATCGCCCGGATAAGCATCCCAGCTAGCTTGGAAGGCTTTTTGACGGAGGGTCTTGATTAAGAGACTAGTATATTGGGGATAATTACTGTAGCGGAAGAGATAAGGGATGTGGAAGCTTGGTTGGTTGGAAATGGCTAGTTGACCAAATGGCGCTGTTGCCATCTCGCTCATCTCATGAATTTCATATCCATAGCCCGTCGTTTCAAAAAGTGGGAGACTTTGACAAGCTTTCAAAAGATAGTTGCTAAAGGCTTCTTTACCACCCATTAGTTGGCTAAGTCCAGAAATATCGTGTAAGACACCTAGACTGGCTTGAATAGCTGAACACTCAGCGTAGTCACGACCCCAACTATAGGGAGAAAAGTCAGGACGGAAGTTGCCATCTACATCACGCGCCCTCATGTAACCCGTCTCAGAGTCAAATAGATTCTGATAGTTTTTAGAATATTGAGCATAGGTTTGGGCTAGCTCTTCTTGACCTAATTTTGTTGCACAAGTAGAGATGCAAAAGTCACTGTAAGCATAGTCTAGTGTGTGACTAACACTTTCGTGGTGGTCTGTGGATAAATAGCCCAGTTCTTGGTATTGAGAAAGGCCATGGCGCCCGTTGATGGCTTTTGGATCTGCCTTTGTCGCAGTTTCAATCATGGCTTTGAGAAATTCTTCTTCAAGTTCAGGTGCCATGTCTTTGCAAGCACTATCTGCTAGTACGCCATCAATCAAAGTACCAGGCATCATTCCTCTTTCGTCAGGAGCCAGCCACTTTGGGAGATACCCGGTATCTCGATAGCTATTGAGGAAGCCTTCAAGAAACTGACGATAGTGTTCTGGAATAATCAAGGCAAAGAGTGGGAATGAAGTGCGGAAGGTATCCCAAAAACCATTGTTGGTATAGAGTAGACCAGGCTTGATCGTTCCTGAAGCAAAGTCTATATGAATATTCTCGCCTTGCTCATTTACCTCATAGAAGGTTTGTGGGAAAAGAAAGAGTCTGTATAGACAATGATCAAAAAATGTTCGGTCTACAGGGCCGGTTTCCACGACATCAAAACGGCCTAGAAGGTCTTCCCAACTTGCTTTAGCCTCTGATTTCGTTTCTTCAAAGTCTTTTCTAGGTAGATTAAAGAGGGCCTGTTCTTTAGAAATAAAAGAAGTAGCTAGTTGAACTAGAGCTTCTGCTCCAGCCAAGTCGATTCGCCAGTTTTGCCCTACTTGATTGATAGATAGAATATCCGTAGAGAATGCGAGAGCAGTAAACATGACGAGGGGACTTTTGTTGGTTTCGGTTAATCCGCTTTGACCAAGGCTGACAGTACGCTCATCTACTTGCTCTAATGATAAATCATCAACTGCATGCAGATAGAGTGAGAGCTTCTTGCCTTGTATCTGTCTTAGTTGAATAGAAGCCCCATAGCAAGTAGGTGTGAGTTGGGTTTCAATCTGATAACGCTCAGAAAAAATTCTGAGATAATGGGGATTGAAAATAGCACGATCAAGGTTATAGGAAGACTGAAGATGGAAGAGGGTGTCACCTCTGATTTCTCCTGTAACAGGAGTCAGTAGTAACCAAGAATAATCACCAATCCAAGGGCTAGGCTGATGGGTTAGTCGAATACCCTGAAAGATAGGAAGATGGGGATCAAAAAACCAAGACCCTTCCTGGTCACTCGTTTGTGGAACAAAGTAATTCATCCCAAAAGGCACTCCAGCGTAAGGTAGGGTATTTCCCCGAGAAAAGGCATGCTTGCTCGCGGTGCCAAAGCGGGTATCAATGGTTTCAAGTATAGGTTTCATAGAATATCCTTTAGTTGTTTTCTACATTATATCAGAAAATTTAGCCTTTAGAAAAGGAGTTTCAAATATAACAATTTTGTAGAAAAATGACTATCATTTGTGTATATATTTTCTGGGCTAAAAGCTATATACTGAAAATGAATCTTGTTTGAAAGAGGTAAAATACATTATGGTATATTCAAAAGAAATTGTCAGAGAGTGGCTAGATGAGGTAGCGGAGCGCGCCAAGGAACATCCTGAATGGGTTGATGTCTTTGAACGTTGCTATACAGACACTTTAGACAATACAGTTGAAATCTTAGAAGATGGATCGACCTTTGTACTGACTGGGGATATCCCAGCTATGTGGCTTCGGGACTCGACTGCTCAGCTTAGACCATACCTTCATGTGGCAAAAAGAGACCCTCGTTTACGTCAGACCATTTCAGGTTTGGTCAAACGCCAGATGACTTTGATTCTCAAGGATCCCTATGCTAATTCTTTTAATATTGAGGAAAACTGGAAGGGTCACCACGAAACAGACCATACAGATCTCAATGGCTGGATTTGGGAACGCAAGTATGAAGTAGATTCGCTTTGTTATCCATTGCAGTTGGCTTACCTTCTTTGGAAAGAAACTGGCGAGACTAGTCAGTTTGATGAGACTTTTGTTACAGCGACCAAGGAGATTCTCCATCTCTGGACGGTGGAACAAGACCACAAGAACTCACCATATCGCTTTGTTCGTGATACCGATCGTAAGGAAGATACGCTGGTTAATGATGGTTTTGGACCTGATTTTGCGGTGACAGGCATGACCTGGTCGGCCTTCCGTCCAAGTGATGACTGCTGTCAGTACAGCTACTTGATCCCGTCAAATATGTTTGCAGTCGTTGTCTTAGGTTATGTCCAAGAAATCTTTGCAGAATTGAATCTAGCTGATAGCGAGAGCATTATTGCTGATGCCAAACGTCTCCAAGCTGAGATTCAAGAAGGGATCGAAAATTATGCCTACACCACCAACAGTAAGGGTGAAAAGATTTACGCCTTTGAAGTAGATGGTCTAGGAAATGCTAGCATCATGGATGACCCTAACGTACCAAGTTTGTTAGCTGCTCCCTATCTTGGTTACTGCGATGTGAACGATGAAGTCTATCAAGCAACTCGTCGCACCATTCTGAGCCTGGAAAATCCTTACTTCTACCAAGGAGAATACGCTAGCGGTCTCGGAAGTTCTCATACCTTCTATCGTTATATCTGGCCGATTGCCCTATCAATTCAAGGCTTAACAGCTACAGATAAAGCTGAGAAAAAATACTTGCTAGATCAGCTTGTTGCATGTGATGGCGGAACAGGTGTTATGCACGAAAGCTTCCACGTTGACGATCCAACTCTCTACTCTCGTGAATGGTTCTCTTGGGCCAATATGATGTTCTGTGAGTTGGTCTTGGACTACTTGGATATTCGCTAATGAGCCTTATCTCGATAGATTCTTACATAGAATCACAAATATTTTTAAATTTAAGTTAGAATGAGGTTTTACTCATGGAAAATGTTGTTGTACATATCATCTCTCACAGTCACTGGGATCGTGAGTGGTATCTACCTTTTGAAAGTCACCGCATGCAATTGGTGGAACTTTTTGATGATCTTTTTGATCTTTTCGAAAATGATCCTGAATTCAAAAGTTTCCACTTGGATGGCCAAACCATTGTCCTCGATGACTATTTAGAAATTCGCCCTGAAAACCGTGACAAGGTGCAGCGTTATATCGACGAAGGCAAATTGAAGATTGGGCCTTTCTATATCTTGCAGGATGATTACTTGATTTCCAGTGAAGCTAACGTCCGCAATACCTTGATTGGACAAGCGGAATGTGCTAAATGGGGCAAATCTACTCAGATCGGTTACTTTCCAGACACCTTTGGAAATATGGGGCAGGCTCCTCAAATCCTTCAAAAATCAGGTATTCACGTCGCAGCCTTTGGTCGCGGTGTCAAGCCAATCGGATTTGACAATCAAGTCCTCGAAGATGAACAGTTCACCTCTCAATTTTCTGAAATGTACTGGCAGGGGGCTGATGGTAGCCGTGTGCTTGGTATTCTCTTTGCTAACTGGTACAGTAACGGGAATGAAATTCCAGTGGATAAAGACGAAGCTTTAGCTTTCTGGAAACAAAAATTGGCAGATGTTCGTGACTATGCATCGACTAATCAATGGTTGATGATGAACGGATGTGATCACCAACCAGTTCAACGAAACTTGAGTGAAGCCATTCGTGTGGCCAACGAACTTTTCCCTGACGTGACCTTTGTTCACAGCTCCTTTGATGAATACGTTCAAGCAGTCGAAAGTGCACTTCCTGAACACCTATCAACTGTTACAGGTGAGTTGACTAGCCAGGAAACGGATGGTTGGTACACACTGGCAAATACGTCTTCCTCTCGGATTTACCTCAAACAAGCCTTCCAGGAAAACAGCAACTTGCTAGAGCAAGTCGTGGAACCATTGACCATTATAACGGGTGGACACAACCACAAGGATCAATTGACTTATGCTTGGAAAGTACTCTTGCAGAATGCCCCACACGATAGTATCTGTGGTTGTAGTATTGACGAGGTTCACCGTGAAATGGAAACTCGCTTCGCCAAGGTCAACCAAGTTGGGAACTTTGTCAAGACTAACCTTCTCAATGAATGGAAGGGGAAATTGGCAACTCAAAATGCTGAGAGTGACTACCTCTTTACTGTCATCAACACGAGTCTGCATGACAAGGTAGATACTGTTAGCACGGTACTCGACGTCGTTACTTGTGATTTCAAAGAATTACACCCAACTGAAGGCTACAAAAAGATGGCAGCCTTGACCTTGCCAACCTACCATGTAAAAGATTTGGATGGCCATGTGGTCGAAGCTAAAATTGAAGATTTGGGAGCAAGTTTTGGTTATACCTTACCCAAGGATAAATTCCGTCAGCCTTATATCGCTCGTCAAGTGCGCGTGACAATCCCAGTCCACCTTGCTCCGCTTTCTTGGGCAAGCTTCCAATTGGTCGAAGGCCAAGTAGATCACCGTGATGGTATTTACCAAAATGGAGTCATTGACACACCATTCGTAACAGTGAGTGTGGATGAAGGAATTACAGTCTACGACAAGACTACTAACGAAGCCTACGAAGATTTCATCCAATTCGAGGACCGTGGAGATATTGGTAACGAGTACATTTACTTCCAGCCGAAAGGAACTGAGCCAATCTACGCTCAACTGAAGGGCTATGAAGTCTTAGAAAACAATGCTCGCTATGCTAAGGTTTTGCTCAAACATGATTTGACTATTCCAGTCAGCGCAGATGAAAAATTAGATGCTGAACAAAGAGGTATCATCGAGTTCATGAAACGAGACGCAGGTCGTTCAGAAGAGTTGACAACCATTCCTCTTGAAACTGAGATGACCGTCTTTGTAGATAGTCCACAACTTCGCTTCAAGACTCGCTTTACCAATACAGCCAAAGACCACCGCATCCGTCTCTTGGTTAAAACTCATAACACTCACCCAAGTAACGATTCTGAAAGTATCTATGAAGTTGTGACAAGACCAAATAAACCAGCAGCTTCTTGGGAAAATCCTGAAAATCCCCAACACCAACAAGCCTTTGTCAGCTTGTATGATGATGTAAAAGGAGTGACCGTATCCAACAAAGGATTGAACGAATACGAAATCCTAGGAGACGATACAATGGCTGTAACCCTTCTCCGTGCTTCAGGTGAACTCGGTGACTGGGGCTACTTCCCTACACCAGAAGCACAATGCTTGCGCGATATCGAAGTTGAGTTTGCAGTAGAATGCCATCAGGCTCAGGATCGTTTCTCAGCCTTCCGTCGTGCCAAAGCCTTCCAAGTGCCATTTACAGCTCTTCAAGTTGCAAAACAAGAGGGTAGCGTTGCAGCAACGGGTAGTCTCTTTAACCATGCAGCACTGAGCTTACCACAAGTCTGCCCAACAGCCTTTAAGGTAGCTGAAAATGAAGAAGGTTATGTTCTTCGTTACTACAACATGAGCCAAGAAAATGTTCGTGTGTCTGACAAACAACAAACCATTCTTGACTTATTGGAACGCCCATATCCAGTTCATTCAGGACTATTGGCACCACAAGAAATTCGTACAGAATTGATCAAAAAAGAAGAAATTTAATTTCAAAAAGAAAACATAAACAGAAAGGAGGAGCGAAAAAGTAAGAACCAACTGCTGATTCGCTCCTTTTTACAGGTGAAAGCAATGACACTTGCAACCATTGATATTGGAGGGACTGGGATTAAGTTTGCTAGTCTCACTCCAGATGGAAATTTTAGATAAGGCCAGCACCCCAACTCCAGAAACTCTGGAAGATTTGTTGGCTTGGTTGGACCAGCGATTGTCAGAACGTGACTACCGTGGGATTGCTATGAGTGTGCCAGGAGCCGTTAATCAAGAAACAGGGGTGATTGAGGGAATCAGTGCTATTCCTTATATTCATGGTTTTTCTTGGTATGAGGCCCTTTCTCATCACAAGCTACCTGTCCATCTAGAAAATGATGCCAACTGTGTTGGACTGAGTGAATTGCTGGCGCATCCTGAGATTGAAAATGCAGCCTGTGTCGTGATTGGTACAGGAATCGGTGGAGCCATGATTATCAATGGCAAGCTTCACCGTGGACGTCATGGTTTGGGCGGTGAGTTTGGCTATATGACAACCATCGAACCAGCAGAAAAACTCAACAACTGGTCACAACTCGCTTCTACAGGAAACATGGTTCGTTATGTGATTGAAAAATCAGGTCAGTCTGACTGGGATGGACGTAAGATTTACCAAGAGGCTGCAGCAGGAAACACCCTTTGCCAAGAAGCCATTGAGCGTATGAATCGCAATCTTGCTCAAGGGCTGCTCAATATCCAGTATCTCATTGATCCAGATGTGATTAGCCTAGGTGGCTCTATCAGTCAAAACCCAGATTTTATCAAAGGTGTGCAAAAAGCAGTAGATACCTTTGTGGAAAGATATGAAGAATATACTATCGCTCCAGTCATCCAAGCTTGCACCTATCACGCAGATGCCAATCTCTACGGTGCCCTTGTGAACTGGTTACAGGAGGAAAACCAATGGTAATTTTTACAGGACTTAATCCCAAACAAGCGCAAGCTATCGAAGTATTAAAAATCACATCTCCCTACCGGATGTAGAAGTGGCAGCTGCTCAGTCTGACCAAGCTTCTATCTCTATCAAGGGTGAGAAGGGGCAGTATCAACTGACCTACCGCAAACCTCATCAACTATACCGCGCCTTGTCTGTACTGGCAACAGCTTTGGCAGAAGGGGATAAGGTAGAGATTGAAGAGCAGGCGGCCTATGAAGATTTAGCCTACATGGCGGACTGTTCGCGCAATGCCGTGCTCAATGTCGCATCTGCCAAACAGATGATTGAAGTCTTGGCTCTCATGGGTTACTCAACTTTTGAGCTCTACATGGAAGACACTTATCAAATCGAGGGACAGCCTTACTTTGGTTATTTCCGTGGAGCGTATTCGGCTGAAGAGTTACAGGAAATTGAAGCATACGCCCAGCAGTTTGACATGACCTTTGTCCCATGCATCCAGACCTTGGCCCACTTGTCAGCCTTTGTCAAATGGGGTGTCAAAGAAGTTCAGCAACTTCGTGATGTAGAGGACATTCTCCTCATCGGCGAAGAAAAAGTTTACGACTTAATCGACGGCATGTTTGCGACTTTGTCTAAGCTACAAACACGCAAGGTCAATATCGGAATGGACGAAGCCCACTTGGTTGGTTTAGGACGTTACCTAATCCTAAACGGTGTGGTTGATCGTAGCCTCCTCATGTGCCAACACTTGGAGCGTGTGCTGGATATTGCAGACAAGTATGGTTTCCACTGCCAGATGTGGAGTGATATGTTCTTCAAGCTTATGTCAGCAGATGGCCAGTACGACCGTGATGTAGAAATTCCAGAAGAAACTCGTGTTTACTTAGACCGTCTCAAAGACCGTGTGACCTTGGTTTACTGGGATTATTATCAGGATAGCGAGGAAAAATACAATCGTAACTTCCGTAATCACCACAAGATTAGCCAGGATATCGCCTTTGCTGGTGGTGCTTGGAAGTGGATTGGTTTTACGCCTCACAACCACTTCAGCCGTCTCATTGCGGTCGAAGCCAACAAAGCTTGCCGTGCTAATCAGATCAAGGAAGTCATTGTGACTGGCTGGGGGGATAATGGTGGTGAAACAGCCCAGTTCTCGATTCTGCCAAGCTTGCAGATCTGGGCAGAACTCAGCTACCGCAATGATTTAGAACGTCTGTCAGCTCATTTCAAGACCAATACAGGTCTATCCGTTGAGGACTTCATGCAACTTGATCTTGCCAACCTATTGCCAGACCTACCAGGTAATATACATGGTATCAACCCCAACCGCTATGTCTTTTATCAGGATGTTCTCTGCCCAATTCTTGACAAACACATGACTCCTGAACAGGACAAACCTCACTTTGCCCAAGCAGCTGAGACTCTTGCTGCTATCAAAGAAAGCGGGCGCTTACGCCTATCTCTTTGAGACTCAGGCTCAGTTGAATGCCATTTTAAGTAGTAAAGTGGATGTGGGACGACGTATCCGTCAAGCTTATCAAGCGGATGATAAAGAGAGCTTGCAACAAATCGCTAGAGAAGAATTACCAAAACTCAGAAGTCAGATTGAAACCTTCCATAGCCTCTTTAGCCAGCAATGGTTGAAAGAAAACAAGGTCTTTGGTTTGGATACCGTAGATATCCGTATGGGTGGACTCTTGCAACGAATCAAGCGAGCAGAAAGTCGTATTGAAGATTATCTAGCTGCTTCTATCTCAAGTATCGAAGAATTAGAAGTAGATATCTTGCCATTTAATGATTTCTACGGAGATAAGGACTTCGCAGCAACGACAGCCAACCAGTGGCATACTATTGCGACAGCTTCAACCATCTATACAACCTAGAAATTTATCACAGATAACCAAACATCTCCTTTTAAATAAATGGAGATGTTTTTTGATTTGGAGATATGGAAGGAGTATAATGAAAGTATAAGGATAGTTTGGAGGTCTGACCATGAAAAAGCTACTACTAGTCCTAGGTGCGAGTGTGCTAGTTTTATCTGCTTGCCACAAGGCGACAGAAGATAGCGTAACTAATCAGTCAACATCAAGGGAGCAACAAACCAAGGAAGTAACCAACTATTTTCACTACCTAGCGGATTCCTATCAAAAGGCTCTTGCACACGAAAAAGAAGCCAAGGATACAACTGTTCAATCCCCCATGTCTGCTACTCTTGTAGCTATGGAAGAACTCCAGTTATCTAATCCGACTGACCAAGCTTTGATTATGAAGAACTACTCGGATTTTCAGAAGTTAATCCAATACAATACCGAAAAGTGGCAGGAAGAGTTTGCAAGCTGGGCTTCTTCTATGGGGCAGTCCTATCATAGACTAGAGCATAGAAACTTTGATGAAAAGAATGACCTCATCAAAAAATTAGAAACAACAACTGTCTCTCAGAAAAGAGTCCGATGGAATATTTTCGGGGTGTCTAGTGACAATGCCTATGATTACTTGGTTTTGGATGCATACTATGACGATCAAGCCAGACATTTCTACCTATTTACACTCAAGGATGGTCAAGCACAGATTTTGCATACTGATAAGACACTGGAAACGATCAGTACTGCGAATTTTGAAGAGACTGAAAACACAGATTTAGCACAGCGCTTTAAGGAATTTCTATTAAAAACAAGTGAAACTACAGAGAATGAGCCAGATACAGACTATAGTGCTCTAACAGATAAGATAAAAATAGCCATGGAATCCTATTCAGATAGTAAAGGTGAAAAATTTAAGTCGACTAACCTAGCAACATATGGTCGCTATTATGGACTTGCGGTCCCAGATCAGATTATGCAATTTGGGCAAGTCAATGGAGTCAAATATACGTTTAAATGGTATGGCTATACTGCTGGTGTTGGAGAAAAAGACTTTGAAATCTTGGCCTGTTATGTGAATGAAGCAGGGACAGAAGTGATTCTCTTTGGCTACATGGATGGTCGCCCTACTATTTTACATACTGAGGGGCAACCGAAGATTGATAAAAGCGAAGCAGGTGCTATTATAGATGCCCAGGTTTATTTTGTTGAATTTCACCAACCAATATTAGAACAAGTTTTCAAGTAACAAATATGAGCAACACCTCTTAACAAGCAAGATGTTTCTCGTGAAACACACTTCTCATATAAAAAAGTTCTCCACATAAAATAATTTGTGGAGTTTTTTCTATAATTTGTAGTTTAAACTGTCCTAAAAATAAGAGTATACTATTTTTGTAAACGTTATCAAGACTAAAAATGTGAGATTATGAAGTTTTAGAAAAATAAAAAGGGAGGAAATTATGAATAAGTTTTCAAAAACTTTAAGAGATAATTGGATTTTTCTCTTAATGGTTTTACCAGGAACAATTTGGTTGATTTTATTCTTCTACATTCCAGTTTTTGGGAATGTGGTTGCCTTCAAAGACTACCATATGACTGGTGAAGGATTCGTCCACAGTATTATAAATAGTAAATGGGTCGGACTAGATAACTTTAAATTCTTGTTTAGTTCGAAAGACGCCTTTGTCATCACTCGAAATACTGTCCTTTACAACCTTGGATTTATCTTTATCGGTTTGATTGTGTCAGTTGGTATCGCCATTATCCTTAGTGAACTTCGCTCTAAGAGAATGGTTAAAATCTACCAAACCTCTATGTTGTTTCCTTACTTCCTATCTTGGGTTATCATCAGTTTCTTTACAGATGCTTTCCTAAATATTGATAAAGGGCTTATCAACCACACCTTGGAAGCTCTTGGCATGAAGGGGATTAACTTCTACGCTGACGTCAGTATCTGGCCTTATCTTCTCCTCTTCCTAGGTATTTGGAAAGGGTTTGGATACAGTAGTGTTATGTACTACGCTACCATCATGGGTATTGATCCAACTTACTATGAAGCAGCGACAGTGGACGGTGCTAGCAAATGGCAACGTATCCGCAACGTAACGATTCCTCAGTTGACACCACTTGTGACAGTATTGACCATCCTTGCAGTCGGAAATATCTTCCGTGCAGACTTCGGTCTCTTCTATCAAATCCCTCACAACGCTGGTCAGCTCTATAGTGTAACAAACGTATTGGACGTCTATGTCTTTAATGGTTTGACTCAGACAGCAGATATTGGTATGGCTTCAGCAGCCGGTCTCTATCAGTCAGTTGTCGGTTTGATTCTAGTTATCCTATCAAACTTACTTGCAAGACGTGTTGATCCTAACTCAGCACTATTCTAGAAAGGAGGAGCATATGGCAAAAAAAATTCAAAAAGAAAAAATTGATAATGTTGGCATACACTCCTTCAGCAAAAAAGCAGATATCTTCTTTAGTCTTATATCTGGTTTGCTAGCCTTCTCTTGTATCTTGCCTTTCATCTTTGTCATCATTATTTCTGTTACAGATGAGAAGAGTATTGTTCAATATGGATATAGCTTCTTCCCATCAAAATTTGGATTAGATGGTTTTGAGTTTTTGGCTCAGTTCAAAGATAAGATTTTACAAGCGCTCTTTATCTCAGTGTTTGTGACAGTTGTCGGTACATTGACAAACGTCTTTATCACTACAACTTACGCCTATGCCATCTCACGTTCAACATTTAAGTATCGTAAATTCTTTACAATCTTCGCACTGCTTAGTATGTTATTCAATGCTGGTTTGGTACCAGGTTACATCGTGGTAACTCAGTTGCTTCACCTTGGTGATACCATTTGGGCCTTGATTGTTCCCATGCTTCTATCACCATTCAACATCATGTTGATGCGTTCCTTCTTCAAGAAGACTATCCCAGAAGCAATCCTCGAATCAGCTCGTATCGATGGTGCCAGCGAGGCTCGGATCTTCTTCCAGATCTGTTTGCCGCTTTCACTACCAGGTATCGCAACTATCACGCTTTTGACAGCGCTTGGATTCTGGAATGACTGGTTTAATGCCCTTCTTTACATCAAGAGTGATAACTTGTATCCTTTGCAATATTTGCTCATGCAAATTCAAAACAACATGGATTACATTGCCAAGTCAGTTGGTATGTCTGGACAACTTGCAGTTGCCCTACCAAAAGAAACAGGACGTATGGCTATGGTTGTAGTTGCAACTGTTCCGATTGCGATTCTCTATCCGTTCTTCCAACGCTACTTTGTAAAAGGTTTGACTATCGGTGGTGTTAAAGAATAAACCATTGAGAAACAAGTTTTCTCTTCTCTATCTAACTTTTCATCATCAGGAAAGTTACTCATTAAAATTGTTTATAAATTAAAAATAAAAAAAGGAGTTTTTATCATGAAAAACTGGAAAAAATATGCTTTTGCATCTGCTAGCCTTGTCGCTTTAGCAGCTAGCCTTGCAGCTTGTGGAAACCTTAAAGGAAACAACCAAAGCTGCTGACTCTGCTTCAGGTGACAAAACTGTTATCAAAATGTACCAAATCGGTGACAAACCAGATAACTTGGATGAATTGCTAGAAAACGCAAACAAAATCATCGGCGAAAAAGTTGGTGCTAAATTAGACATCCAATATCTTGGATGGGGTGACTACGGTAAGAAAAATGTCAGTTATCACTTCTTCAGGTGAAAACTACGATATCGCATTTGCAGATAACTATGTCGTAAACGCTCAAAAAAAGGTGCTTATGCTGACTTGACAGAATTGTACAAGAAAGAAGGAGCTGAACTTTACAAAGCGCTTGACCCAGCTTACATCAAAGGTAACACTGTAAACGGTAAGATCTATGCAGTTCCAGTTGCAGCCAACGTTGCATCTTCACAAAACTTTGCATTCAACGGCCCACTTCTTGAAAAATACGGCATCGATATCTCAGGTGTAACTTCATACGAAACACTTGAACCAGTCTTGAAACAAATCAAAGAAAAAGCTCCAGATGTAATGCCATTCGCTGTTGGTAAAAAAACTTTATCCCATCAGAAAACTTTTGACTACCCAGTTGCAAATGGTCTTCCATTCGTCATCGACCTTGAAGGCGACACTACTAAGATCGTAAACCGTTACGAAGTTCCTCGTTTCGTAGAACACTTGAAGACTATGCACAAATACTATGAAGCAGGATACATTCCAAAAGACGTAGCAACTAGTGATACTTCATATGACCTTACTCAAGATACTTGGCTTGTTCGCGAAGAAACAGTAGGACCAGCTGACTACGGTAGCAGCTTGCTTTCTCGTGTTGCTAACAGAGACATCAAAATCAAACCATTTACTAACTTCATCAAGAAAAACCAAACAACTCAAGTTGCTAACTTTGTAATCTCAAACAACTCTAAGAACAAAGAAAAAGCAATGGAAGTGTTGAACCTCTTGAACACTAACCCAGAACTCTTGAACGGTCTTGTTTATGGACCAGAAGGCAAGAACTGGGAAAAAGTTCCAGGTAAAGAAAACCGTGTTAAAGTTCTTGATGGATACAAAGGAAACACTCACATGTCAGGATGGAACACTGGTAACAACTGGATCCTTTACATCAACGAAAACGTAACAGATGAACAAATTGCACAATCTAAGAAAGACTTGGAAACTGCAAAAGAATCTCCAGCGCTTGGATTCATCTTTAACACTGACAACGTGAAATCTGAAATCTCAGCTATCACTAACACTATGCAACAATTCGATACAGGTATCAATACTGGTACTTTAGACCCAGAAAAATCTATTCCAGAATTGATGGAAAAACTTAAATCTGAAGGTGCTTACCAAAAAGTATTGGATGAAATGCAAAAACAATACGACGAATTCTTGAAAAGCAAAAAATCATAAGAATAATTGATTTCGTGTATTCATTCCTAAAAATTGCAATCACTGCCTTGTCTGGAATTTTCTAGATAAGGTGGTGATTCTTTTTGTATTTGGTGCGAAAATGCTAAAGAGAGCGACTAGAAAAAGCTTTTTAAATACAATATGATAGTATATGAATAGGACTTAATTAAGCTAATACCCTATTAGTTTAATTAAGTAGATTTTTAAATAAATCTAGCTTATAATAATAGTGTAATACAATGAAAGCGCTTAACTTTGTGAAAATTACTTTATTTACTTGGTGATTTCTAGATTGGCTATCTAGGCTGAGTAAATGACAATCGACAATTTTTATCAACAATTCCCTTTGGGGATCAGAATTTTACATGAGGTTATTCATATGAAAAAAACACCTAATCGTTGGTTAATTTTGGCAGCAGCCATTTTAACGAATCTCTCTCTAGGTGCTGGGTTACGCCTGGTCAGTCTTTCAAAAAGGCACTGCTAGAAACCAATGCTAGTCAAGGATGGGTTCAAGCCCAAACTTCTTTGGCCTTTAGTATTTCTTTTGCAATGGTACCTGTTGGTATGATTATTTTTGGTCCTAAAGTCGATTCAGTAGGACCTAAGAAATTTGTATTCCTAGGTGGTATTCTCTTCGGTGCTGGTATGTTCGCTACTGGATTTGCTACCACTCTTCCAGTCCTTTATCTCACTTACGGGGTTGTCCTAGGACTTGGTATTGGTTCAGCTTATGGAGCATCTACTTCAGTTGCCACTAAGTGGTTCCCAGATAAAAAGGTCTAGCTGGTGGTTTGACAGCGAGCAGGTTTCGGGTTAGGGTCCCCTTATTATCGGTCCAGTTGCCAAATCTTTGATTGCTTCTATGGGTGTTTACTCAACATTCAAAGTATTAGGTATCATTCTTCTAATTGTTATTTGTACTTCTTCATTGGTTATGGAGAAAGCTCCTGTGGTCGCACCGGCAGCTGGAGCATCTCAACCAGAAGGTAAAACTTACAAAGAAATGCTTCGTGACGGAAATTACTGGCTTCTATGGTTGATTTACGTTCTTGGTGCTACTGGTGGAATGATGATCATCGGTACTGCAGACATCAATTTCTGACCAGTATCAACTTGTAGGAGAAGCTACACTCTTCGTTATGTTAGTATCTATCGCTAATACATTTGGACGTATCTTCTGGGGTTCAGTATCTGATAAGATCGGTCGCTACCCTACAGTTATCGCTATGTTTGGAGCAATTGCTGTTGGATTATTGCTTACAGCCTTGTTCAAAGGCCCAGGAAGCATCTTGGCTATCCTTGGAGTTATGATGGTTGCCTTGTCATTCGGTGGATTTCTAGGTTCATTCCCAGGTATCACTGCTGAAAAACTGGGGAGTAACTTATGTAGGAACAAACTACGGTTGGATGTTTACTGCATACGGTGTGGGTCGCGATTGCTGGTCCACAGCTTGGTGCACGTCTTGCACAAGCAAACCAAGGAGACTACACAATGGCTTTCTTCATCGTTATCGGTATGGCTATCGTTGGTATTCTTCTCCAACTCTTCTACATGTCTAAAGCTAAAAAAGCATAAACATTAATCCTTGGAATTTTCCAAGGATTTTTTTATGATTTTTGAATTAGATGTAGGATTGCAAATCAAAAACTAGCTCCTGTCAGAGGAGGTTAATTTTCAGTCAAATAAATTGCAATCGCTTTTCTTTATCAGTATACTAGTATAGTTAGATGAAAAAAATTCTGAAAAATTTAAGAATAGAAAAGAGAACAAATCTTATGGCAAAAAGATATTCGTGTCTTACTTTACTACCTCTATACTCCAATTGAGAATGCGGAACAATTCGCTGCAGATCATTTGGCCTTCTGTAAATCTATCGGTCTAAAAGGTCGTATCCTTGTGGCTGATGAGGGTATTAACGGAACAGTTTCAGGTGACTACGAAACAACACAAAAATATATGGACTATGTTCACAGTCTCCCAGGAATGGAGAATTTATGGTTCAAGATTGATGAAGAAAACGAGCAAGCCTTCAAGAAGATGTTTGTTCGCTACAAAAAAGAAATTGTTCACCTTGGTCTTGAAGACAATGACTTTGACAATGACATTAATCCATTAGAAACAACTGGTGCTTACCTATCTCCAAAAGAGTTCAAGGAAGCTTTACTTGATGAAGATACCGTTGTCTTAGATACTCGTAATGACTATGAGTACGACCTTGGACACTTCCGTGGGGCTATCCGTCCGGATATTCGTAATTTCCGTGAGTTGCCACAATGGGTCCGTGATAACAAGGAAAAATTCATGGACAAGCGCGTGGTGGTTTACTGTACTGGTGGAGTCCGCTGTGAGAAATTCTCAGGTTGGATGGTCCGTGAAGGCTACAAAGATGTTGGCCAATTGCATGGAGGAATCGCCACTTACGGAAAAGACCCAGAAGTTCAAGGCGAACTTGGGATGGGAAAATGTACGTCTTTGATGAGCGTATCGCAGTCGACGTCAATCATGTCAACCCAACCATCGTCGGAAAAGATTGGTTTGATGGCACACCGTGCGAACGCTATGTCAACTGTGGAAATCCATTCTGTAACCGTCGTATCTTGACATCTGAAGAGAACGAAGATAAGTATCTCCGTGGTTGCTCACACGAGTGCCGTGTTCATCCACGTAATCGCTATGTTTTAGAGTATGAATTGACGCAAGACCAAGTCATTGAGCGTTTAGTAGCGATTGGTGAGAACCTAGATCATTCTGAAGTTATATAATAGATATTAACAGCCTTTCATGGCTGTTTTTCTATTCTTTTGACCAAAAAATCTTAAATTTGTTTCTGCATCTTTCAGGAAAATGGTGTATACTATATGTAAACGATTTCAAAGGAGACCATTTATAGTGAAAGCATTTTTTATTCCAAATAAACAAAGTGTCCTAGGACAACAGGAGATTTTAACAGCAAAATCAATCTTAGCCCTTGTAGATGGCTTGGAATCTCAGAGTTATGATGCTATCTATCTCCGTCAGCCTCTCAATCGCCTTGAGTATATCGAGTGTGCTGTTGTGGGTAAGTCTCAATTTCTCTTTAAAGTTAGCTATGAAGATAGCAAGAAAGGCTATCAAGTTGTTATTCCTGATTTTATCACAAGAGCTGACTGGGAAATTGTAGCAGATCTTTTGCGAGCATTGTCTAGTAAGATAGGAGAAGCAGTTGAAGGTTTTGAGGACTTCGACTTGAATCTTTATTTCCAAGAAACTGTTAAAAACTATTTAGCTGATAAGGCTGCCCGTCTATATTTCTGCCAAGGAATTCTTTCACCTATTTATTTTAATAAGACGGATTTGGAAGCTTTCTTAGAACAAGATGGTTTGACACGTTTTGAAACTCTGGTCAAGAAGGTTCAAGAGTCTGATGCATATCCTGCAAGTGACAAATTCTATCCAGATAGCGAGGGTAAGGTTCATGGTATCTACCACCTAGCTCAGGGAGTAAAAACTATTTTACCAAAAGAACCAGTGATTCCAGCACCTTATGTTGAGCAGTTGGTAGGAAAAGAGCTTGTCTGGGAGATTGATTTGGTAAAAATTTCTGGAGATGGCTCAAAACCAGAAGACTATGAAGCAGTAGCCAGACTAGACTATAAAGCCTTCTTAGAAGCTCTTCCAAAGGAACTTTATCAGGACTTGGATGCCAACCAAATAGTGGTAGGACCTGTTTTTAGGGGAAGATTTTTGAAGCATTAGTAACTAGAAAATAAAATCAAGACTCGTTCTGGCTTGTTTTTTGTGTACATAAAAATCCTGTCAGAGCTGACAGGATTTTTATATTACATAAAAGGCTAGAATTCGGAGATAATCAAAAACCAGCGCCATTTCTGCTAGGAAAGAAGAAA
>BNJV01000658.1_pt1 | contig 52327 bp, 63 predicted proteins | sample 8540591 | NCBI WGS metagenome assembly BNJV01 (sample SAMD00202457, study PRJDB9452) | human saliva metagenome | host: Homo sapiens | reverse complement strand
TTGCTTTCTCGCGCGATCCCGCGGATGCCGTCGAAGCTGGGCCGCGAGCCGCAGGACCGCCCGGAGAGCACATATGAGGTCCAGATCACTCCCTGCCCGGCGTGTTGGGACGACGCCATTCACGACGGCGCATCAAATCCTCGTCACCTTTACGATGGCCTCCATGGACGCCACCGCAAGCCGCCACGTGAACGGAGAGCTCTACTACGAGCACCGGGGCTAAGCGCGCGGCCTCCAGGCTCGCCAGTACGCCTACGGGATCGGCTCCAACCACTCCCGGCTTCGCGCGTCTGCACACGCTCCTGGCACGGATGATGCTTGCCAGCGATCGCCCTGGCCCCAGAGGTGAGGGCCAACCGGGAGGCCGGACTGCTGAGCATCGTCGCCACTCTCTTCGATCACTTCCCGCCCGAGCCCTCACGGGAACCGGCCACCGATCTATCCGCCGCCATCGAGAGCCACCGGGCCCTGCGCCATGAGGTGGTCTACGTGGACCAGGGCTTCCGTGAGTGTGTCACGCTCGACCTGCTCGCCCAGCACTCGGGCTTCAGCCCAGCCCCCTCAGCACGTGGGCGCGACCTTCTCCAAGTACCTCACTCGCGCGCGGCCGCGCCAGGCGGATTTGGTCTTCCACCAAAGCCACATCTCGCGCACGGACGCCGGGGGCACACGGAATCTGCACCACTGGATGAGGCTGCCCTTTGGAGCCGGCCATGAAGGAACCCCCGCGAGATCGGGGCACGCCAGGCCCGCCCACCTCTATGGAAGAGACCGTCGAACCGCCCCACACTCTGTCATAGCGCCCGAGAAGAGCTCACCACCCAGCCCCAATAGCGAGCACAACCTTCCGGCATCATCTATGCCCACGGAGACGGCTAGTAGAAGCGGAGACCAAGTCTCCGATAGACGATGAAGGGATCACAATAAGTGACCCCCATAGCGTCACACGCATCTGGAATGAGTACTCGCCTTCTTGAGTTGGGGGAAGGTAACTCAAAGGTCACCACAGCAGCCCCGGCACTGTGCGCCTGAGCCACAAGATAGTAGTCGAGCCACCCCAGAAACTCGGCTCGAGCAGAGTCCCAGTACGGCCGATCCGGGTGCATTGCCCAGTCGGCAAGCCGAGTCATCGACGCCATCGTATTTGCGCCCGGTTGAAGCCAGAAGGTACTTGGCAGTTCCGATGACCACTTCTTGAGATGGCCGCTATTACCATCATTAATTTCATCTTTGACACGAGACACCGAGCGATGTATCCGATTCGATTCTGCTCGGTCAACCACTCCCAAAACGTGGGCGCCATGTCAGGGTGGTAATATAGTCGAGAGGCGTTGATGAAGACGTTTGAGTCCAACAGAAACAACATCATCCCACCACTCTGAGGCGGTCGGCATACCGATCAAACACCGCCACCTTCTTAAAGACATCAGGCGCAACGCCTCGGTCATAGAAGTAGCACCACGAAGAGTGTCTCGAATAATAGCTCGACTCAGCGTTCTCCCCACCGAAACGACTGATTGCCATGAAGTCCCCACCCTTGCCGTGCGATACTCGCCCCTCAAACTCCAGCAACCGTTTGACTTCATCGCCATAGATCTTCTGAAAGTCTCTACGATCCAGAAGCATCAAGTCACGCAGTTTGATCAGGACAACGAGAGTGGAGCATTTGTAGCGACCGGACAATCGATCCAACTCTTGAGTCAAGTCGATCTCGGAATCGAACTGAACGCGAAGGTCATATGCTGGCACTGCAACCTCGGCTGCCACCGCGTCACACCACCGTTCAACACGGTTATGGCGATCTTGCGGCAATACCCCACCAGCGCTGACGCCAAACTCTCCACGCCATACGTGCGCGAACTCATGAAGAAGAAGAACACTTGCCCCCGCTTAGTGTCCCGAGCATTGACAAATACGAGCGGCGCAACAGGGGACTGCAGCGTGAATCCACGAAACTCATCGAGATCTAGCATGCGGTGACTATTATTCTCAACCATGGAATTAATGGCCACCAGGCCACCGAGATCCTCGAAGGAGTTGATGAGATGATTCCTCACTTCATCGAAGGTTCGCATTTGCTTGCGAGATTCGACCTCATAACCCAGAGACTGGCGAATATCTGCTGCAGCAATTCGACAGAAGCGTGCCGAGCAGAACCAACAAACGTTAGCGGCTCATCGTCGCCAAGTTCAGCCAGATAGTCTTCATACCACTTTTGACGACGCTGATTGATATAAATCGTCTCGAGAAGATCGTCCGTCGGCACCCCAGTTTCGCCTCGACCGTCCCTAAAATCGGGAATCGGCAGCTCCTCACGAGGAGGCTCAGACAAGAACAGGTACCCGACAGGGGACATGGGTGAATTGAGCGACAGCCTCGACCTCAGCGAACCGTGGTTGCCGTTCCTCGGACAACCACTGATCCCAGTTCGTGAACTTAGCTCGCATGTCGTCATCCCCGCGACCACTGCGGCGCTGCACCCATTCGAGAACAGGAGGCCTCACGGCGACGGTCGTAGCCATGGCACCCCTCCTCATTCTCCGACTAGTCACCATGGTAAGGCTCCTCGTCAAGCCAACAAGGAGCCGATTCGAGCCCCCACTCTGGCGCATCCGTCAGCCTGTGGCCTCCACGCCCCAAACTGTCACCGATCTCCCAATACATGACACCTGCTCGACGGCCGTCATTCTTTTTGTCAGGGTTGGCCCGACATCGAGCGACCAGGTGGCTGGATCGTATGGGCGATCACGCTCCGACAGCCTGGTCCCATGAGCACCGATACCTCTCCCCTCCACCGTTCCCACCCTCCGTCGCAGCAGGTCAGACCCACAGCCTCCATCCGGCCACGCGGTCTCCTGCCCCGCTGGGCCTGCGCGGTCCTGGCAGCCTGCCTGGCCCTGGCGGTCTTCGCTGTCGGACCGCACGCGCTAAAGGCCGACACCTCCTCCATCACCGGCGACAAGGACCTGGCCAAGCAGGTCATCAGCCTTCTGCCCGATGACTACCAGGCCCGAGGCATCCACGTCTCCGTCATCACCGCCGAGGGCGCCCGCCACGCCGGCATCGGAACCTCCGCCTCCGGCCAGCAGTACACATCCACCACACCCATGGAGATCGGCTCGATCACCAAGACCTTCACCGGCCAGCTCCTGGCCGACGCCATCGCGCGCGGCGAGGTCAAGGCGAGCGACCCGTTGTCCACCCACCTTCCCGAGCTCGCCGGCACCCCGGCCGGCGAGGCCACCCTGGAGGAGCTCGCCTCGCACCGCTCCGGCATCCCGGGTGTCCCCTCGCAGGACCTGACCTGGTTCGTGCTGCGAGGCGACATTCTGGGACTCAACCCTTCACCGACAGCACCGACCAGCTCATCGAGAAGACCCGCACCACCGAGATGGGCAAGCGCGGCGAGTTCGCCTACTCCAACCTGGGCATCTCGCTGCTGGGCGAGGGCGCTCAGGCGCGCCGCCGGGGCCGAGTCCTGGAAATCCTATGCCTCGGAACGGCTCTTCGCGCCCCTGGGCATGGAGCACACGACCTCACCGCCGACCAGTCGGAGATTCCCGACGGCGCCATCCACGGGGTCCAGGCCAATGGGCGCCGCGGCCAGTCGCTCAGCGGCCCGGGCTCCAACCCGGCCGGCGCCGGGGTGTGGAGCACCCCGGAGGACATGACCCGCTACGCCCAGGCGGTCCTGACCGACACCGTCCCCGGCGGGGCTGCTCCCCAGGAGGCTCGGTGGCCCGCGGAGGTCTTGGCCGGCTTCCAGCTGCCGGGCGAGAGGGTCGGTTACACCTGGTACACCGACGTCGTCGACGGACACACGATCATCAGCCACGGCGGCACCACGATGGAGTACATGACGCACCTGGCCATCGACAAGGAGTCGGGCAAGGCCGTCATGGTCTACACCGATCAGAACACGGACGGTACCGCCGCCGCGCTCGCCGCGGCGCTCCTGACCGACGGGCAGAAGGCCTCGTCGGCGCGCCTACCGGTGCCGACCGAGATGCTGCTTCAGGGCATGATCCTCGGCATCTTCACCATCCTGGCGCTGGTCATGGGCCTGTACACGGCCGCCCGCGCGGCGAGCGCCCCAGCCGCATGGCGGTGGTCTGCCGCGTGGCCGCACTCCTCGCCTGCCTGGCGGCGGCCGCGGCCTCGGGGCCCTGGGCGCACGTGCCCACCTGGATCCTGGCGGCGGCGTCGCTGCCCGGCCTGTACAGGGATCGTCCGGGGCATCACGCTGTGGCCGGATCTGCCCACCCTGCCGCGTCGCCGGGCCTGGCTCGGCTGGACGCAGGTGGCGCTGACTGTCGCCTTCGTCGCCGTCTGCCTGGTCGTCGCCTGGCCCAAGGCCTGAGCCGCCCACATCTGGCGTCACCTTCGCTCCCCCACGCCGCGCCCCGGGGTCCTGGCCCCGCCGACGTCGAGCGGAAGGCGTGAAGGCGACCCGGCACTCCTCCACCCCAACCGACCACCGATTCACGTCCTGAAAGCTGACACCATGACTGATCGCCGTTTCTCCGCGCCCGGTCTCGCCCGGCGCCTGCTGGCCCCGATCGCCGCCCTGCTGGGGCTGGTGGCGGGCCTGAGCGTCCTCATCCTGCCCTCCCCGCACCGACCACCGCCGACCCGACCGGAGTTCTCCGCCGAGCGCGCCACGGCCTCCATCAACCGCCTCGCCGACGAGCCCCACAGTGTGCTGCGCCGTGAGGCGCACGACCGGGCGCGCGACGACGTCATCGGCATGTTCACCGACCTCGGCTACACCCCCACCGTGCACTCCGACCCGATGTTCGATCTCAGCGACCCGGCGGACAAGAGGATCTTCGACGGCTTGTCCGCCGTGCGGCGAAAGCGACGCCTAGGACACGCCGACTGACACGATCGTCGTCGACGTGCCGGGGAAGTCCGAGCGCACCATGGCGCTCATGGCCCACTACGACTCGGCCACGGTCGAGGCCGACGAGAACGGCCATCAGCAGATCACCGACGGCACCTCTCCCGGTGCAGCCGACGACGGCTACGGCGTGGCCGCCATCGTCGAGACGCTCCGGGCCCTCAAGGCCGAGGGGCGCCAGCCGGAGAACTCGCTGAAGATCGTCATCACCGACGCCGAGGAGATCGGCCTCGTCGGCGCCCGCAACGAGATGCGCCACCACCGCGCCGACTACGAGAACGTCGACCTGGTCCTCAACCTCGAGGCGCGCGGCACGAGCGGTCCGGCGCTCATGTTCGAGACCTCCCCGAACAACAGCGCCGTCGCCGGCTACTTCCTCAGCCACGTGAAGCAGCCCGCGACCGGCTCGCTCCTACCCTCGCTGTACGCGCGCATGCCCAACACCACTGACATGGCGGCGCTCATCCCCGAGGATTCACGGTGCTCAACATCGCGGCGATCGGGGAGGCCGACCACTACCACCACGCCACCGACGCCCCGCGCTACGTCGACCACTCGACCCTCCAGCACTACGGCGACCAGGTCCTCGGCCTCACGCGGACCTGGGCCTTCGACGGGCAGGCCCCCACGCTGACGGCCGACGGCGACCTCCACTTCTTCCAGCTGTGGCGGGGGATGACAGTGCACTACCCGGCGGCGGTCGGGACGGGGCTGGGGTGCCTGGCCGTCATCGCGGCGATCGGCGCCGTCGCGGTGCGGGCACGGTCCCTGCGCTGGAAGCGGGTCCTGGGGAGCGTCTGGGGTCTGACGTGGCGGGCGGCGTTCGCCTCCGCCGTGGCGGGGCTGGTGCAGCTGGGCGCCATGGCGATGAAGTGGGCGCCGGAGAGCGGGCTCGGACCGAACCCTCTGCTGGTGGGGATGTTCGCCGGCGGGACCCTCATCGGGGTTGGGCTCACAGTGCACTTCGTGGTGCGGCGCTGGAAGGAGGGGCTCGGGCAGGAGGCCGTCGCCGCGGTGCTGCTCCTGCTGGCGGCCGTCTGCGTGCGCTCATGGTGCTGGTGTCCGGCGCCGCCTACGTCCTGGTCCTCCCCACGCTCGCGCTGGCGCTGACCGCGCTGGCACCGAAGCGGGTGCGGCCGGTGGTCGGGGCCCTGGCGGCCTTCGTCATCGTGGCGATCCTTGCCCCCGCGGTCCTGCTCATCCACGAGATGCTCAGCCTCAGCGCGGTGTGGGTGACCGTGTTCTTCGCGATCGTGCCGGTGGCGCCGCTGGCGCTCGTGCTCCTGCAGGCCGGTTCCCGGCGCACCCAGCGCACTACGGCGCGGACCAGCAGCAGTTCTGACGCCACTTTCGACGGCGCTGCCGCTACGGCGTAGGACGGCGTGACGGCGTAAGCGGGCGCAACCGCGAGCACGGGATGCCTCGGGGCCTCAGGACCGCTCACCAGGAGTGGCCCGAGGCCCCGGGCCTGAGGAGGAGGTGGACCGGAGCAGGCAGTGACGGGGGCTGGCGCACGAGCGTCAGGGGTTTTCCACAGGGTGGCTTCAAAGTCTGGTGGTGGGGGCATGTGAGCGGGTAATGTCAATGTACCGCTCGGACGGGCAGTGTCGCCCGGCCTGGCGGTGTGAGGAGTTGTTTCGGTGGCGAGGAGGCTTCCGTGATGAGTGCGTCCTCACTGACCCTGCTGCGCCCCACGGGCGAGGCGAGCCTGCAACCGACCCTCGGCCAGGCGGCGGCGCCGGGCAGCGCCCGCAACGCAGAGCCATCCGCCCAGCCTGGAACCAGCGGCCCCAGTGAGCGCGTGGAGCGGATTGCGCTGCCGGGGTGTTGGGGGTGGTCTGGTTCTCGTGTCGGGCGCCGCAGGGCTGCTGCTGGGCTGGTGGCGGTGTGTGTGCTGGCGCTGGGGGTGGCGGCCTGCTCGGTGAAGGACGCCAAGGCCGAGGCCAGCGCCAGCGCGAGTGCCAGCGCGTCGGCTGCTGTGGCCCGGGCTGAGGGGCATCGCCGACGCCAACGCCTCGGCGACCGCCTCCCGAGAAGCCGCCCTGACCCCGACCTCAAGGCCAAGCGCGAGCACCGCCCTGGCCGAACCCGCACCCACCAAGCCCAAGCAGATGAACGAGGACACCCCGAAGGCGCAGCCGCCAGCGTCGGCTACTTCTCGACCTCTACCGCTACGCCTCCATGACCGGCAACACCACCGAACTCGCCGCCATGAGCGAAGACGGCTGCAAATTCTGCCAATCAGCTATCGAAACGAGCAACCACTTTTACGACGACAGGCGGGTGGATCACGATAAATGGGATCAGGATATTACCGACACAGCCTACTACGAAAAATTGAAGGTCGCGACTACAATCAGCGCTCACGGTTATCGTAACTACGGACCTGATGACTTCTCATCCCGGAGATGGAGGGAACACCAAAACATCCACCCCGGACGAAGGAGAACTCTTAACTTTGGCGTAAGATACGTTAACGGACGTGGATCCGATTGGTGGAGATGAGGTACCGAAGAGTAACGTGCAAACACTATCCTGTAGCCACCCTTGTCAGTGTGCGACCACTCTCCCACTGTGAATACTGGACGGAAATGCAGATTCCGCTAGCGTGGAGGTCTAACGTAACGCAGGAAAACACAGATTCAGGGGCTGAAACTCGGTGAGGTAGGCTGAACAGTTCACTCGAGGAGGTCGCCAGACCCTGGTGAGCCTCCGTCTCAGGAGCATCCGGCCGTGACGGCCTCGGACCCGTCGATGTGGGATCAGCAGCCCCACCACGAGTGCTCAGCCAAGAACAACGAGAATGAGTCGCCAGACTACGCGTGCCGCCTGCTGGCCCCCAACCGCCCCACCAGCCTGCCGGAGCCCCGCCGGCGGCAGCACCCCCGCACGATCACGATCACCACCCGCCAGGCCGCCACCCCTCATCGCCTCCGGCTCAGGCATCACCCGCCAGCCCCAGGACCACAGGTCGTCATCTCCAAGGCCTTCATCGTCTACACCGACCCCAGCCCCCGACACCAGACCACCACCATCCTGGGCACCCCCATCGAGGGTGGAGTTCACCCCCGTCTCCACACCTGGACCTGGGAGACGGCACCACCACAACCACCACCGACCCCAGCACCCCTACCCCAACCAGACCGTCACCCACCACTACCAGCACACCGCCACCAGCGTCACCACCACCCTGACCACCACCTGGACCACCCTCTACCGCCCCAAGACGACACCACCTGGCGCACCATCGACGGCACCATCACCACCACCGAGACCTCCACCCCCTACGACCTCGTCCGCATCATCACCTACCTCACCGACGACGCCGAGAACAAGCCCAAGGCCACTAACCCCCCACCCAGACACCAACACACGCGCTCGCACCTCATCCTGCTCACCAACTCCCTCTACTCCACGAACCGACACCATCAAGCACGAACACACCGGCGAGGAACGGACATTAACGACGGCCGTCAGCGCCATTGCTCCGACCACGCCATCGCAGTTACGCAACTGTCTCGCCTTCCAAGAATTCACGACGGGTCTTGATCTGCTGACGTGCAGGCATGGAGCACCGTTCCTCCTCGGGAAGGTTGACGAAGGACATCAGCAGATCCGCCACACGGCGGACCTCGTCGTTGTGTGCATCCTCCATGACCCATGCCTCGAAATTTACGGTGATGTTGTCACCCTTGGCGATGATGTCCAGGATCTTCCTTTCTTTCCCTCCCGAAGACGCACGTAACGCAGTTCCGACAAGAGAATAGTTGTTGACCCAATGTCTCCACACTCGATCAGAGTCGACTGTTGGGTAATGAAAAACCGTGTCGACGCGATTCCTAGGTAGCCTGCAGCACCCAGCAAACCCCACAGCCGCTCCCGCAATAAACAGGAATCCCTGATTATCGACCTCAATCAATTCTGTGAGCACGAAACATCTTTATTGAACTTACACGACGAGAAGCGCGTCGCCTACCTCGACCTATGACTACCATGAGGTGATCCACATTCTCGAGGCCATTTTTTATGCAAGTATTTTTGAAGAAGTTCAGCCTTATGTGCGAAAACGCGCTCCTCTCTTACGGAACTCACGAGAGAAAAGTTACGCATTTCAAATGTAAAGAAGATGCAGAACACCTCCACACCAAACAGCAAGAGCGCTGCCACAATTCCGGCAGTCAAGTGGAGCGCACCAACACGATAATCTGACACTACCTGAATGAGAAAACCAATAAACAGCACATACATAGCAAAATTGAACATGATAGCCACTAGGGTCATCATCGAGTCGCCAGCCGAATTGCGCCTGAAAGCACCGAAATGTATGAACAGGCTATCAAATACTCCTAGGACAATCAGAAATGCAGCCCACTGCGCGACCGAAATCTACCATAAGAAATAGATTCCGGACGTACGCTCGCCATTAGCATAACAGCCAGCGAAACACCAACCCCAAGCACAAATCGCAATACCAATGCGACTGCAGTTCGACGCCCCAGACTAGAACGAGGATCAGTAGCACGAAATTGACGCACTTTCCGTTTTAAATCCTGCCATGCATCCCTTACTACTCTCTTCGAAGTCGGCCTCCTAACCGAACCTGAATACCCCCTTTGACTCGAACAGAATGTCCCCGTAACAACCTGATATTTTGACCGCAACTCGACTCTGCGCCATTGAGCCTGCTGCCCCAAAAGCTAACGATTGTCGACGCGCATTTTTAATGGCTTTTCGAATCAGTTCAGGGCTCGCAGGAAATGCTTTATTGACACCAAGGAGAGATCGCCAAACCCCTGCGACAAAGACAAATCCAGCAAGCCCGACATAGAGAACTCCCAAAGACCCTTCAGGAAAAGGGAAGAGGAAGCCATAGGATATCAATACCGTCAATAGCAAGTTGGTTATCAAGACCACTACGACGTACACCCCGCGTCTTAAACGCACCATTCTTTGCTGAGTGGTCTCTTGAACAACATTTGGAATTTTTCGAAGTCTACGCTCCCCCACTTCCGCTAAGAAGATAGTGACTGCCTGCAAAAGCCAAATAGTCGCCCTATCGGACTCTGCTTGCGGCCATCGAGTAAAATCAACTGGACAGCATTTCTCCATGATTCAAGTCCATCAGTTAATGGTTTCACCCAGAAGGTAAGCTGATCATTAGAACCAGGTCTCAGGATCACACTGAAGACAACAAACACCAAATACAATGAGAGAAAGACTGCGAAAAAGCTGCTACGACTGGATTGGCTCGGCTCGGACACCCATAACGATTCGCTGCGTATGCAGTTGGTCCAACATGCGTCGACCTTTTACATGCAGCGGCTTACAGCAAATACTCAGCCGGTTTATGACCCGAGCCACCACACGTCGCCCAAGTTTGAGGAAGTGATCCCGCTTCCGAATCTTGAATTCCACCTCGAGACTATGAGACGACTGCACTAGCACCACCAACAGGTGCCGACCATCGAAGGAAGCATTTTTTCCCATGTGATGATTATGCCAGGTCAAAGGCAGCTTTAGGTGGATGATTTGCACGGATGCTTCCAGCTGAGCGGGATCTCCGCGAGTGGTGTCACTGTGGGCGACTTTTTAGGGGCGAGGCTGGTTGACTGCCATCGCGCTCCGGCACATATGCGCTGGTCAGGCGGTACAGGGTTCGGGCACGTCGGCCGATGAATGCCCTAAAAGTCGCCAATCGAGACACCAAGAGCTCACAGCGCGCTGTCGAGGCCAACCACTGAGCCCGCCCGACGCGAGTCAGACGCCAGCGCCCACCAGTGGTGCACACTGTGCCCCATGGCAGACGGGACCGCACGCGACCTCACCGGGCTCCTGGAGTCCATCGGCGGACGCGACGGTCGGCTCATCCACCTCCAGCGCACCCCGGCCCGCCCTGGCCGCCACGCCGACTGGCCCGGAGTGGGCGGACCTCGACCTTGTGGCCGCCTACCGCCGCATCGGCGTCGAGCACCCCTGGACGCACCAGGTCGCCGCCGCGCAGTCCGCCCACGCCGGCCGCCACACGGTCCTGGCCACCGGCACCGGCTCGGGAAAGTCCCCTGTCGGCCTGGCTACCGGCGCTCTCCGACATCCTGACCGCCCCGAGTCCCCGGCGCCGACTCGCGCATCTCCGCCCACGGCCGGCGCCCCACCACCCTCTACCTCTCTCCCACCAGGCGCTCGCCGCCGATCAGGCCGCTCCCTCGACCGGCTCATCCGGCGAGCTCGAGGCCGTCCAGCGCAGGGCCGACACTCCCACGGGCTCCCTGCGCACGGTGCGCGCCGGCACCTGCGACGGCGACACTCCTGCCCGAGCGCGACTGGGTGCGCGCCCACGCCGACATCGTCCTGACCAACCCCGACTTCCTTCACTTCTCGCTGCTGCCGGGCCACGAGCGCTGGAGCCGTCTCCTGCGGGGACTGAGCTACATCGTCATCGACGAGTGCCACGCCTACCGCGGGATCCTGGGGGCGCACGTCGCCCTCGTGCTGCGTCGCCTCCTGCGGCTCGTGTCACGCCTGCGCCCGCACGGCCCGCAGCCGGTCGTCCTGTGCGCCTCGGCGACGGCCGCCGAGCCGCGCCCTCACCGCGGCCCGCCTCATCGGCGCCGAGCCCGACGACGTCGTGGCCGTCACCGACGACGCCGCACCCGCCGAGGGAGCGCACCCTGGCCTGTGGCAGCCCGACGCCTGCGCGACCCCTGGTGCTACCGGCCCCCGGCGAGCGCAGTCCGGCGCCCGAGCTCCCCTGGCCCGCCGCGCTCATCGGACACCGGCTCTTCCGCTGACTCCCCTGACGCGCCCGTGCCGCGGCCCCACCGGCAGCGCCGAGCCGGACTCAGGCGATCCCGGTGAGGATCCCTCGGCGCGGCGCAGCGCCGTCGTCGAGGCCGCCGAGGCTGCTCGTGGACCTGCTGAGCGTGGGCGCCCGGGCGCTGGTGTTCGTGCGCTCGCGTCGTTCGGCGGAGGTCGTGGCCGAGCGGGCCCGCCACACGCTGGGGCTCTCGCTGCCCGAGCTCGTCGGCACAGTGTCGGCTACCGCGGCGGCTACCTGCCCGAGGAGCGCCGGGCCCTGGAGGCCGACCTGCGCTCGGGCCGGCTGCGCGCCCTGGCCACCACCAACGCCCTGGAGCTGGGCATCGACGTCACCGGCCTGGACGCGGTCCTCATCGCCGGATGGCCGGGCACGCGCGTCTCGCTGGGGCAGCAGGCGGGCCGGGCCGGACGCGCCGGTGGCCGAGGCCTCGCCGTCCTCATCGCCTCCGACAACCCGCTGGACGCCTACCTGGTGCACCACTCCGAGGCGGTCTTCGCCGCCCCGGAGGCCACGGTCTTCGACCCGGCCAACCCCTACGTGCTCGCGCCCACCTGTGCGCCGCCGCCTCCGAGGCGCCCTTGCGGGCCTCGGACCTGGCCCCTGTTCGGCCTGGCCGACGACGCCCCTGCTGCGCGAGCTGGAGGATCGGGGCGCGCTGCGGCGTCGGCCCACGGCTGGTTCCTGGAACGTCAACCCTGCCCGGGCGGCCCCAGGACCTGACCTCCCTGCGCGGCGACGGGCCGCCCGAGATACCGGTGGTGGAGGCCGACACGGGCGTCGTCATCGGCACGGTCGACGGCGCGGCCGCCGACTCCACCGTCCACGAGGGCGCGGTCTACGTCCATCAGGGGCGCGTCTACGTGGTCGAGGAGCTGGCCGACGACGTCGCCCTCGTGCGGCAGAAAGCGGCGGTCGGCTACCGCACGCGGGCGGTCGCGCTCGAGCGTGCGCATCATCGCCGAGCGCGAGCAGCAGGTCTGGGGCCGGCCGGGTAGAGGACGCCGGACGACTGCCGTGAGCCGTCAACGCATGAGCGAAGAGCCGGCCGGCTCCGGCGCCGGTCCGATCCGGCCGGTGACGGACAAGCCGGATCAGCCCCGGCACGCGGGCACGAGCCCCCGGGCACGGCGGCGATCACCTGGTCGCTCGGGTCGGTGGAGGTCACCAGTCAGGGTGACCGGCTACCAGCGCATGGCGCTGCCGCCGAGGAGGGTCGTCTCCCAGCACGCCCCTTGAGATGGACGAGCACGTGCTGCCCACCGCCGCCGTGTGGTGGACAATCCCGCAGGAGGTCTGCGGGGCGGCGGACCTGAGCCCACCGACCTGCGGGCCCTGCACGCGGCCGGGCACGCGAGCATCGGGATGCTGCCGCTGCTGGCCACCTGCGACCGCTGGGACATCGGCGGGCTCTCGACGGCGATGCACCCGCAGACGAGGGCGCCCACGGTCTTCGTCCACGACGGCGCGCCGGCGGGGCGGGCTTCGCCGAGCGCGGCTACCGGGCCGGGCGCGAGTGGCTGAGAGCGACGCTGGCCGTCATCGAGGGCTGCGGCTGTGCGAGCGGCTGCCCCTCGTGCGTGCAGTCGCCCAAGTGCGGCAACAACAACGAGCCCCTGGACAAGGCCGGTGCCGCGGTCCTGCTGCGGCTCCTGCTCGAGGCGGCGCCGACGGCGTCCCCGAGCCCTCGGCGTCGAGGTCGGCACCGGGGCCGCCGGCGAGCCGAACGCCGTCGACGCGGCGGGCTTCGGCGGCTGAGGATCGCCGCACCGGGCACTGGCCCTCGCGTTACAGTGAGGCTGATATTCCCGGCATGCTCCCTCGACTACTGCGCACGTACTTGCGCCCCTATGCGGGGCTGCTGGGTTGTGCGTCCTGGTCTTCAGTTCGCTGAGGTGATGGCCTCCTGTACCTTCCACCCTCAGCGCCGACATCATCGACAAGGGTGTGGCCACCAGGACACCGGTTATATCTGGCGGATGGGCGCGTTCGTGCAGGGGTCAGCCTGGCCCAGCGGCGTGTGCACGGTGCGCTGGCGACCTGCCTGGCGGCGCGCGCGGCGATGAGCATGGGCCGGGACCTGCGCGGCGGGTCTTCGACCGGGTCAGCGGCTCTCGGGGCGGAGATCTCCGCCTTCAGGGGCGGGTTCTCATCACCCGCAACACCAACGACGTCCAGCAGGTCCGAGATGCTGGTGATGATGACGCGCCACGATGCTGGTGACGGCGCCATTCATGGCGCTGGGTCGGCATCTGTCTGGCGGTCACGCGCGCCGGGCCTGTCGTGGCTGATCGGGAGTGCCGGTGCCGGTCCTGCTCGTGGCGGTGGGCCTCATCGTGGGCCGGATGCTGCCCTGTTCCGCTCCTACCAGGACGGGCTCGACGCCATCAACCGGGTGATGCGCGAGACAGCTCACCGGTATCGGGTGATCCGCGCCTTCGTGCGCGAGGGCGAGACCGAGCGCTTCGAGGCGCCATCACCGACATCGCCCGGGTCGGCGAGCGTGTGGGGCGGCTCTTCGTCACGCTGTTCCCGCTGGTGATGCTGGTGCTGGACGTGACGATCGTCGGCGTCATCTGGTTCCGGCGGCCACCGGGTCGGCGACGGCGACGTGGAGGTCGGCACCCTCATCGCCTTCATGTCCCTACCTCATGCAGATCCTCATGGGCATCGTCGTGGCGAGCTTCGCTGACGATCGTGATCCCGCGCGCCGCGGTGTGCGCCGAGCGCATCGGCGAGGTGCTGGCGACGCCGCCGACCATCACCTCCTCCCCGACGCCGTCGGCACGCTTCGCGGCTCCCGGAAAGGTCGAGATGCGGGACGTCACCTTCGTACCCCGACGCCGACGCCCGCGTCTGGCGGAGTGAGCTTCACGGTCCAGCCCGGTACGACGACGGCGATCGTCGGCTCGACGGCGTCGGGCAAGTCCACGGTGGTGCGGCTGCTGGCGGCTGCTGGAGGCCAGCAGCGGGCGGGTGCTCATCGGCGGCACCGACGTGCGTGAGGCCGACCCCGAGGCGCTGTGGTCGCAGATGGGGCTCGTGCCCAGCAGCCCTTCCTGTTCGCCGGCACCGTGGCCTCCAGCCTGCGCCTGGGGCGCGAGGGAGGCCACCGACGACCAGACTGTGGAGGCCCTTCAGGTCGCCCAGGCGAGGACTTCAGTCGAGGCGATGGACGGGGCCTGGAGGCGGCCATCACCCAGGGCGGTACGAATGTCTCGGGCGGTCAGCGTCAGCGCCTGGCCATCGCCCGGGCCCTGGTGCGCCGACCCGACATCCTCATCCCTTCGACGACTCCTTCTCTGCCCTGGACGTGTCACCGACGCGCGGCTGCGTGAGCGCTGGGGCCGAGCCACGGCCAGCATCACGAAAGGTGATCGTGGCCCAGCGCGTCTCACGATCACCGAGGCGACCAGATCCTCGTCTGGACGGCGGCCACCCCTGGTGGGCAGCGGCACGCACCGAGCTGCTGGCACCTGCTCCGTCTACCGCGAATCGTCCTCAGCTCGGGGCCCAGGCCGCAGCGCGACGGGAACGCGAGGCGAGCCACGTGGGCAAGAGACGGCACGAGCGCTACAGGGAGCACCGAGAAACGCCGGGAGCAGCGTGAGCACCGTCGTCGGCCCGACAGGCTCAACGAGGAGGGACGACTCAAAGCTGGCCGCTGGGGCGCAGGCCGCCTCGGGCGACTGGCACGACGGTCCGCCCGGGCAGGGCCGGGCCTTCTGGCCCTCGCTTCAAAGCGGATGGTCGCTGGGCGCCTACCGGGTCTCCCTGGTCGTTGTGTGGCCTGGCCGCCGTGGGCACGGTCGTGCTGGCGTGGCGGCCCCCAGGTGCTGGGGCGGGCGCAACGTCATCTTCGAGGGCGTGGTCTCACGATGCTGCCAGCCGGCTTTCACCAAGGCCGGGCCATCGAGGCCCTGCAGGCGCGGGGATGGATGACTTCGCCGCCATGCTCTCGGCGATGGACGTCATTCGGGCGGGTATCGAGCTACACCCGCCTGGGCGAGATCCTGACGGTGGTGCTGGCCCTGTGCGTGGGCTCGGGTCTGCTCAACTGGCTCAGGGGCTGGCTCATCAACCGCATCACCATCAGGCCCTCTACCGGCTGCGCGCCCAGGTGGAGGACAAGGTCCACCGCCTGCGCTGAGCCCGCTACTTCGACACCGTTCAGCGCGGTGGGCTGCTCAGCGCCTGACCAGCGAGCGTCGACAACGTCACCAACACCCTCAGCGGTCCTGTCCGGCGCCTGACGGCGATCCTCACGGTGGTGGGCGTGCTGGGGATGATATTCTCCATCTCCTGGAAGCTGGCGCTGGTGGCGCTCATCACATTTCCCGCTCATGGGCGTGGTCTTCAGGATCGATCGGGCCGCGCTCGCAGAGGCCTTCACCCGCAGTGGGCGCGCACCGGCAAGATCAACACCGGGTGGAGGTCGCTTCTCCGGGCACGCCCTGGTGCAGGTCTGCACGGGCGCACGGCCTCGGTGCGCAGGCCTTCGCCGCCGAGAACGAGGAGCTGTTCCGGGCCTCGCTGCGCGCGGTTCTCTCAGGGATCGCATGATGCCGATCATGCTGGTCATCAGGAACATCAACTATGTGGCCATCGCGGTGGTCGGCGGCGCCATGGTCGCCTCCGGGTCGCGCTGCGTCTGGGCGACGATGCAGGCCTTCATCAGTACTCCAGCAGTTCTCCCAGCCCCTGGGCCAGCTCGGCATGGCCAGCATGGCCGACGTACGGTCCGGGACCGCGAAGCGCCGAGCGGATATTCGAGCTGCTCGACGCCGAGGAGGCACCCGACGACGTCGCACCGGGAGCGCCGGTGCGGCGTGCAACGGCACCGCGGGTACTGCCGACCGCGACCGCCGATGCGGGAGGCCGGATGCCGGCCGGGCCTCGAGGACCACCCGCGCACAGCGGACTCGCCGAAGAGCCCGGCGGGCAGGGCGATCATCGGATGGACACGTGCGCTTCTCCTGACGGAGGGTCGAGGCTCATCCGGGACCTGTCGCTGCAGGTCGACCCGGGCACGCAGGTCGCGATCGTGGGGCCCACGAGGAGCGGGCAAGACCACCCTGGTCAGCCTGCTCATGCCTTCTACGAGCTCGATGAGGGACGCATCCTCATCGACGGGCGCGACGTCGCCACCATGACGCGCCACGACGCTGCGGCGCCGGACCAGCGCGGTCTGCGGGACCCGTGGCTGTTCGCCGGAACGATCCGCGAGAAAGCATCCGCTACGGGCGGCCCGGGGCCAGTGATGAGGGTCAGGAGGCCGCCGCGAGGCGTGCTTCGTCGACCACATCATCAGAGCCCTGCCGCAGAGCTGCGGCACGGTCCTGGAGGACGCGAGACATCTCCGCCGGCGAGCGCCAGCTGCTCACGATCGCGCGCGCCTTCGTGGCCAACCCTGCCGTGCTCATCCTCGATGGGGCCACCAGCTCGGTGGACACCCGCACGAGCTGCTGGTCAGCGGGCGATGAACGCGCTGCGCGAGGGCCACACGAGCTTCATCATGCCCACAGACTGTCCACGATCGTGACGCGACCATCTGGTGATGGAGCACGGAGACATCGTCGAGCAGGGGCAGCCACGATGGAAGCTCATCGCGGCGGGCGGCGCCTCGCGCCTCCACGCGGCGAGTTCGCGAGCGACGCCACCGTCGCCGTCGAGGACTGAGGGCCGAGGCAGCGCACCGTGTACCCAGGGTTCGGGTCGGTTCACGGCTCGGGCGGGGCGTCGACAGGGGCCGGCGCGAGGCCTGGGCAGTGGCCTGACAGGGGCCGGCCGAGGATCAGTCGTCGGGACGACGACGCTGACGGTGACATCCTCACCGGCCACGGGCAGGCGCTCACCGAGGCGCCGTTGGCGGCGGCGACGCGCCCGATGGCACGGGGTCACCGCGATGACCGAGACAGGACCGTGGCACCGGAGATGGCCGCGAGGTCGGCGGCGGCGGGCCCGAGCCGGTGGCGCTCTGGGCCTGGATGAGACCCGCGATGCCGACAGCCGCGGCCAGCAACGCACGGCGATGACGCCGAGCGATAGACGGTCCCAGGCCGCGCTCGTCACCGGGCTCATGGGCTGCTCGGTTCGGTGTAGAGCGCAGGCGCGGGCGCGCGCCGTCAGGCCAACCTACCCAGCGGACCGGGGACGGGTCGGGCGGCAGACGTGACGCAGGTGAGCTCGCCCTGCTCGACGCCGAGCTCCACCCCACCGGCCACGCGCTGGGCGGCCGTGATGTCGCCTGGCCGATGGCGGCCTGGCGGGCGGCGGTGCGGGCGTCTGGCCGCCCGCAGCTGGGTGCGCCGGCGCTGACCGCCGCCAGACCATCAGCGAGCGACGGGGACGACGGCGGGCGAGCGACACGCGCCGTCGCGCGCATTCGTCGCCCGCGCATGCTCAGCGGGGCGCGACAGTTGAGATGCGGTTCCGCGCGGCTGGAGGGCCGGCGGGAAGCAGGGACGGGCGGCGACGTCGGCCACCGCCGGGTACCGGGCCACTCAGGGAGGCGAGCGCGCCCACCTGCTGCGATGACAGCACATCACGCGAGCGCCTGCTCGGTGATGGACTGCAACGCCTCCAGGCTGCCCGAGCGCGTGAGCGCCAGCAGCAGACCGGCGAGCCGCGGCCGCCCAAGGTCCCGATGGCGTAGCTCGGCGGTGGCCATGCCTCCTCCTTGGACGTCAGGCGCCGCAGAACCGCCACGGCGCTGACGCGTCACCCTGGCGGACCAGCATCACGCCGGTGCGCAGGCGCAGTGGTCCTGGTGGGTCTCCTCGTGGTGGTTCTCCTCTGGTTGGTGGGGACCAGCGCACCGCCGCTCCCAGCGAACGCCGTGCCCGCACCACCAGCATCGGGCGCCCCGAGCCCGTGCGCTCAGGGGCTTGTCGGCGCTGGCAGGACCACCTGCGGTCCGGGTCGTGGCATCAGGGACCACCTGCGCCTCAGCCGATCCGCGGCCGATTGAGAGCCTCTAGTTCTCGATGAGCTCGCGGATCTCGGCGGCGGTCGGGAGCCGCTGGGCTGAGGCCGCCAGTGCCCGCCGCGCCCGCGGCACCGGCGGCCCCGGCGCCCTCGCCGCCGTCCTCGACCTCGCCGGTCCCTCGACGACCCGGGCGAAGAGCTCGGCCTTCTTCTCCTTGAGGGGCCATGACCTTCTCCTCGATGGTGTCGGCCGAGACGAGCCGGTGAGACCATGACCGGCTTGTCCCGCCGATCCGGTGGGTGCGGTCGACGGCCTGCTCCTCGGCCTGCGGGTTCCACCACGGATCCAGCAGGAAGACGTAGTCGGCCTCGGTGAGCGTGAGCCCAGAAGCCGCCGGCCTTGAGGGAGATGAGGAAGACGTCGGCCTCGCCGGCCCGGAAGGCGTCGATGACCCGCTGCCGGTCGGGGTGGAGCCGTCCATGTAGGCGGTTCGCACGCCGGTGGCCTCCAGGTGCTCGCGCACGCCGGTGAGGTAGCGCGTGAACTGGGAGAAGACGAGGGCACGGTGCCCCTCGGAGAGGATCGGCCCAGGTGTTCCAGCAGCACCTCGACCTTGGCCGACGGGCTCGGCCGCCGTCCCGGCCCCTGTGGCCCGTCGCGGAGGCGGTGACGGCCTTGCCCTTCGCAGCAGGCACCGCGGGCCGGCTTCCTGCCGGAACCGCCCTTCCCGCCGGCCTCGCTCGCCACTGCCGCCACCCGCGTCCGCAGCACCCTCACTCCCAGCAGTGTCGATGTCCCCGGGCTCGGTCCCGTCCCCGCCGTCGACGAGCGCCCGGGTCGAGCGCCATCTGCCGCAGGGGGTGGTGAGCGCCGCGAGCGCGATGAAGCGCGACTCGGGCGGTGTCCTCCTCCAGCAGCCCGAGGATCCTCTGCCGCTCGCGGGCCAGGCGCTGGTCGTAGGCCTTGCGGTGCGGCGCCCAGCTCGACGGTCAGGACCTGCTCGGTCTTGGCGGGCAGGTCCGCAGCCACCCTGCTCCTTGGTGCGCCGCAGCAGGGAAGGGCCGCATCCTGCGCCGCAGTCGCCCCAGCGCCTCGGCGTCCCCGCAGTCGATCGGCTTGCGGTAGACCTCGCCCGAAGCGCTCGGGATCGGGCAGCAGCCCCGGCGCCGCGATGCTCATCGAGCGCCCACAAATCCATGAGCGAGTTCTCCAGCGGTGTGCCCGTGATCGCGATGGTCGACGGCGACCGCAGCCGCCGCACGGCCTTGTAGGTGGCCGAGGCGTGGTTCTTGACGAACTGGGCCTCGTCGCACACCACCCAGGCCCAGTCCTGGGCGATGAACTCCCTCCTCGCACAGTCGCGCGATCGTGTAGGAGGTGACGACGACGTCGCAGCCCTCCGCGATCTGCGCCAGGGTCTCCTCGCGCTTGGCGGCCGTCCGCCTCACGGCCCGCACCCGCAGCCCCGGGCAGAAGCGCTCGGCCTGCTCCACCCAGGAGCCGACGACGGAGGTCGGCGCGATGACGACACGGCCCGGTCCCTCCGGCTCATCAGGGTCGCTGGAGCCGGTCGGCTCACTGGGTCGGGTCACCCGCCCGTTCCGCGGGGCGCCCCGAGTCGGTTCCGACGTCGGCCCGGCCCACCCTGAGCCTCTCCGCGCTGCTCGATGAGGGCCTTGGACGGCGGCGAGCACCTGGACGGTCTTACCCAGTCCCATGTCGTCGGCCAGGACCCCGCCGAGGCCCGCCCGGCGCAGGAAGTCCAGCCACCGGTAGCCCTCGAGCTGGTAGGGGCGCAGTGTCGCCAGCATCCCCTCGGGCACGGGCACCCCATCGGCTCCCCCACCGGCACCGCCCGCGTTGCCGCCTCCGGCGGACCGCCCATCGGCGTGCTCGGCCGCGGCCTCGGCGGCGCGCGCCCGCTCCAGCAGCCGCCCGACCCGCTCCTTCCAGCGGGCCGTGGCTCGCCCGATGACGCCGAGGGACTCCAGGACCTCGTAGTAGCCGGCGTGCAGGGCGCTGACCCGCAGCTCGCCGTGCGCCTGCGGGTCGGCCAGCTCGCGGCCCTCCTCCATGAGGCAGGGCCAGGGCCTCGATCTCCGGTCGGTCGATGCTCACCCACGTGCCCGACTCCAGGAGCACCTCGGGCTCACCGGTGGCCACGGCCGCCATGAGCTGACCGATGGGGATCTCCTCCTGGCCCACGTGGACGCGCACGGACAGGGAGAACCAGTCCGGGGCGGTCCTCGTCGTCGCTGACGCTGGTGGTGATGACGGGGGCGGCGTCGGCCTCGCGGTAGTCGGGGACGTCGTCGTCGACCTCGACGTCGAAGGCCTCCAGCTCGCGCAGGACCGGCAGCGTCTCGGTCATGAAGCGGGCCGTGCCCATGCCGCGCAGGTCCAGGGGCTGCCAGAGGGCCGGTGCTGCAGCCAGGGCAGCAGGCGGTTGAGGACCTCGCGGGCCAGGCGGGTCTCCCCCTGGAGGTCCCGACCGGCGGTCTCGCCCTCGATTCGGCCCTCGGCCGCCGCGGACAGGTCGGGCAGGACATGCCTGTGCCGGGTCTCGCCGTCCTCGCCGACGTAGCGGACGGACCACTCGGTGGTCAGGTGGTGCTCGGTGGTATCGACGTGGACCGCGAGCGCGGCGCGCAGCGTCGTGGGCCGGGGCAGGTGGATGGAGGCGTCGGCGGACAGGACCGGCAGCGCCCGGGTGAGGGCATCGAGGTGCTCGGTCTCGAAGCGCTCGACGTCCTCGGCCGGGATGGTGATGGCCTCGCCGTCGCCCAGCAGCACCCGGGAGAGGGCCTCGGTGGGGCGCGGCTCGAGAGGCATGAGGAGCAGCTCGCGCCCGGGCATCCACGTGTAGAAGCCGTGGACGGGGTCGCCGATCGGCATGAGGGAGAAGCTCAGGCGCAGTCCGGGGACCTGCAGGCGGTGCAGCTCCTCGACGTCGTCGATCTCCAGGGCGGGGGTGATGGCGACGCCTCCGTCCTCCTCGCGGGTGAGGTGGACGCCGCCGCGCAGCCCCTCGGCGAGGAGGACGGGCATGCCGTGGCGCTGGGCGGTGGTGAGGTCAGGGCCGGCCGCCACCCCGCGGCGCAGCACGTCCCAGACGCGGGCGGGCGCGGTCGTCAGGAGACGCGGTCGTCGGCGTAGTAGAAGCCGTGGCCGCCGGCCATGCACGGCCAGCTCGCGCAGGACGCCCATGACGTCGGGGTCGACGTCGTCGTCGAGGCACCGGTGGCGATCTGGCTCCAGGCGGCGCCCTGCCGGTTCAGCCGCGCTTGCCCTCGATGAGCAGCGGCATGGACGAGGCCGGCAGGGGTGCCCCATGCTGCCGGGGTCGTCGATGATCTCCAGGGCCATCCGACGGCGCGGGGCGCGCTCCACCTGCAGCAGGTCGGCCAGTCGGCCTCCAGGGGCGAGATGGCCCGGCGGGGGCGGCGGCGTCGGGCTCGGCCTGCGCCAGGGTGCGCGCGGTGATGAGCAGGGGCGGCCACGTGCTTGCAGTTGCTGCCCACCGGGCACGAGCAGGTGCGGCCCAGGACGCCGGGCGCTGCCGCGCTCTGCTTGCGGGAAGACCATGGTCTGGTAGGTGCGCGCCCTGAGCCCTGGGACTGGGCGCTGATGATGTCCCCGTCCCCGGCGACGCCTGACGCCGCGCACCCGCCCTTGCGCGTAGTCCAGGCCGCGCTGAAAGGCCCGGTGGCCGACCCGGCTGATGATCTGGTCATCAGTGAGCTCCACCAGCCAGTCGTCATGCCGAATCGCGCGAGCCATGGCCCGGGTTAAACACGGGTACGACACGTTCGGGCGCCATCCGGCCGCGATCGCACGCCCAGCGCAGAACGGTCCCGAGTCCACACCCGTCAGGCAGGGAGTGTGGTGGGGACGGTGAGGACCGACCGAGGCACGGCCGGGAGGGCGGCGGTACGGTCGGGAGGCCGACGCATCCCCGTGAGGAGGGAGCCGGGTCGGACCCGGATCTCGCACCCAGAGGGATCACATTCCGATCACGGCGGGTTGTACTGGAGTCATGAATGCGATGCTGATCTGTGAAGAGCTGTTCCTGCTGCTGACCAAAGGGACTCCGGGAAGCCGAGAGCCGCATGACATACCCGGTCTACGGGCTCACCGGCGCCTGCTCACCGACCTGCTGCTGGCCGGCCGCATCAGCCCGACCGAGGGCGCAGCCCGCATCTACTCGTCAGCTCCGAGCCGACCGGGAACCCCGTGCTGGACCGGGCCCTGGGATCCTGCCTACCAGGGACGGCAAGCAGTTCTCCTCCTGGTGGCCTGGGGCAGGCTCAGCCCCACCCGTCACATCGCCAGGTCCTTGGAGGCGGCTGAGGTGGTGCGCATCCACCGGCGGGCTGTTCGGCTCACTGAACCCCAGCTACCCACGCTCGACCCCGTCCCGAGCGGCGGCTGCGGGCGCGCATCGACGGTGCCCTGCGCGGGTGCAGCCACCGACCGGCGCCGACATCGCCCTGCTGTCGAGTCCTGCAGGCGCTCGGTGTTGCGCAGGTCGTCCTGCCGCAGCAGGAGACCAGGTCTCCAGCCGCAGCGAGCTCAAGCGCCGGATCAAGGGATCGCGGGCGAGAACGTGGGGCGTGCGGTGCAGCGGGCCGTGGAGGCCGTGACGATGGCCATCGTGACACCGCGGCGCCGGGGCAGTGACCTCGTCAGGCTGATCACGGGCCGGCCCTCCGGGCATCTGCTGTCCGGCCCCGTCAGGCATTCTGCGCCGCAGGGCATTTCGCGGACGGTTCAACCAGCCTTAGGGCGGCACCCGAGGATGCGGCGGGGGACATTCCGCGCCGCCGGGTGCGTGTCCTTCCGGGCGGGGCCTTCGACGCCGTCGGGGACCCGAATCCTGTCACGAACGCGCGATGTCCAGCGCAGAGCGGAACGTCCCCGACCGCGCAGGATGTCCCCGTCGGCGAGTACCGTCATCCGTCTCGAGGCAGCAGCAGCAGATCCTGCTCGACGTCGGACAACGGCTCAGTACCCGTCATCACAGCAGCAAAAGCGACAGCCAGGACCGCCCCCAGAACCAGTCGGGCCCCGGGTGAGAATCAGATCGAACTCTCGCCTCGTTCCCGAGCCGGGCACGATCTGCTCCAGATGAGAGCGAGTGGCGGCGAGGCTGACCGAGCAAACGGCTCCTGGGCTCCTGGTCCTGGGGCAGCTCGCCCAGAAGGGACAGCACCGCCCGACCTGTGGCTGACGTGACCGGTTCTTGTGTGAGCGATGAGGCCCGCAGGTCACCTTGCAACGAACCAGTATCGAAGTCCTCGGCCGCGGGCGCCGGAACCGCTAGCCTCATCAGCTACGCGTCAGCCGCCGGTCTCGATCATGCGCCTAGTCGCAGCCAGGACGAGTTCACGCTTGGTAGGCCATCGGCGGTGAGGTGGCGGTGGAGACGCCGGCGCGCGGGCCACAGCTGCCGTCGTCGGCGCGGCGCCAACCGCTCTCGGCCGAGGTCACGCACGGCCAGCATGATCGCCGGCCCCAGGCAGCATCAACCGGCCGTCCCGGGCGCGCTTGCTCCTCGGTGCTTGTGAGCCACTGCGTTCATGAGGAGATCGTACCGACTAATAATGAAACTGATTGACTTCGTTTCTAGGGATGTCGGGATGCGACCATGCAATCACCGGCAGCACACTCCGGTGACAACACCCAAAACTTCGACTCCGCCATCGTTCTGGGCGGTATCGATCGACAACAGCAGCCCTGTCGCATGGTCACCGGCGCCACCGGCTACCTGGGTAGCTGGGTCACCAAGGGGCCTGCTCGACGCCGGCGTCACCGTCCACGCCGCCGTGCGCGATCCCAGAACACGAGCAGGTCGCCCCTGAACCGTATGGCCGAGCAGGCGCCGGGCACTCTGCGCCTCTTCACCAGCGACCTGCTCCAGCCCGGCTCCTAGAACCAAGCCATGGAAGGCTGCGCCGTCGTCATCCACACAGCCTCGCCGTTCATTCGCGCAGTCGCAGATCCTCAACGAGACCTTGTCGCCCCAGCACTGCAAGGAACCCGCAACGTTCTGGCCGGCGTCGAGCGCACCCCGTCGGTCACGAGTGGTCCTCCTGGCTCCATCGCCGCCGTGCGGCGACGCCGCAGATCTCGAGGCTACCCAGGAGAATCCTGACCGAGACCTGCTGGAACTCCACCTCCTCCCTGTCCCACAGGCCTACGCCTCTTCAAGACCCTTGCGGAGAAGGGAGGCGGCGGCTGGCCACTGCGCAGGATCAGTGGAGGCTGGTGACCGTCAGCCGTCCGCGATCCTCGGCCTCGCACAGGCAGCGCACCAGCGACAGCTTCTCCACGGTCGGATGATGATCGACGGCACTGCTCGCCTCGGAGCGCCGCGTGGAGGAATCAGCGTCGTCGATGTCCGCGAGGTGGCACAGGCGCATATTGCCGCCGCCTTCCTGCCTGAGGCTCACGGCCGCTACATCGCCTCCGCGGAGGACACCGACATCTTCATCTCACAAGCACTCTGATTCGCCTTCGAGCAGGTCGCTCCCGTTGCCGCAGCGGGCCTACCTCGGCCCGTCGTCGTCGCCATAGCACCCCGGCTCGGACAGACTCGCACCTATATTCGGCGCAACGTGGGTTACGCGGTCCGCTCCGACGCCTCCCGGAGCCGCCTCGAACTGGGCACCCGATACCGCCCGTCAGGCATCCATGGAGAGATGGTCGAGCAGATGCTCGCCCGGCGCTGGTCATCGACTCGCTCCAGTCCTCCAACGGCCGGGGACATTCGCGCGGCCGGGGCACGGCTCCACCGCCTTGAGGCAGCACTGCGAGAGGATGCGGCCGGGACATTCCGCGCCGCCGGGTGCGTGTCCTTCCGTGCGGGGGCATTCGACGCCGTCGGGGACCGGAATCCTGTCACCGAACGCGCGAGACGTCCCGGCTGGAGGAACGTCCCCGACCGCGTGAGATGTCACCGTCGGCGGGGACGGACGGGAGAGCGGGCAGGAGGCTGGACGGGAGGCCGGGTGAGAGGGCCGAACCGTCAATGGGGCTGAGTCTGGGGCCGTCACTCACCGCGAGACCGTCAGCCAGGAGCTGGGGCTGGCCGTCACTCGCCGGCGAGGCCGACGACGCCGCGCCGCGGGAGGTGCCGCCGTGTCCTGCGCGGTGGCACCGGCGCTCGACGGGCGTGATCCTGCTCGATCTCGCCGGGCGGGCGGCCAGGCAGTGCGACTCCTCCAGCGACAGTCCCAGGCGTGCATCCCAGCTCGGCCAGGCGCGCCATCGTCGGTGTCGCCTGCTCGCGCAGGTCGGGCAGGCCCACCGGGTCGAGGCGCATCGGCCGCCTCACTCCGTCGCCGGGGTGCGCTCCCACCGGCAGCCTGATGCCACCAGGCGGCGTGCCGGTCGGCGCGGCTCGGGACCTGCTCGCCGACCCGGACCGTGGCCTCCTCGCGTGCGTCAGGGGCTGCCGGCCTGGACGACGCGCATCACCTCGTTGGCCCGGAACGTGGTCGCTCGGTGGCCGCGCCAGCCCGGCGCGGCAGGCAGGACGAGCACCACGCACCCAGCCAGCACGAGGGTGGAGGCGAAGGAGGTCGAACATGGCCTCGGCGCTGACCGCCACCTGGGTGACGGCCACGATGATGGGCAGGGCCGTCGTCGAGTAGACGGCGATCTGGAGGCTCTGGCGCATCGGTGAGCGGACGAGCCGTCCTGCGCCGCTCCGCCCGGGCCAGCCACACCGGCACTCCCCGCACGAGCACCAGCAGCACGAAGGCCAGCAGGTTGACCAGGTCCCCGCCGTCGAGTCCGGCCTCAGATGCCCATGCCGGAGGTGACGAAGATCGGGACGAGAACCCGTAGGCCAGCCCGTCGAGCTTCTCCTCGAACTCGGCGTCCCCTCAGGCAGGGCGTGACGCAGGACGAAGCCGGCGGCGAGAGGCCCCAGGACGACGTCGGTCGAAGATGGCGGCGATGGCGCACAACCCTGGGGAACGGGACGGTGGCGCGGATGGTGGTCTGCGCCAGTAATCGAGGCCCCAGGTGGATGGCCTCGACCGGGCGGCGCCCACGCGCTTGACGCGGCTGGTGAAGCGGACGATGAGCAGGGTGATGATGAGGAAGGCGCCAGGGATCACCATGCTCGCCCAGGTGGAGACGCAGGCCAGCAGCAGCGCCATGACGAGATCGGCCCCACCTCGCCGACGGCGCCGTGGTTGAGGATCGAGGCGCCCATCCGCCGTGGGCAGCAGGCCGCGGTCGCGCAGGATCGGCGGATCGTGCCGATGGCCGTGGAGGTCATGGCGATGGCGATGGCGATGCCGTTGGCCGACGCCGCCCTCGGTCACCCCGATGACGCTGACGCGCCGGTAGCCCCAGTCGAGGCAGCCAGGCGACGGCGGCGTGGCGCCCCGCCCGCCCCGCGCAGTTCGTTGATGTCGATCTCGTAACCGGCCATGAGGGAAGAGGAAGGCGACGCCGAGCTCGCGCGCGCTCGATCGAGGTCCTCGACGTCAGTCCCAGGCCGTGAGACCGATGAGCATTCCGCCCAGGATGGACGGGACGACCTCGGGCGCGAGCCGCAGGAATGGTCAGGAGCATCAGCGGCGGTGCCACGAGGCCACCGCGACGATGAAGCAGCAGGAGGTGAAGACCTCGACCATGTCCGTCTGCTTGTCTCCGAGTCGGATGCGGGGGTGCGGGAGGTGCGGAGCGCAGGGCGGGCCCGGCGCAGGTCACCTGACGGTGAGACTACCCCGACCTCGGCCGTGAGGCCCGCCGTCGGGGCCGCCGGGCACGCACGGGCCGCCATAGGCGTACAATGTTAGGCATGCCTGCTCGCGCCGTACTCCCCTCCGCCGAACCGCTCCGCCTGGCCGACGGGACGGTCAAAGCAGATCAGCACCACCGGCACTGAGGAATTGGCGTGGACCGATGCCGGGACGTGCCCAGCAGCATCTCGCACCCGGTGGCGGAGAGTCCGACCACGCTGGGAGGCCGACCGCACCCACAGCTGCGCCTTCTGCTCGGCGCGCTACCTGGAGACGCGCGGAGAAGGCGCGCCTCACCACGTGCCGACGGCGGTTTCGAGCGCCTCGACGCCGTGACCGCCCTCGCCTGTTCGACACGGTGGCCCGAGTTCCGGCGAGCAGCCGCTGCTGATCTCTCCTTCGACTACTGGCACATCAACCACGGCTACGGGGTCCCGAGCGCCGCCCGCGGGCATAATGGAGGCCTACCTGGCAGAGCCGGCCGGCGTCGAGCACGTGGAGCGGGTGGCGCGCGCGCAAGCTGGCGGCCGCGGGCGCGGACCCGGACTCCTGGGAACTCGATGAACGAACGGGCCCGCTCGCACCTTCCTGGCGGCATTCTTCGCCAGCCACGACGTCTCATCATCGGTCGCGCTTCACCGACTTGACGCCGTCGACACCGCAGGGCGCGCGCCCGGCTCAGGACGCTGGGCGTGTGAGCTTCCGCGCCTACACTCGCCTGTCGATCCGCGATCTTTGACTACAACCTGTACGAGGCCAACCGGTGGGTGCGCTGCACAGCCAGCCGTCTTCAGAACTGGTTGCGGCCGGCCGGGGCGAGCTTCGACCACCTGCACACAAGCAGCTGGTCGGCATCGACGAGCGCGGCGTGACCAGCCAGCTGGAGCTGCAGAAGGGTGCGGGCCAACCCCAGCCTGTACAACGAGATGGCGGTGGACTCGCGCCGCCTACCGAGAACCTGCTGGTGGCGAGCAGCAGCGAGCACGCGGTGGCCTTCGCCGGGTTCGGGCACCGCTGCCGACACGCTGGAGGTGTACTCGACGTCGGTACGTTGCTGGGCCGTGGCTCGCCAGGCCGCGGAGGTCCGGCGCCGTCGCCGACCTGGTGCACGCCTGCACGCGGCGCACGGGCGCGGACGTGCCCAGCAACGGTGGCACCACAAGCCGCTCGACGTGGACCGCCCATGCCCTGGCACATCACGCTCAGTGGCGGGTGTCGATCCCTGGCGAGGCTTCGAGGGCGGCGCGATCTACCTCAACACCATCGACGTGGACGCTGCGCGGGCCGCGTGAGTTAGCGCGCCTGGAGGACCTGCGGGCCGACCGGCTCTGCTCGCGCCGATGGCCGTGGGCGAGGAAGTGCCCGATGACGCCAACCGGCTCCTGTACAACCCAGTCCTCACCGCCCAGCCGCAGAGCACTTTTCACCCGAGGCACAGGAAGCCAGCGCAGGGACTCCCAACCATCATGAAACCTTCTTAAAACAAAGAACGTCGACAATAAATAATAATAGAATCTCACATATTCTCGGACGCGAGTTAGCATTAAATGAAAATGCGGGCCAGGGGCTCCTGCCATTGCGAGAGTATCGCAAAGCGAGCTTTCGTTGCGAAGATATTGTCCTGCAATAACATCGTGATCGATATTGCTTCCACCGCAGAGCCAAGCCGACTTGCAGCAGGTCTTGTCACTCGCGAGTTTTCTGGCGGCACATCGAGGACTGCCCCAGCGCACCGGCAGCTGCTTGTGCCACGCAGCCATGGGCGCACTACTCCTCACCGCCAGATAAGCCTCGGCATCTCCTCACACCGCCAGAACGGAGAACTCTTGCGCCCTTCTTCCCCGTACATCTCCAGTGCCAAGAGTGGCTCATCGCCTCCCTCTTGCTCGGCGCGCTCGCTGCCCAGGGACTCACCCCTCCAGGCACATCGCGGCTCAGGGGCAGACAGCTCTCGCCTCCCCAGCCCCTGCCTACCGCCCAGATCAACGGCGTCGTCTGGGATCAAACGATTGTCAGCAATGTCGCGTCTACGTCGTCAGCGAGTTCGATCAGAGCCCGTCCGGCAGGATCGATAAACGGAACAGGTCACCACGGTCTCAACGCGATGGCCTCGACATCACTACGGGCGAGATGCTGGACTGGGCACCACAGACTCAACGCGGCAGCCAATGCGATCGAGGCGTCTCTGACGGCTCCACCCTGTATATCGGGGGAAGTTCACCTCGGTTAACGACCAGCCCGCCTCCCACCTGGCTGCGGTGGTCGCCAGCCAGTACAAACCGCTTGAATGGCGGCACTCCGGCAGTGCGGTATCGCTCAACGGTACGGTGCGGGATCTTGAGCTGTCTCTGACGGCTCCACCCTTCATGGCTGGACTCTTCCGCAGTCAACGACCTGGAACGCGGCTGCGCGCGCCGCTCTTGACCTGAAGACCCGGCGGGTGACCAGCTTCGCCCCCAGGTCGATGACAGGTCGAGTTCGGACCATCACCGTCACAGCCGACGGGTCGGCAATAGCCATCGAGGCTCTTTCAAGACCGTCGAGGGGTCTTCCGACGCCACAGCATGGCCATCCTGGAAGGACGGGGCGTTGCGGCACACCAACCTCGCCAGGACATCAGAAACGCGGGCTCGATGTCCGGCATCGCCGAGCATGAAGTCGGACTCCAAGAACTCATGTAACCGCCTACTCCATGGAGGTTTCTTCGAGGGGATGTTTCGCGCAGACTGGGCACCGGGGACATCAACCTTGGCCGACTGCAGAGACAGCTACGATGTGCTGCCCACCAACGACGTCATCTACGTCTCCAGCCACACCCACGACTGCTCCAATATCGGTGGCGTCCCCGATCGCGCACAAGAAGGGGTCTACTACCACGCCATCGCCTTCTCCAGTGATGCCACTGGAACGGTAGGAACCAACACCGCCAGCAGCTACGCCGATTTTGCTGGTCACCCGCACCAGTACAACGAGTTTCTTCCCGGTTTCGCGAATGGCGGGTACACGCCTCAAAACAGAGCCACCTGGACCGTTGAGGAAGATGACTACCTCATTTACGGCGGTGAGTTCGTAGCCGTCAACGCAATTTCTCAGCAAGGTCTCGTTCGCTTCTCACTGAAGGCGACAGAAGGAGGACAAGAAGGAAGAAGAAGAGGGGACAGAACGAGGGTAAAAAGCCAGAGGAGAAAAAGGGAAGAATGACGGCAAGAACGACTCGGGGTGATCCTGAAGACGACTGGAATGACGGGGAGGATCAGCGGACAGCTGGGACGAAGAAACGGTGACCACGACGGCTGGAACAACAACCAGCACGGATGGTGGTGATGATCGTGACATCGACTGAGATCGCTTCGCCGGACCTGGTTCGGTCGCGTACCGATGAGCGGATCATCCGTCGAGGTGCAGGTCGCGTGCGTCGACGCTGCGCCACGCTCGGATGCTGATCCTGCCCACTGCCCTGGTGCTGGGACTGGGACTGGCCGCTTGCGGCGGCGGGAATCCACCGGCAGCCTGCTGCGGTGCTTCCTCACCTCTGCATCCGCATCCACCAGGGGCAGAGTGCGAGCGCGAGGCACGAGTGCAGTGCAAGCGCAGTGCGAGCAGCTCGTCTGCTCTCTCCCTACTCCCTTCGCCCTCATCAGCCGCCCCCAGCAGCCACCGGCCCCGGACGGGCCGACGGAGACCAAGCCGCCGGAGGATACCGCCTCAACAGCCGACACCGGACTCCTCGGGCATTGATCCGAACGCCGTGAAGAATGGAGACCTCGAAGGACCAGTACGGTGAGGGTTTCTTTGGGCAGAGACGGTCCAATGTTGATTGATGGCTGTCCATCTCCTGGGACAGCGGATCAGGAGCTCCTCGGCGGGCCCAGCGGGGTGGCTGGTTCAGGATCGTCGTTCCAGTCACGCTGACGAACAGTTCGGGAACCGAGATCTCTCTGAGCGGTTTCGACCTCGGCCAGCTACGGCGAGGGCGATGGAGACACCTGACGTGAGGTCCCCTCGGCTTCCGGCGAGTGCCCGCCAAGTTGGCTGCGGGTGGTCGGTGAGTCGGCAGGAGCCTTCGTCGTGCCCGCTGAAGGGCGGAAGAACGTCAAGGTCGTTGTCGACCTGGGTGCCCGCCACCACTCCGCCGTCTTCCGGGGGCCTGGGCTGACCCTCGTTCCTTACCATCAGCCTCAGGTGGCGTTCGTCCTCGCTTGATCGAGGACGAACGCCACCAAACTCGTGAGTGACGAGCGCGAAAACGGGCCTCGGCGGCCGCAGCAACGTCAGCAGCCAGGGCGCTGCGCTCCTCGGCCCCACGCAGCCCGAGCGACCACTCCAGGGCGCGGAACCAGCAGGCCAGCGCCGGCAGAAGGAGATGGACGCGCCTCGCCACCGGGGTAGTGCTGGCGCCCGCCGTACTCGTAGGACTGGACAGTGGTGAACAGGCGGATGTCGCTGCCGGTGGAGCTTGTCGCCGCACAGGTACTGCCCGATGGCGATGACGGCGGACAGAGCCCGGCCCGTCGAGCATCGTCAGGCGCCGTCCTCGCGGGAGCCTCCATCCGGGTGGCCCGGGCCGGAGGGTGTCGATGACGTCGAAGCCCACGGGGACGCCGTTGGCCGCCGCCGCGGCCTTCTCCGGGTCCTGGGGTGGGTGGCCACCGCGTGGCCGACGTTGATCTGCGAGCCGATCCACTTGTCCCCGGGCGTCGGTGGAGTTACGGCGGTTGAGCGGGTGGAGGTCGGGGGCGCCCTCGCGGTGGAGGTCCCACCAGGCGGTGGACGAGGTCGAAGAGCAGGTCGCCGGGTCGTCGCTGACGACCTCGCCGGTGAGTGGTGTCCACCAGGGCCGGGACGGTGGGGGAGCTCGTGGCCGGGGGTCTTCAGCGTGAGACATCGGCCAGCGAGCGGGCGCCGGCTCCGGGTCGACGCCGGGCTCGCCGTCGGGACCGGTCAGCTCCCAGTACCCGTCCGCACCCTTGCCGTAGGTCCAGGACACAGGGGATCGCCTCGGTCAGGCCAGCAGACGCCGGGCGATGAGGACGCAGCGGCACCACGGGCAGGCCCTGACGCCACGAGTCGATAGCGCCCCCGCACTCCACGGGCAGGTCGCCGCTGGGTACAATCGGTGTGAGACTGCGATGGCCAGGGTGCCTCCGGGAGGGTCGTCGAGGGTCGTGGTGCCCAAGGCCTATCATGCTTGCGCGTCGGCCACCGTCACCCGATTCACACGAGGCGGAATCTCGCACTCCGCACCCGCCGACGAGGGGACATTCTCGACTCAACGGGGAGGTGGGGGTCAGGTGGTGTTTTGCACCGTTGATGATGTCGTTGAGTTTCTCAGTTGGGGTCTGTCCGTTCAAGACGATGCAGGGTCGGCGGTTGAGCTGGTCCTGGATGTCTCTGGACACTGGGTGTCGGTGACATCGGTGAAGCTGGTGCCCTTGGGAGGTAGTGGCGGATCAGCCCGTTGGTGTTCTCGTTGGTGGGGGCGCTGCCAGAGGCTGTGAGGGTCGGCGAAGTAGACCGGGATGCTGGTGGCGGCGGTGAAGGCGGCGTGCTGGGCCATCTCGCTTCCCTGGTCCCAGGTGATCGAGGCCCTTACGGCCCGGGGCAGGTCAGCGACCATGGTCTGCAAGGCGGTGGTGACGGTCTGGGGTCGTGGCCGGCGCCCAGGCGGTGGATGAGCACAGAAGCGGCTGGTGCGCTCCACCAGGGTGATCAGACGCTGCGCCCGCCGGCGCCTGATGACCAGGTCGCCCTCTCGGTGACCCGGCACGGCCCGGTCGGCGGCCTGGGGCGGGCGCACGCGAGTCTGGGCCCCTCGATCAGGGACGCCTGGACCTGCGCGCCAGGCCGGCCAGGGGTGAGCAGGGGCAGGCGCCGGGTGCGCCCTGAGCGCAGGGGCCTTGTCCACCCGCAGCTGCTGGCTCAGGCTCCGGCGCCCTGGACGTGAGGAGCCTGGTGAGATCTGCTCATGAGAGATACGCATGGACTCATCATCGGGCCAGACCCAGCGCAGACGCGCGCTGACCTGGCGGGGACTGGCCCCGTCCTCGAGCAGAGCCACCACCCGGGCGCGCAGGACGGGGAGTCGGCCTCGAGCCTCCTGACCTTGGGACGCGCCAGGCGCTCCTGGGCCGCCGCCGGGGACTGCCGCCGGTATTGTGGGCCCGTCGGGGTCGGTGATTGCGGGCGATCTCCGCGACACCGTCTGACGGCACCGCCCAAGCGGGCGATAGCGGCGGTCGACTCACGGGCCCTGCCCTGAGCGATCAGGACCCGCTCGGCGTCGCTGACGCGCCAGCCGCGCCCGACCCGCCCGAGCAGGCGCTCGCCGACCAGCCCGCCGCACGGGACGACGGTCTGGATGACCAGTCCTGGAGGACCTGACCGATGCTGCTGTCTCCACGGGCCCCGAGTCGTGCCAGTACGCCTGGCGGTGTCTCCAGTCACCCCAGCCTCAGCCCCGGCCTGGGCCCGGGTCCTACCCGCCAGAACCGCCTGGACGACCTGGGCGCGCCTGGCCTGGTCGGCCTCAGGCGTGCCGCCCTTGCAGCCGCGCACCAGCTCCACCCGCCTCCTGGCACCACTGACTAACCCGACCACGCCGGCGCCCGTCGAGCCACCGCCGAGGCCGACTCACCAGCCACCACGCGCCACCGCATCACGATGCACACTCGCATCAAACGAGACCCCAGACACCAATCACCTCCACAAGTGGTGCATCCACCCCCAGAACCACCGGGCATCCTGCGCGTTCGGGTGCAGGGATTCTCGTCCCCGACGGCGTCGAACGCCCCCGCCGGAACAACACGCCCGCGGCGGCGTCAGACGTCCCCGGCCACGGGCCAGGGGAGGGCTGCATCGCGGGCCGGGAACCGCGCCCGGGATCAGCGCAGCGTCTCCTCGATGGAGCCACGAACTCCAGGGCGTCGTGAGCCGTCCAGTGCGGCTCACCGAGGCGAGTCGCGCACGCGCGCCCTCAGGCAACCAGGGCCTCGTCGCGCTCACCGCGCTCGGCGTGCAGGCGGGCCCAGCATGCACAGGGCGCGCGAGGCCGAGTCGCGGTCACTCGGTGTCCTATGTAGCCGTCGTGAGGCGGACTCGCAGTGCTGGACGGCCTGCCAGTTCTGGCCGGTGCGCCACGGGATCGAGGCCACTGTCGTCGTGCCAGTCGCCGATCTCCCAGGCTGAGGGAGTAGCCCTCGGTGTCAGCCACGCCGGCGAGGCCTGGCGGGCCTCCTCCATGATCTCGCGGGCCTCGTCGAGGCCGCCCCGGGCCATGGGCGGGGTGAGGTCGTCCACCAGCGCCCTGGCCGAGCGGCGCAGCGCCCGCCCCGGTCGGGCAGCCCTGGTCGGTGCGGGTGTCCTCAGGTCGAGCGGCCTGGCGGAACGCGGCGGCGCACATGTGTCCTTGAGGTTGGAGGCGGCCATCGCCGCGTGCGAGAGGTACTCCGCCGCCAGCGCCCGGCGCCCCTGGTCCTGCGGTATCCGGGCGGCGGCCAGCGAGTGCTCGGCGACGCTCTCCTCCTCGCCCATAGCCATGCCGGTGCTGGGCCAGGGGCCAGTGCAGGTACAGGGGCGATGCTCTCGGCCCCGGAGCGCTGGGCCAGGGACAGCGCGGACTCAGGATCTCGGGCGCTCTCAGGTAGCGCTCGGGCCTCAGCGCCGAGGCAGGGGACGGCAGGGAGGCCACGGCGTACGGGGTGATGCCGGCGGCCAGCATGATGTTGGCCTGCTCGCGGAACTGGGCGATGGCCTCGTCGAACTGGCCCACCTCCATCGAGGAGATGCCAGCAGGCGCCGACCGCGGAGCCGCCAGGACCGGGGAGACCTTCTCGTGGCGGCGCATGACCTCCTCGGCGGGAGGCAGCCGTCGTAGACGTCACCGCCTCGGCCGGGACCTCGGCCCGGGCCATGTCGAGGATGTCGTCCATCCGCTCGGCGTGGCGGTCCTCGGGACGGCGTCGGCGGCGCGGGCGACGACCTGGATCGCCCCGAGCGCCTCGTCGCTTGGCGTGCCGGGTCGGTGAGGACCGAGGCCCCCACGAGCAGGGCGTCGGCGGCTGGGACGAGGTCGGTGCCCGGGATCGAGCAGCTCGGTGGACACCAGGTCCTCGACCTGGGCCTCGAATCTGCCCGATGAGGGAGGTGGCCCGCTGCAGGACGTCGGTCGCGCTCAGGATCCTGGGGCGCTCGGCGATGGAGTCGGCGGTGATCTCGTTGTCGAGGTTGAGCAGGTCCACGTGGTGGGCGCCCAGCGGCCCAGAAGCCAGCTCGATGAGGGGCGGATCCGCAGGCGCTCGGCGATGGCCTCGTCCATCTCAGTGCGGCAGGTCGCTGGCGGCGGCGCGCGGCGGTCCGGTGTGGTACTCCGGACTGGGATCTCCTGACCCGATCGGGGGCGGCAGGTCGCGGGTGGACCTGGTCGACGACGTGCCAGTGTGTCCATCGTCGAGGCGCGATGGTGCGACGGTGAGTCCGACGTAGCGGCGCACCGCCTCCTCCCGTTGCCGCACCGGTCGGGGCCACCTGAGGTCCACCAGGGGGAAAGGGCTCGTCGTGGTGGCCGGAGTGGTGCGTCCGGCGACGAGCGCGTCGGCCCGCCGCCTCGACTCGGCGACGTCGATGCGGGGGCGTGCTCCTGGACCAGGCCGTTGTCGTCGGTCCACGAGGCGAGGAGAGGCGACGTCGGTGCGGCGCCGTCCTCGTCCACGGTCGAGGCTCGTCTGGGCCCGGCTCTGGCAGCTCCTCGGAGGGCTCAGGAGGTCGACCTCACGCCCAGCCCGTGGACCGCGCCGGGGGCGGCGTCGAAGCGGCCCGAACCGGGAGCGCTCGAGGTGGTCGGAGATGGTGGAGTTGCCGTTGCGCACGTCGAACTGCTGGGCCGGGCGCCGGGCCCAGCCCGGTCATCTCGGCGTAGACGCGCGAGATGGTGGTGGAGACCTCCAGACCCGGCGGCGGGTACCACAGGTCGGCGGACGGGACCTCGACGCCGAGGCGCCTCCTCACCGCAGCCGGCCCGCTCCGCCTCGCGCAGCACCAGGCTCATGCCGCGCAGGGCCGACAGCAGCACGTAGGCGGACTCGGCCTGGGCCAGCCAGGACGGTGACGGCGCAGGATCTCCGGGCCCCGGTCCACCCGCCCACGGGGCCAGGTACTCCAGGTGGTAGGCCAGGGAGATGAGGGGCCTTGGGGCTGCAGCGGATCTCCCAGTGGGAGCGCAGGTGCGCCTCCCAGGCCGCCGGGGACCGACCGAGGCCAGCAGGGGCAGCAGCGCGAGGGACTGCGTGGTCTGGGGGCTGCACGGGCAGCTGGCGCGGCGCCGGTCAGCCTGGGCACGGCGGTGGCCACGGCCAGCTCCCAGGCCTCGGTGCGGTGAGCGAGGCGACCTGGCGCATCGGGTCGCAGCCCTCGCGGTCAGCGTTCTCGTCGCGGTGGGTGGCCGCCAGGCGGCCAGCTCCTCGGCGGCCTCCTCCTCGAGTCCCAGCAGGCCGGCGACCGAGGCGCTCGCCGTGAACGACGTGCATGGGCGCCCTCGGCGCAGTGGGAACTCCTCGAGGCTGGCCTCGAGGCTGGCGCCTGTGTCGCGGACCTTGGGGTTGGCGCCGGCCACGGCCACCCGCCACGCGAAGTGCCAGTGCGGGGTGCGTGCACTGGAGGCGCTGTCGAAGGCCTCGAGGGTGGCGCTGGTGGCGGCCGAGGGTTCCACCGCGAAGGGCGACAGCGCCTTCCATGCCTCGTTGCCCTGCTGGTAGGCCTCGGTCGGGGGCCAGCCGGGTGGCGATCCGCAGGTCCTCGTCGCCCAGTGCGTCCGCCCAGCTGACGGCCTCCTGCGATGAGGGGCCGAGGTCTGGGGGCCGTGACCGGGGGCATCGGCGTGAGCCAGACGCTCGAGGATGTCTTCGCGATGTGGTCGTGGGTCTGTCCTTCCGGGCGGAGCCTGACGTTTGCACCGTCATGAGGCGAGGCTTCCACCGTGTGCTGCAGAACGCACGGAATGCGATCCGCGCACCGGACGCCGTGGGAGGCGTCGTCCGCACCGCTCACCGGTGAACGGTGGCATGGGCATATCGGGCTCCTTTCGTCAGAGGCGGTTGTCCGACGTCCAGTGTTACCGAACAGTTATAGAATCCGCTACTGCAGCGAGCCAGCGGCAACTCGGCCGCAGGGCATGTCTGAAAGCCAGGCAACGTCCGGACCGACCGGCTCAGGACCCGGGCACCCGACGGCGACTCCCACCACTCCAGTGTTTCCAGCGGGTGCCGCAGCGCCGGGTCCGCCGAGACCCCGCGCGTGCTAGGACATCTGAGCAGGGGCTTGGAGGTGTCGGTTGTCTCAACCCCGGTTTCCGCCCTCCGTATCACCCGGGGCACCGGGGCCCGGCCGTCGACGACGGCCGCCATCTCCACCGTCGCATCCGACGCATGTCAGCAGGCATGCCCTCGACCATGCACCGCAGGTGTCTGCGCGCTCTCGCGCACCGGCCCTCCGTCGCCGCGGCGGTACCGGTGTCGCCGGTGGGCCGGATGGGCTGGGGCGCATCGGGCGGGGCGATGACGGTCCTATCACCCTCACTCGTCGGTCTCGGTCTCCGGCTCGCTCTCGGCCTGGGGCCCGGGTTTCGACCTCGGTCTCAGCCTCCCGGCCCGACGGCGGACCACTCGTCGGCATCGGCATCTTCGGCCGCAAGAGGCTGAGGACCTCGCGCAGGGCGCGTCGATGCCCTCGAGGATGGGGTCCATGGTGCCGGCGAGGCTGGGGCGTCGTCGAGCCCGACCCCGAGTGGTGAGCCTCGGCGCACGGGGCCAGAGCCGGCGTCGTCGACCTCGGTGTGAGGGGCGGGGATGAGCCGCATGGGGACCTCCTGGGCCACGGCGCGCACCGCGAGAGCGCCGCGGCTCCGGGAGGGCGGCGGCGAGCCGGTGGTGGGCGCGCACGACGAGGATCCGGCGGTCGACCACTGCATGAGCACGTAGTCGAGATCCGGACATCCGGGGCGCACCACTCCCTCGGACGGGTCGAGGTCGTATTGGCGGTGACCGCGCGTGGCCATCAGGCGGCGAGCCGCCTGAGGGTCACGGTCGGGGTCACCGGCCCTCGGCTGATTCCACCAGGCCATCAGTCACTCCTCCCAGGTGACGAGGCTCAGGGGAAGCGCTCCTCCACGGCGGAGAAGAGGCGCGGGTCGTGCCCAGACCCATGTCCATGAAGGCGTCGAGCTGGGCCTCGCTCAGCCACCCGCACCGACGTGAGGCCACCATCTGGGTGCTCAGCAGGGAGCAGGCGCGGGTCATGGGCGGGGGTGACGGCGAGGTCGGGCCGTGGGTGGAGCGGTGCTGGGCGTCGATGAAGGCGCGCATCTCATCGAGGCGCTCGGCTTCCGGGCGTCCGCGCCACATGCCGAGCCACGACGAGGGCGGCCTCCTCGTCGTGGAGGTGAGACGCCGATGTCGCAGCCCGGGAAGCCCATGAGAGACAGCGCCGTCCTCCTCGGGGCCGGCGGCGATACAAACGTGCCGGGACAGCCAGGTCTCCACCCTGTCAGGGTCAGAGCCGGTTGCGCGCTCATGGGATCTCTCGCCTCCTTCGGTACGGGGCGTGGTGCAGGTTCGGTGCGGATGGCGCCGCCTGGGGCGTGCGGCGCGACTGGTTGTCCGGCTCAGGGGCCGGTGGTGGCCTGGGACAGGCCGTCAGGAACTCGATGTCCGGAGGCGATGTCCGCGACCGTGTCGACCTGACCGGCACCAACCTGTGCGCTGCGCACGCTGCGCAGATGCCCCGGCCCCTGGTCGAGGCCCGGGGCGCCGACGGCGGTCGGGCCAGTTCCTGGCCGATCCCGCAGGCCCGGCTGGTCCGGTGGGGCCTGCGGAGGCGAGTGAGCCACGGACCGTCCGGGAGTCGCCCCAGCGCCTGGTCGAGGGCGGCCCAGGACGACTGGGAGGCCGATTCGGCCAGGGTCGAGGCACCGCAGGTCCCATCTGCTCCGGAGGTCTTGTAGCCGCGGCGGCCGGCGGCGGGCCTCGTCGTCCTTTGCCGGTGCGGGCAATGGGCTCGTTGCGCCCGCGCGCGGCGCGCTGGGCAGCGCCGGAGCACGCGGCGCCTGCTCGCCCGTCCGCCCTGGCGGCGGATGACCGGGAGGAGGCTGTCTTGGGACTTCTTGGGAAGCCGACCGTGAGTGGTCCTTTCGGGAATGGTGTCGAACGGCGTCGGGCCGTACGGGAACGAAGTCCTGACACATTGACGGGGACGGCGAAGAGTCACGCGGTGCGCGCCGTCGGACTCGAGGCCGTCTCGGCACCGCCTGCAGAGTCAGGCCGGGCGGATGGGGGAGTAGGAACGCTGGCGGGGCACCTCACGCAGGAGAGCTGGTCGGCGGTGTGGGCCTGCTGGCTCACAGCTCCTCAGTGAAAGGTGTTGTCCAGGATGGAGCGGGCCAGGGGCTCGTCAGGGGCGCATGATGTCGCGCACCGTCTGGAGGATGAGCTGGCGGCGGTCGTCAGGGCCCTCCTGGCCCAGGATCTGGGCCAGGCAGCTGAGGGCGCCCATGAAGTTGACGTACTCCATGGCGATGGTACTGGGGGAGACCTCGTCGGGGCGCAGCTGGTGGGTGCGGGTCTCAGAGCGTTGCGCACGTCGCGGCGCAGGGCCTCCTGGCCGCCCTCGGGCGCACGTAGAGGGCAGCGAGACGGTTCATCATGAGGTGGTGGGCGATGGCGTAGTCGACGCGTAGAAGAAGGCCAGGCCCACTCCCTCCTCGGCGGACTGCTCGGACTCGGACTTCTGCCACTCGGCGTAGCAGGTGGTCTTGGCAACCTCCTTGGCCGGCAGGTGGGTGCGGCCACCATGGCCGGGGTGGGCTGGACAGGCCACGCGCGACTTGCAGCGCGGGCGGTGATGAACACCGGCATGTGGTAGAGCTCGGGCAGCGGCACCGGGTCGCCGCACTTGTCGCAGGTGAAGGAGAACTGGGCCTGGCGCCAGTCGGTCATGGCACGGTTCCACTCCTCGCGGGCCTGCTCGGCGCGGCCGGGAGACCTCCTCGATGATGTTGCGCGAGTCGCACCTCCAGGCTCCCACGAGGTTGGCCGCGTCCTGGAGGCGGGCGGAGAGCTGGCGGTCCTCCTCGATGGACAGGTCGGCGTCGATGTCCAGGAAGGGGGCGAAGTGCTTGGCGAGACCCGCTGGGCCTTGGTGTGCAGGAACATGATCTGGGCCTCGACCTCGAGCGGAAGGCTGAGACGGAGGCCGGGTCGGTGATCTGCATCTCCATCGCGGTGCGGGCCGAGCTGACGCCGAACTCCCGGGCGCGAGCCTCCAACCGGTCCAGGTAGGTGCTCAGGCGCTGAGTGAGTGCCTGAAGCCGCCGGTAGTAGCGGACGTAGGCGGACATGTCAGGCTCCTTGCGGTGGAGGATCGGGATTATCACTGGGAAGGCGCCGATTGCCGAGGCTGTGGACACGCGACCTCGGGGTCGGCGACAACGCCGACGCGCGAGCCCGGCGCAGAGGCACCCGACTGCCAGCACTGTGGATGCTACTCAACTGGAGACTTCAACTGCGACCTGTTCGTGATCTTCTGACGGCGCAGCGCCCCGGCATTCGGACGCGATTCCCCTGCCATTCCTCCGTCAACGACGGCTTCTCCTCCGCACAACGGCGATGCCACACGGAGAAAAGTCCGGTAGGAACCGCACCGGGGCGGGCCCGGAAAGCATCAGCGGGTGACAAGGATCACGGTGTCGCTGCGGACACAATTGGCCTGGTCGCGACCTACCTCGAGATCTTTCCGTGACCCACGGGTGGCCCAACGCCCTTCAACAGTGCGGTCGCAGGGTGAGCCGCGCGTTCAGTGCTCTACCCTCGAACGCACGACCCAAGGTACGAACGCGACGACGAGGCTCCCGCCCCGCTGTCTTACAGGTGGGCGGTGCGGGCGAGGTCGAGGCTCAGGGTGACGTGCGCACCGGGAGTGTGGGGGCGCTGGGTCAGGGCGGTGGCACGGGCCGACTCACGCGCAGCCGCAGCATCGGTGCCGACACCGGCCTTCCAGCCGGCCCAGCCGGCTCGGCGAGCTGGTCAGGGTCGAGCTCGACCACCTCGACCTCCCACTGGCCGCAGCGCAGTCGCGAGCCAGCACGGTGGCCGACAGGGGTCTCCAGTGTCGCCCGGTATCTCGTCTGCGCGGACCGCCCGCGCCTCCGGCTCCCACACGGCCTCTTCCACGACGCACAGCGCCGCCGGGGGCGAGCGCAGCTCGCCGACGACGTCGAGGCCAGGAACCGCGCCACCTTGCTGCTTCCGGGGTCGGCCCACAGGCACTGGGGGTGTCCAGGCGCAGAAGGCGACCGGCCTCATGACGCCGACCCGGTCGGCCACGGTCATGGCCTCGTCACTGGTCGTGGGTGACGTAGAGCGCCGTGGTACCGCCCTGACGCAGGATGGTGCGCCGTCGGTGGCCAGCTGCTCGCGCAGGGGCGGTCCAGGGCGGACGGGGCTCGTCGAGCAGCAGAGCCTCGGCGCCGGGGCCCAGCGCCCGGGCCAGCGCCACCCGCTGGGCCTGCCCGCCGGACAGGGTCGTCACGCGCCGCCGCTCGAGCCGGGCAGGCCGACGAGCTCAGAGCATCTCGCGCACCCGTTCACTGCGCTGGGCCCGCGACAGGCCGGTGAGCCGTAGGCGATGTTGCTGCCGACGTCGCGGTGCTCGAAGCTGGCCGTCCTGGAACGTGGAGCCGAAGCCGCGCTTGTGGACGGGCATGCGCCACCGTGACTCCGCCCGCCCAGGCGACCTCGCCTGAAACGGCCACGTCCTCCAGGCCGGCCATCGCCCGCAGCAGGAGGACTTGCCCGAGCGAGGCCCCAGGAGGGCGACGACCTCGCCGGCGGCCACCTCAGGTCGGCGCCGTCGACGGCCTGCCGGGTCCCCGTAGGTCACCGCAGAGCCCGCGCACCGACAGGCCCGCAGAGCGCTGGTGTCACTGGTGAGTCGAGGCTCATGGCCGCTCACCTCCGTCCGTCCTGGGCCCACGCAGGCCGGGCCATCTCGTTGTTCTCGCCTGTGAGTGCCCGCCGAGTGCCGGCGGTCTCCGCGGAGGCTGCGCGCTGCGGGGCCGGCTGATGCGCCGACGCCTGCCGACCTCGACATCGCACCCGCGCGCCCGCCCGCCCGGGGCCGAGCCGGGTCTGGAGCCACTCGCAGCCAGGCATGACGACGGCGCTGCCCACCGCCAGGACCGCGCCCCGGCCAGCGCCATCCCTGGTTCACGGGGCCGGGGCTGCCGATGAGCCAGTACGACGACCACCGGCGGCGTCGGCTCCTGGGGCGGGCCAGGGAACGACGTCGCGAACTCACCCGGCGACGTCGCCAGGGGCGAAGCCGGCGCCAGCCCGCCGGCGCGTCAGCTGGGGCCCGTCACGGTCAGCAGCACCGGCCGGGTCCCGCCCCAGGGGCGGCAGCCGCCTCGCGCTGGCGCGGGTCGATGGCGCAGCGCTACGGCAGGGTGCGCACCACGAGCGGGACGGCCACGACGGCCTGCGCCAGCGCAGGATCCACCAGGGCGGGTCGGGGCCAGCGGCGGGCGCGCCAGGGGTGATGAGGAAGCCGAAGCCGACCGTCACGGCGGAGACGCCCAGCGGCAGCATGAAGGCGGCGTCGAGGCGGTGATGACAGGGCCAGCGCCCGGCCGCGGGGATCGGCGCGAGACGACCGAGGCACAGCCACCCCAGGGTCAGGGCGATGGCCGCAGCCGCCACAGCCACGGCCACAGAGTTAACCGCCTCCGCACGGTCACGAGCAGGGGCGCTGCGCCCGCCGGTCGTGCCCAGGTCGAGTGTGGTTGGCCAGCGTCAGGCGCCGATCGCGCTGCGGGAGCGCGCCACCAGCGCACCGCCATCGGCGCACCGAGCAGCCCGACCGTGACCGCGGTGACCGCGAGCGCGAGGGGCGTCGGCGGCGCGCAGCCGTGGGGCAGGGCACCTCGGTGCGCAGGCGCAGGCGCGTCTGGGTGACGGCGCGCGCACGCTCGAGCCACCCACAGGGCCAGGGCGATGACGCCGAGCTGGACGACAGAACGGGACGGCGCCCCGCAGGATCGAGATACTGGGTGGTCAGCCGGTGAGATCTCGGTCTCGATGGTGCCGATCCCACCCGCCGAGCACGAGCGCACCCCGTAGGCGGTGGCGCAGAACAGGAAGGTCAGGAGGCCGCTGAGGCGATGGCGGGGGCCAGGGGCGGGCAGGGGTGACGGTGGCGAAGGCCCGCATCGGCGAGGCCCCAGCGCCCGGGCGGCCTCCACGGCGCGCGGGTCGAGCCGCTGACCACATGGTGCCCACGGTGCGCACCACGGGCCCGTAGTTGAAGAGGCCAGCGCGCCTGACCGCGGTCGGGGTCCCGTCAGGCCCAGGGCCTCAGGGACCGCCGCGGGTGACCAGGGCGTGGAAGGCGACGCCGACGACGACGCTGGGCAGCACGAAGGGCACGGTCACCCGCGCGCAGCAGGTCGCGTCCGGGGAGGCGCGCCGGTAGAGGACGAGGGCGGGGATGCCGAGGGCCACGCACGGCGGTGCCGGTACCGCCTGGGAGAGGTCTGCGTGAGGATCCGCCAGGTGCGCTCGCGGGCGGGACCTCGCCGAAGCCCGCTCAGGTCAGGGGCGCCGTCGGGGCGAGGCCGCGGCCTATGGTGTGGCCACGGGCCAGGCGAAGACCTTCAGGAACGCGCCAGACGGCCAGCAGCCCGACGCGCCAGGGGTCCAGCCGGCGCGCTCGCAGCCGTGGCCGGCCGGGCCGCCCCGGGCCGGTACCAGGCGCGTCGGGCAGCGACGGCGGCGGCGGTCTTCTCCGCCCGGCGTGCTCACTTGCCGACGGCCTCGGTCAGGTGTTCAGCCACTCCTCGCGGTGCGTGGTGATCTCCTGGGGTCGACCTTCACCGGCGACTTCGACAGCCGCCCCGAACGGTGAGGTCTCAGGCAGGGGCAGCGTCGGGCGGGACGGGTACATGTACATCTGGCCGGGGATGTCCTCCTGGACGGCCTACGGAGAGCATCCACTCCACGAAGGCCTTGCCGCCCTCGGGGTTGGCGGCGCCCTTGAGGACGGCGTACTCGACCTGGCGGAAGGCCGTGTCCAGCAGGGCGGAGGTGGAGCTGGAGCTCTTGTCCTTGGACGACTGTGAAGGAGGGCGGGAGGCGTGAGGAGACGACGATGGGATGAGGTGCCCTTGCCGCTGCCGGAGAGTCGGTCTCGTGAGCGCGCTCCAGTCCTCGAGCGATCCGGGCGCCGTTGGCGACGAGCTGCTTCCAGTAGTCGGCGAAGGGCCGGCGCCGAAGTGACCGATGGTGTGCGGCCAGGCCATGCCGGGCGAGGAGTTCGTGGGGTTGATGGCTACGAGCAGGCCCTGCTGTACTCAGGCTAGGTGAGGTCCTCGAAGGTGGCCGGGGGCGTCAGGCCCTATACCGGTGAGAGTAGCCGGTGTCGATGTTGAGGCAGACATCGCCGACGTCGATGGGCGCCAGGGCCGGGGTGTCGGCGACGACGTAGCTCTCGGCGCCCTTGGGCGGGGTGACGGTGGCGGAGGTGTCGATGACGCCCCTGGTCGAGCGCATGGTGGCGTAGGTGTTGTCGATGCCGAAGACGGCGTCGCCAGGGGCGTCATGGTCAGGACGAGAGCTTGTTGACCAGGCGCCCGGCGTCCCCGGAGGTGGCGATCTTGAGGGTGTAGCCGGTCTCGGGTGAGAGGCCTTCGCGAGGTCCGTCGAGACGTGGAAGGAGTCGTGGGTGACGACGGTGACGGTCTTAGGTCGGCCTGGGGCCGGCCTTCTGCCCCTTGCCGCAGGCGGCCAGGCTCAGGCAGACGGCGCCGGCAGCAGTTCCGGCAAGAACAGCGCGGCGGCTGGGGGCCAGGCAGGCCCGGCCGGGGCGGCAGGTGGACTGGATGCTCATGTGTGCCTCCTGGATGGTTCTCCAGGAGGCCCGGACGCCGTCTGCGGCGCGCCGGGGAGATGGTCTCGACTTCCTTCGCCGGTGCTAACCCGGGAGCAGGTTCGAGGTCTGCGGGTGTCCCGCACTCTCAGCGCCGTCGGTGTCAGCCCGTCGGCCGGTGGTGAGCCGGACCGACGACTGGGGCGCTCCTGTCGTTGCGGGTCAACTTCAACAGTTCGAGGGCGCCCGTCGACACCAACTTTCGGTGCCCCGCACCACAGGAAGCCCATCGCCCTGGCGCTGCTCCGTCACCCTCGCACGGGACCGGCAGCCGGCAGCCTCCGGGAGCCGTCCCATTGGGACCCCACCGACCGCGTCTTATGACGCTGGAGCTTGGTTGGCCATGACCTCGGCGCGACGGAGAGCGGATCGTGGGCTCCGGCCCGCGGGTAAGGGGTCATCACCGTCTGGCCGGAACCCGTGCCGGATGACACTGGAGATCGAGCATCAGGGACTGGCAGGCCTGCATCCCATTCTCGGCGAGCGACTGCCGGTACTCGCCCGGGCCGATGTTTCTCGCCTCGCAGCGGGCGGCCTACGACGTCGGCGGCGGAGGCTGCACAACTTCCCACCAGCTCGGCGACCCTCCTCTGTTGCCCGCCTGGGTCGCTGAGGACCGAGGCGGCCGCGCGGGCCAGGTCTCGTCGTGCCACCGCGGCGTGGCCCCGTCACCCAGCGGCGACACGGTCTCAGCGCTTCTCGCCGCTTCTCCCGACAGCGGGGCCGCGGAATCTCGGCGTAGACGCCGTTGCGCAGAATAGTCCATGTCATGCCGCTGGCCATGATGATTCGCTCAGTGACTCGGTGCAGCAGAATGTCGACAGGTGGTCTCCCGCGCCAGTGAGAACTCGTGTAGGCGGGTGGAGACGCCGTCGCGCGCCGCGACCTCAACGACGCGGTTGAGCGATCTGCCGGTCGTCCTGCGCTGGCGGACTTCCAGCAGCAGAATTGACTGACGCCGGTGAAGTCGAAGCTGTGTCCGGGATGCTGAAGTCAACATGCCCGTTGCCCCGCCGACGGCGTGCGGCTGCCACCACCGGAATACCGCAGGCGCGCAGCTCCGCCAGGACGGCCGAGGAACCGTCCCGCTCGCACCAGTCACCGCGGTCATGGTAGTCTCGCTAGACTCAACCGCACTGAAACCGCCTCCCGCCACCGAACCTTCACGCATGAGCCTGGGCATCGTGCATACCCACAAGGCAGTTTCTTGTCACCGACGCACAGCGATGTGATACCGAGGACTGATCCGGGTGCCTCTGGAGCGCTGCCGCGGGTGCACCGCGAGATCCCGGCATCCGGGCGGTCCACGACCGGCTGGAGACAGAGTGAGTCCCTGCTGGTCATCGTGGAGCTGACGCACGGTCCGCTGCGCTTCCGGCAGCTGCAGCGCGCCGTCGGCGGGTCCTGCAGCGCATGCTCACCCTGACCGTGCGCCGGCTCGCGCGCGACGGACGCTGGTGCGCCGCACGGTCTACCACGGTTCCCGCCCAGGTCGACTACCGCCTCACCGGGATGCGAGCTGACCGCGTCTACTGCAGGCTCTGGCCGACGGGTCGCTTGGCGCACCGGGAGGACATCGCCAGTGCGACCGACTACGACCGCGCCACGCGGGCGATCCACGTTGAGATCGTGGCGCGGGCTCTCCGCACGAGCGGGTACCCGAAACCTCACGCCGGGGAGGTGCGGGCGCCGTCGTCCGAGTGGAGGGCCGCCTCCTACGGATCGTCACCAACGACGCGCCCACACTGCATCACCGGTGGCCGCCTCCTAGCCTGCTCGCGCGAGCGCAAAGCGCAGTCAGCCAGCGGTTCTATGATGAGCGCCGGCCCGCCGGCACGCCGCCGCGCCATGCCGGGAAGAGCCCACCTCCTCCCCGCACCGAAAATCCACTGCCCTACGAGAGGGCCCCACCGCCCAGGCACCCAGCATCCCCGCTCCGCGATCGATATCACCGCCTACTGGCGCTGTGGTGCGGGAGGAGCTCCTCAGCTCTCGCGGCGCCGCGACGATCGCTCGGCTGCGCAACGGGCTCCTGTTTCCTGCTCTGGTCGGCTCACGCGGCAGCGCGCTGCATCCACCTCGCCTCCCTCATCCCCGCCCTCAAGGTCGTGGGACTGGGCACGCGTCGCTCATGTACATTTCCTGCGCTCATCGCCCTCATGCCGTTCCTGCTCATGTTCAGCGGCGTCGTCCTCGGCATCCGCCGCGAGGGCGGCGCCTACAGGCAACCTGCCAGCGCACTGGCGGCCGGTCTGGCCCTCATCGCCCACCGATGACCGCCGCCGCCCTCGTGGCCACCACCGCCAGCTGGGCACTCCTGGTCGCCGCGCTCATGTTCTGCGCCTGCGCCCTACCTGGAGCATCTTCCTCCTCATCTTCCTGGGTCAGACGGTGGTGCAGCGGATCTGGGGCGGACGCCGGACCGTGCCGCACCCCGACGTCGTCGTGGTCACGGCGCCGGGCTCATCAGCGGGAAGGTCGGCAGGCCGCTGCTGGGCTCGCGGATCGCCGCGGCATCGACGCCTGGCGCGAGGAGGCCCTCGCCCAGGCGTACCACTGCTGGTCATGGGCGGCGGGCTGCGTCGATGAGCCCGTCGGCCGGGCGCGCGCCGCGGCCGACTACGCGATCGCCCGCGGCATCCCGCCCGAGCGGATCCTCCTGGAGGGACCGTTCGACGACGACGCACGAACATCTCCTGCACCCGTGATGACCTCCTGGCTGAGCGCGGCATGGTCGACCCGCAGGTGCTGCTGGTGACGAGCTCCTTCCACGCGGTGCGCACGCGATCCTCGCCTCCGACGCCGGGGGTGCCGTGGGCGGGTGGCGCCGGCTTGCACAGCCTGGTTCTGCATCGTCAACGCCTGGCTGCGCGAGTACGTCGCTCGTCCTGACCTACCGGCGCCGCCCGCCCTCTGTCTGCACCAGCATCGCGGAGTCTTCGCCGCGCTGTACGCGCTGCTGGCCCTCGGCGCGCAGGAAGAGGAGCTCAGCGGCTGAGGCGCCACGCGGGCAGTTTTGACAGCTGGCTGCCGTCGGCCCAGGTGCGCGGCATGATCCGGGGCGGAACGGGCCGACGCCATCCGCGCCGCCAGCACGCATGAGTACCCACGACGCCGCCCGACCCGGGCGCAAGGAGGACTCATGAGCGACCAGGACCCGCCAGGATCGAGCCAGACCACCGACTTTCATGTGGAAGGCGACCGCGGCCCGTGGCCGCATCTCGCCTCCGGGTTCGTCAGCCGAGAGGTCGTGGCGCTCGGCTGGCGGGCGATCTCCGGCCGGCCGGCACGCGAGGACCAGCTCCTCAACGACAAGCTGGCCAGAGATCGTACACCTTCGCCACCATCATCTCCGCCACCGTCACCCTGGTGCGTGAGCTCCGGACTGCGCCAGGCCGCCAAGTGGTACAGCGCCGCCGCCGCGTCTACGCGCAGCGCGCCATCAGCAGCTGAGGACTCCGTCGTGCCGGCATTGCGGGGTCGGCAAACTTTTGGTCCCGTGTCACGATTGGCGACTTTTCGCCCGAGCACCGTTCCGCGAGGGCCTCCACCTCGACACCACAGCATCTTCACTGCGGGTCAAAGCCAGTTTTCCGAGGTTCCTGTCGAGCTCTGACGGCGTCGGCCGCTTTGCACTCAAGAATCGCCAATCGTATTTCACTTTCTCCTCCGTCGCGTACCTCAGCCCCCAGGTCCTGACACCTCCACCTCACCCGCCCGGTCACAGCGGCCCGCCCGGTAGGCTGACAGGGAGCGCCAACGCGTGTGCCGCGCAGGCGGCCTCGAGGCGCCGCGGCACCTCAGCGCTCCGCCTTTTGCCTTCGGAGACCTGAGAGCCCGCCCCGATGGGTGCCGTGCAGATCGTCCTGTGTCGTCATCGTCGTCATCGCCGATCGGTGTCGCAGTTTCGCGCGCCTGTTTCACTATTGGCGCCCGCACATGGCCGTGGGCCGACGCAGCCGCGCTCAGAGCGTCTGCGCCCGGTCGGTCGGCGCCTGCGAATGCTCACGCTGGGTGCCGCTCGTGGGCCACCTGCGCCTTCAGGGCCGCCCCTTCATCCAAGGCCGCCCACTGGCTGGTCGCCATGGTCTCCTTTCCGCTGCTGTTCCTCACGCTCGTGGCCGGCTGCGGGCAGGTCCTGGGCAGGGGCCGACTTCGCGCTGCCGCTCTGCATCGGGCACACGCCGCCTGGTGAGCCCTGGGTGCGTCGAGGCTCATCGCGCAGGCTGTCACGCTTTCGGATCGGCGCTGACCATCACTGCGCTGGCGCATGACCCGGAGCCGAGCCGGGCCCGCCCGCCTACGCCCCGGACTCCGGCGGCGGCAGGCGTCCGCACCTCACGCTGCGCCAGCTCGACGTCGGCCCCAGGCGGGGATTCGTCGGGCCACCATCATCGGAGTGGTCGCCTGCGTGCTGGCGCTGCGGATGCTGGAGCACGCTTTCCTCACCGCCTCCCCGACCCGGCGCAGCGGGCCTGGCCTCCTGGACGCACTTCGCTGACGGCCTGGACCGGCCCGCTTCTCGCCCACGTGAGCCCCGACGCCCTGGGCAACGCGATCTCATCATCGCCACCATCAGATGGGTAACTGTCGACAACCTGGTTCGTCGTCGTGGGCCTGCAGCCACCTCGATGGCGTGGCCTGGCACCGGTTCCTGGCGATCCTCCCACGTCGACGCGCGCCACGCAGCGCGCGGTGGACGCTCAAAGGCCCTGGGCCGCTCCAGCCGCTCTCATGGTCGGCGACGGCTGACCGAGCCAGCATGGACGCGCTGGAGGAGGCCGCATGGAGCCGCCGACTCCCGCGAGGGCGAGGTGCGCCTGGGCGTGGGCCGCATCGAGGCTTCACGCGGAAGGGCCTGCTGGACTGCTCCACCTGCCACCGAGTGCGGCCGCTGCCAGGACCTGTGCCCGCGTGGACACCGGCAAGCCCCTGTCCCCAAGCTGTTCGTCATGGCGCTGCGCGACCTGCCACGCGCAGCCGCCCCTACCTGCGGGCCGCAGCGATGCCCTGGGGCGTCGCGCCCGACGGCGCGCTGAGATGGTGGCTCTCCCGCCCCACCTGCCTCGGCGGGCTGGTCGGCAAGGCGCGGGCATGCACGACGGGCTGGCGCGCGAGACGAACCTGGGCCTGGGCCGGGCACCGCCCACCGGCGACGTGCTCGCGGCGCGCTGCTGGCAGCCAGGCGGCACCGAGACGGGCGTAGCCGCGCCCCGCTCCCCTGGCCGAGGTCATCCCGCCGACGTCCTGTGGGCCCTGCACCACCTGCGGGGCCTGCGTGGACCAGTGCCCGGTGGATATCCGAGCACGTCGACCACGTCGTCGACGTGCGCCGCCAGCTGAGTGCTCATGGGTCGGCCTTCAGGGAGCTCGGCGGCATGTTCCGCAGGATGGGTCAAGGGGAACCCGTGGGCTGCCGGCGCACCAGCGCTGGACTGGGCCAGAACCGGACTTCGAGGTGCCGGTCATCGGCGACGCGCCGAGAGCGCCGCGGACGTCGACTACCTGTTCTGGGTGGGTTGCGCGGGCGCCTACGAGGACCGGGCCAAGAAGACGACGCGGGCGCGCTGGCCGAGCTGCTGTACACCGCGGGGGTGAGACTTCGCGGTCCTCAGCGACGCCGAGACCTGCACCGAGCGACCCGGCCCGGCGCGCCGGCAACGAGATCCTCTACCAGATGCTCGCCGCGCGGAACGCTGGAGACCCTGGGTGAGGTCCGGGCGCAGAGGATCGTGGTGACCTGCGCGCCTGCTTCAGCACGATCTCGCGGTGCCCGCGGATCGGGAGCCGCTCGGGTCGTCCACCCACGCAGCTGCTCCAACCGGCTCGTGCGCGCGCGCGGCTGCGCTGCCGCCGCGGGCCACGGGCAGTTCGACGAGTGTCCGACGCCCCACCCGCTTCCCCGGCGGACGCGCGCTGGCACCCGTCTCCGGGAGACCGGCGACTCACCGGCTGGGGACGCACTCCGCCACTGAGAGCACGGAGACCACTGCACCTCAGGCCGGACGGCGGCACGATCGGGCGAGGCAGCCGGTCAGCGGCCCGCGAGCCGGTGCATCCCGCGGTCACCTACCACGACGCGCCTGCCTGGAGCCCGCACAGCGGTCTACTCGCGCAGCGCAGCTGCTGGAGGCGACCGGCGCGACCACGGTGGAGATGCCGCGCAGCCACGAGGCGGGGCGCGCTGCTGCGGGGCGGCGGCGCGCGCGCGCCGCCATGGAGGAGACCATCCGGGACTGCATCGCCGTGGAGCCGCTCGCGCGAGACCATCGGCACTCGGCGCGCAGGTCATCGCCACCACCTGCCTTCTGCACCACGATGCTCTCCGACGGCGCGTCGCCTCCGAAGCGCCGACGGTGCGGGTGCAGACGTGGCCACCCGCCATGCTGGAGCCGTGCGCGCCGCGGCGAGGGGTGAGCGTATCCGCCCGCCACCCCGCCGGGGAGGTCGGCGCTTGCGCGCCCGCAGGCCCTCCCAGTGCGCCGAACGCTCACGAGATGCGGCGCTCGTGACCGTTGGCGGTGGGCTCGCCGAGGGGCTGTCGCTCAACGCCACCGTCGGGCAGGTAGTCGCGCCGGAGAAGGTCCGCCGAGACCTGCTCGAAGACCAGGCCGGTGCGGTCGGCCGGGAGCCGGGCGACCGTCGTCTTACACGCAGCCAGCGGACCCCACAAGAATGATCGAGGACGAGCGGCCGGGAGGCGAGCGCGCGGCCCAGCGGGGCGTCGAGGCAGCAGATGGTCCTGGCCGACGACGTCGTCAAGCGTCACGCGGACGCAGCCAGCCGGCCAGCGGGCGGGAGTCGTCGACGAGCCGGAGCCATCGGGATTCAGCGGCATCGAGAGCAACGAGGGCAGGTCCGGACCGGGCGCGTAACGAGCCATGCGAGCGTAGAGGACCTGGCGGTGACATCAATACCGGCTGCACGCCTGTCCGACTCCTCGGCCCGCACCACCCCGA